>NPIF01000036.1_pt1 | contig 121493 bp, 108 predicted proteins | sample 8637461 | NCBI WGS metagenome assembly NPIF01 (sample SAMN07420641, study PRJNA396082) | bioreactor metagenome | isolation source: sample BR12 brine-fed electro-methanogenic bioreactor BR | place: Japan: Kochi | collected 2016-12-09 | reverse complement strand
TTCTCCATGTACATATTATATCATATATCAAAATACAATACAATACAACACATAAAATATTTTACAAATAATTTTAAAAAGGCCAAAAAAATGACCTCAATGGGCCTCAATGTAATTTTTCTTTAATATTTATTAGTTTGCTACGTGATAAACTCCGGAGGCGTTATATTATGCAACTAAGGCATCTGCTGTAACAGTAAGTAAAAAAGGGGCATTAATATCAATTCCTATAAAAAAAGATATTTTTAATTAATTTTTATTTTATTATAATTTAATTATTAACATAAAAGTTATGATTTGATATATTATTTTCTAGGAGAAAAAATATGAAAATCGTAGTAGCAAATGATCATGGTGCAGTTGATTTAACTAAAAGTATTGTTGATCATCTAGAAGCAAAAGGACATCAAGTAAATTATTTAGGTGTTAAAGAAGAGAAATCTGTAGATTATCCAGATATGGCAGAATTAGCTTGCAAAGAATATTTAAGTGGAGATTATGATTTTGGTATCTTATGTTGTGGTACTGGAATTGGTATTTCTATCAGTGCAAATAAGATTAAAGATATTAGATGTGCACTACCACAAAATGTGTTTGCAGCTCAAATGGCAAAACAACATAATAATGCAAACTTTATTGCTTTTGGTGGTAGAATTGATTATCCAGAATCTCCAATCGATATGATTGATGCATTTATAAATGACGAATTTGGTGGTGATAGACATCAAAGACGTATTAATAAAATGATGGCTTTAGAAAACTAGGGCTTGAAATAAATAATATTTATAGCAATGTCAAAGTTCTGACATTGCTATTTTTTTACAACTAATTTTTAAAAAAAAATCCTCTCCTACCAATTAAAAAGTAAGAAAGGATTATTCAAAATAATACTATGAATTAAAGTTCATATACATTAACAGCTTTAACGTTTAAAGTTCTTCCATCTTCTGATTTAGGAATTACAATTTCACCAGATTTAATCATTTCAATAACATCTGCTTTATTGAAAGAATCTCCCATTCCAATTAATTCCCAGTTATTATCAACTACTGGAGCTAATACACCATTCAAATCTTCTTCAACATATTTTGCAATTAATGCTCTAACTTCTGAATTTAATTGATCTTCTTCATAACTATCATAATAAACATCATCTTTTGTTACCCAACCTTTTGAAGATAAAGTTCCAAATCGATAATTATTAACAGCTAGTTTATATAATCTGTTTGGATCAATAGGTTCACCATTAATTGTTGCATCAACTATTCTATTTCCAGCTTCTTTTGAAATATCTACTTTATAATCAACACCAGCAAACATATCATAGTTATACCCTCTAACATTAGGATTAAATGAAATTGTTACATCTCCATCGCTATAAGTATTGTAGTAACTTACGCTCCATTCCATGTAATCTAATAAATTAGCACCAGTAATGTTTACACCCATTAAAGTATTATTATATTTATAAATAAATGCTACATCTTTTTTCTTGAAGTCACCTTGTTTTAGATTAGAACCAAAGTTGAATAATGCTGCAGAAGAAACTTCAGCATCAGCAAATTTCTTTTGAACTGTATTAATTAAATCAATAACAGCACTATCTTCAATTTGAGTTCTTGGCATTGTTGTAACTGTATCTTCACCAGTAATGTAGTCAACACCTTCAGCTAAGAAATCTTCTGTGATTTCACCAATAACAGTATTTGCATTTTCAACGCTCTTGTCATGTACCCATTTAAATTCTTCTAATACTTCATCAGATGCTTCAGCACCTTTAGTTACTAAGTTTTCTGCATTTACATCTACAATAGTCCAATCTCCATCAACTTTCTTTAGTTCGATAGTACTAAATGCTACTTTATTACCGTATCTACCAGGTTCCATTACATATGTATCATTAACTTTTTCAACATACGTAGCATGTTCATGACCAGCAACAATTAAATCTAATTCAGGAATTTCTTCTGCTAATTGGAAAGCACCACTAATGTTTTCTTCTTCATATTGACCATTTCTAGACATGTGCATTGCTGCAACAATAACATCTGCCTGATCTCCAATTTCAGCAACTGCATCTTTTGTAGCTTGTAAAGGAGATACAAAATCTAATCCTTGGAAATGTTCAGGAGCTGAAGCTTCCCATTGTGGAACGTGTGGAGCAACACCACCGATAACTGCTACTTTTACACCTTCAATATCAAAAATTTGATAAGGAAGAACATAATCAGATCCATCAGCTACATTTTTAATATTTGCACAAACAACTCTTCCTTCAAAAGCTTCTAAGTTTCTTTCTAAGAAAGGAAGTCCAAAATTGAATTCGTGGTTACCTGGTACCCATACGTCATAATCCATCATATTCATACATTCAACCATTGGATGAATATCCATATCGTTGAATAATTCTGCACTATTATCTTGAACGGTATCTCCAATATCAATAACTAATGCATTAGGATATTCTTCTCTAATTTGTTGAACAAAAGGATATGTCATTGAAAAACCTGCATCATTATCTGCTGAATCAATAGCATATTCATAAGGATAAATTCTTCCATGAACATCTGATGTTGCTGCAATTGCTATTGTTATTTCATCAGAATCTGTAGCTTCTCCCTTTACCACTTCTCCATCTCTAACATAATCAAAAGTTTGAACTGTAGCTTTTTCAGTTTCTACAGTATTCTTTGTTGTACAACTAAACATTAGTGACAACACAAGAATCAAAATTAAACTAATTTTGAAATTAGACTTTTTCATTTAGTCCCTCCTATAATTAAGCAATATTGCACATATTGCTGTAAATAAAACACTTGAAATCATACCAATTGATCCACATAATGCTTGCATTATATTAATTACAATTAAAGGTATGTTTATAAACTGCCTATAACTCATATCGTATCCCCAAATCATCATTGCAAGAGGTAATGATGCCCCACAAAACGCTAATACCAAAGTATTCGTCATAGTACCAATTATATCTTTACCAACACTCATAAGAGATGTAAACAATTCTCTTTTTGTAATGTTAGGATTCATTTTTATTAATTGTTCTCCACTACTAGCAATTGACATTGCTACATCCATTGTAGCTCCCAAAGATGAAAATAATATTGAAACAAATAAAATATCTTTTAATTTAAAATTTCTATCTTGTGCTAAATATAGTAAAGCCTCTCCTTTTTCCATATCTACACCAGTCAAATTTAGTACTCTGCCCATTAAATAACTTAATAGTCCAGCTAATGTGATACCAAACAAAGTACCGATTGCAGCAATTAAAGCTTTCTGTGAAAATCCTGCTATCAAAACATAACTAACACTACATATTACAATTGAACTAATAATTGCAATTGGAATTGGATAAGGGCTCCACATACCAGGAACAATAACATATAGCAAAATAGTTGCTGTAAAAGCTAATGCTAATAAACTATTAAGACCATCTTTTTTTCCAATTAAAATAACAACTACAACCAATAAAAGAACTAAAAAATAAACACCTATTTCTCTTCTGTAATTATAGAGCCAAACTACAATTTTACCATTTGAATCAGTTCTAACTGTAAAAATAGCCTCAAGCCCTTCATATGCATAAGCACTTCTAACAGAACTTAAAGTATGATTAATTGTAAAAGTATTTCCTGCTTGAGATCCTTCATTTATTTGTACGACAAACTTTTGATTTCCTCTATATCTATTTTCTACATATAAATCTTCTTCGGTATTATCTTCTAATACTTCATCAACTGTTCCTAAAACAAATTCTTGAGTAAATATTGCGCTCTTTTTATAACGACTTGTAAAAAAAGGAGCAACTTGAGCTACCATTAATATTAATAATAGAACAACAAGTGTAACACCAATTTGCCTTTTTACTTCTAAGTTATTAATAATAATGTCCTCCATTTTATTAGGGTGGACTATTAGTTTATTATATATATAACAATCTGGCAATAAATATTTACTAAAGTTTAGTTATTTTTTTATTTGAAATTATCAAATTAAGATTTATTAAATTTTTATCAATAAAATTTAAGTAATACCTAAACAGGACTTAAACAAATAAAATATTTATTCCTTATTTAAAATTCTTTATTTCAATCTCCAAAATTGTTATACTAATCAAAATAAAAGAAAAGGGAAAACTTATATGAAAATTCTTGTATGTATAAAACAAGTACCAAATACAGATAAGATAAAAATAAACAAAGAAACTAATACCCTAATAAGAAATGGTGTTGAATCAATTATTAATCCTTTTGATACTTATGCAATTGAATTTGCTCTTAGAATAAAAGATGAATTTAAAGAAACAACAATTACAGCTATTACAATGGGCCCTCAACAAGCCACAAAAGCACTTCAAAGTGCTTATTCACTAGGAGTGGATAAAGCGGTATTAATTTCTGATAATAAGTTTGGAGGTTCTGATACTTTAGCAACTAGTTATATTTTATCAAAAAGTATTAAATATCTAGAAAAAGATAGTAATAAATTTGATTTAATATTATGTGGAAAGCAAGCTATTGATGGAGATACCGCTCAAGTTGGTCCAGAATTAGCTGAGCATTTAAACATACCTCAAGTAACAAATGTTAAAGACATAATAATCAATGATGAACACTTCATAGTGACAAAAGAAACTGATGAAGGGATACAAACTTTAAAAGTAGCAAGGAATTCTTTAATTACAATCACTAAACCTAATTTCGAACCTAGATTCCCATCTCTTTCTATGAAAATAAAAGCCAAGAAAAAAGAGATCTTTAAATATGATCTATCAATACTTGATGATATTGATGAACAAAAAATTGGCTTAAAAGGCTCTCCTACTAGAGTTAGAAGAACCTATGTAAATACAATTGAAAAACACAGTATTTCAATTGAAGGGTCTAATAAAGAAAAAGCAAAACAAATATTTAAAATATTAGAGAAAAACATATGCAAATAATAAATAAACAACTATGGGTTTTTATAGAATGTTTCAAAAGTGGGAAACCTAAAAATATTGGGTTAGAATTATTACATGAAGCAAATAGAATAACTAATGATAAAGATATTGATGTTGTAGCTATAATATTAGGCTATCATTTAACTGACGCTATAAATATTGTAGTTCAATCCAAAGCAGACAAAATTATTTATATTGATGATATTAATTTTCAAAATTATTCAACAGATATATATACTCATAATTTCTATAATTTAATAAAAAAATACAATCCTCATTCTATTCTAATAGGAGCTAGCTCAAATGGAAGAGATATGGCCCCTAGATTATCTTGTAGATTAAACACAGGACTTACTGCTGATTGTACTAGCATAAGAATTGAAGAAACTTCTAATAACATAATATGGACAAGACCTACTTTTGGTGGAAATTTGATGGCGGAAATAACATGTGAAAAAACCACTCCACAAATGGGTACTATTAGAGCTGGAGTATTTCAAAAAGCCGAGCTAGATAATTCTCTCACTAGCAAAATTATTGAAGAAAAATATATCCCTTATAAAAATCAAGTTAAATTAATAAAAGAAATTCTTGATATAGAGAATGAAGAAATAAATCTTGAAGAAGCTAAAATAATTGTTAGTGCTGGTCTTGGTGTCAAAAATGAAAAAGGGATACAACTTGTAAAGCAATTAGCAAACACTTTAGGAGCGAGTCTTGGTGCATCCCGAGCTATTGTTGATGCGAATTTAATTTCTAGAATTCACCAAGTAGGTCAAACTGGAAAAAATGTTTCTCCAAAAATATATATAGCTTGTGGAATATCAGGAGCTATTCAACATATGGTTGCAATGAAAACTTCAGATATTATAATAGCGATTAATATTGATAAAGATGCTCCAATATTTGATTATGCTGATTACAAAATAGTTGGTGATATTTTTGAAATAATTCCTATTCTTATAGATGAAATAAAATCCAATAAACACTTATAAAATAGTAATTTATAATTTTATTATTGACTACAGTTAATCTTTATAATAATCTGTATTTAATATAAAAGCAATTTACGTTAGAGGTGAAAAACGTTTGCATTTGCAAAGGTTTTTTGTCTCTTTTTTTATTGTTTATTTTTAAAAGTGAGGAAGGAATTATGTCTAACTTAATAATACCATTTACTGAAAGATTAAATGAAATTCATGATGAATCATTATATACAAATTATGCAAATTCTCATTCTGCTCCAAAAGACGAAAGTTCTGTTTCAATTATTGTAAAAGAGTGCAAAAATAATGGAGAAAAAATTACTGTATGTGGTTCATTAACAGGCTTAAATGGAGCCGCTGTCCCAACAGGAGGACATAGCTTATCAACAAAAAATTTAAAATCATTAATATATAATCATGAAGATAATACTATTCGTGTTGGAAGTGGTACTACCTTTGAAGAAATTGAAAATTTTATTTTAAAAGAAAGCAAAGGTAAAAAAGAGTTTCCTATTTCTCCAACTGAAAAAACTGCAACTATTGCAGGAGCTATTTCTTTCAATTCGTCAGGACTTAGATCATATAAATTAGGGAATGTAATTGACTATGTTGAAGAGATTACTATTTGTGATCAAAATGGCGACCTTATAACTATTGATAAAAACAATACCCTGTTTGATGATTTTAAAGGAAGTGAAGGCATGCTTGCTATAATCACAAGTGTTAAACTTAGAATAACTGATAAACCAAATTCAGCTTGGGCAATTATGTTTTTTTTCGAAAGCGATGAAGATAGTATAAATTTTGTTGAATTTGCAAAAGAATATGATGAAATTCAAGCAATAGAATATATTGATAAAAACAGTTTTAAACTTTGTGAAAAATATAAAAATGTAATTTCAAAATTAGAAGCTATCCCTTCTATTGAAAACAATATTGAAAGTGCAATTTATATTGAAATTTATAGCAACAGTGAAGAAAGGATTGAAGAAATAGCTGAAGAGTTAATGGAGAAATCTTTAAAATGCAATAGTGATCCTGATTTAGCTTGGGCTATGAGCAAAGAAGAAATGTATAAACTTCAAGATTTTCGTCATGCTATAACTGAATGTTATAATATGGAAGTTGCAAAATATAATAATACGGATACACGAATTAAATTAGAAAATATTGATATTAAATGGTACTCTAAAAATACTTTAGAAGTAATTAATTATTATAAAAACTTATTTAATGATACTAATCTCGAATATTTTATATATGGTCATATAGCAACGAATGCCCCTTATGTAAATATTTTATCAAAAACTATTGAAGAATATTTAATGGCTAAAAAAATAGTAGAAAATTGTTATAAAAATGCTATACTAAATGAGAATATAATATTCTCTGAATTTGGAGTAGGAAAGCTTAAAAGTGATATTTATTGCACTATCCAAAAAATTGAACAAATCAACAAAATTATGAAAGTTAAACAAAAATATGACAAACAAGGATTATTCAATCCAAATAATATGTTTTTGAATAGTGATGTTTAATAATTAAGAGGTACCAATTATGACTAAAATGGAAATTTTGAGAGTTATTGAAAAAAATCCTATAATTTTAGGTATAACAAATACAGATGAATTTTTTAAAGTAAAAATGAATCGTTCTCAAGTCGTTTTTATACTTTTCGGTAATGTTTCAAATATTTTAGATATTATAAAAAAAACAAAAGAAATGAATAAATTAGTATTTGTGAATGTGGATATGATAAGTGGCTTTTCAAGTAAAAATAGTGTTATTGATTTCTTATATAACAATTCTAATGTTGACGGAATTATTAGTTCAAAACCTCAACTTTTAAAATATGCTAAACATAAAGGTCTATTTACAATTCATCGATTCTTTATTTTAGATTCGAGTTCTTGGAGAAATATTGAATCTCAAATAAAAATCAGTAATGCTGATATTATAAACATTGCCCCAGGGTGGACTAAAATAATTCAATGGACTGTTGAAAAATATAAAAAACCAGTTATTGCATCAGGGCTAGTTTGTGATAAGCCAATAGTAATGGAGAATTTAAAAGTTGGAGCAATAGCAATTTGTTCTACTAATCATTCAGTTTGGGATTTATAATCCAAAAAATAGAAAATTGTTTTATTTATTATCTTGTTTTTGTAAAAAAGGTTTAAATGTCAAATCTGTTTCTATAGGAGTAACTGATGTTATATTTTCAACACAAACACAATGGATGTCTGAACCTTCTTCTACATCATCAAAATTACTTTTCTTAATAGAAGGTAATTTATAAGGCATATTAAAATTTCTTTTCTCTGTATCTACAAAAGCAAATAATTCTTTTTTGCTTTGGTATGTATATTTAAATTCATGTATATTTTTTGGATTTTCAGGAACGTTTATATTCAATATTGGGGCTCCAAAATCAAGCCCCTTATTTAATGCTCTATCGCACCAATAAGCAATCACAGTTTTTGAGTTTTCCCAATCAAGTTCTTTATATTCTCTAGAAGCAATATCTTCTAATTCAGTCGGTCTAGAAATTGCGAGAGAGGGAATACCAAAATCAGCTGCTTGAAGAGTCGCACCAATAGTTCCACTATAAGTTAAAGTATTTCCAATATTTTCACCATAATTTATACCACTAATGCATAAATCAGGCTTTCTATCACTTATCTCTTTTACAGCATATGCAACAGCATAAGCAGGAGAAGCGACAACAGAATACCCTTTCAAATCCCCAATTTTTGTATGAATTGTAACTTCTTTTATAATACCTAAATCATCTTCTCTAGGATAAGATCGTCCCATTGAAGTTTGTTGTTTATGAGGAGCAACTATTAATAAATCTCCATATTGTGCAACAGCTTCACAAAGAGCTGCCAATCCTGGAGAAAATATACCGTCATCATTTACTATAAGTATTAGAGGTTTCTTATTTTCCATAACCTTATTCTAACTATTATTCAATGAATTTAAAATAGGATTTATAACCTTTTTATAATCAATAATAATTGAGCTATTTGATAAACTAACAATAGGAGCTTCTCTATCTAAATTTATTGAAAGAATATATTCACTATTTTCTATTCCAACATAAAAAGCTGCTGCCCCAGATATCCCAATTGTAATACAAATCTTAGGTGAAAAAATATTCCCTGAAACACCTATTATTTCACTCAAAGGGCCCCAACCCCTCATAGCCACAGCTCTGGTAATACCAAAACTAATATTATTTTCATTTGCAAATATTCTAATATTATCAATTTCTGTCTTAGAATTCACACCCATTCCAACAGCTATTAATATATCTGATTGAACTAAATATTCAGACTTTTTAATAATTTCTTGGGATATTATATAATTGCTCTTATCTATTGATTCTAAATGCTTAATAGAAGTTGATTCTTCAACTTCTTTAATATCATTGTAATTAAAGGCTCTAAGACTAATAATACATTTTTCATTTAAAATATAATCTATTAATAAATTATTATTATAGGCAAAGCGAGTATAAATTATTTTATCTTGAGTTATTTTAATTTTCTTAACATTAGTAATACATTTATAATTAATTTCTGATGCAATCAATACAGCTAAATCATTGTTTAATTCATCGTCAGCAAAAATAATATTTTGATAATCTTTTATATTTTCTAACTGTAAGATTTCATTTCTTATTTCAATTGGAGATAGATATTTAAAATTTTGATAATAGAGACAACCACTAAATAAATTATGATTAAAATTTAAATTAGAATCATTGCTATAAATATAGGTATCACACTCAATATTATAATTTGAGTAGAAGGATTTTAAAGAATTTTGTTGTTTTCTTATTTTTGCTACATTATTAGAACCTCCAAGATGTAGAACTATTAAATTTTTCATAATTTTAACATCCTTTGAATAAGTTCACTCTCAATAATTCTTTCTATTTCCTCAGTATCTTTAGTTTCATAGACAAAGCCTTGACGATTTCGCTCAGGTTTATAAATTTTTTCAGGTTGAATAAAAGTAAAATTTTCACTTCTTATAAAATCAACATCTTCGATTTCACGACTTTTATTCTTCATCCTTTCTCTTAAAGTTGGCATTCTTAATTTACTAATTACAGCATTACCCATCGACAATACACAGGGGAGTTTTATTTCTTGTGAAAATATCGCATTATTATTTTCAACTTGACAGATAATGCTAGTATCATCTTTAATTTTTATATCAATCACAGAAGTTATTAAAGGATAATTAAGTTTGCTAGATACTAACTGTGCAGTAGCAGCATTATTTGATAAAGGGGATTCGTTTCCTATTAAAATGAGGTTTTGAGGTTTATTATTTATATAGTCAACAATATTATTAGCAATAATTTCAGGATTAAAGCGAATATCTTCATCTTCTGCTTTTATTCTAACTACATTATCATAACCTAATGATAAAAGAGATTTAAGGGTGGGATTTGCAGCCATTTTACATATTGTCAAAGCTGAAGTTTTTATTGAAGAGTTAATCTCTTTCAATCTAATTGCAAATTCCAAACTACTTTCGTCAAAGCAATTTATTATATTTGGGAGGAAATGGGTATCAACTCCCATTTCCTCTGATATTTCTAAATCTTCTAATTTAATCTTACTTAAATCAGAATAAATTTTGAAACATACTAATAAATTCATTATTTCTTTCCATTATAAGGAAGAATTGTACCAATGTTCATAATTCCATTAGGATCAAATGCTTCTTTTATTTTTTTAACCATATATAATGCTGAACCATGTTCTTGATCAATCCAATGAACTCTATGCTTACCAACACCATGATGGTGACACATTGAGCCTCCAGCTTTGATTGTTTCTTCACAGATAATTTTCTTAATTGGTAAGTGATATTTTGTTATTTCTTCTTCAGGTTTACAATCTACAACTTTATACCAATATACAAAATATAAATTAATACCATTAGAATAACAATGTGAAGCGTGAGCACCAAATATGGTTAAATCAGGTATTTCATTTGTAACTCGTTCAACACATGTTTGATAAATATCTTCAACTGATCCCCAAGGAGATGAAATTTCTGTAGTACAACAAACAATATCTGTTTCTAATACTTCTTTTCGTTCTTCTTCAATACGAGAGGCATCCCAGTTAAGATTTGCAAACCAAGTTTCAATTAGTTTAGTTTCAACAGGAGTACATTCAGGATGATTAGACATGATTTCTCTTATACCTTCTGCTGTTGCATGGGAAATTAATTTTGGACCCTCTGTTACAAATAATAATACACATTTTCCAGGAGCGAAGTGAGAGAAGTGTTCTTTACCATCTTCTGCATCATATAAACGAGCAACTGATGGTCTATAACCTTCAACCATTACTTCTCTCATGATTTTTAAACCATCTTCCATTTTGTCTAAAGTAAAGCCTAAGCATTCATGGAATTCTGGATAGTATTTCCAAAGTTTAACTGTAACTTTAGTAATAAAGTTTGTTGTCCCTTCATTACCTAAAACAACATGTCGAATATCAGGACCTGCAGCTCTCCTTGGAACAGCTTTAATATCACAAATAGTTCCATCAGGGAATACAGTTTCTACCCCTGCTAGCATGTCTTCCATACCACCGTACATTGTTGAGAATTGACCAATTGATCTAGTTGCTACTAATCCACCCATCATTGCAATTGGCTTTGATTGAGGAGAATGACCTGTAGTTAATCCTAATTTTCTACATGCATTTTCTAAGTCTTCTAATACAACACCACATTCTGCAGTAGCTTGCATATTAATAGGATCTATATCAATAATTTTATTCATATTAGAGCCATCTAAAACAATGGAATTTCTTACGATTGTTTCAAGACCACCTTCAGTTGCTGAATGACCTGTTCTTGGAACAACGTTTATTTTCTTTGCATTACAATATCTTAAAATTTCAGAAACTTGTTCTCTATTATCAACAAACACTACAGCTGCAGGTAAAGGATTTGTAAATACTTTATTATATCCTTCATATTTTCTAAATCTATCATGAGTAGCATCTTCTAATACTTCTCTATCAGTAACAACATTATCAGCATTAACAAAACCTTTCATTGCTACTACAATTTCTTCTCTAGTAATTTCCATTAAGAAACTCCCTCTTATCTTCTATTATTAACCAAAAATTTTATAAATTTCTTTGTTAACTGGATCCGAATATTTTTTTATTGTTCTATAAATATTCTTTTCAACTTTGTTATAAATATCTGTATTATCACAATTAGGCTCAAAATGATCTTTTATTCTAACCATATTTTCTACTGCAGTTTCATAATCAGGATAAGCTTTTACACCTACAGCAGCACAAATTGCAGCACCAACACCTGCGGCATTATTTACTTCATTTCTATAACTTGGCATTCCAAATACATCAGCAAATATTTTCATAAATAACTCTGAATTTGATCCGCCACCAGAAATAATTAAATGATCTGGTTTATATCCCATTTCCTCAAACATATCAGCCATACTCATATGGATAGTCATAGCAATAGCTTCTAAAATTGATCTATACATATGAGCTCTTTTATGTCTTCCATCAAAACCAATCATGAATGCTTTTCTATAATGCATTCCAACTGGAGCCATAAACTCAGGAACTGTAATAAGACCATCGCTACCTGCAGATAAACGAGCAGCTTCTTTTTCTAATAAAGATTCAACATTAGTATCTGATTCTCTTGCTAAATCTTCCCATGGCATACCTAATATTTCTTTAAACCAAGAAACACTCCACATACCACGTCTTATACCTTGCATTCCTTCATATAAATATTTATGAGGTATTGCAGATAAATTTGACCAATAATGTTTTGCACTATCATTGAATTGATGACCATTAATCATACCTCCAATATAAGTACCTAAAGAAATTAAGCAAGAAGTATCATCAACGATACCAGCACCTAAACCTTCAGTTGCTTTATCATTTGCTGTTGCGATAACAGGACAACCTACAGGGAATCCTGTTTCTTTTGAAGCTTCTTCAGTAACTTTCCCTAGTTCTTCACCAGGCATTACTAAATCAAATAAGTTTTCTCTTGTAATATTATATGGTTTATAGTCTTCTTCATTTTCACTCCAAGACCAAGTCTCTTTATTAAATGGACCATAAACACCTTCATAGTTTGCAGCAGTATCTTTAAATTCACCAGTCATTCTAAGTGTTAAATATGCTGTAGTTGTTGCAATATATTGGAAATTAGGAATATTACCTGGATAAGGTTTTTCTAATCTTTTATCCATCCAGTTAATAACTGGAGATATCAACATCCCATCTTTATCTAAATATGTTCTACAACATCTAATACTACCTAATCCAATTCCTATAATATCATTAGGATCGTATGGAAATTTTTCCATTAATCTTTTACAAGTACTCTTTAGAGAATCCCACAAATCATCATTTGGATGCTCTGCTGTATCTGCATCTGGTGAATATAGAGGGCTGAGGAGAGTTTTCTCCTCAATTATTATATTACCCTTTAAATCAAAAATACTAACTTTTGTACTTTGTGTTCCACCATCAATACCTACTATATAGTTCATTTTCTTGATTTACTCCTAATTATTTTAAGAAAATTTTATGCATCTAATGCTGCATCTGCAGCTTTTGTAGCAGCAATTTCGTCTTTATGCTTTTTATTATGACGCATTAATAGAATAGTGAATACAAGACCTACTAACATTGTTACAAACATGTATGTAAATACCATTCTATAGCCTGTTGCACCTGGATTATTATCTAACCAACTTCCAATCATTGTTGGATTAAAGAAGTCAGGGGAGAATCCAATAAACATTGCTAAACCAGCAACTGTACCATACATAGCTTTTGGAGTTCCTGCTTCACCAATTATAGCGTAATACATACCTCGCATACCATAAATAGCAAAAGAAGAAGCTACTAATATAATAACAATTAATGCTGCTGAAGTTGCACCAACTGGAATCAATAATAATGCACCAACACATGCTGCAAATATTGCACCAAAGATAGTAATAATAGCTGCACATCTACCACCCCATCGTTGTGAAATCCAACCACTTAATGGAGCTGTAAATAATCTTGCTACATCTTTTCTAATAATACCAACATAACCTGCTAATACGGCACTAAAACCTAAGACTTCTTGTGTATATGGTTGCATATAAGAAGATGAAGAATAAACAGAATAAACACAGAAAATAGTACCAGCACATAACCATGTTGCAGGAAGTTTAACTGCTTTACCCATATCTTTTAAGATACTTACACTGCTTGTTGCTTCAGCATCTGTGTTATCAGGCATAAAGAACCAAGAAATAATACCACAAATAATAGATAAAATTGACATAACTACAATAACAGCACCAATTCCACCATCAGCTTTAAATACTTGCATCAAACCAAGCCACATTACTATAACAAAAACACCTCTAACACCTTCAAAATAACCAAAAACTTTACCTTGACCATCTTGTTTTTCTAATAATGAAATTGCTTTTGTCATAGTTGGCCAGAACATACCAATATTTGTAATTGCCCATAAAGCATGAATAATCATAATAGCTACAAAACCTGGACCTGTTGATAGCCATAAACCTAGAAGACCACAACCAACAGCTGAAATAGTAAATAACTTCTTATGTGAAACTCTATCAGCTATCCAACCTCCTGGAATGTATAAGAACATTGATAACAATCCAAATAAACTAGCTGACATTCCAAAGTGAGTATTATCTAAACCTAAAAATTCTCTTAATGGTTCATATAATGCCCATCTTAAATAAGGTAATTCTGTGATTACACCTGTTGTTAAACAAATAACTGCAAATACGACCCACTTGTTTGCTTTTTTACTTTCTGTCATAAAAAAAACCCCTCTTTTGTTTTTATTTATCTTTTAATAAGAAATTATCTTACTAAATAACCACCATCAACAGTTAAAACTGTTCCATTAACATAATTTGAAGCATCACTTGCTAAGAATACACAAGGGCCCATTAAATCATAAACATCACCCCATCTATTAGCTGGAACATGTTCTAATATTTTTCTACTTGCTGCTTCATTTGCTCTTGTATCTGCTGTTAATTTAGTAGCAAAATAACCTGGAGCTATTGTATTAACTTGAATATTAAATTGTGCTAATTCATCACACATGGCTTTACTTAAACCTGAAATACCATGTTTAGTTGCAGCATATGCCGGATCCCATTGACCACCTAGGAATGTAAATAAAGAACCTATGTTTATAATCTTTCCTTTATTTTGAGGAATCATATATTGAATAGCTTCATGAGTCATTTCAAAAGCAGCTGATAGATTTAATGCTACAACTTTATCCCAACTATCTTTTTTAAATTCTCTAACGTTTTCAATATTAATACCTCGACCAGCACAGTTTACTAAGATATCAATACTACCAAATGTATCTACACAATCTTTTACAACTCTTTTACATTCACCTTCAGCTGTGATATCAGCTAAAACTAATTTATATTCAACTCCAATCTCTTCAATTATCGCTTGAGTTTCACCATTATCATCTATCAATGAAACTGCCATTATGTTAGCACCTGCTTTAGCTAAAGCTGTTGCAAAACCTTGTCCTAATCCTGAGTTACCACCAGTTACTAAGGCGTTTTTGCCTTTAAGTGAAAAAAGACTTAATTCAAAATCTTTAATATCATGCATATATTTTCCTCCAAATCTAATCTTAAATAGAGCTAAAAGAAAAACGAGGAAAACAAGCCTATCGAAAACACAAACTAATGCGTTTTAAATAAACTTTTTTTCCTCGTTTTTCTACTCTAACGATTAAATATAATAATTTCTGTAATTACATTACCACCCAATATATGAGTTGTCAAGAAATTTTTTTATAGTATTTTTTCAAATTTTAAAATTAAAAAAACATAAATATATTTATAATTTCATATATCAATTATTGATATTAATACAATATTAATAAATTTTATTTATATTACAGCTAAATACAATAATCTATTTCTTTCTAATTTATGTTTGTTTAAAATTATATGTTAATTTATTAATTTAAAGATATGTTTCTGGATAATATTAAATATACAAACTTTCTATTTTATAATTTATACAATAATTATCTTATTAATATAAATATATTTTATCTAAAAAATATTTAAAAATAAAACATTAAAAATATAATAATATTTTTTTTCTTACATTGCATTCATTAAAAAAGTTTTATATAAAAAATAAAATATTAATAAATTCATTAAAAGGTAATAAAATAGTGCAAAAGCACTATTTTATTAAAACAAAAGGTTTTGGCAACAAGTCACTAAAACTATATTTTACATGAGCACCATCTTTTTGTCCTTTTGCATATGCTTCATCTACCAAATGAATTTCTGTATCAGAATTACAAAATTCACTTAATACTTGTAAGCATTGTGCGCATGGTGGAGCTGGTGGATTATCATCAGTTACAACCACTAACATTTTTATACCTGTTGCTCCTTCTTTTGCAATCATACTCATTATTGCACCACGTTCTGCACATATTGTAGCACCATAACTTGCATTTTCAACATTACAACCTGAATACATATTATTTGTTGATGCACTAACAACAGTAGCTCCAACATTATAGTGAGAATAAGCTGTATATGCATTCTTTCTTGCTTTATAGGCAAGTTTTATTGCATTCTTTAATAGGATTTCTTTGGATAAAGGATATTCTTTTTCAAAGCTTTTTACAGCACCATATCGAACTCTTTCATCTTTCAAACATTTATCAAAAAAGTTTAATAATTCTTCTTTTGTTGAAAAATCATCTATTGATGTAAAATCTTCAAAAACAAATAAAGCTCCCTCTTTTTCTAAATCTTCAACAGTATTATTCGTTGATAATGCAAATACATTTGCTCCTGCACTCTTTCCTGCTTTAATACCTAAAAGACTATCTTCAAAAACAATACATTTATCATAAGGGACTTTTAAATTAAGTGCAGCAAACTGATAAATGTCTGGTTCTGGTTTATTTCTTACAATATAATCACCTGATACAACTAAATCAAAAAAGTCTTCTTTCAATCCTAAAGCATCAATATTTTTGTCAATTTTCTTTTTTTTAGCACTTGATACTACTGCAATTTTAAAACCTGCAGATTTTGCTTGATTTAAAAATTTGATGGCTCCATTTACTTCTGGGATTACACTTTCAAAATATCTCTCATAAATGCGAGAAAAAGTAGATTCAAAATCAACAGTTTTATTTCTCAAATTAGCAACATTTTCAACAAAGAACCTATCACCTCCTCCCATAAATTGGAGAACTTCTGTAAAAGTAACATCAATACCCAATTCTGAAAAAACATCCATGGCTATGCGGCCTATTACTTTTTCAGAATCTACTAACACACCATCCATATCAAATAATATAGCATCTATATCCATTAGTTTTGCCTCTTCTAGAAAATTTATGCCAAGGCATTAACCTTGGCATATTTCATTTTATAACAATTTAAGATTTAAGTCCAATATGGTTTTTGTTGATGAACACCTTTTTGTTCTACAAATAAGCCATCACCTGGAATTCCTAAATATACATCTTCGCTCATTATTAAACGACCTCTTAAATATGTAGCCTTTACTTTACCTGTCACATTAAAACCATCATATGCTGAATAATTCGCAGCAGTATGTACATTTTCATTATCTATTACCCAAGTTTCATCAGGATCAAATAAAACTATATCAGCATCAGCACCAACTCGTAGATTTCCTTTTTGAGGATATAAACCAAAAGCTTTTGCTGGTCCTGTTGATAATAAATTTACAACTTGAGATAATCCAAAAGCCCCATGATTAAAAGCAAAGGTATTTAATAATACTAATAACTCTTCTGTTCCAGGAATACCTGGAAAAATAGATCTTACATCATCACTCTCTAATTTTTGATCATATGTAAAAGTACAATGATCTGAAGCAACAACTTGAATTTCTCCATGAATTAAAGCTTCTTGTAACGCTAGATTATCTTCAACATCACGAAGAGGAGGTGTCATTACATAAAGAGGTCCTTTATCACCTTCGAGTTTCTCTCTATTTATAAATAGATAATGAGGAGTAGTTTCAACTAAAATATCTAAACCTTTATCTCTATATTCTCTAATAACTTCTAAACCTTTTTTAGAAGATAAATGAACAATATATAATCCCATTTCTAAATCGAGAGCAATTTTTGCTACTGTTTCAATTCCTCTTGCTTCAACTTCACTAGGTCTCAAATCCGCATGATCTTTTGCTAAATATGTTCCTTCCCATTCATCACTTATTTTTGTTACTAAAGCATCATCTTCACAATGAACACAAACTAACATATCTAATGCTTTGCATTGAGCAAATAATTCTCTCAATTCATCAGGATTGTCAATTAAATAACCAACATTTTTATATGTAGTAAATATTTTAATTGTACTAATTCCTTTAGCTTTCAACTGTGCAAGTTCTTTTTCAACACCTGGTCTATATGCATAAACTCCTTGATGAAGAGAAAAATCAATAGCCATATTTTTTTTCATAGCATTTGCTCTTGATTTAGCACAAGCTGATAAATCACCTTTTTTATCATCATCTGCAAAGTCTACAACAGTAGTTACCCCACCAAATGCTGCTAATTTACTTCCTTCTTGAAATGAATCTGCTGTTACAGTTCCACGACTTACTAAATGATAATGTGTATGGGCATCAATAAGGCCAGGAAGAACACATAATCCATCAGCTTGAACAATTTCCGTTCCAATAGGAAGACTTTCTTCACTAATCTTGTTAGCAATTTTAACAATCTTAGGTCCATCTACTAAAATATCTGCATGTCTAGTCCATTCAGTATCAACTAATAGACCACCTTGTATTAATAATGTACTCATATATATATAATACTATTGTTTTATTTCTTTTAAAAGAAAAAAATGCAACAAAAAACAACCAAATTCTTAAATAAATGTTACTAAATAAAAAAGGAGTTATTGATTATACAATAACCCCTGAAAATTAACTAATTGATAATTTTATTTATTTAATGGGAAATTTTTTTGTAAAAAATCTAAATCTAGTGAAGGATAAAGAACAAATTTATCTAATAAAGCCTTAACCCTATTTTTCATTTCAACTCTTACTTCTTCATTACAAACAGCTTTTGCCTTTGAAGGTTTTCCTGCATTTTTTCCTTTTGTCAAAACAGTAGGTACAGAATTTTTTAATACAGAAGTAATAATTTCAGCAATTTCTACCATTTCTTCTTTGCCCATATTCAATGAAGTAACAGCAGGAGTTCCTATTCTTAATCCACTTGTATACCAAGGTCCATTAGGATCAAATGGAAGAGCATTTCTATTTAAAGTAATACCTGCAGTTCTTAATACATATTCAGCTTGTTTACCATTTAAATTAAAATTAGTTACATCTAAAAGCATTAAGTGATTATCTGTACCACCAGTTGCTACAGTAACACCTCTTTCAATAAATGCATCAGCTAATACATTAGAATTTTCTACAATCTTTTTTGCATAATCTTTATAAGAATCACTTAAAGCTTCTGTAAATGCTACAGTTTTTGCAGCCATTACATGAGGTAAAGGTCCACCAATTACTAAAGGACACCCTTTATCAACAGCTTCTTTATATTCTTCTTTACATAAAACCATACCACCTCTAGGGCCTCTTAATGTTTTATGTGTGGTTGTTGTTACAACATCAGCCCAAGGGAAAGGATTAAATTCACCTTCAAAGACTTTACCTGCCACTAAACCTGAGAAGTGAGCCATATCTACCATAAATACTGCACCATTTTCATGAGCAATTTCACTTAATCTCTTAAAGTTAATTTTTCTTGGATAAGCACTATAACCTGCTAAGAAAATTAATGGTTTAATTTCTTTTACCATTGTTTCAAGTTCTTCATAATCAAGCAAACCAGTTTCTTTATTTACTGTATAACTATATGCATCAAACATTTGAGCTGAAACATTTTGTCTATAACCATGAGTTAAGTGACCACCACTGTAATAATCCATACCTAATAATCTTTGGTTACCAACAGCTTGTCTAACCTTATCCCAATCTTCTCTACTTAAAGCAGAAGGATTTGTAATTCCAATTTCTTCTAAAGCTGGAACCTGTACTTTATGGTTCAAAATAGCCCAATATGCGCATAAATTAGCATCAGCTCCACTATGTGGTTGAACATAAGCATGGTCAGCTGAAAATAATTCGCAAGCTTTATCTACAGCTTCTTGTTCTATTGCATCTACATTATCACAACCAGCATAAAATCTGTGATAAGCAAAACCTTCGCTATATTTATCTGTTAATAAATTTCCCATAGCTAATTGAACAGCTTCACTAGAGAAATTTTCACTAGCAATCAATTTTAAATTTGATCTTTGGTCAGCAAGTTCATTTACTATGTAAGCAGCAGTTGAAGGTGAAACTTCATTAATTGTTTCTAATGATGCTAAGTAAGCAATCATTTTTGAATCAAGTCCTTTTTCTAGATTCTCTTTTACATATGAATCAAGTATTTTGGCCATTTATGTCCCCCAAAAAAATATATATGACTTATTTTCATTTCATTACAAAAAAGTGTCAACATGTATAATTAAATAAATTTAAATAATATTTTAAATTTTTATTGATTTCTTAACAATTGAATATTACAATAAGCGAATTGAGTTATTAACGTAACTCAAAGCATTGATTATATTTAAATAATAACATTATTTAAAATTAAGGAGTTTTTTTATGGCAAAGGAAAGAGAATCTCTAGGTAGTAGATTAGGATTTATTTTACTATCTGCAGGCTGTGCAATTGGATTAGGAAATGTTTGGAGATTCCCTGCAATAACTGGTAAATACGGCGGTGGTGCATTCGTACTAGTTTATTTACTATTTTTAATAATTTTAGGATTACCTATAATGGTAATGGAATTCTCAATTGGTAGAGCAAGTAAGCAAAATATTGCTGGAGCATTAAAAACTTTAGAACCAAAAGGAACTAAATGGCATTGGTATGGTCATATTGCTATTATTGGTAACTACTTATTAATGATGTTCTATACAACAGTATCTGGTTGGTTATTCTCATATATGTTCCACTCTGCAAAAGGTACTTTTTCCACATTGAATCCAGACCAAATTGGTTCATATTTTGGAAATATGCTAGCAACTCCTGGTCCACAAATTTTTTGGATGGTTGTAGCAGTTGTTTTATCCCTTTCTATTGTTGCTGGGGGACTTGAAAACAGTGTAGAAAAAATAACAAAAATAATGATGTCTTTATTAATTGCTTTAATGCTAATTTTAGCGGTTCATTCAATAACTATTGAAGGTGGAGCTTCAGGATTAAAATTTTATTTAGCTCCTAATTTCACAAATTTTGCTCAAAATGGTATTTGGGAGTCAATTTTTGCAGCTATGGGACAAGCATTCTTCACTCTAAGTATTGGTATAGGGTCAATGGCAATCTTTGGTTCATACATTGATAAAAAACATACACTAACAGGCGAAAGTTTAAGAATCATTGGTCTTGATACCCTCGTTGCAATTGTAAGTGGTTTAATTATTTTCCCTGCTTGTTTCGCATATGGTATCGACCCTGGTGCTGGACCTGGCCTTTTATTTGTAACTCTTCCAAATATATTCAACCAAATGGCTGGGGGTAGAATCTGGGGAACATTATTCTTTGTATTTATGAGTTTTGCAGCATTATCTACTTTAATTGCTGTATTTGAAAATATCATTTCTTACTGGATTGATATTTGGAAAGTTAGTAGAAAAAAAGCATCTTTTATTAATATGGCTGTAATAATTGTATTATCTCTTCCTTGTATATTCGGATTCAATATCTGGTCAGATTTCCAACCTTTAGGAGCAGGAACTGGTGTATTAGATTTAGAAGACTTCTTTGTAAGTACAACTCTATTACCTTTAGGATCATTAATCTTTTTATTATTCTGTTGTAGTAAAAGATATGGATGGGGTTTTAAAAACTTTCTTAAAGAAGCTGATACTGGAGAAGGTGTTAAATTCCCTAAATGGTCAAGAATTTATGTATCTTATATTTTACCAATAATTGTTATATATATCTTTATTTCAGGATACATCGCAACATTTTCTAAAATATAATAACAATATCTAATATTCATCCTAGTAGTAATCTCAACTACTAGGATTTTTTTATTAGAAAAATCTTAATATTTTAGCTATATTATTAAGTCTATAGTTTGATAATTTTGAGTTATCTTCTCAATATTAAAAGACAGACAGTCATTAAATTTCATAAATTTATCTAATTCTCTATTAAAAGCGATACTAAACTTTTCTTTATTTTTGAATCTTGGTTCAAATATTAAATGCTTTATTGTTAGATGTTTTGTTTTTCTATCAACTGAACAATCCATCCTAGCAACAAACTTATCTTTGAAATAAATAGGAAGCACAAAATATCCATATTTTCTTTTTTCTTTTGGAACATAACATTCAAGCGTATATTCAAAATTATATAAAGTTTTTAATCGCTTTCTCTGAATAACCATATTATCAAATGGAGATAAAATTTTTAATGAATTCTTTGGATATGGTTTATCTAGTAATTTAAAAGATGAGGCCAACATATAGTATATATCTCCATCAATAAAAATCTGTTCAACCTCTTTATTTTCTAATAAATTATGCAATTCTTCATTTACAATAGATTTTAGATTTGGCATTAAATAAATCATTTCTTCAAGTTTTGCTATACCATTAACTCTCAAATATCGCTTAATTAAAAATGAAGCATATTCAATGTAATTAGGAAATGAAACATCAAGATTATCAGGCAACACCCTTTCTTTTAAATCATATACTTTATGAAAATTAACTCTTGAGTCAATCATCAAAGTTCCATCTAAAAACAAAAGGGATAATTCTCTCTTATATGGAGTTCTACCCCAAGAACCTCTCTTTGTATTAGGCAAATCAAAATCTTTCGCCATAAGAGGTCCTTCATTTTTAATTCGATTTAAAATGTTATTTTGTATTTTAATATTTCTATTATCATATTTTTCTTTAAAATGATTCTGTAAATAATATGTATACCTATAATCTTTCATTGGTAAATAGCTCAAAGCATGAGACCAATATTCAAATATAGTTCTATCTTTAATTAATTCTTCTAATTGAGATTTATCATATCTAGAATTTCTATTCCATATTGTGTGATTATGAGCTCTCTCAATTACAGATATAGTATCGATTTGAATATATCCCATATGCTCTATTTTTTTTAAAGTAATATTTTTAGCATTACCTTTAATTTTAGCATTATCAAATTGTTGACAATGAAAGATAATTTTTCTAGCTTCTTTTTTAGATAATTTTTCCATATACTATTTTAATTCAGCATATCTATAGCAATCTACAAAATGATCATTTACCATCCCAACGGCTTGCATAAAGGCGTAACAAATTGTCGAACCTACAAATTTAAATCCTCTTTTCTTTAATTCTTTACTCATTTTATCAGATATATCACTTGTAGCTAAAACATCTTCCATTGTTATTATATTATTTTGTATAGTCTTACCATCAACAAAATTCCACAAATATTTATCTAAAGAACCAAATTCTTCTATGACTTTTAATGTTGCTTTTGCATTAGTAATAGCTGAATTAATTTTTAGTTTATTTCTTACAATCCCACTGTTATTTAACAATCTTTCTACATCTTTCTCATCATATTGTGCAATTTTCTCAAAATCAAAATTATCAAAAGCTTCTCGATAATTCTCTCTTTTTCTAAGAATGGTTATCCAGCTAAGTCCAGCTTGAGCACCTTCTAAAATTAAAAATTCAAATAACAATCTATCATCATGAACAGGAACACCCCATTCTTTATCATGATATTCTATATAAAGGGGATCATTACCACTCCAAAAACATCTTTTATTTTCCATCTTATTATCCTTTTTTATGATTATATCATAACCAAGACTATATCGAAAAAAAAGTCCTACAACAAAAATTGCAGAACTTAAGTTATTATATATAGGGTATAAATATTAGTTTTTGAACCATGATTTAGTATTATTAGCCACTCTAACTAAGAATAGCATTAAAGGTACTTCAACTAATACACCAACTACAGTTGCTAAAGTAGCTCCTGAGTTAAGTCCAAATAAAGATATTGCAACAGCTACAGCTAATTCAAAGAAATTACTTGCACCAATCATTGCAGCAGGAGATGCAATATTATGTGGTAATTTCCATTTTTTTGCCCAAAAATAAGCAATAAAGAAAATTAACAACGTTTGAATAATTAAAGCAATAGCTATATATAATATATGAAGAGGATTTTCTAAGATAATATCACCTTGGAAAGAGAAAATGATAATTAATGTTAATAATAAACCAGCAATTGTTGTACCATCAAATTTTTTTAAAAATACTTCATTAAAATATTTTACACCTCTCTTCTTTATAACATATCTTCTAGATAAAACACCTAAAGCTAAAGGAATAACAACAAAAAGAATAACTGAAAGAAACAATGTATTATAAGGAACACTAATATTATTCACACCTAATAAAAATCCAACAATTGGAGTAAATGCAAATAATAAGATTAAATCATTAATTGCAACTTGAACAACCGTATAAGCAGGATCGCCTTTAGTTAAATGACTCCATACAAATACCATTGCAGTACAAGGTGCAGCTCCTAATAATACAGCTCCAGCAACATATTCATTAGCTAATGAATCCCCTATAAAATTTCTAAATAATACTTTTAAAAAGAAGCTAGCTATAAAATACATTGTAAAAGGCTTAATTAGCCAGTTTGTAACACAAGTAACAGCTAATCCTTTAGGATTTTTTGTTGCATTCACAATACTTGAAAAATCAACTTTAAGCATCATTGGATATATCATTAACCAAATTAATATTGCAATTGGTATTGATACATTTGCATATTCTAATTTGCTTAAAGTATTTGGTATTCCTGGTAGTAATCTTCCAATTAATAAACCAACTACAATACATAAAAAAACCCATAAAGAGAGATATTTTTCAAAAAATCCAATATCTTGTTTCTGTTTTTTCATAAAATTATCCTTGTTATTTAATTATATTACCATATACTCATATAATAATATAATTGTCAATAACAAGGAAGTTAATTAACAAAAAATTAATATTTTTCTTAATTAGTGTACCACTGGATAAAAAGCATTTTTTCACTTGGGGAGTATAATGCTTCAAACTTCTCTACTAAGTCATAACTTATATAAAGTAAGTTTTGAACAGCTTTTCATCCATAATCGCATTTATATACAATTGAATGATATCACTATACAATTATAAGGGACATAAGAAGTAGCACAACGTGCTACTTCTTATAGAAATACAATAAAAAACTAAATTAGATTAATATAAGCTCATTAGCCATAACAAACAACACTACAATTAATCGCAAATAATACACAACTTCAAGAAGGGTAAATTCCTACTCATTTGGTATGTTTTAAATATAATAAATAAAACCTACTATGTCAATAGGGTTTTAATATTTTTTATATTTAACTACTTATATTTTATAATCTTGATTAAGTACATCTAAAAGTGAAAGGTTATCCAAATAAGAATTTATAATATTATCAAGGTTTTTCCATATAGGCATTGTTAAACATTGAGAAGCTCTCTCACAAGTACAATCTTCACCATAACCATCACAATTTACTAAAGCTAACCCATTTTCTGTCAACCTGATTATTTCTCCAACTGAATAATCTTTAGGATCTCTAGCTAGTTGATAACCACCTTTAACTCCTCTCAAACTATTCACATAACCAGCTTTATTCAACATTCTAATTATTGCTTCTAAATATTTCAAGGAAATTTTCTGCCTATTAGATATTTCATTTAATGATATATAATTATCATCTTTGTTTGTGGCAAGATCCAACATAACTCTAAGAGCATATCGACCTTTTGTTGATATCATCATAATAATTCCCTCCATAAAAAAATTAGAATTAATAAATTATAACCATATAAATTTATTCAAATATATTAAAATTATTTAAAATAATCTAGTTTAATAGATTTTAATATTAATATTGTAAAGAAATGAATATTGAAATTCTTTATAAAAAGAAGTATATTTCTTTTTGTGAGTTAAAATAACTTGTCAAAACAAGTGTTATTATATAAATACTTTAGCAAAGACTAATGAGTTTCATACAAAAATGGAGGGCTATGTGGCCAAAGAAGAAGCAATTGAAGTAGAAGGTTTAGTAAAAGAAGCTTTACCAAACACAATGTTCCGTGTTGAATTACAAAACAAACATGTAATCTTAGCACATTTATCAGGTAAGATGAGAAAACACTACATCAGAATTGTACCAGGAGATACTGTAAGAGTAGCTCTATCCCCTTACGATTTAACAAAGGGTAGAATAATTTACAGAGAAAGATAAATCTCACATTTATTAAATTATTATTAATAGAAAAGCAAGAGGCTTAATACCTTCTTGCTTTTATGTCTTTTAATTACTTTTTATTTTATAACAATCCAATACCCATTTCTATTAGTACCAATTCTTTCTATCAGACCTTTATCTTTTAAAGAAGTTAATGTTCTCTCTACTGTTCGTCTTGTTACACCAACTTTATCACTTATTTCCTTAATTGTATAATTTGAATTTTCAAGCAATAAATTTATTATTTTTCTTTCTGTATTTTTTAAGCCATTATTATTTTCAAAATCAATATCAATATTATTTGTATTTAAACTATCTATCACATCTTTATCAAAAGGTATTGTACAACGAATATAATTACTTTGGATTTCAAACACATTGACACCATATTTGTTAATTATAATGGGAATCCCATGTCTAGTATGTTCTGTTAATCCCATATTCAAAAATATTCTCATCATAGTAATATTTCTAGGATTACTTATTCCTTCAAAAAATTGTTTTTTTGTCATTCCCATAGGCAATCCACCATGTGATAATATCTCTAATCGATTACTAAACATTGAAATTTGAGGTTCTGTAATTGTCCAATCATTATGGAAAATAGCATTTAAAACAGCTTCATTAACACTATCATAATCAAATAAATATTTATCAACTCTAGGACGTACTGTAGTATTTGAAATACAAATATTCTCAGATTCTAAACGGTTTTTGATTTTTTCATATGTCGTTAATATACATCCATAGCCAAAATCACTTCTCGCAGATATTGCAGCTTTATTCTCACCTTGAAATTTTACAAAAATAAAAGGAATATTATTTTTATCAGCTAATAATTCTGCTAATAGATTATACTGATTTTCAGAAGTTTTAAGGTTTAAATTTACTTCAAAAGATTTGTCATCTAAATGAAAACCTTTCTCTAAAAAGTATATTTTTAATTCTCGAAATGACAAATTAGCTAGACTTGATTGTTTTTTTAACATATATTCTGTATCTACAAAATTTTGTTCATATCTTATTTTTATTTGCTCAATTGTCATTTCCTTACAAGTAGTCCCTATTCTTATTGTACACCCTTTAGTAGAAAATCCATATTTCTTTTGACAATAAATATTTTTATTCCCTTTTAATATATTAATTGCAATTATAGTTTTACCTTCATCAAATTTCAATTCAGAAGATATTTCATCTTGAGGATTGGGTTCTATTTGTGCCGTTATTACATCAGAGATTTTTCTAAGTATTTCATCAATTTTTTCAACGCCAACTACAATACCATCATCACTAATCCCGATTAGAATAGTCCCACCAGAACTATTTAAAAATGAAACAATTTCTTTACAAATTGAATCTGAATATTTTTCTTTTAATTCTAATGTTTCTGATTCAATAAATTTCTTCATACCTTATTTTATCCTTTTATATTTTAAACTTATCACAAATACCGACATAAATACCGACATGAATACCGACATAATAAAAAAATACCTCAAAAGCAGAATAATCTTCCACTACAGAGGTATTAATTTTATTGTTGTTATAATTAAATTAAAAATAAATTTTCTTCTCACTTTTTGATTTAAAGATGACCCATATTGCACCTGATCCACCATGGATAGCTTTAGGATGATAGGCTTCTCTTACAATATCAGAATATTTAATTTCATCTAAAACAATTTCTTTTATCACAGATTTACCATTTTCACTATGATTACCTTTTCCCGTGATTATGCTAACTTTTTTATAACCTTTATCTCTTGAATCCTTTAAAAATTCACTTACTTTTAATGCTGCGATATCACTAGTAAATCCATGCAAATCCAATTCATCTTCAGGAGACATAGATCTTAAATATGAAATAGAAATTCCTTTACTTTCTTTTTTTTCAGAGTTTTTCTTTTCTTCAATTTGTTTAGCTTCATCATTTTTAGATTCCCAAGCTCCATAAATATTACTAAAATCCCATTTTGGATCAATATTAGATTCTTTAGGTTTATAATCTCTTTTTTCTCTTTTTTCTCTTTTTTTATTAAAATGATTATCTTTTTTATCATTTTTATTATTCAAATGAGATTTACAATTATTATCATTTTCAGATTTTTTATATTTTGAATACTCATTATCTTTATGAGTTGTTTCAGTTAATTTAATATTATCTTTACTTATAGTTTTTTCAGGAATTTTTTTTTCAAACTCTTCTAATATTTTACCAAAATCTTTTTTTGAAGAATCTTCCTTATTTGCTTCAGTTTTTTGATTAGTATTACTATTAGCTTTAGTAGATGCTTCTACTTTTATAGTTTCTAAAGAATTTCCTTTTGTTTCATTCTTAGAAAAGGTAGTTATTTGTTTCTTTTCTTTGATTTTTTGTTCAAGTGTCTTATTTTCTTTAATTTCTGTTTTCTTCTCATTTGGTTTATTTTCAAATTCATTTAAAATATCAGCAAAATCTTTTTTAGGAGTATAATTACTTTTATTTTTTTTAGATGTAGAAACAACCTTATCATTAGAATTAAGGTTTAAACTTGAAATTTCTTTTTTAGGAGTCTCTTTCTTATTAGATTTCTTTTGTTGAGGTTTTTGATTTGCTTGCTTATTAGAAGCAGGTTTCCCTTCAAATTCATCTAATATTTGTGAAAAATCTTTTTTAGGAATATAGTTGCTTTTCTTTCTATTAGGTGCATCTTTTGCTTTTTTACTATACTTAGGTTTTAAGCCTTGACTTACTTCCCATTGATTAAATATAGAAGCAAAGTCTTCCTTTTCTTCATTTCTCTTCTTCTTTTTAGAATTAAGTGTTCCTACATTTTCCCATTGGTTAAAAATATCTTCAAAAGAAACATTTTCATCAATTTCAATTATCTTTTCATTTTTGGGTTTTGAATTTGATTTTTTTTGCTTTGTTTGTATATCTACTTTCTTAACAACATCCATCTTTTTAATATCTTTAAATGGATTATAATTATCATTTTCCTCAGTCAATATAGAAATGCGACTGTCTCCAGCCGCATTTTGTCTATTCTTAGGACCTTTTTTATGCCCTTTAGCCATTAGACCTCCTGAATATCTAGGATCTGGGAAACAAAAGGTTTTATAATTTCTATAATTTTAGTCATTGAAGCTCCTTGTACTTTCATAGTACATATTGCATTAGTAGGATCTGTTCCCATAAATGTTCCAAACGTAATGATATCAACACCTTCTTTTTCTAATGCAGTTGTAATATGTGCAATAGTTCCAGGTTGATCCTCTACAAGGTAAGAAACTCTAACGCCAAAATGTCTAGCTCCAAATAGTTCAAGCAATATTTTAAACATATCAGATTTTGTAATAATACCAATTAATTTACCATTTTCTAAAACAGGAAGACATGATAAATCTTGGTCTACCATGCATCTTGCTGCTTCTTCAACAGTAGTATTTTTCTCTATAGTTACAACATTTTTATTCATTAATTTTCCAACAGTGAGCTTACTCAATAAATAAGCCATCTCATGTATTGAAAGAGAGCTAGCAGGTGAAGGAGATGCATACAATATATCTTTCTCTGTAATTAATCCTACAAGCTTCTTATCTTTGTTCAATACTGGTAAACGATGAACTTTTTCTTGTTTCATAAGAGCTGATGCATCTGCTAAGGACATTTCAGGATTACATGTTATTGGATGTCTAGTCATTCTTCTTTCAATTATCATTAGGTTTCTCCTTGATGTACTTATATATTAACCTAAACTTTATATTTTTTCTACAAAAAATATTTATTATTTTCTTTAGAAAGTAATTTTATATAATATAAAACATGCAATTTTACCTATATGAATATTTAATTTTATATTTATACAAATTATGAATATCAATAACTCTATAACTTCCTAGCTACTACAAAATATCTATGCTCTATTCCTTCTATATATCCTCGCATTGAAATTTCTTTTTCTAGTTCTAGCAATTCATAATAATTATTATTAACAGAAAAATTTGGAAATTCCCATTCGATTATTTTGGCAAAATAGACAAAAGCACCAATATCATAAAATTTTATTTTAGGAAATTCTTCTTTAGATTGAAGAATGATAAATTTTGCTTGAGTTAATTGGTTTTGAATATTAATCAAATTATTATCTATATATTTCGGTTTAAAATTTCGAATAACCCTTTTTGATAGATTGTTGTTATTTAATCCGCCAACCTGTTGAGTGATAAACAATCCATTAGTTTTCAATGTTCTTTAAACTTCATTTATAGAAAAAGAACCATGTCTATTTATAATTATATCAAAATAATTATTAGGAAAATTTATAATATTATCTTCTCTTGCTTTTTCTACGCTTATACCTAAAGGTATTAATTTTTTAATACATAACTCATAATTTGGTGGATAGCCTTCAGTAACAAATGTATTTAAATATGGATGGTTTAATTCTAATAAAAATTTTCCATCTCCAGTATCCATATCTAATAAAGTCATTGATGGATTTAAATACTCAAGTATTATTTTTCTATAATTCCAAGATAATTTTTCATTATCCCATCTCCCATTTAAATGAGAAAAATTCCATCCTTCAAAAGGAAAATTTTCTTCAAATTCCCATTCAGTTATCTTATTCATATGATAATTATAATTTATTATAAGTAATTTAACAAATTTAAATAAAGGATAGGGACACAAATAACTTTACAACTAATATATTAGTATGTTAGGATGAAAATATAATTAAATCAAGGAGAAAATTATGGAAATGACTCTAAGATGGTATGGTTCAAAATTTGATACTGTAACATTACAACAAATAAAACAAATCCCTGGAGTAACAGGTGTAATATCAATGCTTTATGATGTGCCAGCAGGAGAAACTTGGAGTTATGAAGCAATAAAGGCTTTAAAAGATGAAGTTGAAGCAGCTGGATTAAATTTATCCGGTATAGAATCTGTTAATATTCATGATTCTATCAAAATTGGTAGTGCTGATAGAGATAAATACATTAAAAATTATATTGATACTTTAGAAAATCTTGGAAAATTAGATATAAAAATGGTTTGTTATAATTTTATGCCTGTATTTGACTGGACTAGAACTGATTTAGCAAAAGAAAGAGAAGATGGTTCAACTGTATTAGCTTATAATCAAAGCGTTATTGATAATATTGATCCTAAAACTTTCTTTGATCAAACTAATGATTCTTCAGATGGATTTGAAATGCCGGGTTGGGAACCTGAAAGACTTAAACATGTTCAAGAATTATTTGATGCTTATAAAGATGTTGATGAAGATAAATTATTTAACAATTTAGTATATTTCTTAAAAGCTATCCAACCTACATGTGAAAAATATGGTATTAATATGGCAATTCATCCAGATGATCCAGCTTGGCCTGTTTTCAACTTACCAAGAATTATTACTTCTAAAGAAAAGATTCTTAAATTAATGAAAGCTGTTGATGCACCTTTCAATGGTTTAACTTTCTGTGCTGGTTCATTTGGAACTAATCCAAATAATGATTTACCTGGTATTATTAGAGCTCTTCCTGGAAGAATTCATTTTGCACATGTTCGAAACTTACATCATTTTGAACCTGGTATCTTTGAAGAAGCAGCACATTTATCAAGAGATGGTTCTTTTGACCTTTATGAAATTGTAAAAGCGTTGTATGATATTGACTTCAAAGGCCCAATAAGACCTGATCATGGAAGAATGATTTGGGGCGAGAAAGCTATGCCTGGTTATGGATTATATGATAGAGCTTTAGGAGCTTCATATATTTTAGGCTTAATTGAGGCTATTGATAAAAACAATAGATAAAAAGGATATAATTTGTGAAAACTCTAAGAACCACAGCTAGTGATGAAATTTATAATATTTTAAGAAGAGAAATTTTATCTCTAAATTTTATTCCTGGTAAAGAACTTAAAATTAACAACCTTTGTGAGCAACTTCAAGTTAGCAGATCTCCAGTTAGAGATGCACTTATGAAATTAGCAGCAGACGGACTTGTAGATATTTTCCCTCAACGTGGTACTAGAGTTTCACTAATTGATTTAAATTTAGTAGAAGAAGAGAAATTTTTAAGAAGTAGCCTTGAAGAAAAAGCATTAATGAATGCTATAGATATTATGAGTGAAAAGGATATTAAGAAATATAAAGATGCTATTTTAGTTCAAGAAGGATTAAAAGATACTAGTGAATTATATGACTTTTTTAATTCAGATATTTCTTTCCACAAAATTACTTTTGACTTAGTTAATAAAAAAGAATGTTGGAAAATAATCAATAAAAGATGTGTTAATTATGATCGATTAAGGTTTTTATCTTTTAAACAAAATATTGATAAAGATACTTTAATAAAACAACATCATGATATTATTGAAGCTTTAATAAGTGATGATAGAAAAAGAATAGAATCAGTAATAAATATTCATCTTAGTAAGATTGATTTTGAAACAAAAGTTTTATTAGAAGAATTTCCAACTTACTTTAAAACTGAAACTAAAAGAAAAAAATTGCATCTATAATTTATAAAAAAATTGGCCAAGAAAATATCTTGGCCTTTTTTATATTAACATATTTTATAAATATTTCTTTAGAGTAGTTCGAATTGCACCTTTATCACTTACCATTTCAGCAAAATAATTTAATACTAGTTGATCTAATCCAACATCATATAAATTAACACCAAAGATTTTTTCATTTGAAATTAAGTCTTTTAATTTATCTTCAAAAGGACCTTTATCTCCTAATTTAATATCATCTACAAAAGGTGTAACATTAGCTAAAAGTGGATCTGGTGATAATTCAAATTTTTCACCATTATCATTAATACCCATTAAGTATCGAATCCATGCTGCATATACTAATGGAATATATTTTAAATCTTTAACATCTAAATCATCACTAGCATTATAAGCTTTTACAGTTTCACCAAAACGAATTGATAGTTTTTGACTAGTATCACACGCAATTCTTTGAGGTGTATCAGGCATAAAAGGATTTGGGAATCGAATATTTAATACTTCGTCAATGAAATCAGTAGGTTTTATAATTTTAGGATCTACCACTACTTTCATACCTTCTTCTAATCCAATAATTTCAACTAATTTTTTTAATTCAGGATCTTTCATTTCTTCAGAAATAAGAGTATATGATAATAAACAACCCAATACAGCTAATGTTGTATGAAGTGGATTTAAACAAGTACAAACTTTCATTTTTTCAACTTTATTTACAGTTTCTCTAGTTGTGAAAAATACCCCGCTATTTTCTAATGCAACTCTACCATTTGGAAAATCATCTTCAATTACTAAATATTGTGGTTTTTCTGCATTAACAAATGGAGCAATCCATGTGTTTTTATTAGTAACTACAATCTCAGTATCTTCAAAACCATCAGCTTTTAACATTTCAACAACGCTACTATCAGGTCTAGGAGTAATTTTATCAATCATTGACCAAGGAAATGATACTTTATTTTCTAAATAAGATATAAATTCTTTTTCTACAAAATTATTTTCAACCCATTTGTTTGCAATAGTCATAACAGCATTTTGAAGTTTTTCCCCATTATGAGAACAGTTATCCATACTTACTAACGCTAAAGGCCAATTACTTTCTTTATATCTTTTATATACTAGAGCTGTTAATTTAGATAAGAATAATTTTGAAGATTCAGGTCCATTATTAAAATCATCAATAGCAACTCCATAAAAATTATTATTTACATCTACAAGAGAATAACCTTTTTCAGTAATTGTAAATGAAACCATTTGAAGGGATTTATTAATAAAAACTTTACTTAGATTATTCCAATCTTCTTCAAATTGATAATCACATTTATAACTTACAGCTAAGCTATCAACAACTTTCTTCTCTATTGATCCATCAGAATTTAAAGTTACTAATAAAGTTAAATTATCATGTGGTTTATAAATGTTATCTATAATTTCAAAATCAAAGCCTTCTCCAACAACAATTCCAGTATCTTCAATACCTTTTTCTAATAAATTTTGAATTAAAGCAGCTGGGAAACCTCTAAAAATATTTCCAGCTCCAAAGTGTACCCATTTAGGAGAATCTAGAGTCTTTTCTATCATTTTCTCTCTATCATAAGTTGACAGTTGATATCCTTTTTCAATCCATTGTTCTTTGTTTTTTAATTCAGCTACATTTAATTTCATGTGACCTCCAAATTATCTTATAAACAATCTAACATACTAATATATTAGTTGTAAAGCTTTATATTATTAAAATCCATATTTATTATATTTTTTATAATATCAAAGTACTTTTTCTTGGAATAATTTTAGATTGAAGAGTTATAATTTCATCTCTACTGTTATCATTTTCAATAATTTCTTTAAGTTTATAAGCTCCCATTAACCCCATTTCTTCTAAAGGAATATCGAATGTTGAAATTGGTGGACGCCAAAAAGATGAAAAATCTCTATTATCAAATCCTAATACTTTTACATCATTTGGTACTGATAATCCTAGATCTAAAATTGCATTTATAGCTCCAGCAGCAATATAGTCATTTTCACAAAAAATTCCATCAATAGATTTATCTTTTTTTAATAATTGTTTTGTTGATTCATAACCATGATTTGCATCGTATTCACCAAAACATATTTTATCTTCAATCAAATTAATGCCTAATTCTTTTAATCTTTGATTAAATCCAACTAAACGATTAATAGCTGAAAGTCTATCTTCTGGTCCCCCGATAATAGCTGGATTTTTAACACCACAACTAACTAAATGCTCGGCAGCTTGCAAACCGCCTGTTTTATTATCTAGAACAATGGATGGTACTCCTTCAACTCTAGTATTAATAGAAACTAAAGGTTTTGTAGCATTGAGAGATGATATATCATTATTTAAAGCTCTAGGAATATGATGGCAGAATAAAGTGCCACTGACATTATGAGCTTTTAAAAAATCATAGGCTTTTTTAAAATCCCCATCAAATTCTATTGCTGAAACATATAAAAGAGAATACTGCCCTCCACGTAGTCCTGTTTCAATCCCCTTTACAATTTTATTTACAAAGGATTCTGTAATATCTATTGCTAGGCATCCAATAATTCCCGAATTATTACTTTTCATTCTAGATGCATTCCAAGATGGAACATAATCTAATTCATCTATTGCTTTTAATATCTTATTTTTAGTTTTTTCACTTACAGGTCTTTTCCCATTTAAAGCATGCGAAACTGTTGCTGGAGCAACTCCCGCTCTTTTTGCTACATCTAAGATAGTTACAGTTCCGCTCATATATAATACCTTCTACTTTAATTTTTTTTATTTAATACAACTAATCATTTCTTTTAGCATATTACCATATTTATAATACATACCACTTTGATAATCACATTGTAAATGAGGTTCTATTGAAAATAATCCTTGATATCCATGAGACAATATGTCTTTAATCATTAATTTTAGATCACAATCTCCCATTCCCGGATATGTATGAAAAGATTCTCCATTTACTATCTTACAATCTTTTATATGAAAATGCACTATTTTTTCTAATGATACATAATAAAATCTCCAGCTTTCTTCTATAGTTTTTTTATGATTAATAGGATTTCCTGGATCTAAAATTACTTTTAGAGATGGAGAATCAACTTCACTTAATAATTTTTCTAAATTTTCAGGTGTTTCACTAGCCCATCCATCACAAATTTCCATACCTAGAATAATATCATTATCTTCAGCTATTTTTGTTAATTCAGAAATTCTTCTAATAACTTCATTTTCCCAATCAGTTTTATTATAACCATCATTTGGATAACTCATGATTCTAATTAAATTTGTATCTAATTTTTTCATACGGCTGATTGATTTTTTTAAATCATGAAGATCTTCTTCAAAAGGATTTGAAATTTTTCTAGCCCAGTTAGCTATTGCAGAGCCAAAACCAGCACATCCCATATTATTTCGATCTAATTCTGCATAAACTTTATCAAACTCTTTATCATTTAATTTTGTGATATTAACACCATCAATTCCTCTAAGTTCAATAGAATTAAACTTTAATCTATTATGTAATTCAATTTGACCTTTTAATGATGGATCTCCTTCATCTGCAATTCCTGTTAATCTATTTAATAATTGAGTATCCACTTCTCTACTCCCAATTAATAATTATTGCTAAGTGATTATCTCTATCATCAATTAATAAATGATAAGCATCTTCAATTTTATCTATTGTAATATAATCAGTAATGAATAAATCAACTTTTAATTCAGCTTTTTCAATAAATGAAAGCACATTATCACCAAATAATTTTTGATTTAATTCACCATTAAATTTATCAAATCGATTTTCATGAGCACCAATTACATTGATAAATTTTCTATGAATATCTCTATAAGGATTGATTGAAACAAGACCTCTAGTAGAACCAAGGAGAAGAACTTCTCCTCTAAGATTTACTATATCAAGAGCATCATTTAAAACTCTAGGTACGCCAGTAGCTTCAACAACAGTATCAAAGCCTTGATTATTTGTAATTCTAGCTACTTCATCTTTGAAATTTGGATCTAATGGGTTTACTATGTTCAATCCACATTTTTTTGCTAATTTAAGTCTATCGAGAGATAAATCAGCTACAGTTACTTCTCTTTTTGTTACTAATTTAAATAATTGAGCACAAATATTACCAATTAAGCCACCACCATAAACTAATACATGACCTTCTTTCTTTTGGCTAGCAGCAACAGCTGTATAACTAATTTGTCCAAATCTAGTAAATAATGATTCAACAATATTTTCCTTATCTTTTAATTTGAAATATAAATCATTATTTGCATCAATTATTGAATAATCACTATGAGGCTTATAATGCATGATAATATCCCCTATTTGGACAGAAACATCTCCATTTACTTCAACTACTTCACCTACGCTAGAATACCCAGCGGCTATTGGATATTTTGCCCAAACAACTCCTGGTTCATTAAATCCTACATGTGTTTTAGAAAATAAAGCTAATTCAGTACCTGGACTAATAAGTGATTTCTCATTTTTTACAATAAAAGAATTTTCTTTTATTTCTTCACTGATTTCTATTAGTTCTGCTCTTTCCTTAGCAGTAAAATAAACCTCTCTTCTTTTCATAACATCCTACAAATAAATTATTATAGGCTCTCCTTTTGTTATATTTTTTAAATCGATTGATTTTATTATTTGGCCAAATCTATCTTTAAAGATAAACTGTCTACCTTTTAAAGATGCCCCATTTGTTTCTAAAATAAATTCAACTTTATCTCTATATACTTTATATCTATAAAGATTATATTTATTTTTTATTAATTTAGTTTCTCCATCATCTTCAAAATAAATACCTTCTCTATAACTATCTATTGTTGGATAAACATAGAAATAAACTTTATCAAATAATGCAGTTTTAAGTTTTTTTACATCTACTCTAGGAATAATAGAACCTTCTCTTACAAAATATCTATTTTCTCCTAATTCAGATTTAACTTTTACACTACTTCCTCCATAAAAACTTTCTCCTATATCACTATACCAATTAGTAGTTTTTGGAAGATAAACACTTTGTGTATTTTTTCCTTCTTCAGTAAATAATACTTTAAGAATATCATCGCCATACATACAATTAATATCATCTAATTTACAATCCTTATCATCATTAAATTCAAGAGCTAAAGATCTATCCATAGGATTGCCTAAAGTTACAGCTTTATAAGCATTGGTATATATATAAGGGATAAAACTGTAATGAGTTTTTATTAATGCTTTAATTTTTTCTAAAGAATTTATATAAGTCCAAGGTTCAGTTGGTTTATCATCGTCCCTCCAAGAATGAATTACAAATCTAGATTGAAATACAGCACTTTCACAAGATCTAACTAATAATTCTTCTGTAGGTCTATTACCAAAAAAACCTCCTAAATCATGACCGTAAAATGTTAAGCCACTTAAAGCCATAGAAATGCTTTGATATTGATTAAATTTTAGAGACTTCCAATCACTACAATTATCTCCACTCCAAGTTCTAGCATATTTTTGAATTCCACTATAACCACTTCTTGAATAATTCCAAGCTCTCTTATCTGGATATACTTCATTATAGACTTCATGAGTTGCTTCACTCATTAATATAGGGAGAACTGTTTTTATTTTACTAATCGGGATTTCTACATCTTCCATTTCAAATTCGTTATTATCATTCCAAATACCACGACAACCATGATCAAAATATTGTTTTTTTAATTCACTCTTCCACCATTCTTTTGCATCAGAATTTGAAAAATCAATTAATGAAGCATTCCCTCCCCAATAAAATTCAACATAAGGATTATTATTCTCATCTTTTATGAAATAACCCTTTTTTGCTAATTCATCATACCAAGGATGTGTTGTTAAAATACCTGGTTTAATGTTCATGATTAAATTGTATCCTCGATTCGATAAATCTTTTAAATAGTCTTTATAATTTGGAAACTTTTCTTTATTCCATAAAAAAGCATATCTTTTACCATCACTTGCTTTTAAATAACCAGAGGAAACATACATACCTTCACAAGGAATATCATATTTCTCTATTGTATCAAAATATTTTAGAATTCTTTCTTTTGCGTCATCACTTTCTACATAATTCATTGAAGATCCTAAAAATCCAAAACTAAATAATGGTGGGAAATTTGGAGTCCCACTAATAATATAATATTTTCTTAAAACATCTTTATAATTATCACCAGCAATAACAAAATAGGAGAACGGTCCTCCATCTATTTTAATTGAATAGAAAAACGGACTTTCTTTTCCAAAATCCATATAATCAATATTACATTCATCAAAGAAAAACCCAGTAAAATCACTATTATTTTCTTTAATGAAAAAAGGGATTGATTTATAAAGAGGATCCGAAATTTCAGCATCATATCCTAAACTGTCTCGATTATAAAATCTAAATAGTTTGTCGCGTCTATCAATAAGGCCACCTTTATCTCCTAAACCCAAAAAGTGATCGTTTATATCTAAAGGAAAGTTAAATTTTCCAAAAAGATTAGAATTATTACCTATACATCTAAGTTGATAATCTGGAATAACAGTGTCACTTGAACCTAAAACTCCACCATGGATAATCTTATTGTTTTTAAAAACTGTGACATTTGCACTTTCTTTATCAATAATAATATTAATTATACCAAATATAATATTATAACTATCATCATATTCTTCAATAGCAAAATCAGTTGAAAATACTAATGAATTATTTGATAAGTAATTACTCCATTTTTCTAATAATGGGTCAATTATTATATCATTGAATATATAAGAGAAATGGAAAATATTTTCTTCAAATATACTTAGTTCAAGTTTCCCAATTTCACATTCAAAATATATTTTGTTTTTTTCTATATAATACTTTTCAATTGTTTTAAGATTTTTTTTCATATTATCCTTTTACCGCTCCAGTTGTTATTCCACTCATGAAATATCTTTGGAACATCAAGAAAACCACAATAACAGGAATTATAGAAATAGTTGTCATAGCTAATAGGTTTGACCAGTTAATTTGTAGTTGTCCAACAAAGTTTGCAAGTGCTTGTTGAAGTGTTTGTTTATCGTTATCAGTGATAACAATTAATGGCCATAGATAGTCATTCCATCTCCACATAAAGGAGAATATTGCAATTGTTGCAATAATAGGTTTGCTTAATGGAATAATAATAGTTCTAAAAATAAATAATTCTCTAGCACCATCAATTCTAGCTGATTCAATCATCGAATTTGGCAAATTAACCATATATTGTCTTGCTAAAAATATTCCAGTAGGAGTTGCAGCAGGAGGGATAATAATACCCCAAAGAGTATTTAACATACCTAATCTTTTTAATTGTAAGAAAATGGGTATCATAATAACTTGTAAAGGTATCATCAAAGTTCCAATCATTATTGAAAAGATTAAATTTCTACCTGGAAAAATATACTTAGCTAGTGCATATCCACACATAATATTAATTAAAACAGTAATTACTGTTGATACTACTGCAACAAATAATGTGTTTGAAAAATATGTAATAAAACTACCATGACTAAGAGCTTCTACATAGTTTTCTAAAGTCCAATTCTTAGGTAAAAACGTCATTGGAATTCTAAACAATTCACTTTGAGGTTTAAAAGAGGATAAAACAACCCATATTACAGGGAATAAACAATATATAGCCAAAAGAAGAACTATTACATGTTGTAAAATTACTGAAACAGAATATTTTTTATTCAACTGATTCCTCCTTTCCTGTTAACTTAAATTGAAGGATGGTAAATATAGCGATAACAGCCATTAATACCATAGACATTGAAGAAGCATAACCAAATCTATCTTCGATAAAGGCTACTTGATAAACTTGTTGAACTACAAACTTAGTAGCATAACCTGGACCACCTTTAGTCATTGTTACAATTAATTCATATGCTTTAAATGATTGAATTGTAGCTAGTACTAAAACAACTAAGATTGTACTCTTTAACATAGGTATTGTAATTTTTCTGAAACTTTGAACAGCTGAAGCACCATCAATAGTAGCTGCTTCATATAGCTCAATCGGTATAGCTTGAAGCCCAGCGATAAACATAATCATATAATATCCAGATTGAGCCCAAACAGTAACCAAAATTACACTAAGCATTGCGATTGTTCCATCGGTTAACCAACCAACAGGTTCATTTCCAATTGCTCTAAGAACATAGTTAATAATTCCCATTTCATCACCTAGAATAAATCTCCAAGCAATACCAACAGCAATTAAACTTATTAAAGCTGGAATATAGAAAGTTGCTCTAAAGGCTTTTTCACCTTTAATTTTATTTCTAGATAATAACAATGCTAAGAATAATGAACTAACAAGTAAACATGCTACAGTACAAAATGAATATACTAAAGTATTTTTAAATGTAATCCAAAAGACTTCATCACTTAATAAATTTTTAAAATTTTCTAATCCGATATACTCTTTTGCAGTAAATACTCCCCATTGCATAAAACTCATTCTAAGACCTTGAAAAGCCGGTATAATAATGAATATTGCAAATATTAATAAGTTAGGAAGCATGAATAAGATTGGTGCAAGAGTTTGATGAAAATTCCCATTTTGAGACTTTTTTTTCATAAATTTTACCTTTTTAGTCAAAATAAAGCCTCCTAAATTAATAGGAGGCAAATTCCTATTTAATTCTAGTATTTAGCAGCTTCTTTGTTAATATTTAAAGTTGCTTGATCTGCACTAATATTACCTAATAATACTTGTACAATTTGTTCTCTAATGTATGAGTATACTTTATTTACTGCAGCATTTTTCCATTCAGTTGCTGTGAAAGCAGGAGTTACTTTTAAGTCTTCAGCAAATGTATCAAAATCTTCTTTATTTGATGCATAAGGAACATCTGTATCTACTCTAGCTGATAAGTTAAATGTATCTGCACAATATTTTTCGTTACCTTCTTTAGTACTGAAAGCAGCCATTAAGTCCATTGCAGCTTCTTTATTTTTGCTATCTTTAAATGATGCAATAAATTTACCACCAGGAACTGAAGATCTGATTTCACCAATTGGAGTATTTACAACACCCCATTTAAAATCTGTGATGTTCTTATTATAAGTATTAATATTCCAGCTACCACCAATGTGACATGCAACTAAACCAGCTTGGAATAATTCAGCAGGATTTTCACTACCTAACCAAACACTAGATGGTACTAAACCTTCTTCATGTAATCGTGCAAATCTTTCAATGGCAGCAATAGTTCCATCATTATGGAAATCTACTTCACTTTGATCAGAGTTCATCATACTTCCACCATGTTCATAAATAATTGTTGAGAATCTATGTGGTGAGAAGTCTAATGCTAAACCATATTTCATATTAGGGTTTGCAGCAATAACTTTTTGAACAGCTACTTCCCATTCATCCCATGTCCATGTTTTACATAATTCTTTAACATCGATTCCAGCTTTTTCCCAAGCATCAATATTTACTAACATACCATTTGCTGTTGCTTCAGTTGGATAAGCTAATAATTCACCAGCTGCATTTTCTGCAAATGCTACAGAACCTGGCATGAAATTTGCTTTTACAGCATCGATATCATCAACATATGAATCAATTGGTTCTAAACTTGTTCCTAAGGATGCTAAGTGATTATTTGTTACACGAGCTACATCAGGTGGATTTCCACCACTAATCATTAATTTTAGTTTTTGTTCATATTCTTGGAATGCAACAACTTGCATATCTACTTTTACATTTGGATTTTCAGCTAAATACCCTTCAATAGTATCTAAAAATACATCTGATTCATTAGCATCATTAAACCACATTACAGATAAAGTAACATCTTCATCAGCTGCAGCTTCACTTGTACCTTGTGCGAATAATACGCTAGTACATAATAGAATTGATATCATTAATAATGATAGTTTTTTCATTTTCAACCTCCTATGATTGTAAAAAACAAATTTTTGTCAAATAATAGCAAATCGTTTTGCTAAATTTATATTACTCTGACTTAACATATAAGTCAAATATTTTTTTATTTTTATTTTATTTACTATAATCCTCTATAAAGATATATCACCTGAAATATTATCAATGGATTTCGTTTTCTTATAAAATCTTGGCATTTTATCAATTAGAGTTTGTTTTTCTAGAAACGCATCATCGTTTCTTAATGGAAGTTTTACTAATTGTTTGTATAGTGCACTTTTATAAATTGCGCTAATAATTTCTAATGCTTTATAACCATCTTTTCCACTTACAATAAGGCCTTCTTTACCTTCAATTGCATTTATAAAATTTAAAATCTGAGCACTATGTCCTTCAACAGGAATTTCACACATCTTATCAAACAATTGATTAAAATAATCTTCACTTTGCTTATCTGCAATAGGGAATCCATTATCCATTTGTTTCATACATTTCACATTCCAAGGAATCGAAATTGTTGCTTTTTCACATTGAATATAAAATTCTTGTTTTTCGTCATGATCGTTTAGAGAAACTCCTAATTGAGCAATTGAATCTTTAAATTCAATTATTGATAAACTAGTATCTTCAACTTCAGAATTAGTATGAAGATAGTTTTTTATCATTGAATATACACTTATAGGATTGCCTAATAGCCATCCCATAATATCAATTTGATGAACACTATGATTAAGTGTACACCCACCACCTTCTTTTTCCCAAGTTCCTCTCCACCATAAATTGTAATAATTATTTCCACGATACCACATTGAATTTACTCTAGTATAAACAATTTTACCAAATACATTATCATCAAGCATTTTCTTGATTTTCATCGTATCTTTATTAAATCTGTTTTGTGATACAATTGATAATAGAGCATTGCTTTTCTCCATTGAATCAATCATGGCCTTTGCCTCTATTAAAGAAGCTGCCATAGGTTTTTCACATAACACATGCTTATCATGCTCTAAAAAATCACAAGTAACTTGTTTGTGAACAGATGGGGGTAAACAGATTGAAACGATATCAATATCTTCTCTATTCAATAACTTATTATAATCATCTACTACTTCACAATCAAGATTATGGTTTTCTTTAAACTCTTTTGCTTTATCCAAAAATATATCGCAAATAACTTTAATTTCACATCTATCTTTTAAAAATAAATAACCTTCTAAATGATTGATTGCTATATTTCCTACTCCAATTATTGCTACTCCATGTTTCATAATAATCTCCTTTCGAATAGATTATAACATCAAAAAAATGCCAATGCAAACTTTTTGTCAAATCGTTTTGCTTTACATAAAATAAGGCAAATTCATCAACTATCTATAATTCAAATTAATATTATTGGAAATTTCAAATTTACTTGTGTAATGAAAAAAATCATCTTAAAATCTTGATTTAGGATTAACTAGTTTATAAAAAATAATAAGTTTAACTAAAGAAGGTTTAATAATATGTCAAAGGAATTTCAAAAAAAAGATGGACAAAATTACGCTCCTAAAGCAATAAAAACAGAAAAAGTTTGTAAAAAAGGAGAGTTCATAGTAGGAGCTACAAGATTAGATCATGGACACATTTTTGGTATGTGTAGAGGCCTTGAAGAAGCTGGTGCAACCATTGGGTATGTTTATGATAATGATGTAGAAAAAGTAAACAAATTTATCGAAGTTTTTCCAAGTGCAAAAATTATAAATAGTGAAGATGAATTAATTGCAATTGAAGAAATAAATCTAATTTCAACAGCTGCTATTGCAAATGAACGTTATCTAATTGGGCTAAAAGCTCTTGATGCTGGAAAATATTTCTTCAGTGATAAATGCCCAATGACAACTCAAAAGCAAGTTGATTTAGCGAGAGCTAAAGTAAAAGAAACAGGTCTTAAATGGTTTGTTTATTATAGCGAAAGAATTCATGTAGAATCAGCAATATATGCAGGAAATTTAATAAATGAAGGCCGAATTGGTGATGTTGTATCAATTAAAGGTTGGGGGCCTCATAGAATAGGTTTATCTAATCGTCCTGATTGGTTTTTTAACAAAGAACAATATGGAGGAATCATTAGCGATATTGGATCTCATCAATTAGAACAAGCTCTATATTATGCAAATGCTAAAGATGCAAAATATATATCAAGCAGAGTTGGCAATTTAAAACATCAAGAACATCCAGGACTTGAAGATTATGGGGACGCAATGTTTATAACAGATAATGGTATTCCTTGCTATATTAGTGTTGATTGGTTCACACCTGATGGACTTTGTACTTGGGGAGATGGAAGAATGATAATCTCTGGTACTAAAGGATATATAGAAATTAGAAAATACTGTGATGTTGCAAAAGATTCTCAAGGAGATCATGTAATAGTAGTAGATGAAACAGATGAACAACATTACAAAGTCTTTGGACAAGTAGGATTTCCTTTCTTTGGTGAAATGATAAGAGAATGTAGAGGGGAAGATATTGTAGCAATGGATCAAGAACATATATTTAGATCCATAGAATTAGCAATAGAAGCTGAAGAAAAAGCTATCAATATTAAGTGATTATTTTCTTTTATCAATTTCTTTAACACTTTTGTTAAAATGGAGTATTTTCATTTTAAAAATTAAATTTGCTTATTTTATGTTAAGTCAACTTATATAAACATAAACATTAATTCCTCAATTAGATAAAAAAATATAAATAAATAAAAAATTTCTTGCAGTATCAAAAAAGCTGTCTTAAGCTTAGTACTTGTGTTGCGTTATGTTGCAACATTTATAAAATTATATATATATTAATTTTGGAGAAAATTTTTATGAAAAACTCAAATTCTACAGCATCTATTGATAATATATATCAATTAGATGGTAAAGTACCACTAGGAAAAGCTATTCCTTTTGGACTTCAACACGTACTAGCTATGTTTGTAGCTAATATCGTTCCTATTATCATAGTTGCTGGTAGCGGAAAATTAGATCAATCTATTACTACTGCTTTATTACAAAACTGTATGTTTATTGCAGGTATTGGTACTTTAATTCAATTATTTCCAATATGGAGAATTGGATCAGGACTTCCTGTTGTTATGGGTGTTAGTTTTACTTTCGTAGCAATTTTAAGCTATGTAGCTGCAAATTTTGGTTATTCTGCAGTAGTTGGAGCTATTATAGTTGGTGGTTTAGTTGAAGGTACTTTAGGTCTTCTTGCTAAATATTGGAAAAGATTTATTTCCCCTGTAGTATCGGCTTGTGTTGTTTTATCAATTGGTATGTCACTATTACCTGTTGGAGCTAGAAGCTTCGGTGGTGGTTATGTAGCAGATTTTGGATCTGCTCAAAATATGCTATTAGGATCAATTACTTTATTATCATTACTATTATTCACAATCTTTGCGAAAGGTTACTTAAAACAATTAGCAATCCTTTTTGGATTAATAGTAGGTTATATAGTAGCTCTATTTATGGGCAAAGTAGATTTTTCAGCATTTAATAACATTGCAATCTTTGATTTACCAAAATTTTTACCAGTAAAACCTACATTTAATTTAGGAGCTATTATTTCAGTTATTTTGGTCTTTTTAGTTTCTGCTACAGAAACAATTGGTGATACAACAGCTTGTTGTGTAATGGGAGTTGGAAGAGAACCAAGCGAAAAAGAAATTTCTGGCTCTCTTGCATGTGATGGTTTTGCATCATCAATTTCAGGTTTTTTCAGTTGTCTACCTGTTACCTCATTCTCACAAAATGTTGGTATTATCGCAATGACTAAAGTTGTTAATAGATATACTATAGCAACAGGGGGAGTAGCATTAATTCTTGCAGGTTTATTTCCACCTATTGGAGCATTCTTTAATACATTACCAGAATCAGTATTAGGAGGATGTACAATCCTTATGTTTGGTCAAATTGTTATCTCAGGTATTAGAATGTTGGCAAAAGCAGGTCTTAATCAAAGAAATAGTTTAATCGCTGCATTTGCATTAGCTATTGGATTAGGATTCCCTTCAGCTACAGAGTTATTTAATATTCTTCCAGAATTAGTTGCAGAAGAATTATCTAATAACTGTGTTGCAATTGTATTTATTATTTCATTAGTTCTAGACTTAGTTCTACCTAAAAATATGGAAGTAGTTCCAAACTAAAATTAAATAAATTAATTTATTTACATAAAATATCCTCTATTTAGAATAATACTAAGTAGAGGATTATTTTTAATTTAAAATTAAGCCATTAATGATGGAATAGCAAGTGTCAATTGAGGAATAAATGTAATACAAAGAAGTACAATTATCATTACTGAATAGAAAGGAAGCATACTCTTCATTGCCTTTTCTATTGATATTTTTCCAACTGCACAACCAACAAATAAGGCTGAACCAACAGGAGGGGTACATAACCCAATTGCTAAGTTTAGTATCATAACAACTCCGAATTGAACAGGATTCATGCCTAGAGCACCTACAACTACAGGATATAGAATTGGAGTACAAATAATAATTAATGGAGCCATATCCATAATTGTTCCTAAAAGCAATAACATAATATTGATTAATAATAAAAGAACAATCTTATTATCACTAATTCCAATTAAAGCATTAGTAATAGCTTGAGGAATTCTTAAAAATGCTAATAAATATCCAAAGGAAGAAGCTGCTGCTATTAAACTCATTACCATTGCCAATGTTTTTAGAGAAGACAATAATATATCTTTCAATTCAGTTAACTTAATTTCTCTATAAACGAAGAAAGTAATAATAAAGGAATAAACTACAGCAACTGCTGCACTTTCTGTTGCAGTAAATACACCTGAAACAACACCCCCGATTATAATAACCATAGTTAGCATACCTAAAAGAGCATCAGCTGTTACTCTTAATGTCTCTTTAAGAGTATATTTTCCTTCTTTAGGATAATTTCTTTTTCTAGCGATTATGTAAGTTACAATCATTAATCCGATACCTAATATAACACCTGGAAGCAATCCTCCTAAAAATAATTTACCTACACTAACCCCGCCTCCAGCTGCTAATGCGAAAATAATCATATTATGACTTGGAGGAATAATAACACCTTGGCAAGCACTAGTTACTGTAACAGCAACTGAAAAATCATCATCATAACCTTTTGCATTCATCATAGGAATCATCATAGTACCAATCGATGAAACGTCTGCAACAGCAGAACCTGAAATACCTCCAAAGAACATACTTGCTAAAATATTTACCTGAGCAAGTCCTCCGCGATATCTACCAATTAAGGCATTAGAGAATTCAATTAATCTTCTTGAAATACCTCCACGACTCATCATTTCCCCTGCTAAAATAAAGAATGGGATAGCTAAAAGAGAGAAAGAATTAACACCACTTACTAATCTTTGAACAATAGTCATTAAAGGAATATTTAGGTATAAAGCAGTAACAACTGAAGAAAGAAATAGTGAAAAAGTAATAGGCATTCTTAATACTAATAATAAAATGAATGTACCTATCAAAATAGTTGAAGCCATACTTACATTAATCATCTAATTCTACCTCACTTGTTTTTGATAAATCACTGTCAGTAATTGCACCATATAAATAAATAAATGCATAAAGAATAATAAATATTGCATTAATTGGAATAACGATATAGTTAACAGCATTAGTTATATGAGTCGCTGGTAAAAAACTTCTCAATCCATTTTGAGCTAGTTTTAAACCGAAATAAAATAAAATCACACCTAAAATAATTTCACAAATATATTTAAATATTCTCAAAAATCTTTCCACAACGGATGGTAAATTTTTAGGTAAAAGAGTAATACTGATATGTAGATTTTCTTTAACACCTAAAGCCATTGCAATAAAGGTAAACCAAATTACAATTACAAGAGGAATTTCTTCACCCCATTTAAGTCCACTTTTAAACCCATATCTCAATACAACATTACTAAAGACAATTACTACCATTGCAATTACTAATATCATACAAAAATATAATACTAAATCGAAAACTCTATCTAAGCCTTCTTTAAACTTTTTCATCATAACTCCCTTATCTAAAATAGGGGTTCAAAAGAACCCCTTATTCAATAATTAATTTTAATTATTTAACAGCTCTAATTTTAGCAACCCAAGCTTTACCTTCAGCATCTAACATTTTTTCATATAAAGGATTCATAGCATTTGCAAATTCAGCTTGATCATTAATTTCATTAATTTGACAACCAGCAGCTCTTACTTTTTCTTCTGATTTTTTAGCGTAATCAGCCCAAGCTTCAATTTGTGTTGCTTGACAATCTCTAGCAGCTTTTTTAATTAATTCTTGATCAGCAGAACTTAATTTATCCATTGTTGTTTTTGAAGCGATTAACATTTCTGGAACACGTGTATGTTGATCAATTGAATAGAATTTAGCTACTTCATAATGATTAGAAGAATCGTATGAAGGCCAGTTGTTTTCAGCACCATCGATAACTCCAGTTTGTAGAGCAGAATATACATCACCATAACTCATAGGAGTTGGAGCTGCACCTAAAGCTTCAACAAGACCCATCATTAAATCTGATTCTTGTACACGAATTTTCATACCAGCTAAGTCAGCAACAGTATAGATAGGTTTTTTTGTATTATAGAAACTTCTAGCTCCTGAATCAAAATAAGTTAAACCAACGAAGCCACTATCTTCCATTGATTCTAAGAAATAAGCTCCAATTTCCCCATTTAAAACATTCCACATATGATCAGGATTTCTATATAAATAAGGCATTTGTAAAGCATTTAATAAAGGATTAAATGAAGATAAAGGACTAATTGATACACGAGTAAAATCAATACCTCCAAATTGAACTTGTTCAATAGCTGATTTTTCATCACCTAAAGTTGCTTGAGGATATACTTCCACTTTAATTCTACCTTCAGTATATTCTTCTACTAACTCAGCAAATTTTTCATCACCAATGACAGTTGGATATCCAATAGGTTGGTTATCTGCTAATCTTAAAACAATAGTTTCATCAGCCTTAGCTTCTTCTGCTCCTTGAGCGAACATAGGTGTTATAATAACACATGCTAGTAACAATACAGTTAACAATTTTTTCATATTAAAAATTCTCCTTAATTTTTATTCTATAATTATTATTAATTAGAGAAAAGCAAAATCATAGTGGGAAAAAATTCTCTTTTGATACTTTATTTTTCCTTTTTTCCAAATTTGTCTAATTCTTATTCATATATTTCCATGCTATAATAAATCATGGCAAAAAATGATAAGAGACAAAATATACATCAACTACTATTTAGACAAAATTTCTTCATTGTAGTTATAATATTTATAACATCAATATTTTTATTTAATTTTATTTATAATATATTAGAAGAGGAACAAAAAAGTTCTAAAGAAAATTTAATAATTCATAACATTATTACAGAAATAGAAACTTGCTCAAATATATTAGAAGAATATAGAGTTTCTAAAATTCCTCAACGACAAAAAGAGTTATTATTACAACAAGAATCAATCCTATTGAACATAGAAAGTGAAATAGAAAGCCTTACTATTATGTATGAAGACTCTCCTGATAGATATTTTTTAAACAATGGGATTCTTAATGGTAAAAACACTATTAATGAATTATTATCGAGATTAAATAATGGTGAAACTGAAGATGATGCAGAATTCTATAAAATATATTATAGAATTAGCAATACATATGATTATTTATACAAATATTTAACAAATCAATATCTTCTTGCAATGGTAAAAGACAATGTTCAAGAAATGCAAAAAAAAGAACAACAATTACAACAACTTAGAATAATTTCTATTCTTTTATTTGGGTTGCTTTTAATTATATATATAATCTCAACCTCAAGAACTTCAAAAAAAATGCTAAACCCAATTGATGAAATGGTTAAAACTGCCACGGATATTGCAGAGGGTAATTTTAAAACAGAACATAAAGTTATTGAAGGACCAACTGAATTGATGTTTTTAGCACAGTCTCTAAACACCATGAAAGTATCTTTAGAAGATAGAATTAATCTTATAAATGAAAATACAGAACTTGAAAAAGAGATTCATGCTAAAGAAATAGAACAATTAAAAATACAAAAAGAATTAGAACAAGCAAAATTTAATTCTTTACAAGCTCAAATTAATCCTCATTTCTTATTTAATACTCTAAACATTATTCAATTAACTGCAATGTTTGAAGAAGCAGATCAAACTGGAAAATTAATTGAAAGCTTAAGTGTAATATTTAGATATTCTCTTGAACATCAAGATGAAATTTCAATTGAAGATGAAATATTCTTTGTAGAACAATACTTAAAAATACAACAAGCAAGATTTAAAGAGAGATTAACTTATTCAATCAAATGTGGAGAACTTTGCAAAAGCACCCTAATCCCTCCACTTATAATACAACCTCTTGTAGAAAATTCAATTATTCATGGAATTGAACCAAAGGAAGAAGGGGGAAATGTCAACATTTCTGCTTACAAAGTTAAAGATGAAATATTAATTACAATAGAAGATTCTGGTATAGGAATTGAAAATGAAGAAACTGATAAGATTTTAAATTGTGATGATAATAAAGGTCATAATATTGGAATAAAAAATATAAAAGAGAGATTAAAAATATTCTTTGACAATAAAGCTAGTTTAAACATTTCTCCATTAAACGAAAATGGGGGATGTAAAGTTGAAATAAAAATACCTTTTGAGGAAATTAATGTATAATTTATTAATAGCAGATGACGAACAACTAGAAAGAGATGCAATACAGTTTTTAATAGGAAAAAGAAAATTACCTTTTAAAGTTTATAAAGCTAAAAATGGAAAAGAAGCCCTAGCTGTTTTTGAACAAGTAGATTTTGATTTTATAATTCTAGATATAAAAATGCCTCTTATAAATGGAATCGAAGTTGGAAAAAAAATAAGAGAAAAAAACGTTTCAGTTCCAATTGTTTATTTAACTGCTTGGAGTTCTTTTGATTTTGCTAAATCAGCAATATCTATAAGAGCTCTAGAATATTTAGTAAAACCTATTAATAAAAAAGATTTATATAAAGTATTAGAAAATTTCTTAGAAAAAAAGGAAATCGAAAATTCAAAAAAAAATGAAGAATTAAAAACTGTAGTCAATCAATTCTCAAGATCTTTTTTTGCATCAATGAAACATGGACTTATTGAAGATAATATTCTATATGATTACTTTAATTTAAGTAGACATAATTATTTCGAGGGGATTAGCATAATTGTTAATGAAGTAAATATTAATAAATTAAAAGAATTCTTTGAACAAGAAGATTTTATAAATAATAGATTTTATTATTTTCCAAGTACTGATAGATCGACAATAATAGTATTTTTCAAAAATAAAGCTAAATTATTTAAATGCTTACAAATTAATAGTACTTCGAATTTAATTATTGCAATAAGTAGTGTATTTTCAAGCATAAAAGAACTTCCAAGATCTATAAGAGAAGCGTCAATTGCTTACAATATAGCAAAAGGAAACAAAGAATCCATTCATGAATACAATCATATTGATGAAAATATTATTAAATCTTCTAACACTAATTACATTGATGAAATTGAAAAAGCAATTTTTAATCTTGATGAAATTAAAGCAAGAGAAATAGCTCATCAACTTTATGATGCAATTTCTTATTTTGATAAAGATACTTTATTAGAAAATTATTATCAAAATGTTTTAATTTTACACCATATATTATCAAAAAAAATATTATTTTTCAGAATTGAAAAACCGAATAAAACTATTTATGACACTGAAATTGCATTATATAATATGATTGAAAGTGCAATATCTGCATTAAATGAAGATAAAATTGATAAATATAAAAGAATATTTAAAGAAATTTCTAATGAAATAAATATAAATTATAACAAACAACTTTCTATGGATTATTATTCAGATATTCTAGAAATGAATATTAAGTATTTTTCAAAGCTTTTTAAGACATACAATAATATTAGTTTTATTGATTATCTTACCAATGTAAGAATGACAAAAGCACAAGACTTATTAAAAAAAGGTAAAGGTGTTAGAGAAACATCTTTTGCTGTTGGGTATCTAGATTCTGCATATTTTTCTAAAGTATTTAGCCAAAAGTTTAATATTTCTCCATCTATTTATAAACAAACTTATGAGTCAAATTGATTTATATTTTTTTTATTAAAACATAAATCGTAACAACCAAATTTTTTACAATAGTATAAAAACTATAAATCATCAAAGCTAATAATTCAAACAAAGAATAAGGACGCTTTATATTAGTTACCTCTACTTATAAATATATAGCATAGCTAATCTGTTACAATATATAATAATTTAAACAAAAAAACATATGAGAAAAACTAATCTCTCATATGTTTATTTTGTATTAATTAAATATCATCAATCTGTCTAATAAGACATTAAGGATGGCAAGAAAGTAGTTAGGGAAGGGAAAATACTAATTAAAATTAATACTATTACATTACATATAACAAATGGTAAAGCTCCCTTAAATATTTCTGTAATTTGCATATTATTTATTTTTGTACAAGCATTTAAGCACATTCCAACAGGAGGTGTTACAAGACCAATTGCTAAACCAGTAATTAACATTGCACCAAATTGTAAAGCTGACAATCCAACAGATTCCATAACAGGAAGTAAAATTGGAGTTAATAATAAAATAGCTGGAGTAACATCAATAAACGCACCAATGATTAAAATTAATAAGTCAAATATTAAAGCATATCCCCAAACAGGTAAGTCTAAAGCTAAGAAGAAAGATGCTATTTGAGAAGGAATATTAGCCATAGTTAATAACCACGTAAATATTGTAGTAAATCCAATTATAATCATAATTGCAGCTGAAGAGATTAAAGTTTTTCTTAGACCATTAATTACGTCTTTAACAGTTAATTCTTTATAAAAGAAGAAACCAATGATCAAAGAATAGAGTACGGCAATACCTGCTGATTCACTTGCAGTACAAATACCGAAAGATACAAAAACAACAATAACTAAAGGCATTAAAATTGCAGGTAATCCATAAAGCATCGTATGTTTAAAATGTTTTTTATCAAAAGCTTTCTTCTCTGGATGATATCCTTTTTTAATTGATATAAGGTTAACATTGATTAATTGAGATAGCCCAATCATAACACCTGGAACAAGACCTGCAATAAATAATTTACCAATAGAAGCACCAGAGGCCATTGCATAAACAATCATTGGAACAGAAGGTGGAATGATCATTCCCATAGTAGAGGAAGCAACTGTAACACCTGCTGCAAATTTCTTAGAATATCCTTCTTTTTCCATAGCAGGAATAAGAATTGATCCAAGAGCTGAAGTATCTGCAACAGAAGAACCAGAGATTCCACCAAATATCATTGAAGCAATAATGTTTACTTCACCAAGACCACCATGAAAAGGTCTAACAATATAGAGTGAAAAATCGACAATTCTTTTTGTTATTCCACCAGTGTTCATTAATTCACCGGCAAACATAAATAATGGCATAGCCACCATTACAAATGAAAACGTACCACCCCAAACTCTTTGAGGTAACATTTGCATAAAATTAGGATTAAATGATTGTATGAAACTCATACATGATGCACCAATTGCAAATGCAAGAGGAGTTCCCATTAAAGCAAAAATAATTAAAAATACTAATAAAAATATAATAGCCATTAGTTACTCCCTTTTTTAAGTGTCATCAAATATTCAACTAGCTTTACAATCAATGCAATTAAAGCAAGAGAACAACCTAGAGGAATAATTCCATACATATATTTCATAGGAATAGACATACCCATTGATAATTGATTTCCAAATTTTTCTACATATTTGAATCCATATTTAATCATAGCGATGTCAACTACAATCATTGTTAGAAAATTAAATACAGTTGCAAATACTTTGAATTTTGGTGGGAATTTTTCATATATAGCTGTAATTCCAACATGTTCATCTTCCATCACACAAATTCCCATACCCCAGAAAGTAGTAAAAGCAAAAACAGTTGTTATAAATTCTTCTAAAAATAGAAAAGATATACCAAAGAAATATCTAGCAATAACAGCAAAAATTACACAAAAAGCAATAAGACCTACTGCAAAAATGCCGATTCCTACATATAATTTATATATTTTATTTGAGATAGATTTTAGAGTGTTAATAATACACCTCCAATTTTAATATAATGCCGACCTAATAAAAGGTCGGCTAATTTCTATAAAAGGTTATTATTAGTTTCCAGCTACGATAGCTCTCATTTGATCTAATTCGCTTTGAGTTAATAAGCCTTCATCAATATATTGTTGATATACAACTTCTGTTGCAGCTTTAAATTGTGCTAATTCAGCTTTAGTAGGTGTATAGATTTCACAATTAGCTTCTACAACACTTCTTGCTTTAGCTTGGTTATCAGCGATAGCTTGGTTATTTACTTCCATTGATTCTTTTGTAGCTTGAGCTAATACATCTTGGTATTCAGCTGGTAATGAATTATACCAATCAAGGTTTACATAGAATGGGTCTGGATGGAATTGGTAGTTAAGAACTGTGAAATATTTTTGAACTTCATAGAATTTCATACCTTCTACGTTAACCCAAGGGTTTTCTTGACCATCAGCAACACCTGTTTTTAGAGCCATATATAAATCTGAATAAGGAACAGATACTACTGAAGCACCTAAAGCTTTGAAAGTTTTATCGATAGTATCCATACCGTTTGAACGCATTTTTAAGCCTTCTAAATCAGCTGGAGTATGAATAGGTCTTACGTTATTTGAATATTGTCTGAATCCACCAGCATCACCTAAACCAAGAATTAATGCTCCGTCTTTTTTTGAAGAGCTACAAATTTCTTTTGCTAAGTCACTATTCATTAAACGTGTTACTTGTTCACTATCTTCACATAAGAAAGGAAGTGTAAATACTAATAATTTAGGTACGAAGTCCATTTGACCGCCTCTCATACCTTGAATAACACCAGAACAAACTTGTTCCAACATTTCTTTTTCTGTACCTAATTGGCCAGCTGGATATAATTCAACTTTAATTGCACCTTCAGTTCTTTCTTCAACAATTTTCTTAAAATGTTCTAAAGAGATATGACGAGGGTTTGTAGTAGGTTGAGCATGAGCGATTTGCATAGTATATACTTTATCAGGACCACCATCTGAACTAGCTGGTTCGCTACTACCTTGTGCGAAAAGCATTGAAGCACTTGCTAATAATGCCATTGAGATTAATAAAACTTTCTTAAACATAAGTTCCTCCTAAAATGTAAGTGTATCTTATAATGGGTTTTCTAATCGCGCACTATAGCATATTGCTTATACCCTATAAGATATTGTGTTTTTAAAGCAATATTTTATAGACTATCTCTTTACAGCCCTATACTGTATAGGACTCACACCTTCTTCTCTCTTAAATATAAGACTAAAATAGTTCGGATCACTATAACCAATAGCTAATGAAATCTCTTTTATTGTATTTTGTGTTGATGATAATAATTTTTTTGCTTCAGTAATTCTTTGTTTTAATAAATATTCCATGATAGTACAATTCATATAATTCTTAAATAATCTTGATATATGAAATTTTGAATAACCACAATCATGAATTATTTCATCAAGACTTATATAATTAGTATAATTATTTTCTATATATTCTTTTACTCTTATTACAGCCTCAGGAATAGCTTCATCTTTAGTTTCGTGTTTTCCTTTTGGTTGACTTTTAAAATATTCAATTACATTATCAAGTTGTTTCATTTTATCTTTATTCTGTTCTTCAACTTTTAATCGATCTAAAGTTTTTTCAATAGCATTAATAAAAACTTTTCTATTTACTGGTTTTACAAGGAAATCAATTGCTCCCAATTTCAAAGCTTTAACTGCATAATCAAATTGATCAAAAGCTGTAGAGATTATTACTTTTACATCAATATTTTCATTCCTTATTTTTTCTAGTACCTCAAGACCTGACATTTCTGGCATATTTATATCAAGTACAACAATATCAGGTTTATCACAAATTATTTTTACAAATGCGTCATTTCCATTTTCTGCAACTAATATCTTATCTATAGGGAAATTAGATTTCTCAATAAATAAACTAAGAGCTTTTCTCTCCAATTCTTCATCATCTGCAATTAATATTGTATACATATTATAAAACCTCCCTATCAGCTCTTAATCTAATTATTATTTTTGTTCCACCTTTTTCAAGTTTAATCATCTCAAAAGCGTCTCTATTTTCACTAAATAGTTCAAGTCTATTTCTTGTATTTGATAAACCTAAGTGTTTTCGTTTTTTATTTCTAATTTCTTCATAATTATTAAATTTCTCTAATATTTTATCATCGACTCCAACCCCATTATCTTCAACTTCAATAATGACTTCATCCCCTTCAAGACTAGCTATTATCTTAATAACTCCTCCATCCTTCTTTGGTTCTAGTCCATGAATAATTGCATTTTCAATAATTGGTTGTAGCGTGAATTTAGGAAGTCGAACTTCATTTTGTAATTCAATAGGAATATTGATATAGTATTTTAATCTATTATTAAATCTCTTTTGTTGAATCTTTATATATTCAATTGTGATATCTAATTCTTCTTTTAATAAAACAGGTTTTGATGCATCGGATAAATTATATCTTAATAATTTGGATAAAGAATCTATCATAACTAGAGAATCTTCATTTCTATCTAAAGTAATCATTCTTGAAATAGAATTTAAGGTATTGAATAAGAAATGAGGATTTGTTTGAGATTGTAGAGCTAAAAATTGGGCTTCATTTAATAGCTTCAAATTCTCTTCATTCTTTTTTTGTTCTATAGCTAATTCTCTCTCAATTATAACTTTTTGATTTAATTCTTCCATCATATTTTTGATATTTGAAATCATGTTATTAAAAGTTCTAATTAGCAAGCTCATAGAATTATTTCTTTTCAATTCTTTTACTTGATTATCTAAGTTCCCTTTTGATACACGCTTTGCTTCATGAACTAATAATATTAAAGGATGAGTAATATTTGAATAAATATAGGTAAAAACAATAATAATAAAGAAGAAGAATCCAAATAAGAAAAATATTAATAATGTTGAATACTTATTAAATCTTTCATCTAAAGATTCATTTGTTAATTTTTCTTCAATTGTTAAATTATTCAACAACTCATCACAATATTTTTGTAAATAATCTTGAATAATTTCTGCAGAATACATTCTACTATAATATTCATAATTATTTGTATTATAGTTAAACGAAGCTTGACAACCTTCTGAAAAATAATTATTAAAGGAAGTTTCAATAGATTTTAACAAATAAAGATTTTCTCTATCATTAACACTTGTTAATAAATTGGCAATAATATCTTTTGAATTTTCACTTGCAATATTAAACTCATTTAATTTTTGTCTATTACCTGATCTTAAATACATATTTAAACTTTCTTCACAATTAGCAATATTTGTTTTTAAAGATAAAACTTGATATGATAAATTATTATTACTTGAACTTTTTTCAATATAATCAAACATAGTTGTTCTAACAAAAAGAGAAAAACTAACAACAATTAAAAATATTAATACTAGAAATAAATTAATTTGATTCCCTACCGAGAAAAATATAGGATCATGTTTCTTAATCATTACATTACCCTCATTTTCTTTTCAATAGATATTTTATTTATAGCTTTCAATTCTTCTCGATAAATATAACTCTTTGAATATTCTAAAGTTTCTTTTGCACATTCGATTAATATATTAACATCATTTCGTGTTAATTGATTAAGAACTTCATTACTAAATAATATAAAAGAAGGTAGAGTAATATCATCAAGTAATAACACCTCTCTTATATAAGGATATTCATCGCTTGTTAAAAATGATGACAAAGCAGATTCTCTTGCATCAATAAAACCATTTCTTAAAGATGGGAAAGTATCAATATTTCCAATTATTGTAGGATTTATCCCTAAATCTGTTAAATATTTTTCATATAGTTTTGAATTATCAATTCCGATTTTAATCGTTTCGTAATTTTCAATATCAAGAACTTCATCACTATATATGCATCGTTTACTTGGAGGTAAAATCGTTAAAGGAAATAACTTTTCATTCTGGAATGCAAAATTATAATTTTCATTACTTTCTATTGTTTTTTGAAAATTACTAAATGGAGTTTTTATTAAATGAGCATAACTTGTAATAAAAGAGGGAAGTTGCTCTGTAACCGATAAGAAGTTTACTCTACCTAATGCAATTCCTCCAAATTGTAATTGAGTTAATACCTCTTCTTCACTACCTAATGCACCACCATAATATACTTTAATAATGATCTGACCATTACTCTTTTCTTCAACAAGTGAAGCAAAATGTGTACTAATATCAGCTAGATAAGATCCTTCTTTCTCACTCTCTGCATACCTAAGTATTACAGTATCATCACTAATTACTTCATTATTTTTTTGTTCACTGCATCCTGCAAAAAATAAAATTGAAATACTTAGTAAAATAAAAATTTTTCTCACATATCCCTCCTGAAAATAAAACTAGCTAATGAATTTTACGCATTAGCTAGTTATTTTATATGTCTAGAAAAATCAATTTCTATTATTTAGGTTGTTTTCCAATATAAGCTAAAATACCACCATCAACATATAGTACGTGACCATTAACGAAATCTGAAGCGTCACTAGCTAAGAATACAGCAGGTCCCATTAAATCTTCTGGAGTTCCCCATCTTGCTGCAGGTGTCTTTGCAATAATGAAAGAATCAAATGGATGTCTTGAGCCATCAGCTTGTTTCTCTCTTAAAGGAGCAGTTTGTGGAGTTGCAATATATCCAGGTCCAATACCATTACATTGTATATTATATTCTCCAAATTCACTACAAATATTTCTTGTTAACATTTTTAAGCCACCTTTAGCAGCTGCATATGCACTAACAGTTTCACGACCAAGTTCACTCATCATTGAACAAATGTTAATGATTTTACCATGACCATTTTTAATCATTGTAGGAAGAACTGCTTTAGAAACAATAAATGGAGCATTTAAGTCAACATCAATAACTTTTCTAAAGTCTTCCACTTTCATATCTAACATGCTTTCTCTCTTAATAATACCAGCATTGTTTACTAATATATCAACAGAACCTAAATCTTCAACAATTTTAGCAACTGTTGCTTGAACTTGTTCTTCATTTGTAACATCACAAACATAACCTTTAGCATCAATTCCAGCTTCTTTATAAGCAGCTAAACCTTTATTTACTAATTCTTGATTAATATCATTAAAAGCAATTTTAGCTCCTTGTCCAGCATAAGCACTAGCAATAGCAAAACCAATACCATAAGAAGCACCTGTTACAAATGCTACTTTATTTTCTAGAGAAAAGTTAATACTCATATTTTATCTCCTATCTTAAATCTTCAGTTTTAATCCAATCTTGATCGCTGTAAGTTCTATTTTCACCAGCCATAGACCAAATAAAGGTATAGTTTCTTGTACCACAACCTGAATGTATTGACCAACTTGGGTTAATTACAGCTTCATCATTGTGAACAGCAATATGTCTTGTTTGTGAAGGTTCTCCCATAAAATGGAAAACTGCTTGATCTTCTGGAACATTAAAATAGAAATATACTTCCATTCTTCTTTCATGAGTATGAGCAGGCATTGTATTCCATACAGAACCTTCTACTAAATGAGTTAAACCCATTGAAAGTTGACAAGTATCTAATACATCTGGATGAATATATTGGTTAATTGTTCTTTCATTGCTTTCTTCTAATGAACCAAAATGAAGGTGTTTTGCATCTTCTAAAGTGATTAATTTAGCAGGGAAGGCAGTATGAGCTGGTGTAGAATTCATATAGAATTTTGCTGGTTCTTTAGCATCATCACTTGATAATAATACTTCTTTAGTTCCCATTGGTAAGTAAAGTGCATCATAATGATTTAAAACATACTCTTTACCATCAACTTTTACTAAACCTTTTCCAGCGATATTAATAATACCTAATTCTCTTCTTTCTAAGAAATAATTAACACCGAAATCACCCATTGCATCTAAATTTTTATCTAAAGCAATTTCTTGATCTATAGGCATTGCTCCTAAAGTTACAATTCTATCAACATGAGAATATGTTGCAGTTACGTCATTTTCAATGAAAATGTTTTTAATTAAGAACTCTTCTCTTAGTTGTTCAGTTGTCATTGTTTTAAAAGGTTCTTTTCCTGTTGAATAGCGAATATCTACCATTGCATCCTCCAAATTAATTTTCATGAATAAAATAAGAAGAATATTTTGTTTGCATTAATGTTTTTAATCTTCTAATTCCACCATTTAAATGTTGTTCAATTATTTTTTTTATTTTTTCTTTGTTTTTAGCTTCTATTGCTTCAAGCAAAGCTCTATGCTCTTTTAAAATTTCTGCACAAGGTTCTTTTGTTACGATATCGAGAGTTTTAAATCTTGTATAATCAATACTTAGATCTTGTAACATTTCCCATAAATATCCTTTTTCACATCTATCAAACCAAATCTTATGAAACTTAGCATCATCTTCATAGAATTGTTCTATTGAAAATTCACCTATCTCTAAACTAAGCTCTTGCTTTTTTAATGAATTATAAGCATCAGCAATTGAATATTGATCATAAATATCTGTGTATTCCAATAATACTTTTTCTTCAATTGCAATTCGCATAAAAATCAACTGTCTAACAATATCTTGATTGATTAAAGGAGCTCTTGATCCTTTATATCTTATTGTTTCTAATAATCCTGCATCACTAAGTCTTTGAAAGGCGGTTCTAACTGGAGTCCTTGAAGCCGAGAATCTTTTACAAATGTCTGCTTCAATTACAGGTTCTCCTGGTTTTATATGTAAAGTTAATATTTCATTTTTTAAAGTTTCAAAAATTAGTGTAGCACTGTCTATGTAATCACCCATGCAAATCCCCATGTATGTATACTTTTTTTAAATTTGTATACAAACTTTATAATTGAATACTAATCCTTGTTTTTGCTTTTGTCAACATAAAAAAATTAAGAAACTATAATTAAAAATTTTATTATCTTTTTAAAGATTAAAAATTATATTATGAAAGCTTATATGAGCATGATAAAGTTAATTATTATATCCAAATAAAAAAATCAGACTATCAAATAAAAAATGCTCAATTTATATAAATTATAAAATTGAGCAGAAATATAGTGTTATATAAAAATCAAATCACTTTTATATTTAACCAAGTTTCACCTCTAAGACGTTTTATATAACAAAAAGATCTAAAAATCCAATCAATTATCATAGCTAACCAAACTCCTAAAAGTCCCATTGAGAAATAACTTGTTAAAATATATGCACCAGATAATCGACATAAGAATAAACTTATCAAAGAACATACTAAAGTGTATTTGACATCACCGGCAGATCTTAAAATATTTGGAGTAGCAAAAGAGAAAGCCCATAAAATTGCAGTCATTATTAAAATCATAAAACAAACATTTCTTGCAATTTCAGTTGCAGCTTGTGATAAATTATATAAAGATATTATTGGATTTAAGAACAACAATATTATTAAAACAAAACTTGATATAAAGACTATCGCTATTTTTATTAAATAGGTTACATAATATTTTGCTTGATCTTTTTCTCCTGCCCCAAGACATTGACCGACTATTGTAGTAGCAGCTAATGAAACAGCAACTCCGGGTAAAGTCGCAAATGTGCACAAATTATTAACAACAACATTAGCTGCAATAGAAGCAACTCCTAAACTTGCTACTATAGATTGAACTGCAATTTTCCCAATTTGAAAAACACTATTTTCAATTGCATTTGGAATACTTATAGAAAAAATTTTCTTGATAATACTAAAATCAATTTCAAATTTTAAAATATTTTCTACTTTTACATCGGTATTTGTTGAAGAAATAAAGTATAACATTAATAAACCTGAAACAACTCTAGAAGAAAGAGTCGCAATACCTGCGCCTCTTATTCCCATTTTTAATCCATATATAAATAAAGCATTAAGTCCAACGTTAATAAAATTCATTAAAATAGAAATTTGAAGAGATATTTTAGAATTACCAATTGATCTAAATAAAGCACCACCAGCTGCAAATAGACAAAGAAAAGGAATTGATAAAAAGACATAATCAAAATAAATTAAACTTTGATTATAAACTTCTATATTTAAATCCCCATAAATAAAAGATATTAAGGATCCTTGAATAGGAATAAAAATAGCACTCATCAAAATCCCAAATAGTGTTGTAATTAATAACAAAGCTTTTGCTGTGGCTTTGGCCATTTTTGAATCTTTTCTTCCTAAATACTGGCTTGTTACTACAGCACCACCAGTTGCAAAAGCAGAAACTAAAAAGAAAAAAAGCCCATATAATGAATCAATTAGAGAAACGCCACTAATAGCTGCTTCACTGTATGATGCAACCATTATTGAATCTACAACTCCTACAAGAATAGATAAAAATTGCTCCCCAAAAAGTGGGAGTATTAAATATAATAAATATTTATTTGAGAATCTAAGATTACTTTTATCTATTTGATGTTTCATGAAAAATCATAATAACTATAAACACACTTATTAACAAGAGCTAAAGACTAGCTCTTTTTATTAAAGTTGTTTCAAGAGAAATACAATGATTGGATATCTCATTATTCTTAAACATTTTATCGAGAATAGAAATAGTGGCTTTACCAATCGCTTCTCTGTTTATATCTAATGTTGCTAATTGAGGTGTAGTATATCTTGAAATTCGAGCATTATTAACACCTATAATTGAGCAATCGTTAGGAATAGATACTCCAAAATCAATTAGTTTATACATACTTTGAATAGCTACAGAATCAGTTCTACCGAATATACCATTAATAACAAATCCTGAATTAATTATCTTTTTTAATTCAATTGCTAATTCTACCTCATTTGAACAGTTATTAATAATTTTATAGTTTATATCTTTTTTAAATCCATGAGATTCAAGTTCATCAATAAACCCTTTGTATCTAAAATCATCTTTTGGACTCTTTGTGAAAGAAAGGGTTTTAAAACTATCAATAAATACAATTCTATTTCGACCTTTTTCAATCAAGGTTCTACAACAATTTCTAGAACCTTGATAAAGTCCTGTATTAATTAATCCAAAATTACCACTAAGTTTATCATATTTTCTCATCTCTAATATTACTACTGGAATATTAGTATTAATTAATTCTTGAATATATTTTTGTTTAAAAGTACCTGATGCAATTAAAATTGCATCAAAATATCTTTGAAATACTTGATTTACAAAACTATCACTATTTCTACTTTCACAAAGAGAAATAAAGTAATTATTCTCATAAGCCCAAGTATCTATTTCTTTCATAATTTTACTAAAGTGTTCACTTTGCAAATCATCAACTATAAAAAGGATATGATTACTTTGCTTACCTTTAAGAGCCCTAGCCATAGCATTTGGTTTATAACCAAGTTCTTTCATAGCTAATTGGACTCTTTTTTTCTTTTCAGAATCAACATATCTATTATTGTTAATTACATAAGAGACAATGGTGGGAGATACATTAGCTCTCTCTGCCACATCTTGTCTTGTAACTCTTTTTATAGTCTTATTCATACATTCCTACACAAGTTGTTTTTTTATTTTATACCTTACATTCTCTTGTATCTCAAGAGCTGTATCATAATCTAATTGTTTTATCTCATCTTTAGCACTTGGTCTTTGACGAGTATAACCATCACAATCCCAACTTGGTTTCTCATTATTCCAATATCTACATCTCCATTGATAACCTCTATAAGGATCTCGTGTATCGTTCATCATGGATAGAATTTGTTCATGTAAATATGCTCTATCTTCACTATACTTTTCATTTTCAATTTCATTAACCATTTCATACTTGTCTTTTTCAGTATCGTAAAGTTCATCAACTGGATCTAATAAATGTATAGCAAGTTTTCTATTATCGCTAATAGCACTTCTCATAAATTGAATACCACCAAAACCATCATGATCAATTTCATATCTATGGAATTCACAAAATACTGTATCTCTCAATACTTTTTCCTTTGGTTCTTCAATTATTTCTCGCATACTCTTTCCTGCTAATACAGGAGGTATATAAAGATTATAATAATCTAAAATAGTTGGCACTAAATCAATATGAGATGTTACATGCTCATATTCGACATTAACTGGTGTTTTCATATAAGCTCCACCTTTAATAATTAAAGGAACGTGAGATATTTCTTCATAAACTGAAGCACCTTTTAAATTAAGAGAATGCGCTCCTAATGCCTCACCATGATCACTTGTAAAGATTATCATTGCATTTGGCATTTTTTCTTTAACTTTATCAATAACTCTACCAATTTCATAATCAGCAAAACTATTACACCCTAAGAACAATTGAGGAGATAACTTTAAACTATCTTTATCTTCATATAGTTTTTCCCCTGCCCATAATTTTTGATAAAAAGGTTTTTTCTCTAGTGTATCATAATAATTTGGAGTTTTTGGAAATTCATAGTTTTCATACATTGATGCATAAGGTTCAGGGCAAAGATACGGTTGATGAGGTTCATCATAGCTAACACATAAGAACATATCTTTATCACAATTTTTATCAATATAATCCAATGCTCTATCACTTACTCTATGAGCAAAAGTAAATTCTTCATTTACCCCACCATCTTGCAATGATGTCTCTTCCTTGCGACTAATGAGCTTTTCTTCATCACTTAATTCATTTACATAACATCGCATATCATACCAATAATCTTCATCATAACCTTCAGGACATATTCCGTTACCAAAATAATCTCCTCCGTCTAAATGCCATTTACCGATATAACCACAAGCAATATCATTTGGTTGTAAATATTCACCAATTGTTTTTACACCTTCAGTTAGTGCAACTGTATTTGTAATTCCACCATTTGAATGAGGATAAAGACCAGTAAATATTGCACTTCTAGCAGGTCCACATACAGGTTGAGTTGAATAGTTTTTATTATATTTAACACCTTCTTCAGCTAATTGATCTAAATTAGGAGTTTTCATATCTTTATTACCGTAACAGCCTAGCATATCCCATCTAGTTGTATCAGTCATAATAAAAACAACTTGTCTTTTCTCTTTCATAATCTTTTCTCCAAGCTTTAGCCTTTTACAGCTCCAGCTACCAATCCTTTTACCATATATTTTTGGAAGAAGAAAAATACTAATACCATTGGTAGTGTTCCAACAACAGAAATACTATTAATTAGAGACCAATCGTATGATAATTCTCCTAAATATCTAAGACTAATTCCAACAGATAATGTTCTTAAGTTATCACTTTGAATAAGTGTTGCTGCATGAAGATAATCATCCCAAGTCATTAAGAAGGCATAAATACCAACAGCCAAAATACCAGGTGTTACAAGAGGAGTTAACAATTTAAATAAAATTGTATTTCTTGATGCTCCATCTACTGTTGCAGCTTCTTCAATTTCACGAGGAATATTTACAAAGAAACTTGAGAGAAGAAGACAACAAAAAGGTACTTGTGCAGCTACAATTGCTAAAATCAATCCAGCTCTTGTATTAATAATTCCCATATTTGACATCAATTTATACAATGAAATCATTCTTGAAATAATTGGGAACATTTGAGAAGATAATAATATTGCAACAAAAGCTTTACTCCACTTAGTTTTAAATCTCGCAATAGAATAACCAGCAAATACGGCTACCATACAAGTAATTATTGCACTTACAAATGAAACTAGAAAATTATTAAAATAATAAACAAAGAACTCATTATTTTCAGTAAACAAATTTATAAAAGCATCTAATACGAAAACTTTAGGAAACATTGATGGAGGGTATAAATATGCTTCCATATTTGTTTTAAAAGCTGTTATTAACATCCAATAAATTGGAAATAATAAGAACAACATTATTAAAGCTAATACAACATATTTAAAAATTTTAGGTATTTTCTTTTCCATACTTTGTTCTCCTAACTTAAATCTTGTACTTTAAAGTATTTTTGATATAATCCAACAACAACAATCATCATAATCATCCACATAGTTGTAACAGCTGCACCGGAGCCTAAATTCATTGATACAAAAGCTTCTCTATAACTTAAAATAGCAAAGTTTGTTGTTGACCCATTTGGTCCACCTCCTGTCATTGTCCAGAACAGTGGAAATTGTTTAAAGTTTTCAATTATTGCCATAGAAATGGTAATCTTTATAACTGGTGCGATATAAGGTATTACAATAGAGAAAAACTTTCTAACAGCTCCAGCTCCATCGATTGTAGCAGCTTCAAGAGTACTTGTTGGAACATTTTGCAAACCAGCTAATAATAATAAAGTGGTTAGAGGAATTTGTTTCCAAAGTGCTGCAACAGCTATACCTCCTAAGGCAGTATTAGGGTTATTAAGTATTGCTAAATCTGTTACCTGACCAAAACTTAATATTGAAATTAAATATTTTACAAATCCATATTGAGGTTGGAATAACCACATCCAAATAAGACCTGAAATAACTGTAGGGACAACCCAAGGGGTCATCATTATTGATCTAAAAAATCTTGAACCTTTAAACTCTTTATTTAATACTAAAGCTAAAGCCATACCAATTATAAATTGAAATATAATTACAAATAAGACAAACCATAGTGTATGATATGCTGCTTCTGGAATTTGGTTAGATTCAAATAATTTAGTATAATTCCTAAAATTATTCCAAGTACCAGGCTTTCCACTGATAATGTTTTTTACACCATATTTTTGAAAGCTCATTATTAATGATTGAATAATAGGTACAATAATAAATACAAAAGTTAATAATGTTGCTGGTATAGTTAATACAAAAGAATAGCTATTATCTGATAACATCTGATTTCTTTTCTTCATACATCACTCCTATAATAATGGGTTCTAAGATTTCTTAGAACCCAAAATACTATGCTATTCACTTAATTTTGATTGAGCTCTTTTTTTGAAATCAGCAATTGCAGAACTTACATCTTCATCACCTACTGTAACAGCTTGTGCTAATGTACATAGTTCTAAATTGATATCTTTTAATTGAGGAATAAAAGGTTGTGCTTTTACATTGCTTGCAGAAGCTGCAGCACCTTTTAATACAGGATTATTTTCAATAGCTTCCATTCCTTCCATGCTCTTAATTGCAGGATATGCTGGAGTAAGATTTGCTAAATAATCGCCTAATACATCTGCTGAAATTACATATTGTACAAATTTGCTTAATGCATCTTTTCTAGCATCACCATTATCAACAAGGATGAAACAGTGTGATTGTAATAATGATTGACCACTACCATTACCACCAACTAATGGAGCAGCACTTGCAGCAAAGTTTTTAGCATCAGGATTGATTGATTGAATACCATTGAATCCCCAACTTTGGTCGTAGTACATAGCTAATTGTTCTAATGCGAAAAGGTTTCTTAAGTCTTTAAGTTTTGCATTTTGAGGATTGTAGGAATAATCATCAAGAGTTTTTAACATTGCAATAGCTTCTTCAAAACCTTTATTATCTACAGAAAGATTTCCATTATCATCTAAAACAGATCCACCAAAGTTAAAGATCATAGCGTTTACACTACTACCTGAAACAGGAACAGATGCTGTTGTTTGACCGAATGCATATACTTTATTTCCATTAGAATCTTTTAATTTAGATAATTCTTTTGCCATTTCTAACATTTCATCATATGTTTTTGGAGGCATATTAGGATTTAAACCAGCTTTTTCAAATAAAGTCTTGTTATAATACATTACATAAGGAGAAATATATAGAGGAACACCATAAGCTGTACCATCGATTTCAAAAGCTTTCATTACATCTGGATATAAATCATCTAAGAATGATTGTGGTAGAATATCACTAATTGGAGCAGCAAGACCTGCATCTTCAAAACCAGGAATCCAGTCAATTTCACTAAAGATAGCATCAACCTTATCTCCACCACCTGCCATGTTAATTACTTGGTTCATTATTTCACCATAAGGTGCTGTAACCCATTCAATATCAACATTAGGATTAGCTGCTTCAAAATTTGTTTCAACATCTTTCCAAAATTTTTCATAACCACTTTCTAAAAGAGCATAGTTTGCAACTTTTAATACAGTTTTTCCATCAGATTCACTTTCTTTTTCACCTGATGCAAATACAGTTGCTGAACACATAATAGCAACTAACAATATACTAATAACTTTTCTCATTATTGAGCCTCCCTTGTTTTTATACATACGTGTGTACAAATATTTTAAAAAAAAATATACATACGTGTGTATATCTGGTTATTAGTTTATCTCATTATATATATCTGTCAAGCTAAAAATTTAAAATATTTATTTATCGAATAGTACATATATTAAATAATTCTATATAATTGTTTATAATATAAGAAAATAAACTCAGATTTTAATATAAAACTGAGTTTATTTATAACTTAAAATTTATTTATTTTACAACATTAACTTAAAATTTCTTCAAGTGTAATATATTCTCCTACATGACCAGCCATTTTCTCTGCATCAGTATTTACTGGTAATGTTTTCTTTCCAGGTCTCCAACCTGCTGGACAAACTTCACCAGTTTTTGTTGCATATTGCCATGCTTGAACTTGCCTTAAAAATTCATTTACATTTCGACCAACTGAATCTGCTTGGACCTCTTGAGCCACACAAATTCCATCAGGATTAAATAAGAATCTACCTCTTAGAGCTACACCTTCTTCTTCTACTAATACCCCAAAAGCACGACTAACTTCTTGATTATTATCAGCCCCCATCATTAATTTTAAACCTTTTAAAATAGGTTCTGTTTCTGCAAATCTTTTATGTGAGAATTTTGAATCTACTGATACTGCTAATATTTCAGTATTTAAAGCTTTAAATTCATCATATTTAGAATTCATCGCTGCTATTTCTGTAGGACATACAAATGTAAAATCCGCAGGATAAAAACAAATTACTGTCCATTTACCTTTGTAATCATCACTTGAAACTGTTGTGAAATGTCCAGATTTTGCATCATAGGCATCCATAGTAAACTTAGGCATTTCTTGTCTAACCATTGTTGAACTCATACTTTTTTTCTCCTTAATAATTTCTTTACTTGTATTTACTATTTCTTTTTTCTTGATAGGTTTTAAACCAGTATCACAACCCATATAAATACCTCCTAGGGTTTATTCATCAACAATTTTATAAAAATTATTTGTTTATTTTATAGGATAATTTAATTTATTCTCTTTATCAAATTAATGTTACCCTTATCTAACTTATATCTTAAATATAATTTAATTATCTAAAAAGTCAATGTTTTATAAAGTGATTTAATCACATTTATTTAATAATACACATTTGTATAATATTTTTTTTCTTGATTGATAACTATTATTCAATTATTCTAAAAAAAAAGGAGCTTCATATGGATGACTTATTAAATAGATTCAACAGCTTAACTAAAGATGTTAAAAAAGAACAAATAGAAAAAACAGCACAAGATTTAAAGAGAAGGAATTATATGCCCCCATTTATTTTAAATGTAAATGATTTTTATCATTTTACAAAAGATAAAATGATTGAAGAATATAATAGAGTTATTACTCTATCCTCTGATAGTGAAGAATTAAAAGCAGTTACAGGACTTAGTGACACTGATGAAATAAAAAGAGTCCACCTAACAACATTATTAAACCAATATAATTTGCTTTGTCGATTAAGAGAAGGTGAAGCTGATGCTTGGGATACAGTAAATGAATTGTATGAGGATGACTAATTTTAAAAAACACAAGAATTAGAGAAATCACATAAACAAGGATATATATGAGTTTATCAATCCCTAATTCGTTTTATTACTTATCTCTTTATATTCTAATTTACTGATATTTTTATCTTCAACATCAAAATTAACACCAACAAGATATAAAGCTCTCTTTGTATCACCAAGATATTTTTCATAATATTTTCTATCTTCAATTTGAGCTATTGCATCAGTTTGTGTGGCTTTAAATTCAAAAATATAGTGATAATTTACAGCTCTTACATATAAATCTAATCTACCATGATTAGTTGAACTCTCCCCTTCTATATAAACATCAGTTGCTTGAAGATGAGAAAATAATAAAGAACTATAACAGCCTTCATAATCACTTATTTTTTTTTATCTCCCATTACAGGATTTTGATATGGAATACTAGCAAAAAGAATTCTAATCGTCTCTTCTAACAATTTAAAATCAGCTTTTTCTAAAGCTTTATTTATAGCTAGTCTCGTTGTATTTCTATTATTTGGTGATAAAAAACTACATAAAATATCATAGAAAGATGATCTAACTGAAATATTTGGAAAATTTAGTGTAAAATAAGGCTTCCCTCCAATTTCCTCTTGCTTTGTAATAGTTAAATATCCACTTTGATATAACAAAATAGGCAAATCTAAATTTTCAATACTATAAGGAGCTAATAATTCACTTTTAGATTTCTCAATTGAATCAGTTTGGAAATTAAAAATACTATAATTATATTGTTCTAATAATTTTATTAAATATGAGGGTGTTCCTGTATTAAACCAATAATTATCATAAATATTATTGTTCAATAAAAATTCTAATATATCTTGAGGTGCATATAATTTTGATCCAGTGAAATTATATCCATCATAATATTCTTTGAGTTTGTTTCTATCTACATCAATTAAGCGATCTTTAAAAACAGTATCTAAATCCTCTTTAGTATATCCACAAATATCTCCAAATTTAGGGTTTAAAGAGATGTCAACTAAATTATTTAAACCAGAAAAAATTGAAACTTGATTAAATTTTGTAACCCCTGTTAAAAATGCAAATTTTATATAACTATCTTGTTTTTTTAAACAAGAATATAGATTACTGATTTCTGTTTTCACCCAATTTCTTTCTTCTTCATTTTCTATTCTATCAAGGATAGGCTTATCGTATTCATCAATTAAGATAACAACTTTTTTCTTTGTTAATTTGAATATTTCTTTTAGTAAAATATTAAAGTTAGATTCGATTAATTCAGAATCATCATATGTTAGATTATATTGATTGTAATAATCTTTAATAATAGTTCTTTCTGCTGAGAGGAATTTGTCTTTACTTCCACTAGTTGATGAAAAACTAATATTAATAACTGGAAATGTTTCATCCCAATTCCATTTATCATAGATATATAAACCTTCAAAAAGGTCTTTATTACCTTCAAAAAGTTCTTTTAAAGTATTTACAAATAGACTTTTTTCAAATCTTCTTGGGCGTGATAAGAAAACCATATTTAATTTAGATTTGAATAACTCATAAGCAAATTTAGTTTTGTCGACATAAAAATAATTATTTTCTTTATCTCAAATCTTACTATAAGATTCAACGCCAATTGGAAAATTTTTCATAATTTAATTTTATCGTTAATTGATTTAGAATAAAAGCTCATACTATAAAAAACAATATAGTACGCACTACAAAATAATTATGGGATAACTCAAATATTTATAAAATAATAAAGAGCATTTATTATTTCAAATAAACACTCATTATTATATTATTCTTTTATTAAATTAATCTTCTAAAATTATACCTGGTCCAAAGCTAGGAACAGAAACTGTGATATATGGACAAGTGCAGTTATCACTACTCTCTTTTGCAAATTTCCATAATTCTTTATATAAGGATTTAATTAACTCTTTAGGAACATTATTAATGATATTTTTCATTTCGTATGGATCTTTTTCTAAATCATACAATTCATCATAGTCAAAAGTATTCATTACGAGTTTCCATTTATCATTGAAAACCGCTCTCTGAATTCCATAGATTTCATTACCATTAGTTTGAGTAAATAAATACTCTCTCCAATTTTCTGGAGTTTTATTATTTTCAATAATTGGAACTAAACTCTTACCTGTAGTTTTAAGTTTATCTTTATTACCAGTAAGTTCTAAAATAGTTGGAGCTAAATCAGTAATTGAAGCTAAATCATTATTAACTCTACCACCTTCAATATCGGCACCACCAATTGCGACACCAATACTATAAGCTTCTTTAAAACAAGGTAACCCTTTAGACCAAAGCCCATGAGCTCCTACATAGTCCCCATGATCTGTTAGATATAATACATAAGTATCTTTTAATAAATCTTTATTTTCTAATGTATCTAATAATTGACCAAAAAGATAATCTTCATATGAAACGAAGGCATAATAACGTCTAATTGATTCAATATGCTCTTCTCTTGTCAATTTGAAGCATTCTTTTGTTCTTCTATAAAGTGCAGGTTTATCACTCATATCATCATCAAAGTTAGGAGGTAATTCAATCTCCACATCTTTATACATATCTAAAAATTGTTTAGGTGGACAATATGGATCATGGGGTCCTGTTGTTCCAACATACATAAAAAATGGTTCATCGCTATCATAATTTTCTAAAACTTCACAAGATCTTTCTGTCGAAGTATTGTCTCCAAAAGGATTATCATCAATTCCAAATTGATAATACTTTGGATATCCATTTCTTACTATTTCACCATAGTCTTTAGTATCGTCTAACTTAATATTTTCTTTATCAGAATATACTTCAGTCCAATCATTATTTCTAGCTTTATTTTCTGCTTTAAATCTTCCATAGTTTGACACATATTCATACAAAACTTCATCGAAGCCTCTATCTTCTGGTCCATCATAAGCACTTACGTGCCATTTTCCTGCAAAATATGTTTTATAACCATCTTCTTTTAAAATTTCTGGGAATAATTTTACACCATCATAAAGTGTTCTAGAGATTGCATTATCAACTTCAACATTATGCCAAACATTATGCTCTGAAGGATAAAGTCCTGAAAAAAATCCTGCACGAGAAGGACAACAATGAGGAGATGTAGTATGACAATTATTAAATTTAATTGCCTTATTTAAGAATTTATCAAAATTAGGTGTTTTAGCCTGTGAGTTTTCTAATAAAGTATCGCTATTTTGTTGGTCAGTCATAAATACTAAAACATTCTTTTTGTTTCCCATTTCTACCACCACCTTATCAATTCTGTAACTTCATTTCTTATTTTTACAAATTCAGGAGAGGCAACATCTCTAGGTCTTTCTAAGTTGCAATCAACGAACTGCTTAATCTTGGTAGGTTTATTTGTCAAAACCATAATTCTTTCCCCTAAATAAACAGCTTCTTCAACATTATGAGTAATAAAGATTACTGTTGTTTTAGTTTTTTGCCATAATTTAATTAATTCGTCTTCTAGTTTAAATCTTAAATCTAAATCTAATTGACCATATGGTTCATCCATTAATAATAATTCAGGGTATGTTGCAAAAGCACGAGCAATGACTGTCCTTGATAACATAGAAATTGATAATTGCTTTGGATAATAATCTCGATATTCACTTAAACCTACTAACTCAAGCATTTCTTCAGTTCTTTCTTTAATTAAACTTTCTTTTTCTTTTTTTATTTCAAGTCCACATCTAATATTCTGTTCAACAGTTAACCATTCAAAAGCTGAATTTTCTTGTAAAATATAACTGATATTGTTTTTCTTACAATTAATAGCTTTACCATCAACTAGAATTTCACCATCTGTTGTATCATAAATCTTGGTTAAACAATTTAAGAATGTAGTTTTACCACAACCTGTTGGTCCGACAATACATAAAAACTCACCTTTCATTACATCAAAGCTGATATCATCTAAAACCTTTAAATCACCAAAGTTTTTTGTTAAATGCCTTGCTTGAACTTTTACATCTCTATTTTCCATATCTACCTCTTTCTATTTACCATTTGACTAATTTCTTTTCTTAATCTTAAGAATTCACTATCCATTCTATTTCTTGGATGAGGTAAATCTATTGTTACAACTTCTTTTACTGTAGATGGACAATCAGACATAACTACTATTCTATCTGCTAGATATAATGCTTCTTCAATATTATTAGTAATAAATACAACTGTTCTTTTTTCAGTGTTACAAATTCTAATAACTTCATCTTGCATCAAATATCTTGTTTGAGCATCAAGTGCTCCAAAAGGTTCATCCATTAACATTACATCAGGTTTAGTGCAATAAGCTCTTGCTATACCAACTCTTTGTTTCATACCACCTGAAAGTTTTACAGGATAAGCATTTTCGAATCCTTTTAAACCAACAAGTTCTAAATATTTCATAGCTTCTTTTCTATAATCTGCTTTATCGAACCCTCTGATTTTCATACTATATTCAACATTTTTTAAAGCAGTTAACCAAGGAAATAATTGAATATTTTGAAATACTACTGCTCTATCAGGGCCAGCTTTAGTAACAGGGGTATCTTTAATTAAAACTTCTCCTGAAGTTGCTTTCTCTAAACCAGCAATAATATTAATTAAAGTAGTTTTACCACATTGACCAGGACCAAAAACTACAATAAATTCATTTTCTTCAACTTCAAAATTAACATCTGATAATACATTATTATCAGCAGCCTTCTCATTTGAAAAAACTTTATTTATATTATTTATTTTTAATATTGAACTCATCCTATTTTCCTCTAACATTCCATGCACATAGCTTAGATTCTAACCATCTCATTACTAAAGCTAAGAATAATCCAACTAAACCAATTACAATAATTCCAGCAAATACTTGAGTCATGTTCATTGATGTTTGTCCCATTAATATTAACCAACCAACACCTTTACTACTTCTTACCATTTCTGCAGCAATAACAGTTGCCCAAGCAGCACCTAGAGCAACTTGTAATCCATTAAAGATTTGAGGTACAGCACACGGAAGTACAACATGGAAGAATAATTGATTTTCTTTTGTACCTAGCATTCTAGCTACATCAAGATAAGAATCATCAACATCTTTAACACCATCGATAACATTAGTCATAATGATTAACATTGTAGAAATAAAGATTATAAAATATTTACTCTCTTCACCAATACCAAACCAAAGAATTGCTAATGGAATCCATGCAATGGAAGGAATTGATCTTAATACTGAATAAACAGGTTTTATTAAAGCAGATCCTAATTTAGACCATCCACAAAAGAAACCTAATACTATACCAACTAAACTTGCAAGTACATAACCTGTCATAACCCGTGTCATTGACCAATATAGATGACCAAATAAAGTAGTTTTACCAACTTTACTAAATACTGACACCCCAATAAATTTTAAAACATCAAGTGGATTTGGTAATAAGTTTTGCATTGATTCTAAACGAGAAGCAAAGAACCATAATACAAATACTAAGAAGATACTTAAACAACCCCAAAACAGTTTTCTTAAACCTTCATTTTTTATTCTAAGTAACATTAGTTTCTTCCTTTAACAAATCTATGTTCAATTTTTTCTAGCAGATGTGTTAATAATGCTCCAATTAGACCAATAGTTAACATACCTACAATTACTAAATCTGCTCTACCAAAGTTTCTAGCAACTTGAATCATATAACCAAGACCAGATTGAGCTGCTAACAATTCAGCTGCTATAATACCAAGCCAAGCCATACCAAGTGATACTTTTAATCCAGTAAATATATATGGTAGTGCTGAAGGAAGGGCAACTCTTTTTAAAATTTCAAAGTGACTTGCACCAAAAATCTGTGCAACCCAAATTTTTACTTCATCAGTTTGTTTAATACCGGAATAAACATTTACAACTGTACCTACAAATACATTAACAAAAATAATTGCAGCTTTAGCTTTTAAATCAATACCTAACCATACTGTAATTACAGGAATCCATGCTAATCCTGGAATACATCTTAAAAAGTCAAATACAGGTCTAACTAGATAATCAACAGGCTTGTACCATGCCATGAAAATCCCTGTTGGAATACCAATTACAACTCCAATTGCATAACCTGTAATTACAACAATTAAAGATGATCTAATATGAACAAATAGAGTATTTCCATCAGGAGCTTTTGAATTTAATTTTGTAATAAATGTTTCGAATATTTTATTTGGACCAGGTAGCATTCCATTTCTAAAAACATGGAATACTTCTGATAATAAATACCAAAGAACTAGGATAAAAATAATATTTACTGCTGCTATTATTTTGTATTTATTGTCAGATAATTTTTTTTTCATTTCTCTCTCGCTTTTTTATTAACCTAGAGGAATATCCTCTAGGTTATTATTAATTTGAAAATTATTATTTCAATGCGTCTTGTACTACATCTTTTTTGATATTTGTATTCATAGCATCAATAACACTTTGATCCATGCTTCCATTATCTACATAGAATTGAATTAATCCTTTCATCCAATGGCCAACATCACCTTGAAGTGCCGTTGAAGAATCATTGTAAGCATTAAATTCACATTCTTGTCTAACACCAGCATCATCAAAGTCTGTTCTACCACTTACTGTGTAGAACTTTTTAACCATTTCAAATTCATAATCAGGATCTGCATTTAAAGCATCACAAGCTTCATACCAAGCTTTCATAAATCTAACTGTAGTATCATAGTTATTATTATAGAAATCTTCACTTACAAGCATTGCATCTTGTTGAGATTTATCTTGTTGTGCTAAACCACCAACTCTAACATAACCTTGATCTACTAATTTCATTGCTGCTGAAGGAGAACCTAGACACGCTAAGTCACCATTACCTGCTACGAAAGCTGTATAAATTTGAGCTGTTTCCATGTGAATGAAATTAACATCTTCCATAGCTAAGTCAAATTTTGCTAAATAATCTAAGCCCATATAGTGAGAAATATTACCAACTGTACCAAGCATAGTTTTTCCTTCTACAGTTGCTTTACTACCTAATACATCAGGATATGAACTTAAAGTACTACCAGCTTTAACTATATCACTATCAGGACGAGCCAAAATCCAAGCACCATCCATTGTTGTTTCAATATCAGCTACTAACATTGCATTATATCTCGGAATTGCAACCATACCACCAGCACCAATTGGTCCAATGTCCCATTCACCAGCTCCTAATGCCTCAGCCATTGGGCCACCTGAAGGGAAGTCGATAATTTCTAGATCGAAATTATATTTTTCGTCTAAGTTTTCATCTTGAATAACTTGTAGTGGAACACTTAAATAATAAGCCATAGCACCAACTCTGATTAATGGTCTACCATTTTCACCCATTGCAGGTCCATCTTCACTACTACCTTGTGCAAATAATGAGAAACTCATAGAACACACAACTAAAAGAACAACAATTTTTTTAACGAAATTCTTTTTCATTTTTCCTCCATTTATTATTATTTACTCGTGTAAATATATATTTAAAAAAATTTAAACACTATTTTTTTGAAGATTCACGGATAATTAATTTAGGTTCAATTAATTTATCATGAACTTCTTTGTTGTTAATCTTATCCAATAATTTAGAAACAGCAATTTCACCGATTTCATCACTATCGATATCAACAGTTGAGATTTTTGGAGATGAAAATTGTGATATATTAGTATTATCAAAACCTACAACTTTCACATCTTCAGGAACCCTCAATCCTTTATCTTTGATTGCTCTAATACAACCTAAAGCAACACCGTCATTAGTACAAACAAAAGCATCTGGGAACATTTCTTTATTAAAATACATATCAGATATTATTTCATGAGCATCTTTAGTAGCTGATACATTTTCAATAACTGAATAGGATTTATTACCCATTGCTTTAATAAAAGATGTTGATTTAGCGTCTAAGTTATTTAATGTTGAACTTGATACGTAATGTATATCAGAACAACCTTCATCTACTAAATGTTCTACAATTTCTTTCATAATTGTAGAAAAATCAACCTTTAATAAAGTTACTTTCTTATCCAAATCATCCCAATCTAAGTCTCTTAATAAAACAACAGGCACATTTGATTTAGCAATTTTATTAATTTGATTAACATCCATTTTATTATTAGAAGCAAAAACTCCACTAACTTGATAGCTTAAGATTCTATTAATATAATCAGGATCATTTACTACAGGAGAGAACATACAAGTATATCCATGAAGTGCTGCAGATTTAGTAGCTCTATGTACTAGTTGTGAGTAGAAAGGGTTGCGAATATCATTACATAAAAATAATAATTGTTTAGTATCTTTTATTTTTAAACTTCTAGCAATTAAGTTTGGTGTATAATTAAGTTCATCTATTGCTTGTTGTATTTTTTTACCTGTTTTTTCACTAACATAGCCATTTTTATTTACATAATATGAAACAGCTGCTGGTGAAACTCCAGCTAATTTTGCAACATCTTTTCTAGAAGCCAATTTTAATAATCTCCTTTTATATAAAATGATGTTAACATTGATATTTACTCGTGTCAAGAAAAATATTTTATTTTTTTTACCCTTTATATTTCTCTCTAAAATAATGTATAATTTATACTATAAATAAATAGAGAGATACTAATGGATAACAAAAATCAACTTAATGCTGTAAATAGAACTATTCTTATTTTAGAGACATTATCACATTTAAAAAAGATAAATTTAGAACAATTAGCAAAAAAAACTGAATTACCAAAACCTACTCTTCTAAGATTTCTCAATTCTTTAATCACATTAGGATATGTTTACAGAGATGAAAATGATTTATATAGCTTAACTCTTAAAATGTTCAGCGTAGGATCTAATAGCTTATCTCACATAAACCTTATTGATATTGCAACACCTTTTATCGATGATTTATGCAATCATTTCAAAGAGACAGTTCATATGGGAATTATGGATGGGGATAGAGCAGTTTATATTTTAAAAAGAGAATCATCTTATACTATCAGAATGTATTCTAGAGTTGGAAAAAGGATTCCTCTTTATTGTACAGCTATTGGTAAAAACCTACTTAGTGATTGTAATCAAGATTTTCTTGAAAAATATTTAGAAACAACAGAAATTAAACCTTATACAAAATATACTCTTAATAAAGAAGAATTAATTGAACAATTAAAAAAAATTAAACAAAGGCATTGGGCTAGTGATGAACAAGAACATGAAGAAGGTATTACTTGTATTGGATCCAGTATTAGAGATTATAGTGGAAAAGTTGTAGCGGCTCTTAGTGTATCATGGCCTCTTTTTAGATTCGAAGATCATAAAAAAGAAGATTTAATTAAAGAAATTGTTGATACTTGTGATAAAATCTCAGCTTTATTAGGTTATCGAGAAAATAGCAATATATAATAAACCCCAAATCAAAAATGATATGGGGCAACAAACAATAAAAAATATCAGAATTTAATCAATTAGCGTTGAACTCTACCAGAACCATCACCTTTACATAATGCTTCAACTTCACTTTTTCTAGATAAGTTAAAGTCTCCATTTATGGAATGTTTCAAACAAGATGCAGCAACAGCATAATTTAATGCATATTCTTCATCATCACTATATTCACTTAATCCATAAATTAATCCCGCAGAGAATGAATCCCCACCACCAACTCTATCGATTATATCAGTAATTTCATAATGTCTTGAGAGATAGAAACCAGTTTTACCTAATAAAGCAGCAGACCAACCATTTCTATCAGCACTTTTGCTTTCTCTTAATGTAATTGCTACATGGCTTACATTAGGAAATTGAGCTTTTACTTTTGATGCTAATTCTTTATATACTGTAGTATCTAATTCACCGGAAGTAACATCACTATCTGCTTCAATACCAAGACATTTTTGAACATCTTCTTCATTTGCAATAACAACATCAGCATAAGGAACTAATTCTCTCATAACCTCTGGTGCATCTTTACCATATTTCCATAATTTCTTTCTATAATTTAAATCAATAGAAACGGTTACACCTTTATCTTTTGCAGCTTTCATAGCAACTAATGCACAATCTGCAGCACTTTGACTAAGAGCTGGTGTAATACCAGTGATATGAAACCATCTTGCATCTTCAAAAATTTTATCAAAATCAAAATCACTAGGAGTTGCTAATGCAATAGAACTATTTGCTCTATCATATACAACAGCTGAAGGTCTTTGGTTTGCCCCAGTTTCTAAGAAATAAATACCAACTCTACCATCTTTTGTTAAAGTAATATCTTTAGTATCAACACCATATTTATTTAATTCTCTAATAGCAGCTTCACCAACGGCATTTTCAGGTAATGCTGTAACAAATTTTGCATCTCTACCAAAAATAGATAAGGATACAGCTACATTAGCTTCTCCGCCACCAAAAGTTGATTCTAATCTTTTCGTTTGAAACAATCTCTCATGTTCTTCACTTCTTAATCTAAGCATTATTTCACCAAAACTAACAAACTTATTTCCCATAATATCCTCCAAAATGTTTAATTTTCTTAAACTTTTCACTTGATAAACTCAATAATAAGGGTTATTATCTTAATTGTCAAGATTTTTGGAACATTGTTCCATTTTTGAAATTAAGGAGATAAAAACATGACTGAAGAACTAAAAAAGAAGCTTCACAATATAGGTATTGTACCAGTTGTAAAATTAGATGATGCAAAGAATGCTGTAGGTTTAGCAAAAGCTTTATTAGATGGTGGTATAAACTGTGCAGAAGTAACTTTTAGAACTGAAGCAGCAGAGCAAAGTATTAAAAATATAGCTGAAGCTTATCCTGATATGTTTGTAGGTGCTGGAACTGTAACAAACGTAGAATTAGCAAAGAAAGCTGTTAGCGCAGGTGCAAAATTCATTGTTTCTCCTGGATTCAATGAGGATACTGTTAATTGGTGTATTACTAATGATATCCCAATCATTCCTGGTGTTTGTACTCCAAGTGACATTGAAAAAGGTTTAGCTAAAGGATTCGATGTCCTTAAATTCTTCCCAGCTGAAGCATCAGGAGGAGTGAATATGTTAAACAATTTTGCAGGACCTTTCCCTAACTTAATGTTTATGCCAACAGGTGGTATTAATTTAGGAAATCTTGAAAGTTATGCAAGAACAAAAAATGTATTAGCTACTGGTGGGTCTTGGATGGTTAAAGCGAATTTAATTGAAAACAATGAATGGGATACAATTACAAAAATGTGTAAAGATGCAATGCTAGCATTACAAGGTTTTGAATTTGCTCATTTTGCAATTGAAGACGATAAAAATTCAGAAGCGACTATTTCAGCATTAAGCACATTTGGTTTAGATATTAAGAGAGGAAACTCTTCAACTTTTGCATCTGATAAAATTGAAATTCTTCCTCGTTTATTCAGTGGTGAAAAAGGTCACATTGGTTTTAAATGCAATGACATTGAAAGATCAATTGAATATTTAAAAGATAAAGGCTTTACTCCTAAAGAAAGCTCTTATATATACAACGACAATAATCAACTTAAAGTATGTTATTTTAATGAAGAGGTTTCTGGTTTTGCTCTTCATTTAATAAGAAAATAATATATTCAAAAAAAATTATAATAACATAGCATAATTTTTTGATTAAAGCACTTGGACTAAATCATAAACGTGATTTAGTCCATTTTTTTGCATTAATATTGTTATTTAATCAAAAAATAAATTATATATTATAATTAAGTGAAAAAAAAGCTTACCAAAATTGGTAAGCAGTATTTAAATTATAATAATATATTAAGCACCAAGATAAGCACTTTGAACACTATCATTATTTAATAATTCTTTAGAAGAACCAGATAGAACAATTCTCCCATTCTCCATTACATAACCTTCAGTTGAAGCTTTAAGAGCCATTCTAGCGTTTTGTTCAACTAAGAATACAGTAACTTTTTCTGTTTTATTAATATAATCAATTTTGTCAAAAATATCTTGTATAATTAAAGGAGCTAAACCAAGGCCAGGCTCATCTAATAAAATCATTTTTGGAGAACTCATTAAGGCTCTTGCAATAGCCATCATTTGTTGCTCCCCACCTGATAAAGATCTAGTTTTTTGCTTGCGTCTTGCTCCAAGAATTGGGAAGAAATCATACATTTCTTCTTTCTTTTGTTTGATAAGATTTTCATCTCTTACCATAAAAGCTCCCATATCTAAGTTTTCTTCAACACTCATATCTGCAAAAACTCTTCTTCCTTCAGGAACTAGAGCAATACCACCCATTGCGATTTTTTCAGTAGGTAAACTTTTACCTTGTGAATCACAGATAATATTACTTGCATAAGTAATTGAACCTTCTACTAAAGGTTCTAAACCCACAATAGCTTTTAACAATGTACTCTTTCCTGCACCATTGGCACCAATAAGACTTACAATATCACCTTCATTAACGTGCATTGAAACTTCTTTTAGAGCTTTAATAGAACCATAAGAAACACTAATATTATCAATTTTTAATAATGCTGACATCTTATTCCTCCTTACCTAAATAAGCTTCAATAACTAATGGATTATTCATAATTTCATGAGGAGTACCTTGAGCTATTTTTTGCCCATAGTTTAATACAGTAATATTTTCACAAATACTCATAACAAGTTTCATATCATGTTCAATCAAAACAACGGTAACACCAGTATCACGTATTTTTCTAATTGTACTCATTAAATGATCTGTTTCTTGAGGGTTCATACCTGCAGCAGGTTCGTCTAAAAATAAGATTTTTGGATTTGAAGCCAAAGCTCTAGCTATTTCTAATTCTCTTTGTCTACCATAAGGTAAGTTTTTAGCATCTTCATTAGCTAAATTACTCATATCGAAAAAATTCAACCATTTATGAGCATTTTCAAGCATAACCTCTTCTTCACTTTCCATTCGGAAATATGAATTCAGAGCATTTCTAAATCTACCTTTTGTAGTGCTAGAGCCTGTCATAAAATGTCTTCCAATCATAATATTTTCAATAACTGACATTTCTTTAAACAATCTAATATTTTGGAAAGTTCTTGCAATACCTAATCTAGCAATTTTATGACTTGGCAAACCTGTTATATCATTGTCTTCAAAGTAAACCTTTCCATCAGTTGGAACATCTAAACCGGTCATATTGTTAAATAAGGTTGTTTTACCAGCTCCATTTGGTCCAATCAATCCTGTAATCAATCCTTCTTGTGCTGTAAAATCAACTTCGTTTACAGCCATAACTCCACCATAAGCTCGGGTGAGTTTATCTGTCTTTAATAACATATTTATTTATCTCCCTTTGCTTTTTTTGCTTTACTTTTCTTTGGAGCTCCAACTCTATAGCTTCTTACACCAATAATACCTTGAGGTCTCCAAATCATCATTACTACTAAGATTAAACCAAATAATACTTGTTTGAATTGTGGTGGGATAACACTTGATAATCCTGTTAATTGAGGGAAATAACTAATTAATTGAATAATAAAAGCACCTAATATAACAGCTGCAAAATTTCCCATTCCACCAAGAACTACCATACATAGAACCATGATAGATACCATAAATGTATATGAGCCTGGAGTAACACTTAATGCAAATACAGCTTGAAGAGATCCTGCAATTCCAGCAACAGCTGCACCAATAGCAAATGACCATACTTTATATTTTGTAACATTAATTCCCATAGAAGCAGCTGCAATTTCATCATCTCTGATAGCTTGCAAAGCTCTACCCATTCTAGTTCTACCTAATCTTTCAAATAAGTAATAAGCAATCAAAACGATAATGATTACCATAACTAAGAAACCCCATTTTTTATAAGGGCTAATAGTCAAACCAAAAATAGTTACCATTGGGATTCTTTGAATACCCATAGGACCACCTGTAAGACTATCCCAGTTATTTAATACATTCTTTACAATTTCACCAAAGCCTAATGTAGCAATAGCTAAATAGTCACCCTTTAATCTTAAAGTTGGAAGACCTATTAATACTCCACAAAGTGCTGCAAGTAAAGCAGCTATAGGTAATGTTGCCCAGAAAGACCAATTAGAACCTGTTGTAAGTATTGCTGTAGTATATGCTCCTATTGCAAAGAAACCAGCTTGGCAAAGACTTAATAAACCTGTATATCCAGTAATTAAGTTTTGTCCAATTGCCATCAATGCATAAATACCACTATAAATTAAAATAAGTAAGAAGAAATTTAACATTATACTTTCTCCTTCACTACTTTACCAAGTAGTCCTTGAGGTCTAACTAATAATACAATAATTAATACAGCAAAAGAAATTGTATCTTTCATAGCTTGAGGTATACCAAAAATAGCAACACCAAATGTTTCTAATAAACCTAGAGTAATACCACCAAGCATTGCCCCACCTATATTTCCAATACCTCCAACTACGGCAGCAACGAAAGCTTTAAGACCTACCATTGTTCCCATTGAAGGATAACATTTAAAGTCTAAAGCAATTAACATACCACCTGCGGCAGCTAATGCTGAACCAATAGCGAAAGTCAAACTAATTACAGAGTTAACATTAATACCCATTAGTTTTGCTGTATCTTGGTCTAAACTTGTAGCTCTCATAGCTTTACCCATACGAGAATTATCTACAAAAAGCTTAAGTGCAACCATCATAACTAATGATACAACTAATACTAAAATTTGGTGAGGAGTTATAACAACACCACCAATATTAAATGGAGTATTATCAAAAGGGTAATTTAATTTTCTACTTTGAGTACCCCAAGCCCAAGCAGCACTATTTGATAGTATAAATGAAACACCAATAGCTGATAGCAATGGTGCTAATCTAGAAGCCTTTCTCAAAGGTTTATAAGCAACTCTTTCAATTACAATACCAAGTGTAGCAGTAAGTCCCATTGAAATTAACATTGCTAAGAAAAATGCAATAAAAGTCCAAGTTCCTAAAGGAGCATCTCCTCTTAAAGCATCAAATACGAACAAACCAATATATGCACCTACCATTAAAATATCACCATGGGCAAAGTTAATAAACTTTAAAATCCCGTATACCATGGTATATCCTAAAGCAATAAGAGCATAAACACCACCTAGTGTTAGGCCATTCATTAAGTGTTGAAAAAATTCTGAAATAGATCCCACTCTGGGTCTCCTTATCTTTTTATTATCTTTATTATTTTTCTATATTTCAAACTCAAAGCCGGCCCAAAACAAGCCGGCTATAAGACAAAAGTTTTATTTTATTTATTCTACTTTTTGAATTTTGCCGTTTACAACTGCAAATGCACCTAAGTATTCAGGAGTAGTACCATTAACTTTATATAATCCTTGGTAAGCTACTAAGTCACCGTTTGGAGCAAAGTTAATAACACCAGCTACACCTTGGTAATCTTTTGTTGCAGCAATATTATCTCTTACTTCAGCTCTAGTTGCTTTACCATCTGCAGCAGCAGCTTTAATAGCATTTAAGATAATGTTAGCACCATCATAAGCGTTAGTTGCGAATGAGTCAGGATCTACACCATAAGCAGCACGATATTCTTTAACAAATTGATTATAAGCAGGGCTTGCTTCAACTTTTGCAGGACCAACATAAACAACACCATCAGTATATGCACCAGCTAAGTTATAAATTTCAGGGTTTGAGAAACCATCACATGAAACAAATGGAGCACCAACATTTAATTGAGCAGCTTGTTCTAGGATTTGAGCCATCTCAGCTGTATAGTTAGGAATATAGATAGCATCTGGAGCAGCTGACTTAATTTTTGTTAATTGAGTTTTAAAATCTTTATCACCAACTAGACAAGTTTCAGCAGATACAATTTTACCACCTAGTGATTCAAATGTAGCACTCATGCTTTGATATAAACCTTGTGAATAGTCATTCTTTGCATATAATACAGCTAATTCTCTATAACCTAATACTTCATAGAAATAATGACCTGCAACTTCACCTTGTAAACCATCAGATACAACAGTTCTGAAAATATAATCACCAATTGCAGTAATATCTGCGTGTGTTGCAGAAGGAGTAATTAGAGCTAGACCTTCATTTTGACATCTATCAGCTACTGCGAATGTAGAACCTGTGAATACAGGACCAACAAGAGCTAAAATTTTATCTGTACTTGATAGTTTTTCAATAGCTGCTGAGGCTTTTTCAACCATACCTTCAGAATCTTCTGTAATTAATGTTACAGGAGTACCATTAATACCACCAGCATCATTAAAGTGATTAACAGCTAATTCTGCACTGTTGTTACATAAAATACCATAGTTAGCATAGTCACCTGTCATTGGTCCAATAAAACCAATATTGTAAGAAGCTTCACTTTCACCTTGAGCAAAAATAAAAGCAGGAGCAATTAACATAATTGCTAAAACAGTTAATAGATTTTTTTTCATAGTTCTTCTTATACTAAGTAAAAACTTAGTCTTCCTCCTAAGTAAGATTATTAATATTTTTTTAAATATTAATGAATTATATATACAATAAACTGTATAAAAATTCAACTTATTTTCAAATAATTAATCAAATTTATCAAATTAGCACCATAATTAATATCTCATCAAGTATTTTTTATACAAATAAATACATATTTGATACATTATTTTTGTATAATGATTTTGCTATTTTTTTTATATTTATCATTATTTGTGTATAAAACTATGTTATAAATACTATTATTTAAAAATCAACTTGTCCTAAATCATCAAAAAGATATTTATTAGAGAAAATAATAGATATCAAAATATTTATATATCGAGTAACATAAATAGCAATCATAATAGCAATTTGATACATAATAGCTTCAAAGGGAACACTTCCTCCAAGAATTTGACCAGTCATCATACCAGGAAGAGATACAAGACCAATTGTTGCCATTGAGGAAATTGTCGGTTTTATTGAAGAAATAAGGGCATTTTTAATATAAGGAGAAATAGCCTGAAGTTGTGTCGCTCCTAATGCCAATTCATAATTAATAACTTTTTTATTAGCTTCTAAATCTTTCAAATATGTATTTATCCCAATTATATCACCACTTAGAACATTCCCTAATAACATACCACCTATTGTTATAATATATCTTGCTTCAAAGATATTATTCAAATCGATTACGAATTTGTTAAAAAATAATACCATAAAAACATTTGGAATAATCATAGAAATATAAATTGGTATATATAATTTCTTTGTTTTTAATTTTGTTGAGTTAGTTATAGAAATTGATGCTACAAGCATCATGATTAAAATATATATAACATTTAATATCGAATTATTTAAATCAAATATATATTGAAGATAAATTCCAACAACACTTAATTGAATTACCATTCGAAATACTGAAATAATAATCTTCTTATTCAACTTTATATTAAGTCTAAAGTTAATGTATAAAGTTGGTAAAATTAACAAACTTAAATAAAAAATACCTAAATAACTGATTTCATTGCTCATAAAACAACCTTTTTAAATTTTTCATTTTTTATCCAGAGACTATCATGAGAAACTGCTATCACAGTTTTGCTAGAATTTACAAAATAATTTACAACTTTTGTCTTTAATTGCTTATCTAAAGCTGATGTAATTTCGTCAAGAAGAAAGCAAGGTCTGTCTAACATTATTGCAATAATAATGGCTAATCGTTGTCTCTCTCCACCTGATAATAAAGAGACTTCTTTATCTAACAAGCTTAAATCAAAATCAAAATAATCACATAAATTTTTATCAATTTCACTATTTATATTACTGTGTTGAAATTTATGAATTTCATGTAAATAATCTTTTACTTTTATATTTCTAATAGAAACATCTTGATCTACATAAGCAAAATTAACTCTTACATCGACAATATCATATTCACTAAAGTCTTTACCATTTATTTTATAAGTACCACTTTCAAACCTTTGAAACCCTAAAAGAATTTTAAATAATGTAGATTTACCTTTGCCAGAATTACCGCTAACAATAATCTTATCACCATCATTAATTTTAAGATTAAAATCCTTAAGAATTTGTTTATCTTTAAACCTTAAATTTAAATCATTTAATTCAATCTCCAAAATAATACCTCTTCAATTATTTGACATTTTCTTTTTTTATTCATATTATTAATTATCAATATTGAAATTCAATATCGGTTTTCGATATTAATAATAAAACATTATCATTGGAGAATAATTTATGCAAGACCCAATAAGAAAAATATTCTTAGCCTTTATACAAATACATATATTACATCATGCAAAAAAAGAACCAATATATGGCTCTTGGATGATAGAAGAATTAAAAAGACATGGGTACGATATTAGTTCTGGGACATTATATCCAATATTTCATAACCTAGAAAAAGCAAGCTTAATTACAAGTGAAAAAAGAAATATCAATGGAAAGATAAGAAAATATTATTCAATTACTGAATCTGGAGAAAAAACTCTTTTTGAAGCTCAAAAAAAAGTAAATGAATTAAAAGTCGAATTATAAATTAATAGTCTAAATATGATTTAACTACCTAATATTCAATTATAAATTAAAAATAAGGCTATCAAATTATAATTTACAAGTTATTTAACTTGAAATTATAAATCATATCTTTAAAAATAATATACTAGAAAAAAGAAGAGTTAAGTGATAAAAGAAAGAAATAAGGAAAAAATATGGAAGATATAAAACTAATTTGTACAGATATAGATGGGACTCTATTAAACTCGAATCATAAAATAAATGAACTTGATAAATTAATGATTCAAAGAGCTTGGAAAGAAAAAAACATTCCTATTGCATTAGTATCTGGAAGATTTAAAGGGGGTCTTACTTTTATTCAAGAAGAATTAAATATTCCTTGTATCTATTCCAGCTTTAATGGTAATTACGTTGAATGGCAAAATAAAGTAATTCACGAAGATAGAATAACCTTAGATGAACTTAGAAAAGTAATTCCAATAATAAATAATACTGGATCAACCCCTCAAATATTTGATTTATTTGATTATTTCTTTAATGAAGAAAATCATTGGAGCAAAGAACAAATCAAAATGTGTGGATACCCTGGTATAATTGGAGATTTGAATACTCAAATTGATAAATGGGAAAAAGAAGGCTTTACACCTTTTAAATTATTGGCTAAAAATGATAATCCTAAACAATTAGAAAAAACAAGAAAAGCGTTAATTGCTCTCAATATTGATACTTTATCAATTGTTCAATCAGCTTCTTTTATTATAGAAATAATCCCATCATCAGCTAATAAAGGATCAACAATAAATTTATTAGCAGATTATTTTAATATTGATAAAAGCCAAGTAATGGCTTTTGGCGATTATAACAATGATATTGAAATGCTTGAACAAGCAGGTTATTCCTTTGCTATGGGAAATGCTAGTTCTAAAATTAAAAAAATTGCAAAGTTTGAAACAGATACAAATGATAACTGTGGAATTGCCAAAGCAATTAATAAATATATTTTTGACAATAAATACTCTATATAAAAATATCCTGCACTTCTGCAGGATTACACTCAACAAATACCATATTATCCGTTATGTAAACATTCATAGCTATAAATAACTATTTTTATACCATTCTATAATAAATTGTGTATTTGATTAGTATGTTATTATATATGTTATATTTTAGTCAATTAAATGATAGATAAAATTTATATCAAACTGCATTTCATTATATAATTAATATAATCTTGTGGGTATCGCCTTTTTTGCATTTTCTTTATAAAAAATATCTTCATCCGTAATTATTTTTCTTGGTAGTTCAACCCCGCTTGTATAATCTTTTATTGCTTTAATTAATTGTTCTCCTAAAAGAGGGGTACATTCTATTGTACAATCCAAATATCCATCAGCTATTGAATTTAAAGCTTCCTTTGTGCCATCTATAGAAATTATTGTAATATTACTCGGATTTATATTCAATTCTTGTAATGCTTTTATTGCACCTAAAGCCATGTCATCATTATGACAATATATTGTATCAAAATTAAAAGATTTATTTTCTTTAAAATAATTCATAATTTCTTTGCACCCACTTTCTCTTGAATAATTTCCGAAAACAGATTTTATAATTTGAAAGTTAGAATTCTCATAAATAGAATCAACAAAGCCTTTATGTCTAGAAAATGTTGGACTCGCTCCATTAGTCCCTTGAATCTCAAAAATTTTACTTTGAGTTTTCAATGATTTAAGCCAATTTGCAGCACGTCTCCCTTCTTCTTCAAAATCAGCTCCAATAAATGAATAATATAATGAATCATCTCCTACAGTTACTAATCGATCTGAAAGAAAAACAGGAATATCATTATTTTTACATTTTAACAAAATTTCTTCATAACCTGAGGCTACTACAGGAGACAAAATAATAATATCAACTTTCTCTTCAATAAAATAATCAATTAATTTGATTTGATCTTCTCTAGTATCTCCACTAATTGTTTCTATAGAAATACCAGCTTTTTTGGCAGCATCAGAAATAGATTTTTTATTCGCATTTCTCCAACCACTATCATCAACAATCTGAACATTACCTATTTTTACTTTAGATAATTCTCTTTCATTTCTCATAAATCTTGTATGATAATCAACTAAAGTATCTTTTGTTAAAATATAATTTCTTAATATATATTGCTTTGGAATACCACGTTCTTGATTGTATATATCTCGAGCAATAGATACTGAAACATCACCTCCTGTTGGACATGTAATATTAACATCAATTATTCCTTTCTCAAGTAATCTCAATCCTCCATTCTCTATATCAAAACCATCAATAGATACTATTTTTTTATCAATTTGAAGTTTTTCAAGAGCCCTACAAACGCCTAAAGCTAAATAATCATTATAACAAAAAATTATATCAAATTTATTTAAATCCTCTTTCATTGCTAAGATCAAATCTTCAGCATTATCTCTTTGTCCATCCGGTATTTCCAATATTTCAGATTCTATTTCATATCCCGAAATTGCTTCAAGAAAGCCTTCATGTCTAGTTTGATATAATAATTCACTATTATCTCCCATAACTTCCAAAACTTTCGTCTTATTATTATTTGCTAAACTAATAATTGCTTTCCCAGCATTTCTACCTATCAAATTATTATCTGGACCTATGAACACTGAATAACCATACCCATCAACTAGTCTATCCAACAATATTATTGGAACTTTTTCATTCAATTTATTAATAGCTGCACCAATTATTTCAGAATCAATGGGAGAGACAATAATGATATCGCAACCAAAATCAAGTAACTCTTGCATATCATTTAATTGAGCATTTATGTTATTGTAAGAGTCTTTAATTATTAATTTAATATTTGGATATTTGAATACTTCTTTTTTTATCTCATCTAACATAACTAAACGCCAAGGATCTATTAGATTAGCTTGTGATACACCAATTAAAATTATTTGATCACCAGATTTTTCACTTTTCGGATTAGCAAAAAAATGATATGCAAATATTATAAATATAAATAACATTGAAAGTATTATTATAAATGCTCTAATATTTCTAATTTTTTTCACCATTTCTTAACTCCAATTGATAATTTACTGGTGAAACTTTCATAATTTTTTTAAAGGCTCTTGAAAAATAATGTTGTGAAGAATATCCAACTATTTCTGCGATTTCATACATCATTTTATCTGTATTTTTTAATAAATGAATAGACTCTTCAATTCTTAGTAAATTTAAATAATGAATAAAAGTTGTATCCATATATTTTTTTATTAATCGAGATAAATATTGAGGAGAAATATTTAATTCTTCACAAATCATTGACTGAGTTAACTCTTTATTATAATAATTAGCTCTTAAATAAACTATCATATTTCTCAAAATTCTTGGAAAAGTTTGCTCTTTATCTAATTCAATCTCTAAAGATTCTACTGAATCAACAAAAGAATCAAGAGAATTACATTTTTTTATTCTTACTATTATTTTCGTATCTAATTTATTTTCTAATTTAGAAATGAAATTATCTATTTTACTATCCTTCATATCATAATTTTTTTGCAATAAAATATATTTCGAATTTCCTAAATCATAAAATATACAATCTTCATTAAAATAATCTTTTACCATTTTGTTTATGGCAGAATACAAAAGAGCTTCTTTATTATTCAACTGATCCATAACGACACACTTAAACATTATGATGTTTTTAAAATTATTAAAATCAATTTTTAAATTTTCTAAATTATCACTTAAAGTAATTAAATCTAAATTATCATTTAATAAATTATTAAGGAATTGATTAACTAAAACATCTCTATTTTTGATAATTTCCTCCTTTGCCCAATTAAGATAAAGATTACTTTTTTTATTTTGATGTATTAATTCTTTTGCGTTGTTTATTTCTAAATAGAATTTTTCTTCATTTATGGGTTTTAATAGATAAAGATTAACTCCTAATTGAATTGCCTTTTGAGCATATTCAAATTCATTAAAACCACTAATTATTATAATATAAGTTAAAGGACTTATTTCTTTTATCTTTTCTATTAATTTTAATCCATTTAAGAAAGGCATATTTATATCAACTAAAATTAAATCAACTTGTTCTTTTTTTATTAAATGAAGAGCTTTTTCTCCATCTTCAGCTTCACCAATTATTTCTATATCAGAATCCTTTTGAATTAAAGATTTCAAGCCTTTTCTTATAATTAATTCATCATCAGCTATTAACGTTTTAATTTTTTCCAATTTTCGTCCCTCTAATCTTTGGCAGTCTAATATCAATTTGAGTATATAACCCTTCTTCTGTGGATATTTTTAAACCATATTTATCACCATATTCTAATTTTATCTTTTCATTAACATAGAATATTCCAAAACTTTCTTTTGCTTTAACTCCACTTTTTAATTGATTATTAATAACTCTTAATTTATCTTTATTTATTCCAACTCCATTATCAAAAACTGAAAGAACTAAATTATCATTTTCTTCAAAAGCAAAAATATTTATTTCACCCATACTTCTCTTTTCTTTAATCCCATGATAAATAGCGTTTTCAACTAATGGTTGAAGTATTAATTTAGGAACAATGAAATCTAACATAAAATCATCAATATTAATATTATATTTTAGTTTATCACTATAACGAACTTGTTGAATAAATAAATAAGCATTTACATGTTGAATTTCATCTTTAACTTTTACAAAAGAATTTCCTTTTGACAAACCAACACGATACATATTTGTTAGAGCTTCAACTAAATTAACAACTTCAATTGCTTCTTTTTCTCTAGCTAACCAAGAAATAGTATCTAGGGTATTATATAGAAAATGCGGCTTTATCTGTTCTTCTAAAGTCCTAAGCTCAGCTTTTCTTTTATTTTTTTGAGCCAAATATACTTCATTAATTAATAATTCAATTCGACTAATCATGGAGTTAAAGCTTCTACCTAAAGTTCCAATTTCATCATTATATAATGCTTCAAAGTTAACTTTCAGATTTCCTTTTTCTGCTTCTTTCATTAGAAATTGTAATTTTAATAATGGATTAGTTATGCTAGCTGATAACAAAATAGAAGTGATTGAAGAAAATAATATTACTAAAATTGCAATCATAATTAAAAGAAATAAATTATTTGAAAATTGTTGCGAAATTAAAGAGTAAGAAAAAATACCGCTAACTTTCCAATCTGAGTTTTCTATATTTTTTGTTAATAAACAGTAATCAATATCATTAATATTAATAAATGATAATTCATCTTTTTCTTGTAAAAACTTATCTTCAATTCTCCAAACTATATTATTTATTGGTGAATAAATTATATTGTTTTCAGAATCACTTATAAATACAAAACCTTTATTTCCTATACTAATTTTATGAACTGATTTATCAATAAATACTTGTGATACATCTATTAAAATTGCTCCAATAATTTCTCCATTTAAATTGGTAACCTTACGAGCAAATGAATACATTTCTTGTGATGAAAGTTCATTATTACTTTTAAAGTTCTTACCTTCATTATAATCTAAAATGATAAATTTAGAATCACTTTGAACAGCTTTTTTATACCAACTATCTTCTACTAAAAGGTCTCTTGAAATTCTTTTACTTCCAGAGGCAACATAAGAATCATCAGCTTTAACGTAAATAATGGAATTTATATTACTATTGCCTTCTCTAAAATTATCAAACAATCTATAAAGCTCTTCTTCTTCAATATTGTTTATACTTAAACATAGAAAATCTAATTGATCTTCCATTGTTTCAAAGTATGACATTATTGAAGTATTTACATGTTCAATCATTTCGCTTGTATTGTTTGTTAATGTATCTTGAACTTGATTGGCCATAATGGCCGCACTAATTAATGAATACAAAATTAATGGGCCAATTGCAATCAAAATATAGCTTAATAAAAGCTTATTTCTCAAAGAAATATTACGATATTTTTCTATAAATTCCATCTGATTATATTATCATCCAATTTGGTAAAAGGATAGGAAAATTTTATCCAATTTCTTAGTGGGGATATATTATTTATTATACCTTCTTTGTGATAGTACATTTTGCAGTACTACAAAAAGACATAACAACATACCAACTACAACTTTTGTCCACCAAGCATTTAAATTTAATAAAGTAACTAAAGTTTGAATTGTTCCTTGAATCAAAACACCAAACAAAGTTCCTATTACTGTACCAACCCCACCTGTTAATAGAGTTCCTCCAATAACAGCTGAAGATATTGCTTCTAATTCTAATCCTAAATTTTGTAAAGGATAACCTGCTAATGTATAAAAACTAAATAATATCCCAGAAATAGAAGCACATAAACCACTAACCCCATAAACCAATATTTTTACTTTGGATACCGGAAGCCCCATTAACCGAGCACTTTTTTCACTGCCTCCAATAGCATAAACACAACGACCAATCTTTGTATGTTTTAGTACATATTGAGCACTTAATATAACAAATACAGATATAAATACATAATAATAAATATTTATCTTACCTATTCCTCTAACAGATCCAAAAGAAATTTTAGCTTTAGCTACTGTCTTAAAGAATTCATTTTCAATACCTATTGAATGTTGTGTTACAACAGAGCACATACCCCTTAAAAAAAATAATCCTGCTAAAGTAACGATAAAAGAAGGCAATTGAAAAGTTTCTATTAAATATCCTTGAGATAACCCAAATAAGAAACCTATTAAAATTGCTAAAAATATTACAATTGAAGCATTCCAACCTTTTTCTAATAAATAAGCTGAAAAAACTGCCGAAAAAGCAAGAATTGAAGCAACTGAAATATCAATATTCCCTGTTATTAAAACAAACATTATTCCAATAGAAACAACAATTAAATAGGCATTATCATTAAACAAATTAAAAAATACAGGTAACCATCTAAATCTATTTGATTTTGTAGGGCCTATAATCATTACTGATACTAATAACAATAAAAACAATCCTATAGTAATTAATAAAGTTATATTTTTAAAATTCAAAATATTTTTCTTTTTCATTATGATACCTTTCTCTTTTTCCAAGTATTTAGTTTATCCTTCATTACATTTGATTGAGATAAACAAATTAAAATAACTACTATAGCCTTTACAACTTGTGTAATTTCAGGAGCTATTCCTAAACTTAATATTGAGGTTGTAATACTTTGAATAATTAAAGCTCCAATGACAGAAGCACCTAAAGAAAATCTACCTCCAGCCATATTAGTACCACCAATTGCAACCGCAAGAATTGCATCTAATTCAATTAATAAACCAGCATTATTAGAATCAGCTCCTTTAATACCAGCACTTTCAATCAGACCAGCTACAGATGCAAGAATTCCACAAATTAAATAAATAATAAATAAAATATTCTTTGAATTTATTCCTGCAAATCTACTTGCTTCTTGATTACATCCTACTGATTCAGCAAATAACCCAAATGCAGTTTTTCTAACAAATATCCCCATAATAATTGAGAAGAAAATTACAAGATATAAGGGAAATGGTACTCCAAATATATAACCACCATTTAAGAAGTAATAAATATCATTATTTATTGTAACAATTCGGCCTTTACAAATTAGCTGGGCTATACCTCTACCTGCAACAAGTAAAATCATAGTTGCAACAATAGGTTGCATTTTAATTCTTGAAACTAAAAATCCATTAAAACTACCTACTATAATTCCAGAAATTATTGCAAAAAATATAGCAAAAAATACATTTCCATTTAAAAAAGGAAGAAAAGATTTTTCTATTATTGTACAAGCTACAGCACCTGAAATTGCCATAGTAGAGCCAACTGAAATATCTGTACCTGCAGTTGCTATAACCATAGTCATACCTAATGCTAAAATCATTAATTTTGAGCCATTTCTCAAAATATCAATAAGTCTTCCATAAAAATGACCATCTACAATTTCAATCTTAAAAAAAGCTCCACCGCTAAGAATCCCATTAAGCAATAATATTAAAAGTAATATTAATAAAGGTATAAACATTTGATTTTCTTTTAATCTTCCAAAATTCTTTTTCATTCAATGTCCTCCTTTGCCATATATCTCATAATATTTTGTTCTGTTATTTCATTATCTTTTAATTCGCCAACTTGTCTTTTATCTTTCAAAACAATTAAACGTGAACAACATCTAGTCATTTCATCTATTTCTGAAGAAATAAATACAAGAGCCATACCTTTTGAAGCTAAATCTATTACTATCTTTTGAATTTCACCTTTTGTATTAATATCAATACCTCTTGTTGGTTCATCAAGCATTAATAACTTAGGATTTGTAGCTAACCATCTAGCTAATATTACTTTTTGTTGATTACCACCACTCAAATTTTTAATTAATTGTTTATTATTAGGTGTTTTAATAGAAAGTAATTTAATATATTCATCAGCAATCCTAGAACAGTCTTCTCTAGAAATTTTTTTAAAAACACCTTTTTTTGATTGCAGAGCCAAAATAATATTCTCTTCAATAGATAAATCTGGAACAATCCCTTCAACTTTTCTATCTTCAGGACAAAAAGCAATCCCAGATCTAATAGCATTCAATGGATTTTTTATTTCAACTTCATGCCCATTTATTTTAATTTTACCTTTTATCTTTTGATCACTTGCAAAAATTAAATGAGCAGTTTCGCTTCTCCCCGAACCAAGTAATCCACTAAAACCTAATACTTCATTTTTATTTACTTTAAGACTTATATTTCGAATATTTGAAGTTGAGGCATCATCCAACTCATAAAAACATTCTTTTTCTAATTTAATATCGTTTAAACTATTTTTTTCTGAAGCAAAATCATGGAATTCTTTTCCAATCATTTTACCAACTAATTCAAGTCTATTTAGTTTTGATGTTAAATATGTTCCAACATATTCTCCATTTCTCAAAACAGAAATCCTATCACATATTTCATAAACTTGATCTAAAAAATGAGTAACAAATATAATTGAAACACCTTTTCCTTTTAGCATCCTCATAATCACAAATAATTCATTTACTTCAACTAAAGATAGAGAAGAAGTTGGTTCGTCTAATATTAAAATTTCTGCAGAAATATCTACAGCTCTTGCTATTGCAATCATTTGTTGTACTGCTACAGAGAAAGAACTTAATGTTTTTGTAACATCAATTTCTAAATTAAACATGCTCAATATTTCTTTTGATTTATTTTCTATTGCTTTCCAATCTATTCGATGATTAGTAATAAGTTCTCTTCCAATAAATAAATTTTCTGCAACACTTAAATTTGGACAAAGATTAACTTCTTGATAAACTGTAGCAATTCCTTCTTTTTGAGCTTCTTGTGTTGATTTAGGATTAATTTGTTTATCATTTAAATATATAGATCCAGAATCTTTTATTTCTACCCCAGTTAGAACTTTAATTAATGTAGATTTTCCTGCACCATTTTCACCCATTAAAGCGTGAATCTCACCTTTATTTAAAGAAAAATTCACATTACTTAAAGCTTTTACCCCTGGAAATGATTTTGAAATATTTTCCATTTTTAAGATTTTTTCATTCATGAAACACCTCTTTTAAATATGGACGCAAATTATTGCGTCCATATACTTGAATAAAATACTTTTTAGTATTGACGAGTAGGTAAATCTTGAGCAGCTGTTTCAGCCCTATAAACACCTTCGTTTGATTTAATCCATTTTGAAACTGATTCCCCAGCTTTTAGTTTAGCTGCAGCTTCAAATAATTGAGGACCTAATAAAGGATTACATTCAACAGTAACATTAGCTTCACCCATTGCCATTGCTTCAAAAATACCTTTTACACCATCAACAGAAACAGTAACAATTTCTGAACCAGGTTTTTTACCAGCTTCCTTAATTGCTTCAATAGCACCAAGCATCATATCATCATTATCAGCATATGCTCCATTAATTTCAGGATGACTCTTTAAGAAGGATTCCATTACTTCTTTACCTTTTGAACGAGTAAAATCACCAGATTGACGAGCAATTACTTCAATGCCTGGATAGTTTGCTAATTGATCTAAGAAACCTTTTTGTCTGTCAGTAGCAGCAGATGCTCCAACTGTACCCTCTAGCATAACAATTTTACCTTTACCGTTTAATAATCGATTCATTTCGATTGCAGCATTTTTACCTTCAATAACGAAATCTGAACCAATAAATGTTGCATATAAATCATCTGAAACAGCCGCCATTCTATCGACAAAGATAACAGGGATTTCAGCATCTTTTGCTTCTTGTAATACAGTTTCCCAACCAGTTTCTACAACAGGAGCTAAACCTATTACATCAACACCCATTTGAATAAAACTTCTAATAGCTTTAATTTGATTTTCTTGTTTTTGTTGAGCATCAGCAAAATGTAAAGTGATTTCATCAATATGTTGTCCTGCATAGAAATTAATAGAATTAGTTTCCGCACCTCTCCAACCTGATTCTTGACCAATTTGTGCAAATCCCACAACTAATTTCTCATTTTCCATGCCTTGTTCTTGAGTACCTTGTGCGAATACACTAAGACTAAATAAACAGCAAATACTAATTAATGCAATGATTTTTTTCATAAAAATCCTCCTAAATTTGTTTTATAAATTAAGTTTATAGCAATATTAGAATTTGTCTTTGAACATTTTTAACCTTTGTTTGTATTATTAGAAATTAGAAATATATATAAAAATACCTCTAAAGTATCCACAACATTATTTGTAAAAACTTCAGAGGTTCTTTTAAATTTTAAAAATTTGATTTATTCTTTAAGTAATAACTTTCCAAGCAAATGTTAATTTTTCTTCTAATAATAATTGAACATTTAGCGTACTTGATTTTGCTTTTTTATATTGATTTCTTAATTCAGCAATTAATTTATCATTATAAGTTATAAGAGCTTTTTCATATGCTTTTTTGCAAGCAAGTTCAATTTGCAATTTGTTTTGATATTTATTATAAAGAACATTTAATTTATCAATTACAGGTTTTAAATTTTTAATATTAACTAATTTACACTCTTTAATATAATCATTTTTTAATTCAGTTACCAAAGATTTAACACTTACAATTTCATTAATTCTATAAGCATTAGAACCTGCAAAGACAAATCCTTTATCAATTTTACCTAATCTAGCATTATTAAGAGCAACAGAAATACAATAATTAGCATCATTTGCCTTACATGTTGCTAAACATTTCCAAGTACAATTAAACTTATGTTTTTTACCTTCTTCACTATTTTTAATAAAACTATTTCTAATAGCTCGGCCAACCATACCTACTGGACTTTTAATATAACCTATATCTTCTTTCTTACAATTTACATAAGCCATTTTGAATTTTTCATCAGCATCACATTCATCAGTTGCTACAAAACGAGTAGCCATTTGAACACCATCAGCACCAACTTTTATAGTGTCATAAATATCTTTACCACTATAAACACCACCACCAGCAATTAATGCTAAAGATCTATCAAATTGTTTTTCATAAACATCTAAAGCTTTTCTAATTTGTGGAATCAAACTTGAAAGTTGATATTCTTTTTTATCTACTTGATCTTTTTCAAAACCTAAATGGCCTCCAGCTTTTGGGCCTTCTACAACAACACCATCCGGTACATCTTTATAAATCTTAGACCACATTTTAAAAATCAAATCACAAGCTCTTGCAGAACTTACAATTGGAACAACACTAATACCCTTTTCTCTAATACGTTTAACAGGAATATTTTTAATAGGTAATCCTGCTCCCATAAAAATAACATCAACAGCTTCTTCAATAGCTACATCAAGCATCTTCTTAAAATTATCAATTGCTACCATAATATTTACACCAATGATACCATTAGTTTTTTCTCTCGCTATTCTAATTTCTTTTCGAAAAGCTCTTACACTAGCATTGTCCCCATCTTTAAAATAATCCTCATCAAGTAATCCTATTCCATTTGCAGCAATTACGCCAACCCCTCCTTCATTAGCAACAGCACTTGCAAGAGATGATAGAGAAATACCAACCCCCATTCCACCTTGTATTATAGGAGTTTTTGCAATGTGATTACCGATCTTTAATTCTTTAAATTCTGTAGTTTTTTTAACAGAAGATTCAATTTGGGCAATTACTTCTTTAATTGAAATACTTTCTTCTATCTTTTGAGTTATTTGTTTTAAATTATTCTTTATTCCATCTATGGAAATTGACTTCATTTTTTACTCCATTGTTACATTTTTACACCAAAAATTAATTTTATGTGTAATATCTACATAACTCTATTATGACAAAATTTATCAAAGTGTCAATAATAAAAGAAGTAATACATACAATAAACAAACTCACCACAAAGAAAAAAATATACCCTATAAGTTATATTTATAATATAAACCTTGCAAGGTATAAAAGTATATTATACCCTATAAGGTAAAAATCATTATTTTACCCTACAGGGTATATCGCCAAATGAAATAACATATTCTATACTTATATTATGAAAAATAAAAATATAAAATTACCTATGCATTTGGGACCATATTTAAAAGAAATAAGAAAAGAAAATAATTTTACTCAAATAGAACTATCAAAAGAATCTTCTATCTTACAAAAAACAATTTCATCAATAGAAAATGGAAATACTAAATGCACACTAGATACTTTATTTAAATATTTAAGAGCTTGTGGATATCATATGGAATTAGTACCCAATAATAATATTAATAACGAAAATGATGAGGTAGAATGGTGAAATAATTATTTATCACAATGAATAATCAATTAGTTGGAATTTGGACTCAAAATATAAATAATAGAGAAAGTTTTCAATATGTAGATTCTTGGATTGAATCTAAATATTCCAGACCTTTTCGCTATCAATGCCAGTAACTAGAGAACCTTATACAGGAGATGTTGTAAAACATTTTTTTTCAAACTTAATCCCGGAAAGAGATGATTTTATAGAATTTATACAAAGAAAATATTCAATTAGAAAAAAAGATACTTTTTCAATTTTAAGTAAAATAGGAAAAGATTGTATAGGAGCTATACAAATCTCAGATAATAAAAATCAATTGATAGAAAAGCCTTATATAAAAGCAAATGTGCTTTCAATTCATCAAGTTTCCCAATTAATCAAGGCTACAAGAACTTCTACATTGAATTCTATAGAACAATATGAACCTTTTAAATTCTCTCTAACAGGAGTACAAAACAAATTAGCCCTATTATTTGATGAAGAGTCTTGGAAAAATCCTATAGGGACAACTCCAAGTACACATATCTTAAAATTACCAATAGAAGCATCTGAGAATTTTAACATTTTTAATTCTGTGGAAAATGAATGGTATTGTAACCTTCTCTATAAAGCTATGGGTATGCCAACTCCAAATTGTGAAATATTAACTTTTGAAGATCAAAAAGTATTATCTGTTGAGAGATTTGATAGAAAAAGAGATAAAAAAAATAATATAATATTTAGATTACCTCAAGAAGACTTTTGCCAAGTACTTAATGTCCCTTATTTCTCAAAATATCAAAGCGATGGAGGCCCAGGAATCTTTGATATTATACAAATTTTAAATGATTCCTCAGATAACAATGATGCGCTTTTATTCTATAAATCCCAAGTTATAAATTGGCTAATTTCTGCAACAGATGGGCATGCGAAAAATTATAGTATTTCTATCGGTAGAAATAATTCATTTAAATTAACTCCATTTTATGATGTTATGTCTTTTGCTCCATATATAGGTAATAAAAAGGACAAACCCATCAATCAAAAATAAAATTAGCAATGGCTATAAAAAATTCTTCAAATAAAAACAAATATAAAGTTGAAAATATAAGACGTGAACATTGGAATATAACAGCAAAAAAACTCAATTTAAGCATGGGAAAATATAACTCAATGATGGAAGAAATTATCGATAAAAGCATTTCAAATATTGAAAAAGTTAATAACTCTTTACCTCCCACTTTCCCTTCAATTATTGCAGAAAAAATCACAAATAAAGTAATTAAACATGTAGATATTTTAAAAAGTAACTATTAAGTTACAATTTGAATTATACCTTTTCTATCTAAATAAATATTTAAACGTACTTTAATTGACACTAATTTTTTGATATGGTATTTTGGTTTGTGCAATTAATATCAATTAGCCCTGTTAGCTCAGCTGGATAGAGCACTTCCCTCCTAAGGAAGGGGTCGGACGTTCGAATCGTCTACGGGGCATATCTTAATAAAACTTCAAACTTATTCTTTTAATATAAAATAACAATACTTATTTAAAATATAAGTGGATAATAATGAAATACGAATCAATAATTATTTCCCTAGCATACAAACTTTTATGTGCTATAATATTAAGTGTTACAAAAATTATTAAAACAAGGAGAAAGTATTATGAGAAGATCAACACAAATTTTAGTATTAATTACTTTTATTACAATGATAGTAATAAATACTCTAGCAACTACATTACCAATAAATGGTGTAGATCCCGGTCAAATTTCAGATTCTTATCCAAATTTATTTGCCCCAGCTGGTATAACTTTTTCTATATGGGGAATTATATATCTTCTTTTAGGATTGTTTACATTCTACCAACTTGGAATTATAAATAAAAAAGATGAAGTAAGTAATGAATTATTAAATAGAGTTGGAAATCTTTTTACAATTTCATCAATTATAAATGTTGCATGGATTTTTTCATGGCATTATAGAATAATATGGTTATCTCTTATTCTTATGATATTGTTACTACTTTGTTTAATAAAAATAAATCTATCAATAAAAGAAGAAAAGCTTAGTACAAAAGAGAAATTTTTTATAAAATTACCATTTAGTATATACTTTGGGTGGATAACCGTAGCAACAGTTGCAAATGCAACAACATTAATAGTTTCTTTTAATTTAAAAAGTTTTGGATTAGCAGAACCAATATGGGCTATTATTGTAATTATTGTTGGAGCTATTATTGGATGTATAACCTTATTAAGAAATAAAGATTATTTTTACGGACTTGTAATAATTTGGGCTTATATTGGTATAGTAATTAAACATTTAACAGTATTTAACTCAATGTATACAGCTGTAATTGTTACAACAGTCATATGTATAATTATTACTATTTTAGCTACTATTTACGCATTCACAAAAAAACAATATTAAGCCTTCTTTATTAAGCTATTAAAAAAGGATTTTTTATATTAGTGGAGTAATTATGATTAGAAATCAATGGTATGCAATACTTAACTCAAAGGAAGTGCCTAAAAAAGGAATAATTGGTGTAAAGAGATTAGGTGAAAAATTAGCCTTTTGGAGAACAGATAATAACGAAATAGCATGTATCTTTGATTTATGTTGTCATAGAGGGGCGTCCATTAGCACTGGAAAGATTGTAGATAATCATGCTCAATGTCCTTTCCATGGATTTGAATATAATAAAGAAGGAAAGGTTACTTTAATTCCAGCTAATGGGAAAAGTCAAAAAGTACCTGAAAGATATAAAGTTAATGCATATGTTGCTAAAGAAAAATATGGCCTTATTTGGATATTCTGGGGAGATAAAAAAGAAAATCTTCCAGAAATCCCCTTTTTTTCTGATTTAAAAAAAGACTTTTTTTACACACAATTTCAGGATCATTGGAAGGTTCATTATACTAGATGTATAGAAAATCAAATGGATGTTGTACATGTCCCTTTTGTTCACCACAATACAATAGGGAAAGGTGGAAAAACTGTAGTATATGGGCCAAAAGTAAAATGGGAAGATAATAAATTAACTTGGTATGTAAAAAACTTAGTTGATGATGGAAAAATAATAGCAAAAAGCGCTAAAGAAATGGATGATGAAGAGAAATTGTTCTCTCTTCAAATTATTATGCCAAATATTTGGCATAATATAATTTCTGAAAAACTAAGAGTTTTTGCAGCTTTTGCACCAATTGATGAAGAAAACACAATGATATATCTTCGATTTTATCAATCCTTTATGCCCATTTGGGGAATTAGACATATAATTGGTTTCTTTGGAAGAATATTTAGCAAAATAATTCTCAATCAAGATAAAAGAGTAGTTGTCACACAACTACCAAAAAAATCTGAAATGAGAATGGAAGAAAAACTTGTTGCAGGGGATAGACCCATAGTAGAATTTAGAAAAAGACGCGAAGAATTAAAACAAAAGAGTATAAAATAATAAGAGGTGTTTATGTCTATTGGATATGCATGCATACATTTAGGGGATAATGAAACAAAGTTCTCAACAATTTATTTAAAGAATTATAGTGATCAAAAATTAATTGAAATAATTGAAAAAAATTTAAATGCTCTAGATAAAATTATCGATTACAATATTAAAAATAATATCAAACTATTTAGATTAAGTTCAGATATTATTCCTTTAGCGTCTCATCCAATTAATACTGTTCCATGGTGGGATATTTTCGAAGAAAAATTTAATTCATTATCAAAAAAAATAAAAAATAATACAATTAGAGTGACTATGCATCCAGGTCAATATACTCTAATAAACTCACCAAAAAATGATGTTGTTGAAAAATCGATATTGGATTTAGAATATCATAATCGTTTATTGAAATGTCTTAAATGCGATTATAAATCAAAGATGGTATTACATATTGGAGGTGTTTACTCTGATAAAAAAACAGCTATTGAAAGATTTATTGAAAATTTTAAGAAATTAAATCCTGAAATTCAAAAACGATTAATAATCGAAAATGATGATAAATCATATACTATTGATGATGTTCTTTTTATTTCATCAAAAATAAATATACCTGTAGTATTTGATAATTTACATCATAGATTAAATCATTCTCAAAACAATAAACTAAATGAATTTGAATTGATTGATTTATGTAATAAAAGCTGGAAAGAAGAAGATGGAAAACAAAAAATTCATTACTCTCAAAGCGCTAATAATTATCAAAATGGAGCACATTCAAAAACAATTAATTCACAAAAATTTGTTTCATTCTATAATCAATTAAATAATAAAGATATAGATATAATGCTTGAAGTTAAAGATAAAAATCTCTCAGCAATTAAATGCATATTACTAACTACAGAAGATAAAAAGATTAAATATTTAGAAAAAGAATGGGCAAAATACAAATATTATATATTAAGTAATTCTCAACAAAATTATGAAAAAATTAGAGAATTACTAAAAGATAAAACTAAATTTCCTGTAAAAGAATTTTATGGAATAATTGAAAATTCATTATCAATCGAATTAAAGAAAAAAGCTCAAATTAATTCATTAAATCATGTGTGGGGTTATTATAAAAAATTTGCTGATGAAAAAGAAAAAAAGAAGTTTTTCTCGCTTTTAAATAGCTATCAAGAAGATAAAAAAACATTAAACTCTGTTAAAAATTATCTATTTAAATTGTCTTTAAAATATAATGTTGAATATTTACTTAATTCTTTATATTTTTATATTTAGAGAATAATATATGAAACAAAAAAAATCTATAATAAAAAAAATTGCTATATCTATATCATTACTGATTATAATTTTATTATCAGCTTTCTATATTTACACATTAGATTATTATAAAGCAGATGAAATTGTTAAGGATTTAATATCTAACAGTACTAATATTTCAATAGAAAAAAATATCACAACTATCTCGCCTTCATCAGATAATGATAAAAATATTGGATTAATTTTTTATCCTGGTGGAAAGGTTGAATATAGTGCATATATACCATTACTTAAACAAATTAGTGAAAGTGGCATAACATGCTTCTTAGTTGAAATGCCATTTAATTTAGCAGTTTTTAATTCTAATGCTGCAACTTCAATTATTGAAAATAATTCAAACTTCGACTCATGGTATCTAATGGGGCACTCTCTTGGAGGTGCTATGGCAACAACCTATTCTAAAGACAATAGTGAAAAACTAGAAGGACTTATTCTTTTAGCATCATATCCACTAAATGATTCCATAGATAATACTATTAGTATTTATGGTTCACAAGACTATGTATTAGATCAATCTAATTTAGATAAAGTAGAAAATAAAATAGTTATAAAAGGTGGAAACCACGCATATTTTGGAAACTATGGAGAACAAAAAGATGATGGTATTTCTACAATCTCAAGAGAAGAACAACAAAATATAGCATCATCTATTATTACAAATTTTATTTTAAACTAATCTACCAAAGTGTATCTTCTAACATTAAACAAAGGCTATGATAAATTGGTAAATGTAATTCTTGTACTTTATAAGTTTCAACTTCTGGAACTTTAATTACAACATCACAATATTGATCAATTGAACCTTGTTTTGCTCCAGTTAATCCAATTACTTTCAAACCCTTTGCTTTAGCTACAATGCTCGCATATACAACATTCTTAGAAGAACCTGATGAAGTAATGCAAATTAGAACATCATTTTTATCACCATATCCAATTATTTGTTGAGCAAAAATCAATGAAGCATTAACATCATTTGAGAAAGCAGTATTTAGAGCATTATGTTGAGAAAGGTTAATTGCAGTAACAGAATCCTCTAAGTTTTGATTAATTAAACTTGCTGCCTCTGGAGCTAATCTTTCAATTTCTAACTGTAAGTTTTCATTAATTCTTCTTTTTTTAACAAAAGATTTCATCAATTCACCAACAATGTGATCACTATCTGCACTACTTCCTCCATTACCACAAACTAAAATTTTCTTATTCGATATAGCAGCTTCTTTTAATATTGAAAAACTATCTAAAATAGTGTCACAACACTTATCTAAACTTGGATATCTTTCAATCAATTCATCGATATATTTATTCATTTTTAACACCTTCAATAGCTACTGTAACTGCAGCAATATCTCCTAAAGATTCACCCAAAGCGGAAACTTTTATTTTGCATAAGTTCTTATTTATATCTAAAATTTCTTTATCAATTACAGGTAACATATACTTATTAATTATTTCTTGATCTCTTGAATAAATACTTCCTATTACAATGCAATCAACTGCTAGTAAATCTATTATTAAAGCTAAAGCATAACCTAATTTCTCAGAACTTTTTTTTATAGTATTAATAGCAAATTCATCATTAAATTCTTTTGCTAAATTGAAGATTTCTTTTGTACTAAGTTCTTGATTTGTTAATTCTTTATGAAGCTGAGCAATACCTGCCCCACAACAAAAACTTTCAATACAACCTCTTTTACCATAACATAAAGGGCCATCATTACTTATTCTAATATGTCCAATTTCACCAGCTTGAGAATTAGATCCTCTATATAATGACTCATTTAAAATAAGACCTGCTCCTAAACCTGTTCCAAAAGTTAAAAAAACAAAATTCTTGCTTTTTTTCCCGTTACCAAAATAATATTCAGCAAGAGCACAAGCATTGGCATCATTTTCTAAAAAAGTTGGGATATTAAATTCATCTTCTAAGATTTTTTTAATATTCACACCATGGAAAGAAGGAAGATGAGGAGGAGAAATAAAAAGTCCTTTCTCACTATCTAAAGGTCCTCCAGCACTAATACCAATTGCTTTTATTTCATACTTATAAGATTTTTTTATTTTATTAATTAAATTTATTATTATTTCAATATTTTCTTTGAAGCTACTTTTTGTTGCAAATTTTTCTTTATGCAATATTTCACTTTTATTATTAGCTAATACTACAGCAATTTTAGTACCACCAATATCTAAACCAATATAATATTCCACTTTTTTCTCCAAAATAATAAATTTAATGAATAAAAAAGAGGCATCAAAATTGATGCCTCAAATATAATTATTTAATTATTTTTTAATTACTGAAACACCTGTATCAACATATTTTTGTGAAATTGTTTTACCTGCTAATACATCAACAGCTGTTTTAACACCTTCATAACCCATAACATCTGGATTTTGAGCCATTGTACATAGGATATAACCTTTATCAATTAATGATAAAATCATATCTGATTTATCGAAACCAACACCAACAACTTCGTTACCAGCTTCTTGAATAGCGTTACCAACACCTACTGTTGAACCTTCGTTTGCACCGAATAAACCTACAACACCTTGAGTAATGAAGTTAGCACTCATATCTTTAGAAATAGCAGCATCACCATTACAGTATTGTGTTTCTAAAATTGTATAAGCAGAACCTTCAAAAGCTTTTCTAAAACCAGCTTCACGAGCTACAGTTGAAGCAGTTGCAGCATTAACGTTAATAATACCAATTGAACCAGATGTAATACCTTTAGCTTTTAATTCAGCTAACATTTCATTACCAGCTGTTGTACCAGCAGCTTTGTTATCTGTTGCTAAGATTTGTTCACCAGGATAGTCAGCAGCACTGTCAACATAAATAATTTTAACACCAGCAGAAGTTGCTTCTTTTAGAGCTGAAGTAACAGCATTAGGGCCATTAGCAGCTAATAAAATAACATCAGCTCCACCAGCTACAGCATTGTTGATAGATTCGATTTGTTTATTATCATCTTTGATATCTGGAGCTAACCATTTATAATCAATATTTCCTACTTCTTCTACAGCTTTTTCACAACCTGCATTAACATTTTGCCAATGTTGGTCCATTTGGTCCATTGTGATTAAGTAAACTTTCTTGTTTGAAGATTCATTTTGCCCTTGAGCGAATACGCTCATTACTGTGATCATTGAAATTGCAACTACTAATAATGCTTTTTTCATTTCTTTCTCCTTTTACAAGCCAAAGGCTTAAATTTTTTATTTTTTTAATATTTTCCAACTCTTGCCTTTATTGCTTCTAACAATAACGTCAAGAAGTACTGAAACCACTACGATAACACCAATTACGATATTTCTAATTGCAATTGGAGCGCCTGCGAATTGAAGACCGTTTTGTAATACACCCCAAATAGATGCACCAATAACAGTACCGAATAATAGACCTTGTCCACCTAGTGTTGATACACCACCAATAACAGAGGAAGCAACAGCATACAATTCATATGATGTACCTGCATCCATTGTTCCCATACCACTTGTAGCAGTTGTTATTAAACCAACTACACAACTTACAAATGCTGAAACTAAATATGCTTTTATTGTAGTATTAACAACAGAAACACCCGATAATCTAGCTGCTTCTACATTTGAACCAACTGCATAAATATGACGTCCTGTCCTAGTTCTTGTTAATATAAAATTAAAGACTAGCCAAAGTACTAATGCAATCCAAATAGTGTTATATAATCCCATGCTTTTGCCATAATAGAAGAAGTTTCTAAAACCTTCAGCAGCATCACCAATAGAATCAGTGTTATAGTTATTATTAGCAATTTGTGCAATACCTCTAGCAATTGTCATTGTTCCTAAAGTTCCTATAAATGAAGGTAATTTACACCATGCTACTAAGAAACCATTCACAAGTCCTACCATTAATGCACAACAAATAGTAATTAATACAGCTACTAATGGAGTAACACCTCTTGTCATTAAAGTTGCACTAATCATACAACTCATACCAACAACAGATCCAATACTTAAGTCAATTTGTCCAATTAATAATACATAAGATTGACCAATACCAATAAGCAAAATAGGAGCGATTTGTCTTAATAAGTTTGAAATATTTCTTGATGAAAAAAACATAGGATTCATCAATCCAAAAACAATACAGAGTAAAATTAAACCTACGGTTACAGTTAATACTTGTCCCATTCCTCTAATAGCTAATAATCTCTTGTAGGGACTTTCTAATTTTTGATTCATTATATATACCTCTTAGTCAATCTTTTTTTCAAATTGTGTTGCGTATGATAATATTTCTTCTTGAGTTGTATCTTTTGTCATTAAAGACCCTGTTACTCTACCATCACACATAACCACTATTCTATCAGAAACACCTAATACTTCAGGCATTTCACTTGATACAAAAATTACAGCAATACCATTTTGTTTTAATTCATTCATGATATTATATATTTCAACTTTTGCTGCAACATCGATACCCCTTGTAGGTTCATCAAAGATTACAACTTTACTATTTCTTGCTAACCATTTTGCTACAACAACTTTTTGTTGGTTACCACCAGATAAACTAGCTGCATTTACTTCTGAAGTTGGTAATTTAATTTTTAAATCTTTAATAGCTTTTTTTACTATTTCTTTTTCTCTTTTTCGATTAACAACTCCACCTTTTGAACATAGTTCATCAAGATTTGCTAAAGCAATATTTTCTCTTACTGATAATTTAGTACATAATCCATCTTTCTTTCTATCTTCAGGAGCTAAAACAATACCATGTCTAATAGCATCCATAGGACAAGAAATATCAACTTTTTCACCTTGGATATATACATCTCCACTTTCTTTTGGATCAACCCCAAAAATTGCTCGTGTTGTTTCTGTTCTACCAGCTCCCATTAAACCAGCTATACCTAAAATTTCACCTTCATATGCTTCAAAACTAATATTTCTAACCATTTTTCCTGCATTAAGATTATTAACTCTAAAAAGTTCTTTTCCTTTTTTTGTTTTTATTCTAGGAAATTGTTCTTTAATTTCTCTACCAACCATATTGGCAATGATTTCCTTCATTGTAAAAGAATCGAAATCACCTTCAGTTATATACTTGCCATCTCTCATGATTGTCACATAATCAACAATATGTTGTAACTCTTCTAATCTGTGAGAAATATATACTATTCCACAGCCTTGAGCTTTAACTTCTCTAATAATTCTAAATAAATCTTCAATTTCTTTAGTTGTCAAAGCACTAGTTGGTTCATCCATTATTAATACTTTAGCATTAGATTCTAAAGCTTTTGCAATCTCAACCATTTGTTGTTGCCCAACACCTAAAGAACCAACAACAGCTGTAGGACTGATATCAATTTGAAGTCTTTTAAGAACATCATCAGCCTTTTTTATCATAGTCTTGTCTCTTAATAGACCTTTATTATGTATTTCTTTCCCTAGAAAAATATTTTCAGCTACAGTTAAATGAGAACACATATTTAACTCTTGATGTATAATTGAAACACCAATTTCTTGAGCACTCTTTGGATTTAAATGGCCTTTGATTTCTTCATCAAAAATTGTCATTGTACCTTCATCACGAGTATAAACGCCTGAAAGTATTTTCATTAATGTTGATTTACCAGCACCATTTTCTCCGAGTAAAGCCATTACTTGGCCACTTTTTAGATGAAAAGAAACATCGTCTAAAGCTTTAACACCTGGAAAAGACTTACTAATGTGCTTCATGTCAACAATATATTCATTACTCATGGATAACTAACTCCTCTCGATAACTTATACTCTCATGAGAATAATCAGTTGAAAAGAGTTGTAAAATTTAGAAAAAGTGGGGTATTTTTATGATTTTTTATTTTATTAGCATAGATCCATGTAAAAAAGATAAAGAATCAAAATCTTTTCTTTCATACTCATTTAAGATTTTTCCATCTTGTGCAAAATATAATTTATCTGCAACTTGGAGAGTGTCAGAAAGAGATAAAGCTAAAATTATTATTGAAGTCCCTCTCTTTTTCAAAGTATCAAAATATTCAATATTTCTTATCCGTTGATACAAATCCAAAAAAGAAAAAGGCTGTACTAATATTAAAACATCTGGATTTTGAAACAATATCTTTTGTTGCAACACTTGATATAATTGAATCTCATCTAAATTAAGTAAATCTTTCTCATATACCATACTTCCAAATTCAGCTTCTAATTTATTGGCAATAGATTTTTCTATCCTATGATCAATCCAAAGTTTTTTTAACTTGTGATCTGCACAAAATAAAATATTATCCATAACAGATAGAGAATGAAATAAATTTGATTTCAAAGGCTTCTTTTCGATAAAGGCAAGTCTTCTATCATTTTGAATTATTTCTTGATTATTCAATAATACAGTACCTTTTTCAGGTACTACTTCTTTTTTTAAAATTGAAGATAAATTTTCAATTATTGAATTATCACTATCTAAAATGACAACGGTTTCTCCTTTATGCAGCTTTATGCTAAAATCATGTAACTTATCGTAAAATATATTATTGATTGAAAATATATTTTCTTTAGTTTCAATTTTATCATATAATTCTTGTCTCTCTTCTCTTGAAAGACTTTTATTAAATACATAGCTATAATATTCCATTATATTATCTGTCATTTCATATTGTAATAAATTTTTCACCATATGACCTTCTTTCATTAAATAACATCTATTACTTAATAAAAAAGCTTCTTGATGATGATTACAAACATATAAAAAAGACATACCTTTTGTGCTAAATAGTTTAATTAATTTATGTAATTTTAATATATCATTTTCATTAACAAAACTAGAAATATCTTTAAGAATAACTAAAGGGGCTCTATTAATTTGAGCTCTAACTAATTGCAATACAACCTTTTCATAAATATCTAAAGTTTCAACTAAAGCATCAGGATCAATATTAATATCAACTTCATTTAAGAGTCTTTTTGCTTGTAAAAACAACATTTTTTTATTTATTATGTGCTGACTAAATCTCTTTCTCAGAACAAATAAATTTTCATAAACCGTTAATGAATTAATCAAAGTTGTTTCTTTATCAATAATTACAACATTATTATGTTTAGGATTTGGATCTAAATAATCATTTACAATTTTACCATTATAAGAGACATATCCATAATGAAGAGATATCCCATCACTAATTAATTCTATTAATTCATCAACACCTAAGATATTAATTGGAATAAGTCCAACAATTTCCCCCTTAGTTATATATAGATTTACATCATCTAAAAAGGGAGGACATGATACTTTTTCAAGACAGAGTATTTCTTCTTTCATAGACAACCTAGCTTTTATATTCTACAGGAAGAGATATCATTACATCAGTACCTAAACCTTCAGCACTTGTAATTTCTAATCCATACCTTTCACCAAATAATAATTTAATTCGATTATTAACATTTATTAATGCAATACCTCCAGAATCTTTATTATTTAATTGATCAGTATGTTCAACTAATAAAGCGTCTCTTAATTTCTTTAATTCAGACTCTGGCATTCCAATACCATTATCTTTAACATTAATAATCATCCTTGAGTTTAATAAACTAATATGGATGTTTAAAAGAGCATCTTTTTTTATACATTCAAGACCATGAACTATAGCATTTTCTACTATAGGTTGAAGTGTTAATTTTGGAATTCTTATTCGAAGGGCTTCTTCTTGACAATCATCATTGAATTTAATATTCATAGACAATCGCTCACCAAATCTAAATTGTTGAATATAAAAATAATTCTTAGTATTTTCTAATTCTTGGGATAGGGGTACTAAATTTTGAACATGTGAAATTGTATATCTAAAAAATGTAGCTAATGCCTCACACATAGAACTAATAGAATTGTTTCCTGCAATTAAAGCTTCCGATCTAATTCCTTCTAATGTATTATATAAAAAATGAGGATTTATTTGATTTTGCAAAGCTAGATATTGAGCTTGCCTTTTACTAACACTCATCAATATATCACTATCTAAAATCTGAGAGAGTCTATCATCAAGATCCTCAAAATCTTGACTTAAAGGATTTTTTAAATCTGAAAAATGAGAATAAGTTTGACCTGAATTAAACAATCTCATCAAATGTCTAAATTTCTTATAAGGAATATATATTTGATAATAACCAAAAAGAAATAAAACTAATAACAAAGATAATGGTAAAAAGAACCATAAATCATTATCTAATCTACCAAAATGCGATAGAAAAACAAAAAATAATGTTAAAAAAATCAAAAATAAAGTCATATAGAATAAATAAATTATTTTAGTTTCGATATATTTATACTTCTGTTTATTTTTAATTTTAACCATATAATTTCCTATAATCTTGAGGTTTTATTCCAATCTGATTCTTAAAGCATTTTGTAAAATGGCGTGGATCTTGATAACCTACTTTCTTAGCAACTTCTTTTATTGGCAAAGAAGTTGAAGTTAATATTTTTGTAGATTCTTCAATCCTAAATTCTCTTAAATATTCTGCAAAACCCTTATTAGTTTCTTTTTTAAATAAAGAACTAAAATAAGATGGAGATAAATGAACTAGAGAAGAAATATAATCAAGAGATAATTGATTATCATTATAATTTTCACTTATATATTTTTTTGCAACTTTGATTGGTTTAACATTTTCACTTTGCTGAAACTTGATAAGAATATCATATATTTTATTAAATTGATTTTTTACAAATAAAATCAAATCTTTTCTATTATTATAATAATTAATCTCTTCAAACGATATATCTTTAAATTTTTGCTCACCTATTTGAATAGCAAATATATTTTCAACCTTTTCAATAATCTTTTTTAAAGTTAAAAAGAAATATTTATTATCAAGCGAATATAATTTATTAATTAATAATGAAAATTCATCTTCATTTAATGAAGATTTACTGAATATTGCATTAATAGAGACAATAAAAGAATCAATAAAAGAATAATCAACTTCATAATTAATATCTTTTTTTTCTATGTAATTACTACAAGATTCTTCAAGTCTATGATAACTTTGTAATTTAATTTTGTTTAAATGAATATCAATAGAATTAATATCATTAAAAACATCTCCTTGAGATAAATAAAAATTATTATCCTCAAATAATTGAGAGGAATTTGATTTTGCTTCACTAAAAGCCTTTTTTTGAAGAGAGATAATTGAATCCTTCAAATCTTCATCAAAAGAAATAAATAATAAATATCCATTATATTTATTTGAAAAAACTAACTCCCATTCAACTTTATCATTAAAATACTGTGTAAAATATCCGTTTATCTTTTCTCTAATAGCCATTCTTGCTTTTAAATCATAATATGCAAAATCACCATCAATTATTAAAAGAGATAATAAGAAATAGCTTTTCAAACAAAATAAATCTTCTACTTTTTCATAATTTTTATGTGTTTCTAAAAAGGAAAGTAAATAATGTCTTTTTAAATCATCTTTATTTGTTAAATAATTTGAATAATCAATATTCTCATTGTGTTTAGCAATCATTTTTCGTAAAGCACTTATCAATTCTTCTTGCTTTATAGGCTTTAAAAGATAATCTGATACTCCATATTTTATTGCTTTTTTTGCATAGTCAAACTGACGGTAGCCACTAATGATAATAACTTGTAAATTTTGATTTATATTTTTTGCTTTTTCTAATAATTCAAGTCCGTCAAGAGAAGGCATTCTAATATCAGTTATTAAAATATCTGGATTCTTTTCTTCAATTAAGTTTAATCCATCAAGACCATCACCTGCAGTCCCAACTAATTCTAAACCTAAATTATCCCAAGGTATTAAAGCACATATAAGATTTAATACTTTTTCTTCATCATCTAATACAACAACTCTCATAAGCCCTATAATACTCTAGGGTTGATAAGTTAGCAAGTAAATTGATTTTCATTAGTTTCATTCGAGAAAAGGATTCAAGATCTTTACTTTGAATGAAGCTGATGATAAGCTGCTCTTTATGGAATATGATTCTAATGTATTACTAAAAGCAACCGAGTATGGTCTTATTAATAAAGAAATAAAATCCGATATAGGATTTTCTCCTACTTTAATAATTAATGATTATAAAAGAGGACTAAAAGTTTTTGAACAACTAAAAAGAGAATTAAATACATGTAAGAGTTTTTTCTTTTCTGTAGCCTTTATAACGGAAGGAGGAGTTACAGTTCTTCTTGAAACTTTAAAAAAACTTGAGAAAGAAAATATAAAAGGTCAAATTTTAACTTCTAATTACTTAAACTTTTCTCATCCAAAAGCCTTAAAAAAGTTATCAGAATTTTCTAACCTCAGTGTAAAAATATATGATAAAAATGCCTTTCATATTAAAGGATATTATTTTTATCATGGCGACTATTCATCAGTATTAGTAGGAAGTTCAAATTTAACTCAAAGTGCTCTTCTTTCTAATAAAGAATGGAACATAAAACTTTCTGGTGAAGAAAATGGAGCTTTAATTGATAACGTAAAAAAAGAATTTGATTTACTTTGGACGGAATCTTCCATTCTTACAGAAGAATGGTTAAAGCAATATGAAGAAACATATTATAAAGCTAGAGAATTACGAAATAAAATAAATAATATTGATATTAGAACTCGAAATATTGAACCAAATTCAATGCAATCTATTGCTGTAAATTCATTAATAAAAATAAGAGAAAAGAATGAAAGTAAAGCTTTATTGATTTCTGCAACAGGAACAGGAAAAACTTATCTTTCAGCCTTTGATATTAAAAACTTTAATCCAAAAAAAGTATTATTCCTAGCACATAGAGAACAACTTTTAACTCAAGCTGAAGAAAGCTATAAAACTGTATTAGGTCAACATATAAAAACAGGTTTTTTATCGGGCAAACATAAAGATTACAATTGTGATTTCTTATTTGCGACAATGACAATGATGGCAAAAGAACTTTCTCAAGATTCTTTAAATATAAAGTTTAAACAAAATGAATTTGATTATATTATTATTGATGAAGCTCATAGATCAGCTTCAAATAGTTATAAGAAAATAATTGATTTTTTTAAACCTAAATTTCTTTTTGGAATGACAGCAACGCCAAGTAGAACTGATGCAAAAGAAGTACTACCTATTTTTGATAGGAATATTGCACTAACAATAGATTTACAACAAGCAATGGAATATGATTTGTTATGCCCTTTTCATTATTTTGGAATTTCTGAAATTAAAATAGATGGTGAAATAATTAATGATAATACATCAATAAAGGATTTAAGTTCTGAAGAAAGAGTAAAAAACATTATTGAAAAAATAAATTTTTATGGATATTCAGGAGATAGAGTAAAGGGTTTAGTTTTCTGTAGTAGAATCGACGAAGCTAAATATCTTTCAAATTCCTTTAATCAAAGAGGTTTTAATACAATTGCATTATCAGGAGAAGACTCAGTTTCAAAAAGATTAGAGGCTATTACTAGATTAGAAAGAAATAATAGAGATAAAAAGTCTTTAGATTATATTTTTAGTGTTGATGTTTTCAATGAAGGGGTTGATATTCCCTCAGTTAATCAAATTGTATTATTAAGAGCAACCAAATCAGCTGTAATTTTTATCCAACAATTAGGAAGAGGTCTTAGGAAATATATTAACAAAGAATATGTAGTTGTTTTAGATTTCATTGGCAATTATGAAAATAACTATTGTATTCCAATAGCTTTGTCTTCAGATAAATCTTTTAATAGAGAAAATATTAGAAAAACTGTTAGTGATGGCTCATCATTCTTACCAGGATGCTCTACTATAGAGTTTGATGAAGTTTCAAAACATCAAATTTACAATGCAATTGATAACAGTAAATTGAGCACAAAGAAAAATATAAAAGAAGAATATTCTTTTTTAAAAAGCATATTAGCTCATATACCATCCTTTGAAGAATTCAATAAACATTCAAATATATCTTTTAATTTAATAATTGAAAATTATGGATCTTATTATCAATTGATAAAAGAATGTGAGAAAAACAATACACCATATAATTTAAATCAAAATGAATTACATTCTCTAAATTATTTAACAAAAAAATTAGCAATGGGAAAAGATATCAACACTCTAAATCTGTTTTCTACAATAATTAATACACCTAGTGATAAATTAAATGAAAATACAATTTCATATAATACATCGTCTTCAGAAATTGCAATAAAAATTCTTTCCCATGAATATAACATAATACAAAAAACTAATAAAAACCTTATAAAACATAATGCTTGTAAATTAATAACTAAAGAAGATAATGTTATTAAATTTACAAAACAATTTATATCATATTTGAAAAACCCAACTTATGTAAAATGTGCCTCTGAATTAATAGTCTATGCAAAACAACAACATGAACTATTTTTTAAAGATAAATACAAAAATACAAGTCTAACTCTATTTCAGCAATACTCATATGAGGAAGTATGTAAAGCTTTAAATTGGAAAAAAGATTGCTCTGCTGTCATTGGAGGATATAAATATGATAAAGAAACAAATACACTACCTGTTTTTATTAATTATGAAAAAGATGAAGAGGCAATCAAATATCATGATAAATTTGAATCAAAAGAATTTATTATAGCAAGTTCTAAAAAAACAAGACCAATTGGAACTTCTCAAGATTGGAAGAATATTTATCATTCAAAAGAAAATGGAACAAAAATATATTTATTTGTTAGAAAAAACAAAGCTACAAACAATTCAAAAGATTTCTATTTTTTAGGAGAGATATCACCTGTTGGAGAGGCTTTAGCAATTTCAACAACAAATAATAGTAAAAAGGATGGCTTTCAAATTAGGTATAAAATTGAAACTCCTGTTAGAGATGATATTTATAATTATTTTACTATAGCTGAATAGTAGCTATAATTTTGTTCACAATTGGAATATCTGCAGGAGCCCAATCCAAGGAATCCATATCTTTTATTTCAAGCCATTTATCTTCAACATGCTCACTTAAAATTAGATTCCCTGTATCAAGTGAGCATAAATAACTATGCATAGTTATAAAGAAAGATTCATATTGATGTTTTACTGTCTTAAAAAATGAATTCACCTTGATAGTAGCATTTAATTCTTCTTGAATTTCTCTAATAAGAGCATCTTTTGGATCTTCTCCCTCTTCAATTTTACCACCTGGGAATTCCCATTTTAGTGCAACTTCACCTTTATTAGCTCTTCTTGCACAATATATTTTATTATCTTTAATAATTATTGCTGCAACTACTTCAATTTTCTTCATTTTTTGTCCTCGAGATTAATATTAATACATTATATCTATAAAGATCAATTTATAAAACAACTAATAATTATCAATTAAATTTGTTGCTAAATTGATATTGATAACTTAAAATATAAAACATGTATTCAATAATAATAGTAGATGATGAATCAAGAATAAGAGATACAATAAAAAATATAATTCCATGGAATGAATATGGTTTTGAAATAGTTGGCGTTGCTGAAAATGGATTAGAAGCTTTATCAATTCTAGATGACAAAATTGTTGATGTTGTTATTACAGATATTAAAATGCCGTATATGGATGGAATAGAACTAATAAAAAAAATTAGAGAAAAAAATCCTATTACTACAGTTGTTATATTATCTGGCCATGATGAATTTTCATATGCTCAAACAGCTATTAAATTAAATGTAACTGAATATGTGTTAAAACCTGTATCAAAAAAAGATATTATTGAATTATTACAAAAAATAAAAGAGAATCTTGATAACGAAATAGCAAAGAAAAATAACAGAGAAAGATTAGAAAGTCTTTATTCAAACATTATTCCAGCAATGAAAGAAAAAATAATAAATGAAATATATTTAGGAAACATTGAATATGTAAAAAATCAAATTACTGAATATAATTTGCCATCTAATTACGATTATTATATGACTTGTATAATTGAACCTAACGTTGATAAAACGTCAAATCTTGATCTATTTGCAATAAAAGACATTGTAAATACAAACTTTAAAAAGAATCCTAATATAATACAATCTGTATTAAACAATAGCCTAATTTTAACTTTTTATTATAAAGACACTGGTTCAACAGACATAGAAAAGCCATTGTTTAAAAAAAGAGTATTAAAGCATATTGAAGAAATATATCAATATATTCAATTCTATACAAAAATAAATTGTAGTATTGGAATAAGTAAAATAAATGATAATTTTAATAATTTAAAAGTTTCATATAAACAAAGCATTGATGCTTTGAATTATAAATTATTTTACAAAGAACAAAATATATTTTTCATTGAAGATTTGGAACCAAAATCATCAATTGAGATTACATCTAATAATCAAGACAAATTTATTGAGAAATTATTAACATCAATTAAACTATCTGATAGTAATGAAATTAAACAAGCAATCGATAATTTATATAGTAATCAAAATATCTGCAATCCGTTGGATATAGAATCAATAAATCTAACACTATTATCTGCTATTACAAATCTAGCAATAAGCTATGGTATAAAATTATCATCTTATTCTTCAATAATAAATGAAATTACAAAAAAGAATACCATTTCATCAACTCTTCCATTAATTGAAAATATTTCTAATGATTTAAATAAAAAAATTCAAGAAAAGAGAGCATCAAGCAATATTCAATTCTTAAAAGAAAGTGATAAT
>NPIF01000354.1_pt1 | contig 124124 bp, 112 predicted proteins | sample 8637461 | NCBI WGS metagenome assembly NPIF01 (sample SAMN07420641, study PRJNA396082) | bioreactor metagenome | isolation source: sample BR12 brine-fed electro-methanogenic bioreactor BR | place: Japan: Kochi | collected 2016-12-09 | reverse complement strand
GGGGCGAGGAGCCCACGGTGGCGGCACTGGTGCGCCATGCCGCCGATCCGGAGGTGGTGGCCATCGGCGAGACCGGCCTCGACTACTTCCGCAGCGAGGGCGATCTGGGCTGGCAGCAGGACCGCTTCCGCACCCACATCCGCGCCGCCCGCGAGGCGGGAAAGCCGCTCATCATCCACACCCGCGATGCGCGCGAGGACACCCTGCGCATCCTGGAGGAGGAGGACGCCGGGACGGCGGGCGGGGTCATGCACTGCTTCGTGGAGGACTGGGACACCGCCCGCCGGGCGCTGGACATCGGCTTCTACATCTCGTTCTCCGGCATCGTCACCTTCCGCAGCGCCGAGGCGCTGCGCGAGGTGGCCCGCCGCGTCCCCCGCGACCGGATCCTGGTGGAGACCGACGCCCCCTACCTGGCCCCGGTGCCCCACCGCGGCAAGCCCAACCAGCCCGCCTTCGTGGCCCACGTCGCCGCCTGCGTGGCCGATCTGCAGGGGATGAGCGTCGAGGCGCTGACCGAGCAGACCACCCGCAACTTCTACACCCTGTTCCCCGCCGCCGCCGCCAAGCGCCGCGCCGCCGGCCTGCCGGTGCCCGACTGAGCACTGCCTCTATTCAGCACAAGAACAAGAATATTCACCACGAAGGCACGAAGGACACGAAGAAAGAACAGAAAGAAAAACTATCCGCAGATTACACAGATTACGCAGATTGGATTCCATGTCGGCTACGGCCCCGGATGGTTGCCCGGTCGCGGGATCCGCCCGGCTCCAGATAGGACGGATACACCTGCACCCGGTTCGTTCATCGGTTCCAAAGTTACCCGAAAAAAATCTGCGTAAATCAGCGTAATCTGCGGTTAACCTGTCTTTGCCTTTCTTCGTGTCCTTCGTGTCCTTCGTGTCCTTCGTGTCCTTCGTGTCCTTCGTGTCTTCGTGGTGAAAGTTTTTTCAGTGGTGAGAAAGTCTCAATACTCCGCGAGCAGTTCGAGGGCGCGGTCAAGGACGGGGCGGGGGGTGTAGAAGTGGGGGGAGAAGCGCACGCCGCCGCCGCGCTGGGCGCAGATGACCCCCTGGTCCATGAGGTGGCGGTGCAGCTGCGCCGGGTCGCCGTCCACCGGCGCGAAGGTGAGGATGCCGGAGCGGCACTTGGGCGAGATGCCGGTGAGGAGCCGGTAGCGGTCCATGGCCTGGATCCGTTCGGCCAGGTAGCAGCTGTTGGCGAGCAGCTCCCGCTCCACGCTTTCCATGCCGTGATCCAGCAGCAGCGAGACGCTGGCGGCCAGGGCGTGGATGCCCAGCATGTTGGGGCTGCCGCACTCGAAGCGGCGGGCGTCCGCCGCGATGTCCCAGTCGTGGCGCGTGTAGTCGCCGGGGTGGGCCACCATGTGCCAGCCGTACTCGTGCAGGGTCAGCCGCTCGCGCAGCTCCGGCCGGCACCAGAACAGGGCCACCCCTTCCGGTCCCAGCATCCACTTGTGTCCATCCGCCACCAGGAAGTCCGCCTGGATGGCCTGCACGTCGGTGACCAGTGCGCCGACGCTCTGGATGGCATCCACGCAGAAGAGCACGCCGCGCTCCCGGCAGGCGGCGCCGAGGCGCTCCAGGTCGAGCCGCAGTCCGCTGGCATACTGAACCGAGCTGATGGTGAGCAGGCGGGTGCGTTCGTCCACGAGGGCCAGCAGGGCCTCCTCGGGGCTCGGGCCGGCATGGAGGTCGGCCTCGCGCAGGGTGACGCCGCGGCGGGAGAGGGACTGCCAGGGGATGCGGTTGGAAGGAAACTCCTGGTCGCTGGTGACCACGTTGTCGCCGGGTCGCCACTCCAGTCCGTGGGCCACCAGGGAGAGGCCCTCGGAGGTGTTCTTCAGCAGGGCGATGTCGGCGGCGGACCCGGCATTGATGAGCGTGCGCAGCTCCTCGCGCAGACGGGCCTCCACCCGCATCCATTCGGGGTAGTCGCGCGCACCCTGGCTCATGTTCTCGGCGGCGAAGTCGCGCACCGCCTCGTAGGTGCGGCGCGGCCAGGGCGCCACCGCCGCGTGGTTCAGGTAGACCAGACCGGACTGCTGGGGGAACTCGAAGGCCAGGTCGACGGGCATGGGGTGCCTCCGCTGGGGGTCAGCCGGGATTGACGGTGTGGTTGTCCGGCCATCATAGCCGCAGAGCGGGACCGAAACACGTGCCCGGCCGCCCGGGCCGGGCACGTGTCGGACGACTACCTGGCCGCCGCAGCCTGATCCCGTTCCGGCATGTGCGGGTCCACGGGCACCAGGCGCCGGCGATCCGGCCCGGCGATCCGGGCATGGGCCCGGTTGATGCCCGACACCAGCGCCCGCAGGGACGCGGTGACGATGTTGGCGTGCATCCCGACCCCGTGGATGGAGCCGGGCAGCCCCTCGGCGGACAGCTCCACGATGGCCACGGCGCTCGCGTCGGAGCCCTGGGAGAGGGCGTGCTCGGCATAGCTCAGCACCTTCACCTCGGCGCCCAGAGCATGCACGGCGGCGTCGATGGGGCCGTTGCCCACACCGTGCAGGGTCATCTCCCGGCCGTCGATGCGAATGTCCAGCGCGATACCCTGCTGGTCGCCGTGCTCACTCAGGTGATGCCCCACGAAGGTGAGCGGATCGTCGGCGGCGAGATACTCGGCCTCGAAGCAGCGCCAGATGTCCCCGGCGCTCACCTCGTGCCCGGTGGCGTCGGTGAGCCGCTGCACCGCGCCGCTGAACTCCACCTGCAGCCGGCGCGGCAGCGCGAGGCCGTAGCTGTGCTCGAGCAGGTAGGCCACGCCGCCCTTACCCGACTGGCTGTTGACGCGGATGATGGAGTCGTAGGTGCGGCCCAGGTCGTGGGGGTCCACCGGCAGGTAGGGCACCTCCCAGTGCTCCCCGGCCCTCTGCACCGCCATGCCCTTGCGGATGGCATCCTGGTGGGAGCCGGAGAAGGCGGTGAAGACCAGGTCGCCCACGTAGGGATGGCGCGGGTGGATGGGGAGCTGGGTGCAGTCCTCCACGGTGCGCGCCACGCGGCTGACGTCGGAGAGATCGAGACCGGGATGGACGCCCTGGCTGTAGAGGTTGAGCGCCAGGGTCACGATGTCCACGTTGCCGGTACGTTCGCCGTTGCCGAACAGGCAGCCTTCCACCCGGTCGGCGCCGGCCATCAGGGCCAGTTCGGATGCCGCCACGGCGGTGCCGCGGTCATTGTGGGGGTGGACGCTGAGCACGATGGCATCGCGCCGGGCGAGGCGCCGGTGCATCCACTCCACCTGGTCGGCGAAGATGTTGGGTGTGGCCATCTCCACCGTGGCCGGGAGGTTGAAGATCATCTTCCGCTCCGGCGTGGGCTCCCACGCGGCGGAGACGGCGTCGCACACCTCGAGGGCATAGTCGAGCTCGGTGGCGCTGAAGGTCTCGGGGCTGTACTGGAGCACCCACTCGGTCTCGGGACGGGCCTCCGCCAGCTCCCGGATGAGGTGGGTCCCGCTCACGGCGAGCGCCAGCACCTCCTCCTTCGACATGTTGAACACGGTGCGGCGGAAGGTCGGCGCGGTGGCGTTGTAGAGATGCACGATGGCCCGCCGGGCGCCGGCGAGGGACTCGAAGGTGCGGCGGATGAGATGCTCGCGGGACTGGGTGAGCACCTCGATGGTGACATCCTCCGGAATGTGGTCCTCCTCGATGAGGCGGCGCACGAAATCGAAATCGGTCTGGGAGGCGGAGGGAAAGGCCACCTCGATCTCCTTGAAGCCGATTTCAGTGAGCATCCGGAACATGCGCAGCTTGCGCTCGGGATCCATGGGCTCGAACAGCGCCTGGTTGCCGTCACGCAGGTCGGTGCTCATCCACACCGGTGGCGTGGTGATGACCCGGTCGGGCCAGGTGCGGTCGGCAAGGTGGATCGGGGCGAAGGCGCGGTACTTCTGTTCGGGTCGTTTCAACATCGTCGTGTTCCTCGTGGGTCCGGTTTCGACTGGCGCGGGTTGCGGATGGCGGAAGGACGGCTGCCGGGCTGCCACGGATCCATGGCCCGGCAACCGGTGCGCAGTCGCAGACGCAGCGAGTTGGCTTCAATCATGTGCATGAACGGAACACCTCTGGCGAGGATGGCAACAGGCCGTCGCCCCGCGGGTGCGGTGGGCGGCTGGTCGGTACTACGGGGATGTGTGTGTCGAGGTTATGTGCGCGCGAGGCGCAGCAGCAGACCCAGGCCCGGCAGGAGGGACTGGCGAAGCGGGCTCGGAAGGAGTCGGGTCTGCTGAATGTTCATGGAGATGAATCTAGCGGAACGACCGCCACGGGTCAACCGCCCAGCCCCTGAGAGAAACGATTCACCACGAAGGCACGAAGGACACGAAGAAAGGCAAAGACGGGTTAACCGCAGATTACGCTGATTTACGCAGATTTTTTCCGGGTCGCCCAGGAACCGATGAACGAACCGGGTGCAGGTGTATCCGTCCTATCTGGAGCCGGGCGGATCACCCGCGACCGGGCAACCATCCTGGGCCGTATCCGACATGGAACCCAATCTGCGTAATCTGTGTAATCTGCGGATAGTTTCCTCTTTCTGTCTTTTCTTCGTGTCCTTCGTGCCTTCGTGGTGAATGACAGCGTCACGCCGGGGCAAAGCCTCAGGCGCGCTGCTCCTCGGCGTGGAGCTTCTCTTCCGCCTTGGCGTGGTCGCGGGCCAGCAGCAGGTAGAAGGCCGGCAGCACGAACAGGGTGAAGAAGGTGCCGATGCCGAGGCCCGTGGTGATGGTGAGGCCGATGTCGAAGCGGCTCACGGCGCCGGGGCCGCTGGCGGTGAGCAGCGGGAACATGGCGACGATCAGGGCCACGGCGGTCATCAGGATGGGACGCAGGCGGATGCTGGCGGCGCGCTCCACCGCCTCGCGCTTGGAGAGCCCCTCCCGGATCTGCAGCTGGTTGGCGAACTCCACGATGAGGATGCCGTTCTTGGCCACCACGCCGATGAGGGTGATGAGCCCCACCTGGGTGTAGATGTTCACCGAGGCCAGACCGAGGGTGATGAAGACCATCGCCCCGGCGATGGACAGCGGCACCGAGATGAGGATGATGAGGGGATCCTTCCAGCTCTCGAACTGGGCCGCCAGAACCAGGTAGATGACCAGCAGCGACAGGAAGAAGGTGACGATGAGGCCGCTGCCCTGCTGGGCGTACTGGCGCGAGTCGCCCGCGTAGTCGTAGCTGTAGCCCTTGGGGAAGAGCTCCCTGGCCTGGGTCTCCAGGTAATTGAGCGCGTCGCCGAGCTTCACGCCCGGGAACATCACTCCCTCCACCGACACCGAGTTGAGCTGCTGGAACTGGGTGCGCTTGGAGGGCTCCACGCTCCGCTCCATGGAGATCACGCTGGCCAGCGGCACCAGGTCGCCGCCGCCGGTGCGGATGTAGTAGTCGTCGAGCATCCGCTCGTCGAGGCGGAACTCCCGCTCCACCTGGGGGATCACCTTGTAGCTGCGGCCCTCGAGGCTGAAGCGGTTGACGTAGCCGCCGCCCAGCAGGTTGGCGAGGTTGCGTCCGATCTCGTCCATGGTGATGCCGAGATCGCCAGCCCGGTCGCGGTCCACCAGCAGCCGGGTGACGGGCCGGTCGATGTCCACCGACTTCTTCAGGAACATGAAGTTGCCGCTGCCCATGCCGCGGCCGATGAGCTGGTCGGCCAGGGCCGCGATCTCCTCGTAGCTGCGGTCGCTGGTGATGACGAACTGCACCGGCAGGCCGCCGGCGGATCCGGGCAGGCTGGGGCGCGGAAAGGCCACGGTCTGGAACCCGGCCACCTTGTCCAGGGCGCCCTGGACCTGGGGCTGGATCTCCATCTGGGTGCGCTCGCGCTTGCTGATGGATTTCATCTTGAAGCCGCCGAAGACCGTGTCCTGGGTCATGCCGAGGATGTAGAAGCTGTCGTTGTACTCGGGAAACTGCTGGAACTGCTCCTGGATCTGCCGGGCGTAGGCCTCGTGGTAGTCGAGGGTGGCCGTGCGCGGGCCGGTGGCCTGGAAGAAGATGATGCCCTGGTCCTCGGTGGGCGCCAGCTCGTTCTGGCTGGTGATGAACATCAGGTAGATGGCGGGCAGGGTGAGCACGGCGAAGACCACGCTCACCGACACCGTGGACAGCGAGCTGTGGAGCAGCCGCCGGTAGCCGTTGGAGAGCCAGTTGAAGAAGGCCTCCACCCGCTGCTCGAAGCGGCCCTGGCTGCCGTGGGGCTTGAGCACATGGGAGGAGAGCACCGGGGAGAGGGTCAGCGCCACGATGCCCGATATGATCACCGCCCCGGTGAGGGTGAAGGCGAACTCGGTGAACAGCGTGCCCACCAGGCCGCCCATGAAGCCGATGGGCGCATAGACCGCGAGCAGGGTGGTGGTCATGGCGATGATGGGCACCGCCATCTCGCGGGCGCCGTTGATGGCGGCCTGGAACTTGGACTCGCCGTGCTCGATGTGGCGGTGGACGTTCTCCACCACGATGATGGCGTCATCCACCACCAGCCCGATGGCCAGTACCATGGAGAGCAGGGTGAGCAGGTTGAGCGAGTAGCCCAGCAGCAGCATCACGAAGGCGCCGCCGATGAGCGACAGGGGCACGGCCACCGCCGGCACCGCCGCGGCGCGGAACGAGCCCAGGGTCAGGTAGACCACGAACAGCACAATGACCACGGCCTCGATGATGGTGCGGTAGACCTCGTTGATGGAGTCCTGGATGAAGGCGCTGGCGTCGTAGGGAATCTGGACCTGCATTCCCTCCGGCAGCTGTTCGCGGATCTTCGGGATCTCGTCGTTCACCAGCCCGGCCACCGTCAGCGGGTTGGCGCCGGGCGCCTGCTCCACGGCGATGAACACCGCGGGGATGCCCTTGTACCAGGCGGTGGAGTCGTAGTTCTCGGCACCGAGCTCGGTCCGGGCGATGTCGTCCAGGCGCACCAGGGTGCCGTTGCTGCCGCGGACCACCAGCCGGCGGAAGTCCTCCGGTTCGCTGACATCGGTGCTGGCGGTGAGATCCACCGCCACGTACTTGCCCTTGGTGGAGCCCACGCCCGCCAGGTAGTTGTTGGCCCGCAGCACGTTGGCCACGTCGTCGGCGGTGACGCCGAGCGCCGCCATGCGCTGGGGATCGAGCCAGATGCGCATGGCGAACTGCTGGCCGAACATGCGCGCCTTGGCCACACCGGGCAGGGCCTGCAGCTGCGGCTGCACCACGCGGATCACGTAATCGGCGAGCTTCGCGCGGGGAATGTCCTCGCTGAAGAAGGCCACGTACATCAGCGCGGTGGAGTCGCCGGTGCTGGACTCGATGACCGGGTCCTGGGCGTCGGCGGGCAGCACGTTGCGCTGGCTGGCCACCTTGGCCTGGATCTCCGCCACCGCGGCGTTGGCGTCGTAGTTCAGCACCATGTGGGCCTCGATGGTGGAGGTCCCCTGGGTGCTGGAGGAGAACAGGTAGTCGATGCCGTTGGCCTCGGCGATGGCCTGCTGTAGGGGCGTGGTGACGAAGCCCTTGACCAGGTCCGAGCTCGCGCCGGGGTAGCTGGTGGTCACCTTCACCACCGTGCTCTCGATGACCGGGTACTGGCGCACCTCGAGCATGCCCAGCGAGCGCACACCGGCGATGAGGATCAGCAGGCTGATCACCGTCGCCAGGACCGGGCGCTTGATGAAGAGGTCGGTGAATTTCATTGCTTGCCGACCTCCGCGTCCTTGAGCTCGACGGAGTTGTCGATGGTCACCGGCTGGCCGTCACGCAATTTCACCAGCCCGGCGCGGACCACCGTCTCGCCCGCGTCCAGCCCCTTCAAGATCTCCACCCAGCCCTCCCGGACCCGGCCGGTGGTCACCTGGCGCCGCTGCACCGTGAGGGCGTCGTTCTCCCCCTTGGCGATGACATAGGCGAAATCGCCGTAGGTGTTGTAGCTGATGGCGGTGCGCGGCACGCTGACCACATCGTCCCGCTGCGGGAGCAGGGTCTGGACCTCGGCGAACATGCCGGGGCGCAGGCGGCCGTCCGGGTTGGGCACCGTGGCCCGCACCGAGATGGAGCGGGTGCCCTCGTCGACGCGGGCGTCGATGGCGCTGACCCGGCCGCTGAACGCCTCGCCGGGATAGGCGTCCATGCGCAGCTGGACCTCCTGGCCCACGGCGAGCTCGCGGAAATTGCGCTCGGGCAGGGCGTAGTCCACATAGAGCGGATTCAGCGCCTGCAGCTCGACGATGGGCGTGCCCACCTGCAGGAACTCGCCCGTATCCACCTGGCGGATGCCGAGCAGGCCGGAGAAGGGGGCGCGGACGGTTTTCTTGCGGATGACCGCCTCCTGCTCCGCGACCCGGGCCTGGGCGGCGTCGAAGGTCGCCTTGGCGATATCGAACTCCGACTTGGAGACCGCCTGCTTGGGAATGAGCTCGGCGGCGCGCTTGTACTGCGCCTGGGCCAGCTGCCGGTCGGCGCGCAGGGATTCCAGGGTGGCCCGCTCGACGGAATCCTCGAACCGCAGCAGCACGGCGCCTTCCTCCACCCGCTGGCCCGACTCGAAGGTGATTTCCTGGACGATGCCGGCCACCTCGTTGGTCACGGCGATGCCGTTGGCGGCCACCAGGCTGCCGACCGAGCGCAGGGTGGGCTGCCAGCTCTCCCGCTTCGCCTCCACCGAGGCGATGGTCGCCGGCGGGCGGGGGGCGGTCAGCTGGGCGGTCATCTGCTGGAATTGGCGGTACTTCCAGTAGCCGATGCCGCCGAACACGAGGGCGAGGAAGAGAAGGACGAGGATAAGCCGCTTGAACATGGTCTTCTTCCTGATGGTCGCTGTTTGTCAGGCCGCTGCGCGACAGGCCGGCAGCGAAGATAAATGATAGACGTTGTCGGTTTGTGACGGTTCCGTGCGACGCCCCGGATGTGGACTCACATGTCCGCGTCCCGGGCCGCGCGACGGGGATCCGAACGGTTCTCCCCGGGGACGGCGAGGCAGCCGGCGAACAGCACGTCCGCCACCTGGGCGGCATAGTCGTCCGGATCGTCGATGAACCCGGCCCCGTGCAGGTGGCGGGCCACCGACCGGCCCTGGAAGAAGAAGACGCCGGTGCTGATGACGAGATGCGCCACCAGCGCGGGGTCGATGTCGGGCCGCAGCTCGCCATGCTCCTGTCCCTCGCGGACCGTCTCCACGAGCTGCCGGAAACCCTCGGCGAAGACCCGCTCGGCGAGCTCGCGGCCGCGCTCCGGTCCCGACTCCAGCACTTCGCGCAGCACCAGGCGCGAGACCTCCTCGTTGTCGAGCAGGTTGCGCAGGTGCCGGCGCATGAATCCTGCCAGCCGCTCCCGGGTGGTGCCATTGCCGGCCCGTATCTCCAGCAGCGCCTGGCGGCTGTCCTTGCAGGCGGCCTGCATCACCGCCAGGTAGAGTTCGCGCTTGGAGTGGAAGTGATGAAAGATGTTGGCCTTGCTCACGCCCGCCCGCTGCGCCAGCTCGCTCATCGAGGTGGCCTCGTAGCCTCGCTCGGCGAACAGCTGTTCGGCCACGGCGAGAATGGACTCGGCGGCGGGGCAGGAACCGGCGCTGCCGGATTCGCCGCGCGGGTGTTCTGATGGGTGCATGGCGCTCTCGAATGGCCTGACCGACCGGTCGGACAACCGACCGGTCGGACAGGTGGTATTCTAGATCCTGATGACATCCAGAGGCAAGAAACCGGTCGGAACCGCGCCGTCAGGGTGACCCATGGCCGCCATGCGGGAGCTGGCGCGCAGCGACGGGCATGTTGGGTGGACGCGTGGAACCGGGGGGAGCGGACGCAGCGATACCGGTCGAGTGGCGTAGCGGTTTCCAGGCGGGCGCTCCGGCACCGATGCATCGTGGCGGCGGTTGCCGGCGCCACCGGTGGCCATCACGGCTCACGATGAGCAGGGTGCTGGGGCGGCGTTGTTCGTGCGCAGCCGTTCCGCCGGATTGACCATGGCCATGGCCTGAGCCGGCTTGACCGCCATTCCGGCGGATGGCCTGAATGTTTTGCGTGAGGCGAATTTGCTGATGGCCGCGGGGGGGTGCCGTATCGCGCGGCACTCGCCCGCCGGCCATTTCGCGGAAAGCGCGGCGGGGACCGACCCACCGCGGGCTTCGGGATGAAATGGCGCCCCCATGGGAAAGGCGCCGCGACCGGGCGAGGAGCTGAATCCTCAGCCGCCTTCGTGTTTTGCGATGGTCTGGCTGAGGACGGCCTGCTGCTCTGGCGTGAGATTGGCGTAGAGCTTCTCCAGTGCATCGGCCATGGTCCGCATCATATCCACGCGGTTTTCCATCAGGCGGGCGTTGTTGCGTAGGATTTCCGGCGCCGGCTGATCGGCGCCGGCGGCGCGTTGCGAGAACATGAGAGCCATCATTTCACCCCGCTTCCGCTGGACCGTCTCCATGAATTCCGCCCAGGCGGTCTGCTGCTCCGGCGTCAGGTTGAGCGTGGTGCTCATGTTCATGAGCGCTTCCATGGGGGGCGCGCTCCCCGGCCCCGTGCTTCCCTGGCAGGCGCCGGGCAGGGCGCCTCCGGGACCCATGGCCCAGGCGGAACTGGCGGCCAGGCTGGCGGCGAAAACCGATGTGGTGATCAGGTTGCGGTACTTCATGCGTGTCTCCTCAGGTAGTATGGAATGTGTGGAACAGGTCCAGGTGGCGGCATGGGGGCAGGGAGCCAACCCCAGCCGGGATGTGGGAAGGCCGGCGTCCATTCCCGGCGGCGTCAGAACCGCGTGCGAAGCCCCCCGTAGACATAGCGTGCGCCCGGGTCATAGGGCGAGCCGCCAGCCTCCATGTTGTCGGGCACCTCGTTGTCGAACAGATTGTTGATTCCGAGAAAAAGGGTGTGGGGTTTTGCTACGCGGTAGTCGAGGCGGAAGTCAAAGCTGGTGAAGTCGCTGTAATAGGGGGTCTCATTGCTGGTGATTCCATCGAATCCGAGATAATCCTGCGTATGGTTCATGCGCAGGCGGTAGGTGCCCTGGCCGATGCGTAAGCTCGCCTCCATCTTTATTGTGAAATCGGCGCGATGGGTAAGGGGTTCTCCCGTTTCCGCGTCCCTGGCGTCGAGATGCTCCACCGAGCCGTTGAGTTGCCAGGTTCCCGCGGGCCGGTAGTGCCAAGTGAGTTCAACGCCATCGATCTCGGCTTTATCGATATTGCGGTAGGATTCGATAGTGGGGTTGGTCTGAACGAAATATTTTTCAATCAGCTCTTCGGCATCCGTGTGGAATACTACCAATTCCACCCGTCCGTTCCCGAAACGCCGCCCCAGCGCCGCCTCCAGGGTGCGCGAGGTCTCCGCGTCCAGGTCGGGGTTACCGACCCTGCGCTTCTTGGCCAGCGAATAATCGGCGTAGAGCTCCATCATGGAGGGGGCGCGAAACGCCTCGCCGTAGCCGCCGCGCAGGGTCCAGGCGCCGGGGCGCCAGGCCAGCGACACATTGGGGCTGATGGCGCTTCCGAAATCGCTGTAATCGTCGTAGCGGCCGCCGGCCGTCAAGTTCACCTCCGGCACGATGTTCCACTGGTCCTGCAGGAAGAGGCTGTTCACGTTCCGGTTCTCCGCGCCGTTGATGGCGGTGGACTCGAACTCCTCGTCCAGCAATCCGTAGCCGATATTTATCGTGTGGCTCCGGACCGGCCAGAAGGTGTACTGGGCCTGTAACTCGCTCTTGGTGGATGTCGTTTCATCCGGATTGCCCGTGCCCTTGTCGGAGGTGGACTCGGCAGAGCCGTGCCCCAGAGAGAGGGCGGTCGTGCCGCCGCCCATGAGTCCCTCGTAGTCCAGGGAAAGATGGTAGCGATCCTCGGTCTCGATCATGGGCACGGGATTCCCCTTCGGATCGAGGCCGATACCCTCATCATCCTGTTTGGCGTACTCGGCGCTCCAGCGCAGTTGATCCGTCTCGTTCAGTTCAAGCTGCCCACGGTATGAAACGTTCCGGCGCTCCTCGCTTCGCTTGTCGGTATCCGGCTGCGATTCGTCAGCCTGGTAATCGCCCCGGGAGCGGGTCTCGAAACTGATCCGGTGTCCCAGCCCATGATCGCCCCAATTGATGTAACCGCCCCCGTTGCCCGTTCCGCGCTGGCCATCTTCCGTGGCGCCGCCGGTTACATCGAATCCATAGTGGAATCCCTCGCGCGGCTTGGAGGTGATGATGTTGATGACGCCGCCCATGGCGTCGGATCCGTAGAGGGCCGACATGGGACCGCGCACGATCTCAATGCGCTCGATATCCTCTACCTGGATATTGGTGATGACGCTTCCGGAGGCCTTGTCCGTCCGCCGCAGCCCGTCGACGAGAATCAGCGTCTGCTCGCTGTTCATCCCCCGCAGTGAAATGCGGGTCTCGTTGCCACGTTCCGCGACGTCCACTCCGGTGGCGGATTCCAGGATCTCGCTCACGCTGTTCCCGGCGTAGGATTCGATCCGATCGAGATCAATGACCTGAACCGATGCGTTCACATCTTCCACCGGTTGTTCCGTTCGGGTTGCCGTCACCGTGATGGTGGGCAGATCCTCAAAGTCCTGAGAGAAAGCTGTTCCATTGAGGAAGGTGCTGAGGGCGAGCACCGTGCGTCCCGTCACTTTTATTCCCGACATGTCGTTTTTCCCTTTCAACCTGTTGTTGGCGCTTGATGGTGAATGTTGCGGCGCGGAGAGATTCCGGCGCGCCTTGTGTATCCGTCCTTTCCCGGCCTACCATTCCGCAGGGCGGTAATCAGGTGTCCGTGTCCCGGATTGACCGCCCATCCGGTTCCGCCCGCGTATAGATGTACTGGATCGTCACCGGGCCGAATGAGCCGGGGGGGGTTAATTCGGTAATGACCGCCAGTTGCCCGGCGCCGGCAATCAGGCGGAATCTTTGTATGACGCGGGGGATACCATCCCGCGTCGTTTCCACCACGAGGTCTCCGTTCTCCCAGCCGGCGACAGTAACTGCCTGGTGGACACCTTTGCTCAATGAAATTGTCGAACCGCGATTGTCCGAGTAGAGCCGTTGGCTGCGTTCGCCATCTCTTGTAATGATCAATTCGGGTTCTTGGTGCGCCAACTCAAGGAACCGGGGGGCTGATATCAGATTATTCAGAGTCTCGAACACATGAGGATCGGGCATGGAACCAGGTATGCGTGATTTCGAACGGTTTGTATGGGCGCCTCCACGCATACCACCAGCCGGGCCGTTGCCGGGACTGGAAGCAGCTCCCATACGTCCACGACTTTTTCCTGACTTGCCCATCTGTTCCCTGAATTCTTTCAGCTTCTCTTCAGGGTCATCGCTCGTTGCCTCGTCGAGAACCCAGGTTCCGGACAAATCCGGTCCCGTTTCGATCTGGCTCACGACTTTAATATCGAAGTCCGAAGAATAGCCGGGTGAGACAAGGCAGGCCGAAAGCATGATGAGTAAACAGGTGGAACTTTTCACTTTATATATCTCCCTGATGCACTACCTGACGCTGGTCAGAAAGCGCTGATAGGCGGGTGAGAGGAGAAGAATATTGCGCGCAGCCTGCCGCAGGGCATCCACGTCCGCCTCCGGGAGCCGGAACGAGGTGGGCAGGCTCTGCAGGCGGGCGCGTTCGGCGGGATCCGCGATGGAGCCCAGGTTCACCTCCACCAGGTGGAAGTCGATCTCTGCGCAACCGGGCTCCGGCCGGGCGCCGCAACGCTGCTGGATGACCTCCCGGCGCCACAGTTCCATGTGGGAGCGCAACAGCTCGAGGGTCTCGAAGCTGTAGCGGTTGATGGGAACCGTGGTGGCCGAATTGACGATGGAGCTGAGGGCCAGGTCGCCGGGGTTGCGATCCCAGCGCAGGTCGAGCCCTGGTTCGGCGTTGACGACGATGAAGACCACCTGGCGGATGGAATTGAGCCCCTCCCGCTGCATCCGCCCCCAGATGCCCCCTTCCAGGATGAGCTGGTCCAGTGCGCCACGTACCCCCAGGTTGTCCGCCAGTCCGCCATCCAGCAGGTGCAGGTAGGGGCGCTGGGCGGTGTCCAGGTAGGAAACCTGCCAGCGGGCCTGACGGTAGCGCCGGGCAGAGATCCCGGGATTCTCCAGGGCTTCGGTGACCCAGGCCGGGGGGGTGAAGCCGCAGGTGCCGGCATGGTTGTGCAGGGCCACCGGCGAGAACAGCACCGGCACGGCGGAGGAGGCCGCCACGGCCCGGGCCACGGAGAAGCGGGAGAGGTCGGAGCAGATCCAGTCGAACTGCCCCTGGGTGAAGCTGAAGCCCGTGCCCAGGGTCATGTCCGTGGCGTTGATGCGTACCCTGGGCGCCGCGGGCCGATTCATGTCGGCGAAGGTGGCCCCCTGGAACAGCAGCCGGTCGTAGAGATCGGCGGCCAGTTCGCTCTTGCCGTAGAGCGGCGAGCCGAGACGGATCCAGTTCCAGGGGTTGAGCAGGCGCCGGGTGAGGCTGCCCTGGACATCGCGCTTCAGGAAGGCCGGCTCGAAGTCGGTGAAGATGCGCTCGCCGTAGAGTCCGTAGTAGGCGGCGGTGAAACTGCCGCCGGAGACCGAGGAGATGAGATCCACCTCGTCCAGCAGCCGGCGCCGGCGTCCCTCCCACTGGATTTCGGTATCCCGCAGGGCCTCCAGCACCCCGTAGCTGAAGGCGGCCGCCCGGGTGCCGCCGCCGGAGAAGGTGAGGATCACCTGCAGGGAGTCGGAACGGTCGTGGGACGACTCCTCGTACAGGTTTTCCTCGCCGGGTGGGTGCGTGGCGGGTGAATTGACCGGGTAGACGCTGCAGGCGGGGAGGGCGAGCTCCAGCAGGATCAGCGCCACCGGTTTCCACCGCCCCATGCATCGGTTCCACATTTCCATGACGGGCTTCCTGTCCTGGGTCCGTTCAGTCCATCCGCTTGCGGAAGCGCGCCGCGCTGAAGCCGAGCAGCAGCAATCCGAGCAGGGCCTGGGCCAGGTACTCCGGCCACAGCACCTCCAGACCCACGCCCTTGAGGAACAGGTCACGGATGATCACCAGGAAGTAGCGCAGCGGGTTGAGGTAGGTGATCCACTGGGCCGGCCCGGGCATGTTCTCGATGGGGAACATGAAACCGGAGAGGAGCACCGCCGGGAGGTAGAAGAAAAAGGCCGACATCAGCGCCTGCTGCTGGGTCTGGGAGATGGTGGAGATGAACAGTCCCACCCCGATGGTGGACATGAGGTAGAGGCCGGCGCCGAGGAACAGCAACGGCAGGCTTCCCCGGATGGGCACGTCGAACCAGTAGACCCCGATCACCGTCACCAGCACCACGTCCACGTAGGAGATCACCACGAAGGGCAGCGTCTTGCCCAGGATCAGTTCCAGTGGCCGGATGGGGGTGACCATGAGCTGCTCCATGGTGCCGATCTCCCGTTCCCGCACCACCGCCATGGAGGTGAGCAGCAGCGAGGTGAGCAGCAGCAGCACACCGATGACCCCGGGCACGTTGTAGTAGCGGCTCTTGAGGTCGGGGTTGTACCAGGCGCGGCTGCGCAGCTCGATGGGCGGGGCGACGGCCTCTCCGCCCTGGCTCATGGAGTAGTCGGCGATGATGCGCTGGGCGTAGGCCATGGCGACGGTGCCGGTGTTGGAGTCGGTACCGTCGACGAGGGTCTGGACGGCGGTCGGGCGCCCACGCTCCAGGTCCTCGCCGAATCCCCGCTCGATGTGCAGCGCCATGATCGCATCGCCCCGGTCGAGCCACTCCTGCAGGCGGGTCGGCGTCTCCACCCGGGCCAGCACGTCGAAATAGCGGGAGCTGGTGAAGCGCTGTTCCAGAGCGCGGCTGTGGCTGCTGCGGTCCTGGTCCAGCACCACGGTCTTGATGTGCTCAACGTCGGTGGTCACGGCGTAGCCGAAGATGATGAGCTGGACCACGGGCGTGACGAACACCAGGAAGCGCATGCGCGGGTCCCGCAGCACCTGGATGAACTCCTTGATCAGCATCCGGTAGATTCGTTCCCACATGACGTGTCGCGCCTCAGTCGAGTCTCTTCTTGAACTTGCGCAGCGCCACGCCCAGGACCACCAGGGCGAACAGCGACAGGAAGACCAGTTCGTTCACCAGCAGGGCGGGGGGGCTGGCCTTGAGGAATACCGCCTTGAGAATGGTCACGTAGTAGCGGGCCTGCACCGCGTGGGTGATGACCTGGAGGAAGCGCGGCATGTTGTCGATGGAGTAGAGGAACCCCGACAGCAGGAAGGCCGGAATGAAGGTGGCCACCATGGCCACCTGGCTGGCCACCAGCTGGGAGCGGGCCGCGGTGGAGATGAGGATGCCGAGTCCCAGGCCGCCGAGCATGAACAGGGCCCCCGAGCCGAGGAGGAAGGCGAGGCTGCCGCGCAGCGGGACATCGAAGACCCACACGGCCATGGCGATGGAGAGCAGCACGTCGAAGACCCCGATGAGAAAGTAGGGGGTCATCTTTCCCAGCAGCAGCTCCAGGGGCTGGATGGGGGTGGCGATGAGCTGCTCCATGGTGCCGGATTCCCACTCCCGGGCGACGGTGAGCGAGGTGAGCAGCGCGGTGATGACCGTCATGATGACGGCAATGAGCCCCGGGATGATGAACCAGCGGCTCTTCAGCTCGGGGTTGTACCAGACCCGCAGGCGGTTCTCCACGGCGAGTTCCACCTGCCCCCTGAGATCGGCGGAAAATCCCTCCGTCACCCCCTCGGCGTAGTCGATGGCGATGGTGGCGGTGTTGGCGTCGCTGCCGTCCACCAGCACCTGCACCGCCACGGTGCGCCGCTGGTCAAGGCGTTCGGAAAAATCGGTCGGGATCACCAGTGCCAGGTGCGCCCGTCCCGAGACGACGGCGGCCTCCGCCTCGGCGTAGGTCGCGGCATCGGTGACCACGGTGAAGTAGTTCGAGGCGGGGAACGCGCGGAGGTAGTTGCGGCTGGCGGCGCTGCGGTCCTGGTCGTAGATGGCCAGATCGAGATTGTTCACGTCCAGGGTGATGGCGTAGCCGAACAGCACCAGCAGCAGGACCGGCATCAGGAAGGCCATGGCGAGGCTGCGCGGGTCGCGGCGGATGTGCAGGGACTCCTTGCGTACCAGCGCCAGGTAGCGCCGGCCGCTGAAGCGGGTGCGGGTGACATTCATGGGGCGCTCCTGAGGGCGTCGTCGGCCTCGATCAGGGACACGAAGGCATCTTCCATGGACGGGACGATGGGCTCGATGGAGGCCAGGTGGATGTTCTCCAGCGTGAGCTGGCGGCGAATGGCGGCGGTGGCCAGATCCGCGTCATCCACGCTCACGTGCAGGGTGTCGCCGAACAGGGCGGCCTCGGCGGCCTGGGGCAGGGCCTCCAGGGCCTCGAGGGCGGCGTAGGGCTGGTCCACCCGCACCTCCAGGACGGTGCACGTGACCGCCTCGCGCTTCAGGCGTTCCGGGGCGCCCTCGGCGATGAGCCGGCCGCGGTAGATGAGCGCCAGGGCGTCACAGTACTCCGCCTCCTCCATGTAGTGGGTGGTGACGAAGACCGTGGTGCCGGCATGGGCCATGCGGGCGATGAGATCCCAGAACCGCCGGCGCGAGAGGGGATCCACCCCCGAGGTGGGCTCGTCCAGGAACAGCAGGGGCGGTTCGTGGAGCACGGCGCAGCCCAGGGCAAGGCGCTGCTTCCAGCCGGCGGCCAGATCGCGGGTGAGGGCGCGGCGCTTGTCCCCGAGCCCCGCCATCTCCAGCACCCAGGCCTTGCGCGCGGCGCGCTGCGCCCGCGGGACATTGTAGAGGCCGGCGAAGAAGTCGATGTTCTCCTCCACCCGCAGATCATCGTAGAGGGAGAACTTCTGCGACATGTAGCCCACCCGGCGCTTGATGGACTCCGGCTCCCGCAGGACGTCGAAGCCGAGTACCCGGCCGCTGCCGCCGGAGGGCAGCAGCAGGCCGCAGAGCATGCGGATGGTGGTGGACTTGCCCGAGCCGTTGGGCCCCAGGAAGCCGAAGATGCTGCCGCGCGGCACCTCCAGGGAGATGTGGTCGACGGCCACGAAGTCGCCGAACACCCGGGTGAGATCGCGCACCGTCACCGCCAGTTCATCACTCATGGCCGGCTCCGCCATCGGCCTCGTCACGGTCCGCCAGGGCCAGCTCGCGGATGAACACGTCCTCCAGGGAGGCGGGGATGGGTCGTGCCGCGCGCAGGGCGATGCCCGCCCGGCTCAGCGCCGAGCGGGCGGTGGCCAGTGTCCCGGGGTCATCGGCGAACAGGTGCAGGTGGCCGCCGAACAGGCTCACCCGCTGCGACCCCAGCCGCTCCACCAGCAACTCGCGGGCCTGCCGCGGAGCATCCGTCTCCAGCTCCAGCAACTGGCCGCTCAGCGTCTCCCGGAGGCGCTTCGGGGTGTCGCAGCGGATCAGGCGACCCTGGTGCATGAGCCCCACCCGGCTGCAGCGCTCCGCCTCGTCCAGGTAGGCGGTGGAGACGAAGATGGTGACCCCCTCCTTGACCATGCTGTAGAGAATGCGCCAGAAATCCCGCCGCGAGACCGGGTCGACCCCGTTGGTGGGCTCGTCCAGGAACAGCACCTCGGGCTTGTGGATGAGGGCGCAGGCCAGACCCAGCTTCTGCTTCATCCCCCCGGAGAGGTTACACGCCAGGCGCCGGCGGAACGGCGTGAGGTTGCTGAATCCCAGCAGGCGCTCCTCCATCGCCAGCCGGGTCCGGCGGGGCACGCGGTAGAGATCGGCGTAGAAGCGCAGGTTTTCCTCCACCGTGAGGTCGGGATAGAGGCCGAAGCGCTGGGACATATAGCCGATGCGGTTCTTGATGGCCTCCTCGCCGCCGGGCAGCGGCTGGCCGCTCACCCGGGCACTGCCCTCCGAGAGGGCGAGGATGCCGGTCAGCATGCGCAGGGTCGTGGTCTTGCCGGCGCCGTCGGGCCCCACAAGGCCGAATACCTCGCCCCGCGCGACGGAGAGTTCGAGTCCGCGCACCGCCCACAGGCTGTCGAACACGCGGCCCAGCCCCCGGCACTGGATGGCGGGCTGATCGGCGGCATTCATGGCAGGCCCCGGGTGAGTCGTTCGAGGATGTCGGCGCGGGTCGCCACGGCCACCACTTCCGCGTCGAAATGGCTCCCCGCCGCGGCCCGGATGACCACCGCCGCCTCGGCCGGGGTGATGGCCATGCGGTAGGCGCGGTCGCTGGTGAGGGCGTCGAAGACATCGGCCACGGCGATGATGCGCGCCGGCAGGGGGATGGCCCCGGCCACCAGGCCGAGGGGGTAGCCGCTCCCGTCGAGCCGTTCATGGTGGGCGCGGACGATGGGGGCCAGGTGCCGCAGCTGCGGGCTGGCGGCGAGAATGTCGGCCCCCTGGTCGGGGTGGCGCAGGACGGCGGCCCATTCGGGGCCCTCCAGCTCGCCCGGCTTGGTCAGGATGCCGTCGGGTATGCCGAGCTTGCCGAGGTCGTGCAGCAGCGCGGCCTGGCGGATGGTCTCCACCTCCTCCGCGGGGCGCTGAAGCGCCTCGGCAAGAATGACCGCGTAGCGCGCCACCCGGCGGCCATGGCCCGCGGAGTAGGCATCCTTGAGGCCGAGGGCCTGGTTGAAGGCCGTAAGGATCGCCTCGTAGTGGCGCCGGCGCTCGCCCAGGAGCCGGGCCACCAGTTCGCGGCTCCAGCCCAGCAGCAACGACCAGAGCAGGGTGCTGCCGCCGATATAGAGGGCCAGCCGGAGCAGGACCGGGGCGAGGCCGAAGCGCTCCGGAAACCCGAAGCGCAGGGCCGCCAGCTCCCCGGCGCCGATGACCACCAGGCTGACCGCCAGGTAGACCCCCAGCGCGGCCCGGTGCTGGCGGGCCAGTCCTGCCAGCAGGCGTCGATCGGCAGCGGCGGTGCTGGTCATGTCAGTTGACCACCGTCACCGGATTCGCGGGGGAATGGATGACCACATCCGCGGGCATGCCGGGCTTGAGAATCCCCTCGGGGTTCTCCACCCGGACATCCACGGCGAAGACCAGCTTCACCCGCTCCTCCTGGGTCTGCACGTTCTTCGGGGTGAACTCGGCCTCCGAGGCCACGTAGGTGACCCGGCCGCTGAAGCGCCGGTCGGGGTGGGAGTCCACGGTCACTTCCGCATCGCTCCCGAGCCGGATGCGGCCGATGTGCGTCTCCGGGATGTAGACCCGCACCCAGGGGCTGGCCAGGTCGCCGATGGTGAGCGCCGGACGCCCGGCGGACAGGGTTTCACCCACCTCTGCGTGGGTGCGCAGCACCACGCCTGTGATTGGACTCACCGCTTTCCGATCCTGCAGCCGCACCTGGGCGGCCAGCACCGCGGCGTTGGCCTGCTCCAGCTCGGCACGGGCCGCCGCAATCTGCTCGGGCCGGTAGCCGGCGTGCAGCAGCCGCAGCTTTTCGCGGGCACTCTGCTGGCGCTGGCGGGCGGTGTCGGCGGCGGTCTGTTCCAGATCCATCTGCTTGCGGCTGATGGCGCCGCCCTTGAACAGGGCCCGGGCGCGTCCGGCCTCGGCCTGCCGGTAGTCGAGCTCGGCCTGTGCCTCGGCCACGCCCGCCTGCGCCTGGGCGATCTCCTCTTCCCGGTAGCCGGCTTCCCGTTCCCGGAGCCGGGCCGCGGCAGCGGCCGCGGACGCCTGTGCCTGGACCAGTGACGCTGAGGCCTCGCGGGCATCCAGCTGCGCCACCAGGTCACCCCGGCTTACCCGATCGCCCTCATCCGGCGGCCGCTGGTCCAGGGTTCCGGTCACCGGGAACGAGATCAGCACCTCGGTCACCTCCACGGTTCCGGCGGCGGCAATCCGGTCTTCGGTTTCCGCGGCGCTCCAGGGCCATTGCCAGGCCTGGGCCGGGGTGAGGTTGAACAGCAGAGTCAGGCCCAGCAGCAGCGTGGACGGCGTGATGTTCAAGGGTGCGCTCATGGTTGCTCCTTCCCGAACAGATCCGGTTCCAGTGCTCCCGTCGCCAGGAGCACTCCCGCCTGTCCGTCCACCACCCGGTACTCGGCCCGGATGCGGTTCGCCGTGGCGGTCCACAGGGCGGACTCCGCGGCCAGCAGATCAGTGACGGTGCTGGCGCCGTTGCGGAACTTCAGGGTTTCCACGCGCAGGGCCTCCCCGGCTTCCCGCTCGCCGGCCCGGGCCGCCTGCACCTGGGCACGCGCGGTGGCCAGGCCACCCCAGGCCTCCCGCACCCCGAGCGTGACGCTGTCCAGGGCGGAACGGGTCTCCAGCAGGGCCCGTTCGCGGCGCAGCGCGGCCTGGCGTACCCGGGTGCTGCGCACGCCGCCGTCGAGCAGGGGCATCGAAACGCTCACGCCCAGCTGCCACTCGTCATCGAGGGCGAGGTCGCCGCCGGATTGCCCGTTCAGGCGTCCCTGCAGCCGGATCTCCGGGAGGCGTTCACCGCGGGCGATGTTGAGCTCATCCACGGCGCTCAGCTGCTCGGCGCGGAAGCGCGCCAGGCGGGGATGCCGGCTGCGCGCCTCCCCGATGGCCGCATCGAGGCTGCCGGGCAGCGGCAGTTCCAGCGTCTGCAGGTCGGCCAGCGGCGGCAGGGGTTCGGCGCCGCCCATCAGCGTCGCCAGCCGGGCGCTGGCGTCCGCCCGTCCCTGGCGCTCGGCGACGAGGTCGTAGCGGGCCTGGGAGAGCTGCGACTGTACCCGCAGGCGCTCCAGCGGGGCGGCGCTGCCCTGCTGTATCTTCAACGCCAGGTCGGCCTCCTCGGTCTGCAGGCGGTCGATGCGGTGCTCCAGCGCCTCGGCCACCCGGCTGCGCTGCAGGGTTTCGGTGTAGGCGGAGACGATGTCGTAGATCAGTTGCTGCCGGGTGCCCGCCACGGTTCCGGCCCGGGCCTGGACGCCATGCTCGGCGCGGGCCTCGCCCTGCACGAGGCGTCCGCCGGCATAGAGGGGCAGGCTCAGGTCGAGCCCCACGCCGACGATCTCCTCGTCCATCGGCGGGAAGTTGCCGGCGGCGTGAATCGGGTGGACGAGCGTGCTGTCGGAATAGCGGGTGTAACTGCCGGAGAGCGACAGCGACGGCAGGCGCAGGCCCCGTGCCGCGTCCCGCTCCAGTTCCACGGCCTGGAGGTCGCGGCGCTGGCCCTCGAGGGCCGGGTTCTCCGCCAGCGCACGCTGGATCGAGCCCTCCAGGGTGAGCTGATCCCCACCGGCTTCGACCCAGCCCGGAATGGACAGCAGGGACAGGGCCAGGACGAAGGCGCACCGGGCGGCGATCGCGGCCGGGGATCCCTGTGTACGCGGTCGACAGCCCCACGCGGAGCGTGGCCGTGTCCGCGGCGGGTGCGATGGGTGCTGACTGCGCATCGGATGTATCTCCCTCTGGGTTGTGTCGTCAGGTCGCGTCCGCCAGCAGGTCACCCGCCGGTTCGCTGCCGGCGCGCCTCTCCATCAGCAGGATCAGCACCGGGATGACCACCAGCGTCAGCAAGGTGGCGGCGAGGATGCCGCCGATGACCACCGTGGCGATGGGCGAGAAGCGCTCTGCACCGACGGCCAGCTCCAGGGCCAGGGGCAGCATGCCGGCCACGTCGGACAGCGCGGTCATCATGATGGGCCGGTAGCGGACGGAGACCGCCTCGGTGATGGCCGCGCGGATCTCCATCCCGGTCCGGCGGCGCTGCAGGACGTAGTCGATGAGCACGATGCTGTTGTTCACCACCGTCCCGATGAGCAGGATGATGCCGAGCAGGGCGGGCATGGAGAGGTACTTGCCCGCCAGCAGAAGCCCCGCCGCCACGCCGATGAACTGCAGCGGCACCGCGCCCATGATGGTCAGCGGGTGCCTGAAGGAGCGGAACTGTGCCACCAGCACCAGGTAGACGGCGAGCACCCCGGCACCCAGGGCGGTGAGCATGCGCCCGCGCGCCTCCTGGAAATCCCTCTGCTCGCCGGTGATGGTGAGGTTGTAGTCGGCCGGGAGTTCGAGATCTGCGAGCGCGCGCCGCAGGTCGGCGATGGTCTCCGACAGCGGCCGGCCATGGTGATGGCCGAGCACGTCCAGGGTCTGCTGGAAATCCTCGCGGGTCACGACCCGCGGCCCGAGGCGCTCCTCGAAGCGGGCCAGGTCCCGCAGGGGCACCGCCCCCGCCGGTCCCTGCAGGTGCAGCTCGCCGAGATCGCCGTGCCGGGCCCGGTCCGGTCCGGCATAGCGCAGGTAGACATCCAGGTCGCGGTGGCGGCTCTGGCGGAAGGGGGTGACGCTGACGCCCTCCATGGCCTGGTAGGCCATGTCGGCGATGGTGCTGCCGCCGAGGCCGAGCTCCGCCGCCCGTACCCGGTCGATCACCACGCCCACCTCGGGGGTGTCCAGGGACCAGCTCTTGTAGGGATCCCGCACCCCGGGGACGGCGCGCAGCCGGCCCAGGACCTCCGAGCCCAGCCGGTCGAGAATCCGGGGATCGGGCCCGCTGAGCCGCACATCGATGGGCGCGGCGGTGCCGGCGCGGGCGGTGCCGCCTTTCTCCTTCACCACCGCCAGGGTGATGCCGGGGATCCGGGTGATGCCCTCCCGCAGCCGCTCCATGATCATCCAGATGGTCTCCTCGCGCCCGGTTCTCGGGGTGAGATTGACCGTGATCTCGGCCTGGTTCACGTCCATCGCGCCACGGCTGCCGAGGTAGTGGCCGCCGGCCTCGTAGCCCACCTGGGTGCTCACCGCGACCACCTCCGGCTCCCGCAGCAGCAGCCGCTCCACCGCCGCCACGGCCCCGAGGGTCTGTTCCAGCGGGGTCCCCGGGATGGTGTCGAGCTGGACCTGGAAGTTGCCCGAGTCGAACTTCGGCAGCATCTCGCTGCCCAGGAACGCCATCAGCCGCGCGCTCACCAGCAGCAGCACCAGGGCCGCGCCGAGGGTGCGCCAGGGGTGATCCAGCGACCAGTGGAGCAGGGCCAGGTAGCCGTCCCTGAGGCCGTCCATGAAGTTGTTGAACGGGCTCACCCAGCGGGTCAGACGGGTCTCGCCGTTGTCCTCGGGATGGAGCCAGAGCGCCGTGAGCACGGGAATCAGGGTGACCGAAACGACGAAGGAGGCGGCGAGGGCGAAGGTCAGGGTCCAGGCGAGGGGGGCGAAGAGCTTGCCCACGAAGCCGCCGAGGAAGACCAGGGGCACCAGCACCGCCAGCGTGGTCACGGTGCCGGAGAGGTCCGCCAGGAAGATCTCCTCGGTGCCCTCGAGCGCGGCGCGTGCCGGCGACTTGCCCTCCATCCCCAGGTGGCGGTGGACGTTCTCCAGCACCACGATGCCGTCGTCCACCAGCAGGCCGATGGCCAGGATGATGGCCGACATGGTGACCATGTTGAGCTCGATCCCGGCCAGCCACATGAGCGCGAAGGTCATGAGGAAGGCCACCGGGATGGAGAGGGCGATGATGGCCGCCTGGCGCAGGTGGGCCAGGAACAGGAACACCACGGCGATGACCAGCACCAGGGCGGTGAGCACCGATCCGGTCATGTTGCTGATGACCAGCTCGGTGAACTGCGAGTCGTCGTCGGCCACTTCGAACTCGAGGTGGGGGAACTCCCGCTGCAGCGTTTCCAGTGCCGCGCGCACCTGCCGGGCCACGTCCACGGTGTTGGCCTCGTCGCGCTTCATCACCTGCACGGCGATGGCCGGCGCGCCGTCGAAGTGGTAGGCGCTGCGGGCCTCGTGGGCGGTGAGGGCCACGTCGGCCACGTCGGCCAGGCGGATCTCCCGGCCCTGCCGCTGGGCGATGATCAGGGCACCCGCATCGGCGGCATCGCGCAGCGGCATGTCGAAGCGGACCACCGCTTCCTGGCCGCCCCGCGTCACGCGTCCGCCCGAGGCGGTGAGGTTCCAGGCGTCGAGGGCGGCCGAGACCTGGTCGAGGGTCAGCCCGTAGGCGCGCAGGCGATCCCGGTGCACGGCCACGTGCAGCTCGTCCTTGTGGCCGCCGAACACGTCCACCGTGGCCACCCCCTCCACCAGCTGCAGGCGATCCCGGATGGTGTTGTCCGCCAGCTCCCGCACCGTCTCCAGGGCGAGGTCTGCGCCGCGCAGCGCGATGGTCAAGATGGGCTTGTCAGAGGAGGAGAATTGCAGGACCTGGGGTTCGCCGATGCGCGCGGGCAGCGCGCTGCGCACCCGGCTGATGGCGTTCTGCACGTCCAGGGCCGCTTCGCCCACGCGGCGGCCGAAGTTGAACTCCACCTTCACCACCGACAGGCCGGTCTGGCTGGTGGAGGTGATGCGCGCCACGCCGTCAATGCCGGCGAACTCCTCCTCCAGCCGCTTGCTCAGGTTCTTCGCCACGTCGGTCGCCGCCACCCCGGGATAGGGGGTGATGACGGTCACCACGGGCGGATCGGTGTCCGGGAACAGCTGGATGGGCAGGCTGAAACGGGCCGCGATGCCGAAGATCACCACCGCGATCAGGGCGGCGAAGATGGTGTAGCGGTACTTGAGCGAGAACCCCGGCCAGCTCACGATGCATCTCCCACGCCGGGCAGCCACAGGGCCCGTCCGTCCCGGAGGCGCGGATCCGGCGTGACCACCACCTGTTCACCCGGCCGCACCCCGCTCTTCACCCGGATGCCCCGATCCGCGGACTCGCCCACGACCACCGGACGCCAGCGGGCAACGCCGTTCTCCGCCACAAACACGCCCGACTCTCCGCTCCGCTCATGGACGGCCTGGATGGGGAGGGTGAGCGCATCCTCCTCGGCCTGCAGGATGACCGTCACCTCGGCCTGCATGCCGGGCACCAGACCCGGGCCCGGTTCCGGCACCAGGACCTGCAGGGTCGCCGTGCGGGTGTCCGCATCCAGGGCCGGGTAGATCTGATCCACCCGGCCGGTGACGCGGGCGCCGATGGCGGGGATGAGGACCTCGGCGGACAGGCCGGTACGCAGCTCGGCCAGGTCCGATTGCGGCACGCTCACCACGGCCTCCAGCGGTGCGGCGGCCACCAGCTCCAGCAACGCCTTGCCGGGCACGGCCATCTCCCCGGGCAGGATGTGAACCGCCTGGACGCGGCCGGCGAAGGGGGCGTCCAGCTCGGTGTAGCCGCGCCGGGTCCGGGCCACCGACTGCCCCTCGCGGTTCTCCCGCAGGGAGGCCTGGAGGGTGTTTACCATGCGCCGGGATTCGTCGCGGTTCTTCTCCGGAACGGTGCCGGCCTGGAACAGCTTCTCGTCCCGTTTCAACTGGGTCTGCCAGAACGCCAGGTCCGCCCGGATCCGCTCTTCCGCCGCCTCCAGCCGGGCCTGCTCCTCCACCAGTTCCCGGTCGTCCAGGCGCACCAGCGGGGATCCGGCCGCCACCTCCTCGCCCTCCCGGAAGGGAATTCCGGTCACCGCGGCGGTCAGGCGCGAGGAGATGACCACCCGCTGGCGGGCGTCCAGGGTGCCCGTGTAGCTCCGGCTGATCACGAACCGTGCCGGCTCCAGCTCCAGGGTCTCGACCGCCAGCGGCGGATCGGGCAGCACGGCGACGGGCTCCAGGCGCGCCCGGACACGCACCGCGGAGACGGCGGTCAACAGGATCAGGAGCAGGGCGAGGATCCACAGGGCCCGGCGCTGGCGGGTTGCGGTGGCATTCGGTTCGAGGGACATGGGGACTCCGGGGCGATTACGGGTGGAGGAGGGCGCGAACCCGCGCGCGGAAGCTTGCATGGCAGTCCATGCACTGCTCCAGGAGCTGTCCGTAGGCCTGTACCGCAGCCTCCGGATCGGCGTCATCCGCGGCCTGTGCCAGGGACAGCGCAGTCTCGTTGAGGCGCACGTCGGAGGAACGGAAGCGGGCCACGTCACTCCCGAGCCCACCCAGGACCCTCAGCCGTTCGGTCACCCCGGGACGGGGGTGATCGGCGATGGAGCGGGCGCTGGCCGCCAGCTGCCCGAAGTCCTCCTCGAGCAGGGCCTGGTTCGCGCGGCACATCTCCGTGCCCAGTTCCTTCATGATCTCCGCCAGCGTGTTGCTCCCGGCCTGAGCCGCCGGCAACTGGAGCAGCAGCGTCAGCAGCAGGAGAGGGCGCAGCCGGGCGGGACGGCGGGAGGGTGGACGTATTTGCATGCAGGCTCCGATAAAAAGCAATTAATTGCTCACATTCAGATCAAAAAAACAGGCATCAGTCGGGTGGCGCCAGCAGGGGCCAGAGAAAGCGCCAGAGCGGCTCCGCCTGGGCATCCAGCGGAAACTCGAAGTCGAAGATGGACCAGCGGGCGACGAGCCCCTGGATGAGGGCGATGATGTAGCGGGCGGATGCCTCCGTATCCAGGTCGGAGCGGAAATGCCCGCTCTCGATACCCTCGGCGAGGAGGGCGGACATCCGACTGGTGTAACGGTCCATGATCTTCCGCACCACGGCCTTGAGCTTGGGGGACTCGGAGTGGAGCCGGTCGGAGAAGAGCAGCCGCGGAACACCGCGCTGGCGGGAGACGAACGCCAGCTGGCGGGTGATGATCTGCCGCAGCCGCTCATCGGCGGGCGCATCCGCCGTGAACAGCCCGTCCAGAACCGCGAACAGGCCGTCGGCCACCCAGTTGATGGCGGCGCTGAAGATGGCGTCACGGCTCTTGAAGTGGCGGAAGATGGTCGGCTGGGCGATTCCCACCCGGTCGGCGATGGCCTGGGTGGTCACCTTCTTCACGCCGTGCTCCGCCGCCAGCTCCAGCGCGCCCTGGATGATCTCGGCTTTGCGTTCCTCGGTTGGCTTGCCCATACTTTTAATGGAACTGGTTGTGAGTAATTAATTGCTTTTTACGCGGAATCACTTCGCCGGTCAAGTGTTGGCCATCCGGAGCGGTGCTTCATGAACGGGTTCTGGCAATCAGGGCTAGGGGGCAGCGCGGGCGGCATCGGCGCCGTTTCGAGCGCTCCGCCATCCGTGCCGCGGGGCCTGTCCAGGCGCACTTTCCTCAAGTGGGCCGCGGTGACGGCCTCCAGCCTGGCACTGCCGGCGTCCGCCGCCGCGGAGATGATTGATGCGCTCGATGACCGTCGCCGGTTGCCCGTCATCTGGCTCTCGTTCCAGGAGTGCACCGGCTGCAGCGAATCCCTGACCCGCGCCGAGGCTCCCACCCTCGAGCGGCTGCTGTTCGGCTTCATCTCCCTGGAGTACCACCACCTGCTCCAGGCGGCGGCGGGCACGCGGGCGGAAGCGGCCCGTGACGAAGCCCGGGAGCGGGAGAAGGGCGGCTACCTGCTGGTGGTGGAGGGCTCCATTCCGACCGCCCTGGGCGGCGCCTGCGCCACCACGGCGGGGAAGAGCCACCTAGACCAGCTGCGGGAATTCGCCGCGGATGCCGCCGCGGTCATCGCCGTGGGCGGCTGCGCCACCGACGGTGGCCTGCCGGCCGCGGCACCCAATCCCACGGGCGCCATGGGGGTCGGGGCGCTGATGGAGGCGGGGCTGGTGGCGACCAGGCCACTGGTGAATCTCCCCGGCTGCCCGCCGCTGCCCGTGGTGCTGAGCGGAACGCTGGCCCACTACCTGGCGTTCGGGCGATTTCCCGACAGCGACGAAGCGGGCCGGCCACGGGCCTTCTACGGCGGAACGGTCCATGAACGCTGCAGCCGCTACCACTTCTACCAGCAGGGCCTCTTCGCACGGCGGTTCGACGACGAAGGCGCCCGCCAGGGCTGGTGCCTGTACGAGCTGGGATGCCGGGGACCGGTCACCCGCAACGCCTGCGCCTCGCACAAGTGGAACGGGGGTGTCAGCTTCCCGATCCAGGCCGGGCATCCCTGCATCGGCTGCTCGGAGTCCGGTTTCTGGGACCGGGATGGCTTCTACCGGCCGCTCGAGGCGATAGCCCTGGAGCGAGCCGACGCGTCCGGCCGGGGAGAGGCCCTCTACCAGGGCAACTGCGTCTACTGCCACCCGGTGGACCCGGCGCAGTTCGGCCTCGCGCCCGAAGAGTTGGTCGAGCGCCTGCGCTCGAGCGGAATCCGCGCCCACCGGCGCTTCAGTTTCACGGATGGGGAATTGCAGGACCTGGAAGCCTACCTGTCCGACCGGGCCGCAACACCGCCATGAGCGTGGAACAGGACGGCACCTTGTCTGAGAAGTATTCTTGAAATGTTATGCAACACAATGAATATATATAATAAAACATGGCCGTTTCGGTACGGAATCCGGCTGCTTCCCTGTCTGCTGGCGGCTTTCGTCGTGACCGGCGTCGCCGCGGAGGAGCCGGTAACCAGACCCTTTTCCGTCCACGACCGGGACCAGGACGGCGTCCTGAGCCGCGATGAGTACGCCGCACTGCTGGGACGGATGCGGGAGCGACACGAGGCCGGGCGGTTCCTTTGTCCGCGCCCGCTCGACTTCGAAGAAGTGGACGCCAATGGCGACCAGCAGATTACGGAAGAGGAACTGGGGGCGGCGCTCGAGTCGCAACTGGAGCGCCAGCGCGGCTACCGGCATCGCCGCGGACGCGAGGGGCGGCAGCGCTAGTGCGGTGGAGGTGGATTGCTTGACGCATGATGCCGGGTTGCCGCGCGCAATCCTGCAGGCAACTGAAGCGGGGCGGAGGCGCCTGTGGTGGACGGACGCCACGAAACCGGCCAAGGACAGTTCATGAGAGCCCCATCTGAAAGTTCGCATAATATAGAGAAAGGTGCTGCAGCCGCTTGATATGAAAGGGATTTATTATCCCGAGTAGGCTGCTGGGCCTGCCCCCGTGGGTCCACAGCCGCCGCTGCGCGGCCCTGGGCCTGGCCCCCCTGGCGCAGGGCGCCGGGGGCCGCCCCAGGCTGCGGGCTGTGGACTACGGGGACAGGCGCGCAAAGACCCTGAGCCGTGCCAGGTGGGAGCGTGGAGAAGTGCTCCCGGCCACGGGTGGTGGCTTCTACGGCGCTGCCGGTGGCCGGGTGGCCGGAGCGACCCGTGGGAGCCTGGGGAGGCTCAGCGGCGCTTGTGCTGGGCCTTGGGGTTGCCGCCGCCGCTGCCGCTGCCGCCGCCGAAGGACTTGGCCGCCTGGCGGATGGCCTGGGCCTGTTCGAGCCAGCCGGGGAGGGCCTGGACGAGGGCCTGGACGGCGAGGGCGGACTTTGGGGTGCCGAGGACGGTGGCAATGTGGTCGAGCACCTGGTCGAGGTCGGCGGAGAGGGTGAGATTGAGCCGGTTCCGGGTCTCGGAGCCTGCCCCGGGGGCGTTGAAGGGGTCCATGGGGTTTGGGTGTCCGTGTGGCGAATGGTGGCCAAAGGATACCCGTGGGTGTTCATTGGTGCAACGTGCTTGGAAATTACCCCCGTATTACTAGCGGGGGTGTTATTTTCGGCCCCCGTGTGGGCAGGCGCGGCCGCCGGGTGCGTCATGGCCGCTTCCCGGTCGGCCTGCGCTGCCTGCAGTGCCGCCTGGGTGTCGGCCAGTTCGCGCCGTAGGGCGTTGCTGTCAGCTACCAGGTTGCGGAGCATGGCCACCTGTCCGGGCTCCAGGCCGCGACTGTCGCCGCCGTAGTAGAGCTTGCCGCGCACCAGGTTGAAATCCCGCCAGGCCGGGTGGAGCTGGCCGAGTTCGCCAGCCCGCAGACGGAGGAAGGACTGGACCACCAGGGGCGCACGGTTGTCCCGTTCCCAGCGCTGGAAGGTGCGCACATCGACGCCGCAGAGCGTGGCGGCTTCCTCGCGGGTGAGTCCCGCGCCGGCGAAGCGCAGCCCGTAGAGGTCTTCCAGTTCGGGGTGGAGGACGGGGACAGATTGCACCCCCTGCAGGCCACAGACAACCGGCGGGGTGCCGGAAGGGCCTGCCGGTTCAACAGGTTGGCCAGGATGGGCCGAATCTGTCGATACGCATAATATAGATTATGTAAAATAATGAAGCTGCCAGCCTCGACCCATGAGGGTATTGATGGGTTCGATTCGCTTCTGACACCCCTTCTGTCATCCATCCTCCCCAATTATTCGCCACTTTGCCTCCTCCAGGCCCAGCCAGCATCAGGCGGCCGATCTGGAATGGTGTCATGGATGCTGTTCAGCACGGCTTCCAATGCCATCAGCCAGAACGGAGAAGTGAGCTCATGAAACTGTTCATCCCCACCGATGATCCCGCCAGGGATGCCGCGGCGCACACGGAACTTCCCGTTCCTTACCATCCCGACCACCCCTGCCTGCGTCTCTACGCGCAAACCGACCGGATTAAGGGCATCGAGAGTCCCGTGGCTGGGAATGCGCGCGAGGTGAGCCATGGACGGAACTGATATCGGCACCTTTGCCATCCCCCGCGCAGCGGATGGGCGAAATCGAAGCATGCGTACACGCTGGCCCAGCGTGCTTACCTTCGCCGCCGTGCTGTTGTTCGGCGCCGGGTACGCCGAGCGGATCCACGCCGCGATTCTCCCCGACAGCCCCTCCTTTGCCGGCGGCGCCCTGCTGTTCAGCGCTGATCCCGAAGCTGAGCCGCTCCCGGCGCCGCTCCAGAGCACCGAGGCGGCTATCCGGGTCACAGGCATGCTCGCCCGCGTCCGGGTCGTGCAGCAGTTCCGCAATCCGGCGTCCGCATGGGTCGAGGGCCGCTACATATTCCCCCTTCCCGATACCGCCGCGGTGGACCGGATGCGCCTCCGGGTGGGCGATCGCCTCATCGAAGGCCAGGTCCGCGAACGCCGGGAGGCCCAGCGCGTCTATGCCGCGGCGGCCGCTAGCGGGCGCCGCGCTGCGCTGGTGGAGCAGGAGCGGCCCAACATGTTCACCACCTCGGTGGCCAATATTCCCCCGGGCGGCACCGTGACCGTGGAACTGGAGTACCAGCAGGCGGTGAGCTACAGCGATGGCCGGTTCAGCCTGCGCTTTCCCATGGTGGTGGGCCCCCGCTACATCCCGGGTCAGCCCATCGTCCCGGATGGGGATGGAGCATCCCTTGCCACGACGGTGGTGGCCGATGCCGGTCGCATCAGCCCGCCCGTCCGGCACCCCGCCGACGGTCCGGTCAATCCCGTACGCCTGAGCGTGGAGCTGGAGCCCGGATTCCCGCTTGCACGGGTCGAGAGTCCCTACCATGCTGTTGCCGTAGGGCAACAGGACGAGCTCCGCTATCGCATCGGACTCGCCGAGGGGCCGGTGCCCGCCGATCGCGACTTCGTCCTGCAGTGGCGCCCGCTGCCGGGTGCCGAGCCGCGCACCGCACTGTTCAGTGAGCCGGACACTGCCGGCGCGGGTGGCTATGGACTGGTGCAGATCCTGCCGCCCTTCGGCGACGACTCCCCTGCCCCGCCGCCGCGGGAGATGGTGCTGGTCATCGATGTCTCCGGTTCCATGCACGGCGAGTCCATCGCCCAGGCCCGGGCGGCGCTCAGCCTCGCCCTGGAGCGCCTGCGTCCGGGGGATCGGTTCAACATCATCCGCTTCAATCACAGTGCGCAGGCGCTGTTTCCGGCCTCCCGTCCGGCCGATGAGCGCAGCCTGTCCCTGGCCCGGCGTCTCGTTGCCGGCCTGGAGGCCGAGGGCGGCACGGAGATGCTCGCCGCCCTGCGGCTCGCCCTGGACCAGCCGCAGAATCCCGAACTGCTGCGCCAGGTGGTGTTCATCACCGACGGCGCGGTGGGCGACGAGGACCGGTTGTTCGATTTCATCCGCCGGCACGCCGGCGCCAGCCGGCTGTTCACCGTGGGCATCGGTTCGGCGCCCAACAGCCACTTCATGCGCAAGGCGGCGGGGTTCGGTCGCGGCACTTTCACCCATATCGGCCGGCCGGGCGAGGTGTCGGAGCGGATGGGAGAGCTGCTGCGCAAGCTGGAGTCCCCCCAGCTCACCCACCTGGAGCTCACCACGCGGGACGGGGCTGCCCCGGTTCGCGTCCTGCCGGAGCGGATTCCCGATCTCTACCGTGGCGAGCCGCTGCTGCTGGCGCTGCACTGGACCGGCGCGGCACCGGTGATCGAGGTGCGCGGCCGGCTGGCGGGCAGGCCCTGGTCCCAGACACTGGCGCTCGGCCAGGCCCGGGCTGGCGCGGGTATCGGCGTGCTGTGGGCGCGCCGCCGCATCGAGGCGCTCATGGACGCCCACCGGGCGAGCCGCGACGGGACGGTCCGCGACGAGCTCCGCCGGGCGGTGGTCGAGGTGGCGCTGGCTCACCACCTGGCGAGCCCCTTCACCAGCCTGGTGGCGGTGGACGTGACGCCGGTGCGGCCCGGTGCCGAGAGCCTGCAGCGCCGCACCGTGGCAACCAACCTGCCTCACGGCTGGGACTACGACCACGTGTTCGGCCTTCCCCAGACCGCCACGCCGGGTCCGCTGCTGCGCTGGCTGGGGTTGGCGCTGGTGTTGGGGACCCTCCTCGGCTGGCGTCTGCTGCCGGGGAGAGTCCGGACGTGAACCGGCGGACGGGCCTCCTGCTCCTGGGCCTGGTCGGCCTGGGGATGCTGGCCTGGGGCAGCTGGATTCCCCTCAAGGGGCTGCTGGCCCAGGCGCTGCTGGAACGCGCTTGGGCCGCCGGCAGCGCCACCGCGGCCCCGCGCCCCTGGCCCTGGGCCGACACCCGCCCGGTGGGGCGGCTGCGCGTGCCGCGCCTGGGGGTGGATCTCATCATCCTCGCCGGCGACAGCGGGCGGACCCTCGCCTTCGGGCCGGGCCTGGCCGCCGGCAGCGCACCGCTGGACCGCACCGGCACCCACCTGGTGAGTGGCCACCGCGACACCCACTTCAGCTTTCTCGGCGCGTTGCGGGAGGATGACCGGATCGAGCTGGAGCGGCCCGACGGGTCCCGGCGCCGTTACCGGGTCAGCGGGACCGCGGTGGTGGACGCGCGCACCACGGCGTTCGGCGCCGATTCGGACCGGCTGCTGCTGGCCACCTGCTGGCCCCTGGAGACGCCGGTTCCGGGGGGATCGCTGCGCTATCTGGTGACCGCGGCACCGCTGGCCCCCCGGGCTTCCCTGCCAGGCGCCGGAGCGGCCGTTCCCTGAGCCGCCCTGTTCCGCAGGGGGCGACAGCGCCACCCCGCCGCATCCCTGCCGGGTGGCATGACCGCCCCTCCGCCCCCCGCTCTCATGACATTCCCTCAATTCTTCCTCAATTGATGCCAATAGGCGTCCCATACTCATTGGGTGAGCAACGGGGAGAATGCCCGCCGGAATGAGGTTCGCCAGCGTCATGAGAGAAGCACCCGCGTCATCGGCCCGGTCGCGCGAGCAAGGCGGGCGGATCGGTCCGTTGTTTCTCGTCGCGCTTGTTCTGGGCGGCTGCGCCGCGGTGGGGCCGGACTACAAGGCGCCGGAACCCGGGGTTCCCGCGGCCTGGCAGCGGAGCGCGGCGGGGTCGAGCGTCGGGATGGATTCCGGAATCCTGGATCACTCCCGCTGGTGGGCGAATTTCGACGATCCGCTCCTGGCGGACCTCGTCGAGCAGGCGCTGGCGGGCAGTCCCGATGTGAAGGCCGCGCTGGCCCGGCTGCGCGAGGCCCGGGCCCGGCGCGGTGTGGCCGCCGCCGAGCGGTTTCCGACCCTCGGCGCCTCCGCCAGTATCAGGCGCAGCACCTCCAGTGGCGAGAGCGGCAGTGGGCAGACCCGGGACCTCTACGCGGCCGGCTTCGACGCCGGCTGGGAGACGGACCTCTTCGGCGGCAGGCGCCGGGCTCTCGAGGCGGCCCAGGCCGACCTGGCCGCCGCCGCGGCAGAGCTTGGGGACGTCCGGATCACGCTGGCGGCCGAGGTGGCCCTGAACTATGTGGAGCTGCGGGACTACCAGACGCGACTGGACATTGCGAGGCGCAACCTGGCCAGCCAGGAAGAGACCCTCGATCTCACCCGCTGGCGGGCGCTGGCCGGGCTGACGACGGCGCTGGATGTGGAACAGGCCCGCTCCAGCCTGGAACAGACCCGGGCCCAGATGCCGGGTCTGCGCACCGGCGCTGTGGCGGCGCAGAACCGCCTTGCGGTACTGCTCGGGCGCAACCCCGGGGACCTCGACGGACAACTGGCGGCGGTGCGGCCGATCCCGTCACCGCCCAGGACCATCGCCGTGGGCATCCCGGCGGACGCCTTGCGCCGGCGGCCGGATATCCGCGCCGCCGAGCGGAACCTGGCTGCCGCGACCGCGCGCATCGGCGAGGCGGAGGCGGATCGCTACCCGGATTTCAGCCTGAGCGGCACCCTGGGGCTGGAGTCTCTGGCCCTCGATTCGTTGTTCGGCGGCGGTGCCGTGACCCGTTCCCTGGCGGCGAGTCTCGCCGCCACCCTCTTCGACGGCGGGCGCATTCGCCGGAACATCGAGATCCGGACCGCGCTCCAGGAACAGGCCCTGGCCAGCTACGAAACCACCGTCCTGAATGCCCTCGAGGAGGTGGAGAACATCCTGGCGGGGCTCGCCAACCGGCAGGCGGAGCGGGATGCGCTGCGCGTCGCCACCGGTTCGGCCCGGAGTGCCGCGGCACTCGCACAGGCGCAATATAGTTCCGGCCTGGTGGATTTCCAGACCGTTCTCGATACTCAGCGCTCGGTATTAAGTCTTGAAAGTCAGTTGAGTAGCGCGGAAAGTGAAATTGTGTCTGAAGTTATACGCCTGTACAAGGCTCTCGGTGGCGGATGGGCAGGGGCGGCCGAGGCCGGCCCCGATGGGCGTCTTGAGTGAGGGACGGGAAACATGAGCGGGCCCGATATCAGGGATAGCGATGATCTCAACCAGGTGTTGAGCTCGAAGGGCGGTTCCCCCCGCGGAAAGGTCCTGCGGCGGGTTCTCATCGGTCTCTGCCTGCTGGCCCTGGTGGCCGCGGGGGTCTGGTACGGAAGCAGCGACACGCCCTCGACCGGGGTGCGTTACCTCACCGAGCCGGTCGTGCGGGGGGACCTCCACGTGACCGTGACCGCCACCGGGACCCTGCAACCCACCAACCAGGTGGAGGTGGGCAGCGAACTCTCCGGCATCATCAAGTCGGTGTTCGTGGAGGAGAACGATCGGGTGGAGGTGGGGCAGGAGCTGGCGCGGCTCGACACCACCAAGCTCGGGGCCCAGGTCCTGCGCTCCCGCGCCGCGCTCAAGTCCGCCGAGGCGAAGGTCCGGCAGGCCGCCGCCAGCGTCCGGGAGGCGCGCGCCAATCTCGCCCGCCTGCGCCAGGTGGCGGAGCTGAGCGGCGGCAAGATGCCGGCGCCCGCGGACATCGACGCCGCTGAGGCCACGCTGGCGCGGGCCGACGCCGACCAGGCCAGCGCCGAGGCCGCCGTGTCCGAGGCGCAGGCGGCCCTGGAAGTGGACGAGACCGATCTCGCCAAGGCCAGCATCCGCTCTCCCATCAACGGCATCGTCCTCACCCGCTCGGTGGAGACGGGCCAGACCGTGGCCGCCTCGCTGCAGGCGCCGGTGCTCTTCACGCTGGCGGAGGACCTCACCCAGATGGAACTGCATGTGGACGTGGACGAGGCGGATGTGGGCCAGGTGCGCGAGGGGCAGACGGGCAGCTTCAACGTGGATGCCTACCCGGACAAGCTCTTTCCGGCGCAGATCACCCGCGTCAGCTTCGGTTCCCAGACCGTGGAGGGGGTGGTCACCTACGAAACCGTCATGCGGGTGGAAAACAACGATCTCTCCCTGCGGCCGGGGATGACCGCCACCGCCGACATCACCGTGGAGGAGCGCCGTGGGGTGCTGAAGGTGCCCAACGCCGCGTTGCGTTTCACCCCGCCGCGGACGGCGACGGGCACTGACCAGCGTCCCGGGGGCATCGTCTCCAGCCTGATGCCCCGCCCGCCCCGCTCCGTCACCGGCCGCAGGGCCAGCCAGCAGAACGGCGGCGGCGCGGCCAGGCAGGTCTGGATCCTGAGCGACGGAGAGCCGCTGGCGGTGGCGGTCGCCACCGGCGCCAACGACGGGCGCATGACGGAGATCGTTTCCGGCGGATTGGAGGCGGACATGGCGGTCATCGTCGATTCTGAGAGCAATGGGCGATGAGCCCGGATCGGGACCAGGCGGCACCACTCATCGAGTTCCGCAGCGTCACCAAGGTCTACGGCCAGGGCCAGGCCGCCCTGCAGGCCCTGCGCGGGGTGGACCTGCGCATCCAGGCGGGTGAGTTCGCCGCCATCATGGGGCCGAGCGGCTCTGGCAAGTCCACCGCCATGAACATTCTCGGCTGCCTCGACATCCCCTCCTCCGGCTCCTACCGGTTCCGGGGGGTGGCGGTGGAGAGCCTGAGCCGCAACCAGCGGGCGCTGCTGCGCCGCCACTACCTGGGTTTCGTGTTCCAGGGTTTCAACCTGCTCTCGCGCACCTCGGCGCTGGAGAACGTGGAGCTGCCCCTCATCTACCGTGGCATTGCCCGCGCAGCGCGCCATGCCCGTGCCCGCCAGGTACTGGAGGCGGTGGGGCTGGGCGGCTGGGAGCGGCATACGCCGGGAGAGCTCTCGGGCGGCCAGCAGCAGCGGGTGGCCATCGCCCGGGCCATCGTTACCGATCCGGCGGTGCTGCTCGCCGACGAACCCACCGGCAACCTGGACACCGCCCGCAGCCGCGAGATCATGGAACTGCTCTGCGGCCTCAACCGCGACCAGGGCATCACCGTCCTGATGGTGACCCACGAGCAGGAGATGGCGGCCTACGCCGGCCGGGTGATCCACTTCGTCGACGGCCGGGTGATCGATGAGAGCCAGGGCGGGGAGGAACGCTGATGTTCTGGAATGCGCTGCTGCTCTCGCTGCGGGAGATTCGCCGCAACCTGCTGCGCTCCTTCCTCACCATCCTCGGCATCGTCATCGGCGTGGCCGCGGTAATCACCATGGTGACCCTGGGCAACGGCGCCACGGCCATGGTCTCCAACCAGATCGCCAGCCTCGGCAGCAACCTGATCATGGTGCGCCCCGGCCGGCGGATGGGGCCCGGACGCGATTCGGCCGGTTCCAACCGGTTCAAGCTGGCCGATGCGCAGGCCATTTTCGCCGAGGTGAATTCCATCAAGGCGGTCGCGCCCTCCGCATCCCAGACCGTGACGGCCATCTACGCCACCGAGAACTGGTCCACCAGCGTCACCGGCAGCACCAACGACTACTTCGCCGTGGGCAACTGGGAGCTCCAGGAAGGGCGCGAGTTCACTCCCTCGGAGCTGCGGGCCGGCAAGGCGGCCTGCGTCATCGGCGCGACCGTGCGCAAGGAGCTGTTCGGGACCCGGAGCCCGGTGGGAAGCAAGATCCGGCTCAAGCAGTTCTCCTGCGAGATCATCGGCCTGCTGCGCTCCAAGGGTCAGTCGGCCATGGGGATGGACCAGGACGACGTCATCGTCATCCCACTGCGCACCTTCCAGCGGCGCATATCCGGCAAGACGGAGGTGAGCAGTATCCTGGTCTCGGTGCGCGACGGGGCCTCCACGGAGAAGGTGCAGGCGGACATCACCCGCCTGTTGCGCGAGCGACGCCACATCGCCGCCAACGAGGATGACGATTTCAACGTTCTCGACACCAAGCAGATTGCCGAGACCCTGACCGGCACCACGCGGGTGCTCACCATGCTGCTGGGGGCAGTGGCGGCGGTAAGCCTGCTGGTGGGGGGCATCGGCATCATGAACATCATGCTGGTGTCGGTCACGGAGCGCACCCGCGAGATCGGCATCCGTCTCGCCATCGGCGCACTGGAGCGGGAGGTGCTGCTGCAGTTCCTGGTGGAGGCGGTGGTGCTCTCCTCCCTGGGCGGGGTCGTCGGCGTGGTGCTGGCGGTCAGCGCCTCGATGGTGCTGGCGGACCTGATGCAGGTGCCCTTCATCCTCGACCCGGCCATCACCCTGCTGGCCTTCCTCTTCTCCGCCGCCGTGGGGGTGGTGTTCGGCTACTTCCCCGCGCGCCGGGCCGCCCGGCTGGACCCCATCGAGGCTCTGCGGCACGAGTAGGGCGGCCGTGAGTGCGTGAATGCGTTATTGCGAAAAGGCGGTCGATGCCGACCTACGGCTACGGCTCACGCACTCACGCACTCACGCGCGTCAGCGCCGGATGAGGTCCAGGAACTCGGCGCGGGTGGAGGCGTTGCGCTCGAAGGTGCCGCGCATGGCGCTGGTGATGGTGGAGCTGTTCTGCTTCTGCACGCCGCGCATCATCATGCAGAAGTGGCTGGCCTCGGTGACCACCGCCACGCCGTGGGCGTTCATGATCTCCATCAGCGCGTCGGCGATCTGGTTGGTCATGCGCTCCTGCACCTGCAGGCGCCGGGCGAAGACATCCACGATGCGGGCGATCTTGCTCAGGCCGATGATCTTCCCGTTCGGGAGGTAGGCCACGTGGGCCCGGCCGAAGAACGGCAGGACATGGTGCTCGCACAGCGAGTAGAACTCGATGTCCTTCACCAGCACCATCTCCTTGCAGTCGTCCTCGAACAGGGCGCCCTTCACCACCTCCTCGGCGGTGACGCCGTAGCCGCTGGTGAGGAAATCCATCGCCTTGGCCACCCGCAGAGGGGTGCGGGTGAGTCCCTCGCGCCGGGGATCCTCGCCCAGGCGCACCAGCATCCCGTGGACCAGGCTCTCGAACTGCTCGTCATAGGTTTCGTCGGCTTCGGCATCCAGGTTCGCCGCGTAGTGCCCGCCCTTCACGATATCGGTCTTGAGCCGCTTGTTGCTGTCCATTCCTCTCTCCTGCAGGGCCTGCACCGGGTGATTCGGAGCGCCCGTGGCGCCGTGCTGGCTTGATCTGGATTCTGAGTGCCTTACCCTCGTAGGGTCGGCAGATTGAGTCTGCGGCCGTGGTAATCAGAACGGGACCGACCGGCGACCAGCGCCGGGTGACGCAGAGTTTCATCTGATTGTATCTCCGCGTGCCCAGTATATAGGGCTCTCCCACGGTTTTTTACACAAGTCTTACAGGGACTTTCACATGCATCGGACCCGCCATATCCGCACCGCCAACCTCATCATCCTGCTGCTCCTGGTGTTCCCGCTGCTTCTTCCGGCTCCGGCGGGCGCGCAGCCGGCCGCCGAACCGCCGGCCGCCGATGCGGATGTGGAGGCCCTGATCCACGTACTGGAGAATCCGGACGCCCGTGCGCGACTGCTGGAGCGCCTGCGTGAAACAGCGCCGGCCGCGGCGGGCGACGCGAACGGCGCCGCGCTCCAGGGCGTCACGGCCGACCTGCTCGGGCGCGTTTCCCAGCGCTTCGGCGTGCTGGCCGGAGAGCTCCGGACCGTGGCAAGTGTCGTGGGTGAGCTGCCGCTGCTCCTCGAGCGCCTGCCCCGGCAATGGTCCGACCCCGAACGGCGTTCCTTCTGGCTCTCCGTGCTGGGCAACCTCGCGCTCACCCTCGGTGCCGGCTACCTGGCCTGGATGCTGCTGCGGGTGCTCACGCGGCGCCCGCGACGGGCGCTGGCCGGACGTGTGCGCGATACCCTGGCCTCGCGACTGCTGGCCTTTGTCCCCTCGCTGATGCTGGAACTCGTCCCCGTGGGCGCCTTCGCCCTGGCCGCGTGGACGGCGCTGGCCCTGGTGGACCCGCGCGAGCAGACCCGGCTGGTGGTGCTGGCCTGGGTCTATGCCCTGATCGTGGTACAGGGGCTGCGCGCGGTGGTGCGGGCGGTGGTGACGCCCGATGCCCCCTCGCTGCGCCTGGCCGCCATGGATGACGAGAGCGCCCACTACGTGGACATCTGGACCCTGCGGCTGGCGGGCACGGCGGGCTACGGCTTCTTCCTGCTGCAGGCGGCCCTCCTGATGGGGCTGCCCGGCGACCTCCATGCCTTCCTGCTGCGCCTGCTCGGCCTGGTGGTCGCGGTGCTGGTGGTGATCTTCATCCTGCAGAACCGTGAGCCGGTGGCCGCCTGGATTCGTGGCCGGCCGGAGGGGGCCGGGACGCCCCCCGGTGCCGGACTGCAGGCCCTGCGCAACAGCCTGGCGCGGACCTGGCACCTGCTGGCGGCGCTCTATACCGGCCTGCTGTTCGTGATCGGCTCGCTGGGGGTCCCGGGCGGCTTTGTCTACCTGTTCCGCGGCACCGCGCTCACCCTGCTGGTGCTGCTGCTCGGCCGGGGGGCGGACCAGGTGGCGGGCCGGCTGGTGGAGCTGCGGTTCCGTATCAGTCCCGAGCTGCAGCGGCAGCTCCCGGGGCTGGAGCGGCGGGCCAACCGCTACCTTCCCATTCTCTCCGCGGTATTGCGGGCGGTGATCTACGTGATGGCGGCGCTGGCCGTTATGCAGGCATGGGGACTGGGTACCCTGGAGTGGCTGATCTCCGGACCGGGCCGGGCCGTCGTCGCCATTTTCGTCCGGGTGGCCGGCATCCTGCTGGTGGCCCTGGCGGCCTGGGAGATCATCGGCGGCTACCTGGAGCGGCGCCTGCGGGAGACCGGGCCCGATGGCCAGGTGCTGGTGCGCAGTGCGCGCACCCGCACGCTGATGAGCGTGGCGCGCAATGCCCTGCTGGTGGTGGTGAGCGTGGTCTCGGTGCTGATGATCCTCTCCGAGCTCGGCATCAACATCGCCCCCCTGCTCGCCGGTGCCGGCGTGGTGGGCCTGGCGGTGGGCTTCGGCGCCCAGAAGCTGGTGCAGGACGTCATCACCGGGGTGTTCATCCTGTTCCAGGATCTGATGGCGGTGGGCGACGTGGTGAAGCTCGGCGATCGGGCCGGGGTGGTGGAGGCCATCTCGATCCGCTCGGTACGGCTGCGGGACCTCACCGGCACGGTGCACACCATCCCCTTCAGCGCCATCGACACGGTGAGCAACCTCACCCGCGACTTCTCCTTCTACGTCTTCGACGTGGGCGTGGCTTACCGCGAGGACGTGGACCAGGTGATGGACCTGCTGCGCGCGGTGGGCGATGAGCTGCAGGCGGACCCGGCCTTCGCGCCGCTGATCCTCGAGCCGCTGGAAGTGCTCGGGGTGGATGCCTTCGCCGACTCGGCGGTGATGATCAAGGCGCGGATCAAGACCGTGCCGCTGAAGCAGTGGAGCGTGGGGCGGGAGTTCAACCGGCGCATGAAGCACCGCTTCGATGCCGAGGGCATCGAGATTCCCTTCCCCCACCTGTCGGTCTACTTCGGCGCCGACAAGGAGGGCAAGGCGCCGCCGGCGTTCGTCAAGCTCCAGGAGCCGGCGGCGGGAACGGCGGCGGCCGATTGAGCCCGCGCGCCCTCAGGCGCTGAGCGGTTCCCGGACCACCGTCTCAGGCGGGACTTCCCGCAGCGCCGCCCGGATGAGATCGGACCCCGCCCCGGGCCGGTGGGCGCCTTCGGACAGGACCCGGCGCCAGCGCCGCGCCCCGGGCCGGCCCGCGAACAGGCCCAGCAGGTGGCGGGTCATGCGGGTGAACGGCACGCCAGCCTCCAGCTGGCGCTCCACGTAGGGGAGGTACGCCTCCACCACCCCATGGGGCGTCGGCACCGCGTGGCCGTCGCCGTAGAAGCGCCGGTCCACTTCCGCCAGCAGCCAGGGATCGTGGTAGGCGGCCCGGCCCACCATGACCCCGTCCACCCGCTCCAGGTGCCGGGCGGCGTCCTCCAGGCTGGCGATGCCGCCGTTGACGATGATCTCCAGCGCCGGTAAGTCCCGTTTCAGGGCGTAGACCAGGTCGTAGCGCAGGGGCGGGATTTCCCGGTTCTCCTTCGGCGACAGGCCCTGCAGCCAGGCCTTGCGGGCGTGGACGATGAAGGTGCGGCAGCCGGCACCCGCCACGGTCGCGACGAACCGGGCCAGGGCGTCGTAGCTGTCGAGGTCGTCGATGCCGATCCGGTGCTTGACCGTGACCGGTATCTCCACCGCCGCGGCCATGGCCGCCACGCACTCGGCCACCAGGCCGGGCTCGGCCATCAGGCAGGCGCCGAAGCGGCCGTTCTGGACCCGGTCCGAGGGGCAGCCCACGTTGAGGTTGATCTCGTCATAGCCCCACTCCGCGGCCATCCGGGCGCACTCGGCCAGCGCCCGGGGTTCGCTGCCGCCCAGCTGCAGCGCCACCGGGTGCTCGGCCGCGTCGTATCCGAGGTGGCGCGCGGCGTCACCGTGGAGCAGCGCGCCGGTGGTCACCATCTCGGTGTAGAGGAGCGCGTGCCGGGAGATGAGCCGCAGCAGATAGCGGCAGTGGCGGTCGGTCCAGTCCAGCATGGGGGCGACCGCGAAGCGTCGCTGCAGGGGCGTGTTCATGACGCCATTGTAACCGCAGCCGGTGTCGCGAAAGGAGGCCGGTGGCCCCCCCTGCCCGCCGGCGGCTCAGTCCAGCAGCGCCAGTGCCTTGGTCTGGGCGAAGAGCGGCTGGCCCGGCCGCAGGCCCAGATGGTCGGCGGACTTGCGCGTGATCCGCGCCAGCAGGATCGCATCCCCCACCTCGAGCCGCAGCAGGAGCTTGCTCCCGTTGAGCTCCGCCATCTCCCGCAGCCGGGCGGGGAAGACGTTGAGAATGCTGGTCTCCCCGGGACGGTTCAGCGTCACGCTGACGTCCTGGGCATGGATGCGCAGGCGCAGGCGCTGGCCCGGGGTGAGGGCCCGCCGGCTGATGGTGAACCGGCCGCCGGGAAAGTCGAGGTAGGTGAGCTGGTAGCGCTCGTCGTGCTCCGCCACCCGGACCTCCACCACCGCGGCGGCTTCCGGATCCCGGGCCAGGGGCAGATCGAGGCGGGTGAGCGCCTCGTTGAGTCCACCCTGGTGGATCACCCGGCCCTCCTGCAGGAGTACCACGTGGTCGGCCAGGCGGGCGACCTCGTCGGGGGCGTGGCTGACGTAGAGCACCGGGATGGCGAGCTCGCCGTGGAGCCGTTCCAGGTAGGGCAGGATCTCCGCCTTGCTGGCCAGGTCGAGAGCGGCCAGCGGCTCGTCCATCAGCAGCAGTTCGGGGCTGCTGAGCAGCGCCCGGGCGATGGCCACCCGCTGGCGCTCGCCGCCGGAGAGTCCGCCGGGCGCGCGCCCCAGCAGCCGGCCCAGCCCCAGCAGCTCCACCGCCTGGTCCATGGCCACCCGCCGCCGGCTGCGGTCAATGCGTTTCCAGCCGAACTCCAGGTTGCGCTGCACGGAGAGGTGGGGGAACAGCCCCGGTTCCTGGAAGACATAGCCGATGGGGCGGCGATGGGTGGGGAGGAAGCGTCCCCGCCCGCTCTCCTGCCATACCTCCCCGTTCACCTCCAGGCGGCCGACGGGGGCCCGCTCGAGGCCGGCGATGCAGCGCAGGAGCGTGGACTTGCCCGAGCCGGAACGCCCGAACAGTGCCGTCACGCCACGGCCGGGGGCGGAAAACCCGGCGTCGAGACGGAACCCGCCCAGACCGAGTTCGAAGTGTGCGTTGATGCCCATCGGCGTCCCCTCCTCCTGGTGTCGGCCCCCGCCTTCCGGTCGCCTGCCGCCGGTGCCGGGCGGCGGGGTCGCGCGTATTTTCGTGTCAATCGAAAAAGGTGTCACAACCATTTGATGAATGGTGTTCATTCCAGGCGCCGCCGCAGGGCGACCATCCGGCTTCCGCGCCAGCTCAGCCGCCGATAGAACGCCAGCGCCGCCCCGTTGCCGCGATCAGCCAGCAGCTGCAGGCGGTGGATGCCCCGCGCCCGCGCCCACCCTTCGGCCGCGTCCAGCAGTGCCGTACCCACGCCGCGGCCACGCCGTTCCGGCAGCACCACCAGGTCCTCCACCAGGCCGCTTTCACCCCCTTCCGCGGTGGAGACCAGCAGCTGCAGGCTCACCATGCCCACCACCCGCCCCGCCATCTCAGCCACCCACAGGCGTGCCGTGTCGGGACGGTTCAGCAACAGCGTCAATCCCTTGCGCTGACGTTCGGGATCGATGCTGAAGTCCGGTTCCACGCGGAACAGAACCTCGAGCAGTTTCACCATTGCGCAGAGGTCCTTCGCTTCGGCCAGGCGGATGTGGAAATTGACTCGTGGCGGGTGATTCCTGTTCATCCTTCCGCTCCCTTGTGGCCGTAGGGTGGGCGCCGGGCCCCGCTGCCGGCCCGGGGACCGGCTGCCGCCGCGCCGGCCGGACATCGATCCGGACACCACCGGCGCACCATGCCGTTCAGGTGGCCGGCGCCAGTCGTACGCCGATGTCGGCGGGCTCGGCGCGGTAGACCGAGCTCAACACCAGGCCGTCCACCCCGGTGGCGGCGTAGTCGGCGATGTTGCCGGTCCCGATACCGCCGGCGGCCAGCAGCCGCACCCGCGGCCAGCAGGTGCGGATTTCCTCCACGGCCGTGCGCAACCCCCCGGCTGGAAGCTTGTCGAACTGGAGCACATCGATCCCGGCACGGGCGGCCAGCCGCGCCTGTTCCAGCGATTCCACCTCCACCACCAGCGCCTTTTCCACCAGCCTGGGCCGCAGGCTGTCCAGGCGTTCGAGCAATCCCTCCAGCCCACCGACGAAAGCCAGGTGCTGGGGGAAAACCAGCACCGTTTCGGAGAGTCCGAGCCGGTGGGGCAGCGCGCCACCGGCCAGGTATGCCTCCATTGCCAGTCGTTTGAAACCGGGCGGATACTTGCGGGTCGCATACAGTGGCAGATCCGGCCGTACCGTCCGTGCGCGTGCGACGAGCTCCCGGGTGTGGGTGGCGATGCCGCAGGCCTGCTCCAGCAGGTTCTGGGCCACCTTCCAGCCCCGGTGGAGATGGGCGGCGTCGCCAGTGGCCCGCAGCAGGATGGCCCCCGATGCGACGTGCTCGCCGCTGGCCACGATGCCGGTGATCCGGGCGCCGCAGCGCTCCAGCACCCGCGCGGCGACGGCGCTGCCGGCCACCACCACCGGGGCGCGGGTCCGGAAGTTGATCTCCGCGGATTGTGCCCCGATTCCCAGAAGCCAGCTGGTGAGGTCGGGGCCAGGCACATCCTCATCGATCCATCTGTCAATCAATTCATCTGGATAGAAGATCATTTGAATGCTATTCCTCGACGATTCCCGCGCGCCGCCACACACGGACAACCGGGACCGGACGCTCCCGCTCAGGCGCTCGCCCGGGCCATGCGCCGGTTCATCAGCTGCAGGATGAGCAGCACCAGGAAGGCGAAGCCGAGCATGCCGCCGGCGAGCAGGTGGGCGCTGCCGTACTCCAGGGCTTCCACATGGTCGTAGATGGCGATGGAGATGACCTTGGTCTGGCCTGGGATGTTGCCGCCGATCATCAGCACCACGCCGAACTCCCCCACGGTGTGGGCGAAACCGAGGGTGGCCGCGGTCAGGAAACCCGGCCTGGACAGGGGCAGCGCCACGTGAAAAAAACGGTCCAGGGGGCCGGCCCGCAGGGTGGCGGCCACCTCCAGCGGGCGTCGGCCCAGGGCCTCGAAGGCGTTCTGGATCGGCTGCACCACGAACGGCAGGGAGTAGACGCAGGAACCGATCACCAGGCCCGGAAAGGTGAAGGCGAGGCTGCCCCACCCCAGCTCCTCGGCGAGCCCCCCGAGCGGTCCGTTGGGACCCAGACCCACCAGCAGGTAGAAGCCGAGCACCGTGGGCGGCAGCACCAGGGGCAGCGACACCAGTGCTCCCAGGGGGTGGCGCAGCCAGTGACGGGTATGGGCCAGCCACCAGGCCAGCGGGGTGCCCACCGACAGGAGCACGACCGTGGTCACGGTGGCGAGCTGCAGGGTCAGCAGAATGGGTTCGAGTTCCATGGTCATGCTCCCGGGCGGGTGTGACGGGGGGCGGATACCCTATTCGGTGCCGTAGCCATAGGCTTCGATGACCGCGCGGGCCGCCGGGCTCTTCAGGTACTCCGCCAGCGCAACGGCTGCCGGATTGCCGGCCCCCTCCTTCAGCAGGACCGCCTGCTGCTGCAGCGGGGCGTAGAGGGACTGGGGGACCAGCCAGCGGGAGCCGATCTGCTCCTCCGGCAGCAGGGCCACCTGGGACAGCGCCACGAAGCCGAGCTCGGCGTTGCCGCTGGCCACGAACTGGTAGGTCTGGGTGATGCTGTCGCCGCGGATGAGGCGATCGGAGACCGCGGCCTCCAGCCCGAGTCCTTCCAGCACCTCCATCGCGGCGGTCCCGTAGGGTGCGGTTTTCGGATTGGCGATGGCGAGCCGGCTGAACTCCCCCGATTTCAGCACCGTACCCTCCCCGTCCACGCGATCCGGGGCCGGGCTCCAGAGCACCAGCCGGCCGACGGCGTAGGTGAAGCGGCTCCCGGGGACCGCCTTCCCCTCCTCCTCCAGTCGTTTCGGGCGGGCAGCGTCCGCGGCCAGGAACAGCCCGAAGGGGGCGCCGTTGACTATCTGGGCATAGAGCTTGCCGGTGGAGCCGTAGCTGGCCAGGACCTTGTGGCCGGTCGCGGCCTCGAAGGCGGTGACGATCTCCTTCATGGCGGCGGTGAAATTGGCCGCCACGGCGGCGTTGACCTCCGCGGCCATGGCAGCGGAGTGCGGCAGGAGTGCCGTGGACGCCAGGAGGAGAGCCCTTGCGAGGTTGGTGAATCCCTGTCTTTTCATCGTTACTCCCTACTGTGGGTGTCGTGGTTGCGAAGCGGCGGTCAGCGGGTCGCCAGGATCACGCTGGAGGCCTTGAACACGGCGCAGGCCCGCATTCCCTCGCGCAGCTCCAGGTGGCCGATGCTCTCGTTGGTGAGAATGGAGGTCAGGGTCTTGCCGCCGCCCAGATCCAGGGTCACCTCGCCGTTCACGGCGCCCTCCCGGCACCAGACCACCTCGCCGCAGAGGCGGTTGCGGGTGCTGAGCCTGAGGCCATCGTCGGCGTCGGTGAGCAGTATCGAGGTGGCCTTCACCAGGGCGTAGGCAGCATTCCCGGGGGAGAGCCCCAGCCGCTCCACGCTGCCCTGGGTGATCATCGCCACGAGGCGGTTGCCGCCACCGATGTCGAGGGTGACCTCGGCGTTGACGGGGCCGCTCGCGATGGCCAGGACCGTGCCATGAAACTGGTTGCGCGCGCTGCTCTTCATTTCCAGTCGCTCCATGAGTTGGCGGAAATCTTTCATTTCATCCAGTGCCTGCAGATCGGCATGCAATTTGTTGAGATAGCGCCTGTGCATGACCTCGACCCGCTCGAACAGCCGCAGCTGGCGCAGGCCATGGGCCGTGATGCGGCTGCCGCCCCCGTGGCGTCCGCCCGCCGCACTTTCCACCAGGGGCCGTGGGGCGAGGTTGTTCATCGCCTCCACCGCATCCCAGGCGGCCTTGTAGCTCATGCCCGCCGCGCGGGCCGCGGCGGTGAGCGTGCCCAGCTCGGCAATCTTCCGCAGCAGCACCATGTGGCGGCGGCCCGCGAACCTGCGGCCCGCGAGACAGAACTGCAGTTCGGCGTCGAAACCCGGCAGGTCGGCTGTTCCGGCTCCGGTCCTGCCCTCGGTGTGTTGCGTCATATAGGGCGCTCCATAACGCGGGTCGTGTCCGCCCCTGTTCGACCGGCAGGAACCGGCGCGCGGCGGGTCTGTACCCTTGCCACAGCAATCTCCATGCCGAAGTATGGGTTCAGCCCAACCCGTTGATTCGACGCCGTTGGCGTATGCGGTTTGTCGGAAAGCCTTCAGTGGGGAGGGCGCAGTGGGGGAAGGTTGTCGGGATGCCGACACAGGCGGAGTGGAGACGGCGGGGAGGCCGTGAAGGGGACTGGGATCGGATGCGGGGTCGGAAAACCGCTGGGCCGGGATGCCCCGGAGCCGCGGGGAGGGCCTGCCCCCCCGCGGCTTCTTCCCGGGTTTTCCGGCTAGGCCGCCAGCAGCTGGCGCAGTACGTAGTGGAGGATGCCGCCGTGACGGTAGTAGGCCTGCTCCTGGGGCGTGTCGATGCGCACCCGGGCGCGGAACCGGATCGGCTCACCGCCGCTGTCCGGGGTGGCGGTGACCTCCACGTCCCCGCCGAGGGCGGCCACGCCGCGGATGTCATAGGTCTCCATGCCCGTGAGGCCCAGGCGCTCGGCGCCCTCCCCGTCCATGAACTGCAGGGGCAGGATGCCCATGCCCACCAGGTTGGAACGGTGGATGCGCTCGTAGCTGCGGGCGATGACCGCCCGCACGCCGAGCAGCCGCGGACCCTTGGCGGCCCAGTCGCGGGAGGATCCGGTGCCGTACTCCTGGCCGGCGAGGACCACCAGGGGCACGCCGCTCGCCTGGTAGTGCATGGCGGCGTCGAAGATGGTCATCTGCTCGCCGCCGGGCTGGTGGCGGGTCCAGCCGCCCTCCGTGCCGGGGGCCATGTGGTTGCGCAGGCGGATGTTGGCGAAGGTGCCGCGCATCATCACCTCGTGGTTGCCGCGGCGGGCGCCGTAGGAGTTGAACTCCAGTTCCCCGATCCCGCGCTCCAGCAGGTAGTGGCCGGCGGGGCTGTCGCGCTTGATGGCGCCGGCGGGCGAGATGTGGTCGGTGGTGACGCTGTCGCCCAGCACCGCGAGACAGCGGGCATGGAGGATGTCCTCCACCGGCGCGGGTTCCGGCCCCATGGATTCGAAGTACGGCGGGTGCTTGATGTAGGTGGAGGCCGGATCCCAGTCGTACAGCTCCCCTTCGGGCGCCTCGAGCGCCTGCCAGGCGGGATCGCCCGCGAAGATGCGGGCGTAGCGATCACGGAACATCTCCGCGTGCACCGATGCCTCGATGGCCGCCTGGATCTCTTGCCGTCCGGGCCAGAGGTCGCGCAGGTGGACCGGCTTGCCGTCGCTCCCCGTGCCGAGGGGCTCGTGGCGCAGATCGATGTCCATGCGCCCGGCCAGGGCGAAGGCCACCACCAGGGGCGGCGAAGCCAGGTAGTTGAGGCGCACCTCCGGGTGCACCCGGCCCTCGAAGTTGCGATTGCCCGAGAGCACCGAGCAGACCGCCAGGTCGCCCTCGGCGATGGCCCGGCTGACGGCCGGGGGCAGCGGTCCGGAATTGCCGATGCAGGTGGTGCAGCCGTAGCCCACGGTGTGGAAACCCAGGGCCTCCAGGTGGGGCGTCAGCCCGGCGCGATCCAGGTAGTCGGTCACCACCCGCGAGCCGGGGCCGAGACTGGTCTTCACCCAGGGCGGCACGGACAGTCCCCGCTCGTGGGCCCGCTTCGCCAGCAGCCCGGCACCGAGCATCACCGCCGGGTTGGAGGTGTTGGTGCAGCTGGTGATGGCGGCGATCACCACCGCGCCGTGGCCGAGGCCGGGGCCGCCGGGCTCCATCTCCACCCGCTTGTCCCGGGGGCCGGCCTCGTCGTGGCCCTGCAGGTACTCCCCGAGTGCGGCTTCGACATTCGCCTTCACATCCGGCAGCGGGACCCGGTCCTGGGGCCGCTTCGGACCGGCCAGGCTGGGCTGGATGGTGGCGAGATCCAGCTCCAGGAGATCGGTGTAGCGCGCCGGCGGGGCGCCGGTCTCGCGCCACAGCCCCTGGGCGCGGGCATAGGCCTCCACCAGCGCCACCTGGTCTTCGTCGCGACCGGTCAGGCGCAGAAAGCGCAGCGTCTCGCCATCGATGGGGAAGATGCCGCAGGTGGCGCCGTACTCGGGCGCCATGTTGGCGATGGTGGCGCGGTCCGCCAGCGGGAGGTGGACGAGGCCGTCGCCGAAGAACTCCACGAACTTGCCCACCACGCCGTGGGCGCGGAGCGTCTGGGTGATGGTGAGCACCAGGTCGGTGGCCGTGGCGCCTTCCGGCAGTTCTCCCTCCAGGCGCATGCCCACCACCTGGGGTGTCAGCATGGAGATGGGCTGGCCGAGCATGGCCGCCTCGGCCTCGATGCCGCCCACGCCCCAGCCCAGCACCCCGAGGCCGTTGATCATGGTGGTGTGGGAGTCGGTGCCCACCAGGGTGTCCGGGTAGGCGAGCCGCTCCCCTTCCCCCTCCGTCCCGAAGACGGTGCGGGCGAGATACTCCAGGTTGACCTGGTGCACAATGCCCATGCCCGGCGGCACCGCCTGGAAATTGGCCAGGGCCTTCTGGCCCCAGCGCAGAAAGGTGTAGCGCTCATGGTTGCGCTGGAATTCCAGATCGGTGTTGCGGGCGAAGGCCGCCGCCGTGCCGAAGGCGTCCACCTGCACCGAGTGGTCGATGACCAGTTCGGCCGGCTGCAGGGGGTTGATGCGGGCCGGATCCCCGCCCATGCGCTCCATCGCCTCGCGCATGGCGGCCAGATCCACCACCGCGGGAACGCCGGTGAAATCCTGCATCAGCACGCGGGCCGGCCGGAAGGCGATCTCCCGATCGGGCTCGGCCCGGGGATCCCAGGCCGCCAGGGCCTCGATATCCCGGCGGGTCACGGTCTGCCCATCCTCGTGGCGCAGGAGGTTCTCCAGCAGCACCTTGTGGGTGAAGGGCAGCGTGCCGACATCGAACGGTCCGTCGAGCGCGCCCAGACGCCAGTAGGTATAGCGGGCCGCGCCCACGGGGAGCACTGCACGGGCATTGAAGCTGTCGGACATGGAAACCCCCTGTCTGACTGCGTGGCTGGGTCGGGAGCCGGTGCCGTCCTGCAGGCAGACTCCGGCGTCCCGTTCAGAAAGCATAGCGTGTCCGTCAAGACGGACGCGGGCGGGTCTTGTGCAGCGCGGAAATGAAAGGTATTTTGCGCGATAAGTAAATTACGTTGTCCTATAAGCATACTCTATGGCCATGTTTTTTACGGGGAATGGAGCATCGTTTGCCCGCCAGGGTGAGCCAAACGGCGCGCGGTGAAGTACGATATGCGCCGGAAATTTCAGGTATGGAGGAAGTGCAGTGCTCGAAGCCTATCGCCGTCATGTAGAGGAACGCGCCGCAGAAGGTGTCCCGCCGCTGCCGCTCAACGCCGAGCAGGTGGCCGCCCTGGTGGAACTGCTCAAGGCACCGCCGGCCGGCGAGGAGTCGTTCCTGCTGGAGCTCATCACCCAGCGGGTGCCGCCGGGGGTGGATGAGGCCGCCTACGTGAAGGCCGCCTTCCTGGCCGCCGTGGCCCGGGGCGAGGCCGAGTGTCCCCTCATCGACCGCGTGCGCGCCGTGGAGCTGCTGGGCACCATGCTCGGCGGCTACAACATCCACCCGCTCATCGAGGCCCTGGATGACCCGGCGCTGGCTCCCACCGCCGCCCGTGCGCTGTCCCACACCCTGCTCATGTTCGACGCCTTCCACGACGTGAAGGAGAAGGCGGATGCCGGCAACGGCCACGCCCGCTCGGTGCTGGAGTCGTGGGCGGAGGCGGAGTGGTTCACCGCCCGTGCGCCGCTGCCGGAGAAGGTCACCGTGACCGTGTTCAAGGTGCCGGGCGAGACCAACACCGATGACCTCTCCCCGGCCCAGGACGCCTGGTCGCGGCCCGACATCCCGCTGCATGCCAACGCCATGCTGAAGAACCCGCGGCCGGGCATCGACGACGCCCTGGCCCAGATTGCCGAACAGAAGGCCAAGGGCTTCCCGCTGGCCTACGTGGGCGACGTGGTGGGCACCGGCTCCTCGCGCAAGTCGGCCACCAACTCGGTGCTCTGGCACATGGGCAACGACGTCCCCTTCATTCCCAACAAGCGCGCCGGCGGCTTTGTCCTGGGCGGCAAGATCGCCCCCATCTTCTTCAATACCATGGAGGACGCCGGGGCCCTGCCCATCGAGTGCGACGTGAGCGCGCTGGAGATGGGCGACGTGATCGACATCCACCCCTTCGAGGGGGTGGTCCGCCGCCACGACAGCGGCGAGGAGGTGTGCCGGTTCGCCTTCAAGACCGAGGTGCTCGTCGACGAGGTGCGCGCCGGCGGACGCATTCCCCTCATCATCGGCCGCGGCCTGACCGAGCGCGCCCGCGAGGCGCTGGGCCGCGGTCACTCGGAGGCCTTCAAGCGCCCGCAGCCCGCCGCCGACAGCGGCCGCGGCTTCACCCTGGCGCAGAAGATGGTGGGCCGCGCCTGCGGCGTGGAAGGGGTGCGTCCGGGCGTCTACTGCGAGCCGCGCATGACCACCGTAGGCTCCCAGGACACCACCGGGCCCATGACCCGCGACGAGCTCAAGGACCTGGCCTGCCTCGGCTTCTCGGCGGACCTGGTGATGCAGTCCTTCTGCCACACCGCCGCCTACCCCAAGCCGGTGGACATCCAGACCCACCACACCCTGCCGGACTTCATCGCCTCCCGCGGCGGCGTTGCCCTGCGGCCCGGCGACGGCATCATCCACTCCTGGCTCAACCGCATGCTGCTGCCCGACACGGTGGGCACCGGCGGCGACTCCCATACCCGCTTCCCTCTCGGCATCTCCTTCCCGGCGGGCTCCGGCCTGGTGGCCTTCGCCGCCGCCACCGGCGTGATGCCGCTGGACATGCCCGAGTCGGTGCTGGTGCGCTTCAGCGGCGAGCTGCAGCCCGGGGTGACCCTGCGCGACCTGGTGAACGCCATCCCTCATGCCGCCATCCAGCAGGGGCTGCTGACGGTGGAGAAGGCGGGCAAGAAGAACATCTTCTCCGGTCGCATCCTGGAGATCGAGGGGCTGCCGCAGCTGAAGGTGGAGCAGGCCTTCGAGCTCTCCGACGCCTCCGCCGAGCGCTCCGCCGCCGCCTGCACGGTGAAGCTGGACCGGGAACCCATCATCGAGTACCTCAACAGCAACATCACCCTGCTGAAGTGGATGATTGCCAGCGGCTACGAGGATCAGCGCACCCTGGCCCGGCGCATCGAGGCGATGGAGAAGTGGCTGGAGAATCCGGAGCTGCTGGAGGCCGACGCCGATGCCGAGTACGCCGCCGTCATCGACATCGATCTCGCCACCATCCGGGAGCCCATCCTCGCCTGCCCCAACGACCCGGACGACGTGAAGCTGCTCTCCGAGGTGGCCGGCGACAGCATCGACGAGGTGTTCATCGGCTCCTGCATGACCAACATCGGCCACTACCGCGCCGCGGGCAAGGTGCTCGAGGCCTTCGGCGGCGCCGTGCCCACGCGGCTGTGGATCTGCCCGCCCACGCGCATGGACCAGCACCAGCTCACCGAGGAGGGCTACTACGGCATCTTCGGCCGTGCCGGCGCCCGCACCGAGCTGCCCGGCTGTTCGCTCTGCATGGGCAACCAGGCGCGGGTCGCGGACGGGGCCACGGTGATCTCCACCTCCACCCGCAACTTCCCCAACCGGATGGGCAAGGATGCGCGGGTCTACCTGGGATCGGCGGAGCTCTCGGCCGTGTGCGCCGTGCTGGGCCGCATCCCCGGCGTGGAGGAGTACCAGGCGCACATGCAGGGTCTCAACACCCTGGCCGGCGACATCTACCGTTACCTGAACTTCCACCGGATTGCGGAGTTCAAGGAGGTGGCGGACAAGGTGATCCCCCTGGCCCAGGCCTGCCCTTGAGCCACGAATCGGCCCCCGGCGGCTCGTCCGAAGGGGGCCCCCGGTTCATGTCCGCGTCATCCGCGACAGGGCGGGCCGGGCAGGTTACAACCGGAACGGAGCCCCGGCCTGCGGGCGGCGGGCATTAGCCGCCTTTGCGGGGCCGTCGAACACCGCGGGGAGCACGATCCGGAAGGTGGTGCCGTCCGGCCCGCTGCGCTCCAGGATGAGATCACCGCCGTGGGCGCGGACGAGATCGCGGGCGGTGGCCAGTCCGAGGCCGGTGCCGCCGGCGCTCGCGGCGCCGGCGAAGGGCGTGAAGAGATGTTCCCGGGCCGCGTCGGGAATTCCGGGGCCGTCATCGGAAAAGCTGATCCGCACCCGGCCGCCGGGCTCGGTGTCGGCCTCGATGCGCACGGTGCCGTGGTTGTCCATGGCCCGCACGGCATTGCGGCCGAGGTTCATGAAGACCCGGTAGAGGCGGTCGTAATCGGCCTCCACCTCGAGCCCCCGCTCCACCTCCAGCGCCCAGCGCACATCCCCCTTCTCGCAGGGCTCCAGCGAGGCGCCCACCTCCTGCAGCAGCTCCAGCAGGGGAAAGCGGCGCCGTTGGGGAACCGCCTGGTCGCCCCGGGCCAGGTCCAGCGTCTGGGTGCAGAGCTCAACGGCCCGGTCGAGGGAACCCACCAGCAGCGGCGTGACCCGCTTGACCCCGGGATCGTCCACCCGCTGCAGCCGTTCGGCGATGAGGTCTGCGCTGTTGAGGATGCCGCGCAGGTCGTGGGTGATCTTGCTCACCGCGGTGCCCAGCGCCGCGAGCCGGGTCTTCTGGGCCAGTGACTGGCGCAGCTCGGACTGCATGCGGGCGAGCTCCCGTTGCAGCACGCCGATCTCATCGCCGCGGCGGGTGGGCGGCAGCATCCGGGCCGGGTCCTCGGGCGCCTTGCGGTAGCCGACGAGGTTGAGGGTCAGGCGGCGCATGGGCCGCACCATGAGCCACTGCAGCGTGGCGTAGACCAGCCCGGCGGTGATGAGGGAGATGACGATGGAGAGGTTCAGGATGCGCCAGGAGTAGTCGACCATCTCCCGGAATAGGTTGTCCTCCCGGAGGAAGATCTCGACCTTGATGCCGGGCTCGCCCCGGGCCGGTGTGATGACGGAGATGGTGCGCCTGCCGCCGGCGGCCATGGTCAGGAAGGCATCGCGGATCAGTTCCGGCGCGCCCGCCCCGTCGAGCTCGTAGCTGGCGTCCACCCGGGGCATGCCGCCGAGCATCAGTTCCGCCATGGGGCGCCACAACTCCACCGCCAGCACGCCGGATTGCTGCAGCAGCTGCTGCTCCAGCTCCGGCTCCAGCCGCCCGGTCGGCGTGGCGTCGAGCGCCAGTGTCGCCAGGTGCGCCTCGTTGGCCCGCTCCAGCAGGAAGGACTGGCGGAACCGGGCGATGGAAGGGACGTAGATCAGCACCTCGCTCAACATCACGAACAGGATGGTGAACAGGAGCAGCCGCGCCGAGAGGCTGCGGCGCAGAGGAGGCAGGGTGGTATCGGTGTTCCGGCTCAAGCGTTTCTCCCGCGCGATAGTCAGTGCTCTGCGGAACCGCAGCTGGTTGCGGGTACGGGGGTTCCCTCCATCAGACCGTATTCCCCCGCCCGTTCCTTTCCGCTCCAGGGTCGGTCCGGAGGGCGGATTCAGCGCTTGCTGCCGGCGCGGCGACAGAGTCCCGACTCCCGCTCTCCACCCGCCGGGCGGGGAGCGCCCGCACGGGGCCACGCCTTAGTGGAAGACGTTGCGGATCACCTCGCTGACAAGGCCGGTGGCGGCCTGGATCAGCACCAGGTCACTGCCTGTCTGGACCCAGTCGTAACCGTTATGGTACGGGAGGGCGGAGCGCAGATCGGGGTTGACGTAACGCTTGGCGATTCCGGGCGGGAGGGGCTTGCCGCGCGCGAGATTCTTGCGGATGCCGGGCGGCAATGGCTTGGCGCCGCTGTACAGGAGTTCCCGGCGCCGCTCGCCCAGGAGGCCCTCGATGGCCGCCACGGTGAGACCGGTGGTCACCAGGTCTTCCACGGCGGCGGCGTTCCGATCATCCTTCCCCCGCTCGCCATGCCCGTTCATGCCGGACTTGCCGTTCCTTTCCGGTCCGTTCTGGACTTTCTCATGGGATTTACCGTTGCCCTTGCCCTCGGGCGGGGCCGCCTGCAAGGGTGACAACGCCAGGCCGACCACGACGAGTGCGCCGAGGAGTGTATAGAGGCAACGCCTTACGGAATGTCCCATGGGTGCTCTCCTTCGGGTCATGGGAGAGAGGAATTCCAATCGATGTTAGCAGGCGGAATGCGGCGGGTCACCCGGACCCGCCCGGGGAGCACGCCCCGAGGCGCGCTGTTCCGCCATCAGCGGACCATGGGCGTCGCCGCCGGTGTTGCGGGGGGTGCCGGAAGGCAGCGGAAGGGAGTCGAGTCTGGCCCGTCATCCTGGCGTCCGTGGAACGGCCGCTGCCTGAATCCGCTTATGCTGGGCAGTGAAGGGATGAAACTGGTGCCCGGAGCCGGGCTCGAACCGGCACGGGGTCGCCCCCGAGAGATTTTAAGTCTCTTGCGTCTACCAGTTTCGCCATCCGGGCGGGGCTTGTGGTCGTTGGCCCCGGAGGAAGGGAAAAAGTGGAGGCTGGGGTCGGAATCGAACCGGCGTCCACGGCTTTGCAGGCCGCTGCATAACCACTCTGCCACCCAGCCAGGGTAAAATCGTCGGCGCCCTTCGGGGCGCCCGGGCCTCGGGTTGCTGCTGGTCCCTAAGGCCAAAAACCCCGGCGTTGCCGGGGTTCCTGAATCTGGAGCGGGAAACGAGACTCGAACTCGCGACCCCAACCTTGGCAAGGTTGTGCTCTACCAACTGAGCTATTCCCGCGTCATTGTGGGCGCCATTTTAGCGTCCGCTGATGGGTTGTCAAGCCTCGGTCACGGGGTTTTCACAACCACCGCCACCCATCCGCCGAAAGTGGTCCGAAATGATCAGTTTGTACTTTCCCGCCCGGCCATGAGCACCGGCCAGGCGGCGCGCAAGTAGATGAACATCGACCACAAAGTCAGGCCCGCCGCGAGGTAGAGCAGCACGTAGCCGATATCCGCGATGGGCAGACCCACCAGGGGATCATGGTACAGCAGCAGCAGGATGGCCACCATCTGGGCGGTGGTCTTCACCTTCCCCACCCGGGATACGGCCACGTGGGCCCGCTTGCCGAGTTCGGCCATCCATTCGCGCAGGGCCGAGATGGCGATTTCCCGGCCGATGATGATGGCGGCCGCGATCGCCAGGAAGGGGCTCGGATCGTCCTGCACCAGCAGCACCAGGGCCACCGCCACCATGAGCTTGTCGGCGACCGGGTCGAGGAACGCGCCGAAGGGCGAGCTCTGCCCCAGGCGCCGGGCCAGGTAGCCGTCGAGCCAGTCGGTGACGGCCGCAAGGAGGAACAGCGCGGCGGAAATCTCCCGGGCCCAGCCGATGGGCAGGTAGAACGCCAGCACCAGGACCGGGATCAGGGCGATGCGCAGGAGTGTCAGAAGGTTCGGGATGTTCATCAATGGGCCTGTGGGTCTTGTTTTGTTCACACCTGGCGGAGATGGGGGCTGTTCCGGCAGGGCGTCGATACCGCAGAACCACCGTCCTGCCGGGCCGTTGCCCGGCATTCCCGGCACCTCGAACGGCGACACGGATGATTCCGCCCTGCTCCGCTCCTCCGCGCGTTCCGCTGGAGGCTCGGCATTAGTTTACTGCTTCACGGCCCCGGTGTGCCGTGAGAATTGCCGGCCGCGGGCAATGGACGGGGCGAGTGGCGCCCGGCCATGCCCGGGATCGGAGTCAGGATTCGTTGTGGAATGCGTCGTAGAGGCGTTGGGCCAGGGCCCGGCTGATGCCCGGTACCCGGGCCAGGTCCTCCACCCCGGCCCGGGCGATGCCCTGCAGGCCGCCGAAGTGGCGCAGCAGCCCGCGCCGCCGTTTCGGCCCGACCCCCTCCACCGTCTCGAGGGGCGAGCGGCTGCGCTTGCGCGCCCGCTGCTGGCGGTGGCCGGTGATGGCGAAGCGGTGCGCCTCGTCGCGGATCTGCTGGATGAGGTGCAGGGCCGGCGAGTCGGCCCGCAGGGTGAACTCGATCCCGCCGACCACCAGCCGCTCCAGGCCGGCCTTGCGTGAGGGTCCCTTGGCGACGCCCACCACGATCACACCCTCCACCTGCAGCTCCTCGATGACCTTGAGCGCTTCGGCCACCTGGCCCCGGCCGCCGTCGATGAACAGCACGTCGGGCAGCTTGCCCTCCCCGCTCTTGAGGCGGGTGTAGCGCCGCGACAGCGCCTGCTGCATGGCGGCATAGTCGTCGCCGGGGGTGATGCCGGAGATGTTGAAGCGCCGGTAGTCGGACTTGAGCGGACCGTTCCGGTCGAACACCACGCAGGAGGCGACCGTGGCCTCGCCCATGGTGTGGCTGATGTCGAAGCACTCCAGCCGCTGGGGCAGCGCATCCAGATCGAGTGCGTCCTGCAGCGCCTCGAAGCGGCGGTAGACGTCCTGGCGGCTGGCCAGCCGGCTGGCCAGGGCCTGCTCGGCGTTGGTGCGGGCCAGGACCACCCAGCGGGCGCGCTCCCCCCGCAGCCGGTGCAGCAGCCGCACCCGGTGGCCGGCCTCCGTCCCGAGCACCTCCTCGAGCAGCTCGGAGGCATCGAACCCGGCCTCGATGAGAATTTCCCCGGGAATGTCGGCCGCGTGGCGGGCGTTGAGATAGAACTGGGGCAGGAAGGCCTGCAGGATCTCCCGCGCCTCGATCCCCTCCGGGGCCCGGGGGAAGAAGTCCTTGCTGCCGAGCAATCGCCCGCCGCGGACGAACAGCACCTGGACGCAGGCCATGCCGGCCCGGGCGGCCACCGCCACGATATCGGCATCCCCTCCGCCACCGCTCACATACTGGCGCTCCTGCACGCGCCGGAGGCTGGTGATCTGATCGCGCAGCCGGGCCGCCTGCTCGAACTCCAGGGCCGCGGCGGCAGTCTCCATCCGTTCGGCGAGCTCCTCCGCCACCGTGTTGCTGCGCCCCTCCAGGAACATCACCGCGTGGCGGACGTCCTCGGCGTAGGTCGCCGGGGTCACCAGCCCGACACAGGGCGCGGTGCAGCGCTTGATCTGGTACTGCAGGCAGGGGCGCGAGCGGTTGCGGTAGAAGCTGTCCTCGCACTGGCGCACGGGGAAGAGCTTCTGCAGCAGCTGCAGGGTCTCGCGCACCGCGCCGGCGCTCGGGTAGGGACCGAAGTAGCGGCCCTGCTCGCGCTGCGGACCGCGGTGGAATCCCAGCCGCGGGAAGTCGGACTCGCCGGAGAGGAAGATGTAGGGGTAGCTCTTGTCGTCGCGCAGCACCACGTTGTAGCGCGGGCGATGAGCCTTGATGAGGTTGTTCTCCAGCAGCAGCGCCTCGCCCTCGGTATGGGTGACCGTGACCTCGATGGCCCGGATCTGGGCGACCAGGGCCTGCACCTTGGGGCTGGGATTGCCGGGCCGGAAGTAGCTGGAGACCCGTTTTTTCAGGTTGCGGGCCTTGCCCACGTAGAGGATCGCGCCCTTCTCGTCCAGCATGCGGTAGACGCCGGGGCGCGAGGTGAGGGTCCGGAGGAAGGCGGCGCTGTCGAAGCCGCCCTTCGGCTTCTCCGCCTGGCTCATGGCGCCTCGAGCAGCGTTCGGGCCCGCAGCAGCACGGCGTCGAACATGGCCTCGGTCAACCGGCGGGTCTGGGTGTTGTAGCGGCTGCAGTGGTAGGAGTCGAGCAGGATGCCCTCTGCGCCGAGAGCATGCTCGGCCCCGTGGGCGAAGGGATGGGAGGAGAGTTTCCGGTCCAGCGCCCGCAGGACAGCCCGGTGGGCAATGGCGCCCAGGGCCAGGATGACCGGCCGCGACGGCAGGCGGCCGAGCTCCAGGCGCAGGAAGCCGTTGCAGGCGTTGACCTCGGCGGTGGTGGGCTTGTTCTGGGGCGGAACGCACTTGACGGCATTGGTGATCCGGCACCCGTCAAGCACCAGGTCGTCGTCGGCCGCCGTGGAGGCCGGCGCGCTGGCGAAGCCGTGGGCATGCAGCGTGCGGTAGAGCAGGATGCCGGCATAGTCCCCGGTGAAGGGGCGGCCGCTGGCGTTGGCTCCGTGCAGGCCGGGGGCGAGTCCCACGATCAGCAGGCGCGCCCGGGGATCGCCGAACGGGGGGACCGGCGCTGCATGATAGCCGGGGTGCTGCAGCCGCACCTCCCCCAGGAAGGCGGCCAGCCGGGGGCAGCGGCGGCAGTCGGGTTCGAAGGAAAGCGTGGGTTCTGGAATCTGCATGATCGCTCGATAATCAGGCTGCCGGGAGGGTTGGGTCCGCGACCCGGAACGGTCTTCCGTCCTGGCGCTGCCGCGCCATGCATCCGGCCGGGCCGCACCGGGCGACGCGCGGTGCCGGGCTGCCGCGATCGGAGCCGCCCTACCCGGCCTCGGAGTCCTCTATGAGTCCATGGCGGATCGCCAGCCGGGTGAGCTCCACGTCATTGTGGACGCCCAGCTTCTCGAACAGGCGATAGCGGTAACTGTTCACGGTCTTCGGGCTGAGACAGAGCTTGTCCGAGATTTCCTGCACTTTCTGTCCATTGGTGATCATCAGCATCACCTGCATCTCGCGCTCCGAGAGCGTCTCCCAGGGTGATTTGTCGCCCTGGCCCAGGTGCTTCATGGCAATGCGCCGCGCCACTTCCGGGGAGAGATAGGTCTGGCCGGAGCGCACGGTGCGAATGGCTTCGACCATCTGGTGGAAGCCGGCATCCTTGGTCAGGTAGCCGGTGGCGCCCGCCTGCAGCAGCTTGGTCGGAAACGGCTCTTCACTCAGTGCGGTCACGGCGATGACCTTCGAGCGCGGCGAGACCCGCAGCAGTTTGCGGGTGGCTTCCAGGCCGCCGATGCCGGGCATCCGCACATCCATCAGCACGACATGGGGCTGCAGGTCGCGGGCCATCTGCACGGCTTCCTCGCCGCTGGAGGCCTCTCCTATGACGTTGATACCCTCGGCGGTGTTGAGCAGGCTGCGGATGCCCGCCCGTACGAGTTCATGATCATCAACCACCAGGACTTCGATCATCCTCTGTTCTCCGGATACCTGGATGCATGCCCGGCGGGTATCCCTGCCAGAGGGATGGTGCCGCCGGGCAAGCCGACATCACCATACGCCACGCTTTCCCGCGAAGTGTATTGGTGCGCCATGAAAATTAACAAAATGGAACGGACTAGTATTTCCTATTCGCATCAATGGATTCAAGGGAAGGATGTCCCGCCCGGGCCCCGGAGCGTTTGCAGATGCGACATGAGTGTGGCAGGGTAAGGACCTAAGTGATTGACATAAAAGACACCTGTGAATTACGGCTTTTCCCTTCCCAGCCACTGCAACAGCGTACCGTGCCTGACTCGCGCCTGGCTTGAGTGGTATCAGGCCATCCCGCGCGGGCGGGATTTCCGTTTCGTGCCGGTGGGCGGATTCGGTCTTCATCTCGGCCCGAATATCTGACCCGATTTTCCAGTTTTCGGGTTGACGGCGACTCTATTGCGTCCGCCGGCGGCCCTTTCCCATCCGGAGTAATCAACGCCACGGGGCTATGACCCATGACCGAAAAACTGACCGTCAACAATCTCTACAAGATCTTCGGCAGCCGTCCACAGCAGGCCATGGCACTTCTCGAAGAGGGCCTCGACAAGGAGACCATCTTCGAGAGGACCGGTCAGACGGTCGGGGTGATGGACGCCAGTTTCAGCGTCAACGCCGGTGAAATCTTCGTCATCATGGGACTGTCGGGCTCCGGCAAGTCCACCCTGGTCCGCCTGCTGAACCGTCTCATCGAGCCCACCTCCGGCGAAATCCTGGTGGACGGCAAGGATATCGCCAAGCTCTCGCGGGACGAGCTCATCGAGCTGCGGCGCCGTGACATGAGCATGGTGTTCCAGTCCTTCGCCCTGATGCCCCACCTGCGGGTCATCGACAACGTGGCCTTCGGCCTCGAGATTGCCGGCGTCCCGAAGGCGGAACGCCGCGAGCCGGCCATGCTGGCCCTGGCCCAGGTGGGGCTCGAGGCCTACGCCGAGAGCTATCCCAACGAGCTCTCGGGCGGCATGCAGCAGCGTGTGGGGCTGGCCCGGGCCCTGGCCAACGAGCCCTCCGTCATGCTCATGGACGAGGCGTTCTCGGCGCTGGACCCCCTCATCCGCTCGGAGATGCAGGACGAGTTGCTGCGGCTGCAGTCGGAGTCCGAGCGCACCATCATCTTCATCTCCCACGACCTCGACGAGGCCATGCGCATCGGCGACCGTATCGCCATCATGGAGGGCGGGCGCGTGGTGCAGGTGGGCACTCCAGACGAAATCCTGCGCAACCCCGCCGACGACTATGTCCGCTCCTTTTTCCGCGGCGTGGACGTCTCCCAGGTGCTCACCGCCGGGCACATCTGCCGGCGCGAGCAGATCACCGTCATCGACCGGGCCGACACCGGCGTGCGCGCCGCCCTGAAGCGACTCGACGACTACGATCGCGAATTCGGCTACGTCATCGACAAGGCACGCCATTTCCAGGGCGTGGTTTCGGTGGATTCGCTGCGCGACGCCCTCGCCGGCGACAACCCCGCCTTCAGCCAGGCACTGCTCGCCGAGGTGAATGCCATCCCCAGCGACACCCTGCTCAACGAGGTGATGAGCATCGTGGCCCAGAGCCCCTGTCCCGTGCCCGTGGTGGATGACAAGGGCCGCTACCTCGGCGCCATTTCCAAGACCGTGCTGATCGAAACCCTGGACAAGGCGGCCTGAGCCCGGCGCTTGCCGGTGCGCTCACGCCCCGCGGAACCAGGGAGGGTACAGGCCGCGCGACAGCGAACCACCAGGGCCGGACGCCCGCTGACGGTTCGCGTCACAGACGAGTGATTTAACCATGAGCGAATTCTCACTGCTGGATCCTTTCGAAACCTATACCCTGCCGCTGGGCGACTGGGTCGAGAGCGGTCTCGACTGGCTGGTGGACAATTTCCGCGCCATCTTCCAGGCGATCCGCTGGCCCGTGGACCAGGTGCTCGGCGGCGTGGAGGGCGCCCTGCAGTGGCTGCCCCCGCTCGTCGGCATCCTCATCATCGGCCTCATCGGCTGGCAGGTGGCGGGACGCCGTGTGGGTATCGGGACGATCATCTCGCTGTTCTTCGTCGGGCTGATCGGCGCCTGGAGCGAGGCCATGACCACCCTTGCCCTGGTGTTCACTTCCGTGTTCTTCTGCATCCTCATCGGCATTCCGGTGGGTATCGCCGCGGCCCGCAGCGATCGGCTGGAGGCGATCATCCGTCCCGTTCTCGACGCCATGCAGACCCTGCCGGCCTTTGTCTACCTGGTGCCCATCGTGATGCTGTTCGGCATCGGCAACGTGCCGGGCGTGGTGGTGACCATCATCTTCGCCCTGCCGCCGCTCATCCGGCTGACCGACCTCGGCATCCGCCAGGTGCCGGCGGACGTCATCGAGGCCGCGACCGCCTTCGGCGCCACGCCCCGGCAGCTGCTCTACAAGGTTCAGCTCCCCCTGGCCATGCGCACCATCATGGCCGGCGTGAACCAGACCCTGATGCTGGCGCTGTCCATGGTGGTGATCGCCTCCATGATCGCCGTGGGCGGCCTGGGCCAGATGGTGCTGCGCGGCATCGGCCGCCTGGACATGGGGCTGGCCACGGTGGGCGGCGTGGGCCTGGTGCTGCTGGCCATCGTCATCGACCGCATCACCCAGGCCCTGGGCACCCCCAACAAGGAGCGGGCCGGGCTGGCCTGGTACGAATATGGTCCGGCAGCGCTGGTGCTGGGCGCCTGGCGCGCGCTGAGCGGCCGCCGTGAACAGAGCGTGGGTGTCGGCAAGGACGCCCACTGACCCTTTCCCCCTGACACAGAGGAGAAGACTCATGAAGAAGAAAAACATCGGCAAGCAGGGACTGATGGCGCTCGGCCTGGCCGCGGCGCTGAGCCTGTCCGGCGCCGCAGCCGCCGCGGAGATGCCCGGCAAGGGCGTGACCGTGCAGCCGCTGAAGAGCAGCATCGCCGAGGAGACCTTCCAGACGCTCATCGTCATAAAGGCGCTGGAGGAGCTCGGCTACAAGGTTCGCGACATCATGGAGATCGAATACGCCGCCGGCCACGTGGCGCTGGCCAACGGCGACGCCACCTTCATGGCCGATCACTGGGATCCGCTGCACAACGACTTCTACGAGCGCGCCGGCGGCGATGAGAAGCTCTACCGGGAGGGGGTCTACTCTCCCGGCGCCATGCAGGGCTACCTCATCGACAAGAAGACCTCGGACAAGTACGGCATCACCAACCTGGGCCAGCTGAAGGATCCGGAGATAGCGAAGATCTTCGACTCCAACGGTGACGGCACCGCGGATCTCGCCGGCTGCACGCCGGGCTGGGGCTGCGAACAGGTGATCGAGCACCAGCTCGACGCCTTCGGGCTGCGGGACACGGTTACCCACAACCAGGGTTCCTATTCGGCCATAATCGCCGACACCATCACCCGCTACAAGAAGGGCGATCCCATTCTCTACTACACCTGGACCCCCTACTGGGTGAGCGGCGTGCTGGTGCCCGGCAAGGACGTGGTGTGGCTGAACGTCCCCTTCTCCTCCCTGCCGGGTGAGCGCAAGGATGTGGACACCTCCATGCCCGACGGCAGCAATACCGGCTTCCAGGCCAACAGCCAGCGCATCGTGGCCAACCGCGAATTCGCGGAGGAGAATCCCGCCGCGGCGAAACTGTTCGCCATCATGGAGATCAGCAGTAACGACATCAGCGCGGAGAACCTGATGATGCGCGACGGCGAGGACAGCGAGAAGGATATCGAGCGTCACGCCGAGGAGTGGATCAAGGCCCACCAGGAAACCTTCGACGGCTGGGTCGCCGAGGCCCGCAAGGCCGCCATGTAGGACCGCGTCTCCAGGCAGCGGGGCATGTGGACAGGCGGGCCCCCGGGCCCGCCTTTTTGCATCCGCTTCCGGCAGCGCGGGCATGCCGGTGCAGCCACCGCGCCGCTGACGGGAGCGGCGATTCCCGGCCCTGGCGGAGTCACGCGCCCGTCGTTGGCTGGCATCGGGACGCCAGGACGAAAAGGGTGTTGGCTGGCCGGATGGGGCCGGTTCGCGTCAGCCCGCACCCTCGGCAGCGAATTCCGCCCCTGCCGGCACGGTCCCGAACAGCGGGACCACGCCGATATCCCCCGCCGCATCCCGGTCCACCACGCAGCGCCGCACTCCCGCCATGGAGGGCAGCTCGAACATGGTCCGCTGCAGGAGCCGCTCCATGACGCTGCGCAGCCCCCGGGCCCCCGTGCCCCGCTCCAGGGCGGCGTGGGCGATGGCCATGAGGGCCTCCTCGGTGAACTCCAGCTCCGTGTCGTCGTAGCGGAACAGGGCCTGGTACTGCCTGACCAGGGCGTTGTGCGGCTCGGTGAGGATGCGCGTCAGCAGCCGTTCATCGAGTTCGTGCAGAGGGGCGATGATCGGAAACCGGCCGATGAATTCGGGAATCAGACCGAAGCGCCGCAGGTCCTCCGGGACGACCTCCGCCAGCAGATCCCCCCCGGGGCGCTGTTCGGTGCTATTGGTGAGGGGGGCATGAAAACCGATGCCGGAACCCCGGGCGGCGGTTCGCTCACCCACGACCCGCTCCAGTCCTGAGAACGCACCGCCGGCGATGAACAGGATGTTGCGGGTGTCCAGGGTGACGGTTTCCGCGCCCTCCTTGCGTCGGCCCCGGGCGGGAATGGACACCTCGCTTCCCTCCACGAGCTTCAGCAATGCCTGCTGCACGCCCTCCCCGGAGACGTCCCGCACCCCGAGGGCGGAATCCCCGGCACGGGCCAGCTTGTCGATCTCGTCGATGTAGATGATGCCGTTCCGGGCCCGTCGGGGATCTCCGTCGGCCTGGTCCAGCAGGCGGATGAGCAGGGTCTCCACGTCATCCCCCACGTAGCCCGCCTGGGTCAGCGTGGTGGCATCGGCAATGGCGAACGGCACCCCCACGATTCGCGCGAGTGTGCTCGCGAGCAGGGTCTTCCCGGTGCCGGAGGGGCCGAGCAGCAGGATGTTGGACTTCTCCGGGACGACCGGGCTCTCCTCCACGGCCGCGATTCGTGCAGGCCTGGTGCCCTCCATGCCCGCGAGACGCTTGTAGTGGTTGTAGACCGCGACCGCCAGGATCTCCTTGGCCGTGTCCTGGCCGATCACGTGGGCATCCAGGAGGCGCTTGATCTCTCGCGGGACCGGTGGCGGAGCCAGGGTTTCGTCGCTCCTGCGCCGCCGGCCCCAGCTGCCGACCACGGTGGCGGCCAGCTGCACGCAGTCCTCGCAGATGTGTCCTTCCAGTCCGGCGATGAGCGGGGTCTCCGGCGTGTGCCGGGTGCCGCAGAAGGAGCATTTCATGGGGTGTTCAGCCATGGGGGCCACCCTGCGCCGCCGCGAGCAGTTGCCGGATCCAGGCGCGCTGGTGCTGTCGGCGCAGCCGCTCCTGCATCTGTTCGCGGAGGCGCGGCGCCACCTCCGCGAAGCCCAGTTCGGCGGCGGGATGGATCTTGTCGCAGCGGAGCAGGTGCAGGCCGAGCTCCGATTCCACCACGTCGCTGAGCCCGCCCTCGGGCAGGGCGAACAGGACTTCGTCCAGGGCCGTGTAGAGCTTGCCGCGGGGAATGGTGCCGATGAGTCCGCCATGGAGAGCGCTGGGGCACTCCGAGTGCTGTTGCGCCAGCGCGGCGAAGCGATCCGGGTCGGTGTGGATTTGGCCGGCGATGTCCCGGAGGCGGGCTTCGGCCACGCCATGTCCGTTCTCGGGGAAGTCGGGATTCACCGTCACCAGGATGTGACGCACCGTGCGGGTTTCGGGGCGGACAAAGCGCTCCCGGTTGAGCTGGTAGTGGATCTCCAGGTCGACGGGGCTGATGTCCCCGTGGCGGGTACCGACCCGATCCAGGATCGCGGCAAACCGCAGCTCCCGGTACAGGGCCACGCGCAGCGCCTCGGCATCCAGGTCGTTGCGGTCCAGATCAGCTTCCATTTCCGCGCGATCAGCGTAGCGTCCCCGCACGGCACTGAAGGCCTGCTCCACCCGGGCGGGAGAAACCACCACCTCCCGTGCCTCGGACGATTCCAGCACCAGGCTCTCGATCCGCAGGCTTTGGCGTGCCTGCTCCTCGGCCCGCGTGCGCTCCAGCGGGTCGAGCTCCCCTGGGCGTCGGGAGAAGTTCTCCTGGGCCACCTTGAGGAGATGGTAGGCGAAAGCCTGGTTCAGGGGCGGAGGGGTTGTTGGGCGCAGTGCGGTTTCCATGGTTCATTCCCCGGCTTCATCAAGCGCCTGTTCCGGCACGAGCAGCATCCTGCCGTTGAGATGGACGTGATAGGCGAATCCCGTTTCCGCATCGCGCAGCACCTTCATCACCTCGCCGATTCGCCCTGGTTCCGCCACCACCTCACCGCGGATGGCGAGTGCCGTGCGCGGCGTCACCTTGTCGCGGAACTCGAACCGGCTGGGGATCCAGGGTTCGGACTCCGGCTGCAGTTCCTCCTCCCTGCAGCCCACCACGCGGCTGCTGTCGAGGAAGTGGACCGAGTAGATGAGCTGGTCCTGGAGGAAGGTGCCCACGTTCTGCACGTGGCCCACGCAGCCGCGGCGCACCAGCAGCTCGCCGGTACTCATGCCGGGGTAGGTGCCGTCGTTGCGTACGTTGCGCAACAGCCGCACCGCATCGCCATAGTCGAATCGTGGACGCATGGCAGCTCTCCCGCTCAGTGCCTGATCAGCTGGTCGACGGGGATGAAGACCGGCTGGGGTTCGTGCATACGGAAGACCCTGAACACCTTCTCGGCGCGTGCGTCGGAGTGCACGAAGTCGCTGTAGGCCCGCGACAGCAGCGAACGGAACAGGGCGTGCCTGGCCTCCTCCTGCGGCGGGAGCGCCCCTGCCGCATCGATGTAGTCGTGGAAACGCTGCAGAATGTGCAGCCGGTTCACCTGAACGACAGAAGGAACGAAGGCGATCCCGAAGTAGTCGAGAAACTCCTCCGCGCTGCCCAGTTCCTCCAGGTCCAGTTCCAGGTTGCTGTCCGTCATCTCTTCATTCTCCCGGTAAGGGCCGGCAGTGCCGGCCAGGCGCATGGGGCCGGTTCAGGCTTCCGCGACGGAGATGCCGTCATCGTTGCGGCCACTGGGTTCGGCCATGGCGCCAAGGGCCAGGTCCAGAAGCGGACCGGCGCCGAGGCGGTCGTTGCTGTCGAGCTGCACGACCTTGCGCAGCCGCTCCACGGCACATTCAGGATCGCCGAGACGCAGGAGCAGAAAGCCCGTGGCCTTGAGTGCCAGCAGGTAGAAGCGCGTCAGCACGATGGAAGTGACTACCGCATTGGCCAGGTCGGCATAGTCGAAGTCACTCCACGTGCCGCGCAGGCCCAGCATCCGTCCGGCCACCTGCAGGGTGCGTTCGGCCACCTGAAGCGCATCCCCGTAGCGGTGCCGGTAGTAGTAGAAGCGGTAGAGGGCCACCAGCACCGCCAGGTGCTCGGGCGCGAGGAAGTAGGCCCGCAGCAGCAGGTGCTCGGCCCTCTCGTGCGGGTAGCAGGCCGCGGCCTCCTGCAGCAACCGCTCCGGCTCGTCGCCCAGCGGGGCGTCGAAATACATAGCCTGGCCTTCGAAATCGAGCAGATCCATGACGGTCATCCTCGCGTCGGTTCCCGCGATACGCCCCCACTGGCGGGGGTCGCGGTCTCACACAGTTCCATTGCGTTGCACTCGTCGCAGTCCTCGACCGGCATCGCGCCTGATCCTGCCTGGCGTTGCTCCAGGATGCGGATCCGGTCCAGCAGGCAGGTGATGGCGCTGGCGACCGGATCGGGTATCAGGTGATGGTTGAGGTCCACGCCGTAGGGGTTGGGACGGCTCTCGCCGCGGTGACGCACCACCCGTGCCGGGATGCCGACCACCGTCCGCCGGGCGGGCACATCGGCGATGACCACCGAGTTGGCGCCGACCCGGCAGCGCTCGCCCACGGTGATGGGGCCGAGAATCTTGGCGCCTGCGCCGACCACCACGCCGTCCTCCAGGGTGGGATGGCGCTTGCCCTTGCTCCAGGAAGTACCGCCCAGGGTGACGCCGTGGTAGAGCGTGACGTCGTCGCCCACCTCCGCGGTTTCGCCGATGACCACGCCGCAGCCGTGATCGATGAAGAAGCGCCGGCCGATGGTGGCGCCGGGATGGATCTCGATGTGGGTCCAGCTCCGCACCACGAAGGCGAGGAAGCGGGCCAGGTAGCGGAAGTTGCGCCGCCACAGGCGGTGGGCGATGCGGTGCACGAGGATGGCATGAAGGCCCGGGTAGGTGGTGAGCACCTCGAAGCGCGTGCGTGCCGCCGGGTCGCGCTCGAAGACGCAGGCCAGGTCCTCCCGGAGCTGGCTGAGCAGCGTGATGCGCTCGTTGCAGACGGGGCGTTCCAGCAGGGCGGTCTGGTCCGTGCTCATGACACTCTCCTCAGTGGCCCACCGCCAGCGGCAGCGGCTCGAGCAGCTCGGCGTAGAAGGCGTGCAGGTCCTCCGCTTCGGGCGCGCGCTTGGCATCCATGGTGAAGCGCCGCACGCGCCCGAGGATGAGGGCCGCCTGCTCGCGGGTCAGGGCGATGCCGAGTTCGCCGTAGGCGCGGATGACGCCGTGGGTGCCCGAGTGCTTGCCCAGCACCAGGCGGTGGCTGCGGCCCAGCTCCTGCGGATCCACGCCCTGGTAGTTGAGCGGGTCCTTGAGCAGGCCGTCCACGTGGATGCCCGCCTCGTGGGTGAAGACGCCGTCGCCCACCAGGCTCTTGTGCCAGCCGATGGCGCGGCCCGAGGCGCGGGCCACCAGCGCCGAGAGCTCGCCGTAGTGGCGCAGGTCCACGTGGGTATCGATGCCGTAGAGGCGGCGCAGGCCCAGGGCCACCTCCTCCAGGGGGGCGTTGCCGGCGCGCTCGCCGAGGCCGTGAACCGTGGTGTTGGCGTGGGTGGCGCCGCCGAGCACGGCGGCGAAGGTGTTGGCGGTGGCCAGCCCCAGGTCGTCGTGGGTGTGCACCTCCAGCTCCAGATCCACCGCCGCGCGCAGGGCGCGGAAGCGCTCCAGCATACCGAAGGGCTCCATGATGCCGAGGGTGTCGGCGAAGCGCAGACGGCGGGCGCCGGCGCGCTGGGCCGTCTCGGCCACCCGCAGCAGGAAGTCGCTGTCGGCCCGGGAGGCATCCTCGCCGCCCACGCAGACCTCCAGGCCGGTGTCGAGGGCGGCCCGCACCTGGCGGTCCACCTCGGCGAGGACCCAGTCGCGGTCGCGGCCGAGCTTGTGGCGGATCTGCTGGTCGGAGACCGGCATGGAGAGGTCCACCATCTGCACCCCGAGACCCATGCAGCTCCAGAGGTCGTCGGCGCGCATGCGGCTCCAGACCAGCAGCCGGGCGTTGAGCCCGAGGGCAGCCACCGCCCGGATGGCCTCGCGCTCCTCCCTGCCCATGGCCGGGATGCCGATCTCCAGCTCCGGCACGCCCACCGCGTCGAGGCCGCGGGCGATGGCGAGCTTCTCCTCCAGGGTGAAGGCCACGCCCGCGGACTGCTCTCCGTCGCGCAGGGTGGTATCGTCGATTGTCAGGGTCCGGCTGGTTGGCTGCATGGTGCTTCCCTCGCTGTCCGTATGAGTATTAGCAACAGCCGTGCCAGCATCCATGCCAGCATAAAAACAATGGGTTGGGCGTTCACCTCGGCCGTATTGGCCGGTTTGCGACAGACAACCGGGCAGGCGCTGTAGGGGTTGGCACATATCGCCCTGAAGCGGGTCGCTGCCTCCGCCAACGGCCGACCGGACAAAAAAAACGACCGCCGGTGGCAGACCGGCGGTCGCAACAGGGAGAGACACGTCAGGCGTAGGCGGGGGCGAAGGCCTTCTCCGGCTCGCTGACCGGGCCGTCCTCGCCCCAGTAGGGGGAGAGCTTGCGCAGCTGGGCGATCACCGGGGGTACGGACTCGATGACCCGCTCCACCTCCTCCGGCGTGTTGTAGCGGGAGAGGGAGAAGCGGATGGTGCCGTGGGCCGCGGTGAAAGGGATGTCCATGGCGCGCATGACGTGGGAGGGCTCCAGCGACCCGGAGGTGCAGGCGGAGCCGGAGGAGGCGGCGATGCCCTGCTTGTTGAGCAGCAGCAGGATCGCCTCGCCCTCCACGTACTCGAAGGCGATGTTGAGGGTGTTGGGGAGGCGGTTGGCCGGGTCGCCGGTGACGAAGCAGTTGGGCACCGCCGCGAGGACGCCCTCCTGCAGCCGATCGCGCATGGCGCCCACGAAGATATTCTCGTAGTCCAGGTGCTCCAGGGCCAGCTCCGCGGCCTTGCCCAGGCCGATGATGGAGGTGACGTTCTCGGTGCCGGCCCGGCGGCCGCGCTCCTGATGGCCACCGCGCAGCAGCGGGCGGAAGCGCACCCCGCGACGCAGATACAGTACCCCCACCCCCTTGGGCGCATGGAGCTTGTGGCCGGAGAGCGAGAGCATGTGGATCTTGCTGTCGGCCAGGTGGATGGGCACCTTGCCCGCCACCTGCACCGCGTCGGTGTGGAACAGCACCCCGGCGCTGTCGGCAAGCTCGGCCATCTCCTCCACCGGGAACAGGGTGCCGGTCTCGTTGTTGGCCCACATCACCGAGACCACCGCCACCCGGTCCGAAAGCAGGCGGATGTACTCCTGCATATCGAGCCGCCCCTTGCCGTCCACCTTCAGGCGGTGGACCGTGTAGCCCTCCTTCTCCAGGTGCTCGCACAGGCTCAGCACCGCCGGGTGTTCCACGGTGGTGGTGATGATCTCGCGCCGCTCCGGCTGGGCGCGCAGCGCCGAGAGGATGGCGGTGGAGTCCGATTCGGTGCCGCAGGAGGTGAAGATGATCTCCGAGTCGTGCTCGGCCCCGAGCAGCGCCTGCACCTGCCGGCGTGCCTGCTTGAGCGCCATGCCCACCTTGTTGCCGAAGCTGTGCAGCGAGGAGGGGTTGCCGAACTGTTCGGTGAAGTAAGGCAGCATCGCCTCCACCACCTCGGGCGCCACCATGGTGGTGGCGTTGTTGTCCAGGTAGACGTCGCTCATGGTCAGCGCCCTCCCGCCTCGGCCAGCTGGCGCGCGGCCACCGGCAGCACCTTCACGAACTCGCCCAGCTCCTCGGTGAGCTGCTGCTGGATGCCACCCAGCGTCGTCGCGGCCATCTGGCAGCCGGCACAGGCGCCTTTCATGTTCACGTAGATATTCCGGCCCTCCACGTCCACCAGTTCCACGTCGCCATGGTCCATCTGCAGCCGCGGGCGCAGGGACTCGATGATCATCTCGATGCGGCGGATGCGCTGGATGTTGGTGAGCCTGCCGCTCGCGGCCGCCACCTTGGAGGGGGCGCTGGGGTCGAAGGCCTCGCCCTGCTCCGCCAGGACCTTCACCAGAATCTCCTCGATCCCCTCGTGGCAGGCCGCGCAGCCGCCGCCCGCCTTGGTGTAGTGGGTCACGTCCTCCACGGTGCGCAGGCCGTTGGCGCGGATGGTGTCCTCGATGAGCACGGCGTCCACGGCGAAGCACTTGCAGATGAGCGCCCCCTCCTCGTGGTCGTCGCTCCAGATCTCGCCGCGGTAGTTGGCCACCGCCGCCTGCAGCGCCTCACGGCCCATCACCGAGCAGTGCATCTTCTCCGGCGGCAGACCGTCGAGGTAGTCGGCGATGTCCTGGTTGGAGACCTTGAGGGCGTCATCCAGCGTCATGCCGGTAATGATCTCGGTAAGCGCCGAGCTCGAGGCGATGGCCGACCCGCAGCCGAAGGTCTGGAACCCCGCGGCCTCGATCACCTCCGTTTCCGGGTTCACCTTGAGCATCAGGCGCAGGGCATCGCCGCAGCTGATGGAGCCCACGTCGCCCACCCCGTTGGCATTCTCCACCGGACCCGCATTGCGGGGGCTGAAGAAGTGCTCCTTGACCTTGTCCGAGTAGTCCCACATGGTCTCTCTCCCGGTATATGCTTGGATCCCGCCGGTTCAGGCGGTGAACGAGGACCCGCAGCCGCAGCTGTGGGAGGCGTTCGGGTTGACGAACTTGAAGCCGCTCCCCTCGAGGCCGTCCAGGAAGTCGACGGTGGTGCCCTTCAGATAGGGGGCGCTCAGGGGGTCCACGTAGACCGTCACGGGACCGCAGGTCACCTCGAAGTCCTCGGCCTCCTTATCCGCCACCAGGTTCATGCTGTACTGGAGGCCGGAGCAGCCGCCGCCCACCACGGCCAGGCGCAGGCCGCTCACCGGTTCTTCGGAACCCTGGATGAAACGGCGGATGGCCTTCTGGGCGCTTTCGGTCAGGGTGAGCATCGATTCATCTCCTTGTGGCAGGTGTGAATTGCCTGATTGGTGCCGAGGGTTCTGCAACGCCTGTGCCATTTGCTTGGAAATAACGCAACGTATTGATAGTTATCAGCTCATGTGCTGACCACGACCCCGGCGGGCGTTGTTGCAAACCCTACATAACGGCTCGAAGCCTTCAAAACCACATTCAAAAAAGGGAGAAGAGGATGACACTCGATCAGCGCCAGCCCGGCGATCTCGCCTACGCCGTCACAGAGACTCACCGTTAGTTACCTGCCGGTCCCAAACGATGCCTGACCGATATTCGAGAATCTTCCTGCTGAGCCACATGCGCGCCTATACCAGCCTGGCGGGACACATTCTTGGATCCAACCCGGCCATCAACGGCTATTTCGAGATGCACCTCGGCTACGAGGATGCGGGGGCCCTCGATCGCCAACTCGCCGAGTACAGGAAGCATGAAGACCTCAAGGACGACAGCCGGTACCTCTTCGACAAGCTGTTGCACAATGACTACCGCTTGCTGCCGGAACGGCTTGGTCAGGCGCGGCTGAAGATCCTGGTCGGGATACGGCCGCCGGAACCCACCCTGAAGAGCATCGTGGACCTGTTTGAACGCAAGGGGGGAAACGAGGCCTACGCATCGCCCGAGGCGGCAACGCGCTACTACACGGAAAGACTCGAGTGGCTGGCCGATTTCTGCCGCGCCAGAGCCGGTGCGTACTTCTATTTTGACGCCGAGCTGTTTCGCGCCCGGCCCCAGGCCCTGCTCACCGCCCTGTCAAACTGGCTCGAGCTGGAGGAGCCCTTGAGCGGGCACTATCAGGTGTTCAGCCAGACCGGCAAGGCGCGCAGGGGTGATTCGTCCGCGTTCATCCACCGGGGAGAGATCGCCAGAGGGGGGGCGGACTACCCTCACGTCCGCATTCCACGACAGCTGCTGGACCAGGCGCAGGCAACCTACCTGCGTTGCCGGCGGCAGATGGTCGAGTTCGCCGCGGACGCCATCCTCCTGGAGGCATCGTCGCCTCCCTGAGTTCGTGAACAGCTTCACGCCTGGAGGCACAGCCAGCGGCTCTGAAAGTGCCGCCGGGAGTGGCGCAGCATACTAGGCGAAGAGGCTGTCCCAGGCATCGCGCTCCGAACGGTAACGGATGAGCGCAGCGACGATCTGCTCCCGGCGCCGGGCGCGGTGCGCCGCGGACCGGATCTGCTGCCATGCAGGCGACCGCTCGCCGAAGTTGCTGCGGATGCTGGTGATGAATAGCTCCGCCTGGGCCATGGCTGGCTCCAGCACCGCCCGCCCCTGCCACCAGTGGCCCTCGTCGAAGACCAGCGCCCGGAGCCGCTCCAGCTTCTGCGCCACGGCCTGGTGCTTCTCCTCGTAGAGGGCGAGCAGCTCCGCCTCCTTGCGTCCGATGATCCCGCGCACCAGCGCCTCGGGAAAGGGCCGCTGCACATCCGCCTCCTGCGCCAGCGCCTCGGCGGTGAAGAGCATCAGGTCGCCGAAGAACTGGCGCTCGAACTCGTCGGAGAGATCGACGACCTGCAGCTCGCCCGCCTGTTCCAGCTCGACGCCGGGACGGAAGTCGTCCTGCGGCCCGCCGCCGGAGGTGCGCGTGTGCAGGTGGGGCATGTTGATGGAGGCGAAGCGATGGCCGATCTCCGCGGCGATGAGGCGCCCGGCGGTGGGGCCGGACATGCGCAGGCGCAAATCGCCGAAGGGAATGATGTACTTGAGCCCCGCGAAGTTGACCACGTAGTTCCCGGGATAGACGGTGCGCGCGGGCGCGAGCGCCGTGAGGCCGCTGCCGTAGTCGAAGAACGTCCTGCGCGTCAGGTGCTCGCCGAAAAAGAAGGCGTTCAGCCGCCCGCAGAAGTCCCGCAGGCACGCCCCGTGATCGTGCGCGCCGTGGAGGCGGCAGCGGTAGGGAAAGGTTTCCACCGGGTTCTCGAAGCCGAACAGCCCGGCCAGATCGTGGTAGGCCGCCGCGCCCGGCCGCCGCGCCGGCAGGGCATGGAAACGGCAGGCCTCGTCGGGATCCAACGCCGCCATCGACCGGAAGTGGGTCGTCACGTCATCGAGGAAGTTCGCCGCCATCACCGACGGCGAGACCGGTGGGTCCCCCACCAGCTTGCCCGTCAGCATCAGGGTGTCCGTGGTGCGGAACACCTTGTCGATGGCATGGAAGTAGTTCAGCCCGCAGACGGACTGCTCGCCCTCCCCGGTCAGCCGGTTGACGCAGAACGACTGGTCGCTGTCGACCATGTAGTAGAGGGTCCGCGCCCTGTCCCCGGTGAGCTGCAGGCACTTCAGGTAGCTGAGGTTGCGGTTCGCCGCCTGGCCCTTGCGGTAGAAGCGCTCCCGCGGCAGCCGGGTGAGAATGCCGCCGAGCCGCTCCCGCAGCGTTCCGGGCAGCGAATGCAGCAGCTCGTACTGCTCCTTAAGCCCGAAATGGACCACCCGCAGCCCCTTCCCCCGGTACGCTTCCACCAGCGCCCGGTGCTGGCGGACGTTCTCCGGGTCGCGGCTGTCCTCGGCCACCACCACCTGCACCCGCTGGTAGACCCCGCCCCGGGTTCCGCCGTAGCCGAACTTCTCGCACAGCTGATGGATGCTCTCCAGGCAGGCCTTCAGGTGGGCCGGGCGGTCCGCCACGGGGATGCTGAGGATGAAGTGGTAGCGATCGTCGCCGCGGCGCTCCAGCAGCGCCTCCTGCTCGCGGAAGAGCGACTGGTAACAGTCGAGCAGACCGTCGAAGTCGGGGGGATCGCCCCACAGGGCCTGTTCCAGCAACGGGTAGCACCGCTCGTAGAGGCCGATCGGATCCCCGGGCGAGTCGCTGTTCAGCGACTCGCCGATGGCCGCCAGCCGGGGAATGGCCTGCCCGTAGCGTGCAACGCACTCGCGCAGGCGGGCGGTATCGGAGTCCGTCATGGGCCCCTAGCGCCGCGACGAGTAGTTGGGGTAGGCATCGCGGTCGATCAGAACCTCGATCAGGTTGATGCCGCGCCTGAAATCGAGCCCGGACAGTCTTTCCGCCAGGTCCTCTTCGCTCTCCACGCGCACGTGCCGTATGCCGAAGGACTTCGCCAGGACGGCGTAGTCCGGGTTGACGAAATCGCAGTCGATGAACCGGTCGTGGTAGTGCTGGTGCTGGTTCTTGCGGATGAGCCCCATGGTGTCGTTGTTGAACAGCACGATGTTCAGGGGGATGTCGTAGTTGACCGCGGTCATGATCTCCATGGCGCACATCTGGAAGCCGCCATCGCCCAGCAGCGCGAACATCGGCTTCCCGATCGCACAGGCCGCGCCGATGGCGGCCGGGACCGCATGCCCGAGAGCGGAGATGCCGGTGTTGGGATAAAAGCGATCCTTCCTGGAGACGCGATAGAAGTTCTGCGCGAACACGATGTTGTCGTCGAACATGACCAGGCCTTCGGGGAACTGCTCCTCCAGCCAGTGGTAGAAGGCTTTCACATGGTCGAACTGGCGGCTGAAGATGGTCTCCCCCGCCGCGTCGATCGCCCGCTGCGCCGCCTTGACGAAGGCATCCACGTCCACCGGCTCCCTGGGGGTGATCCGCTGCGCCTCGATGGCTGCCTCCAGCGCCCCGAGATAGGGACCGAGGTCCGTATGCACCACCAGGTCGGCCCGGAAGACCTTCTCGAGCTGCTGCGGGTTGCTGTCCACCTGGATCAGCTTCTTGCCGGCGAGCAGCCGCTTGTCCCAGACATAGCTGGTGCGCTCGTTGAAGCCCGCTCCCAGCATGAGCACCAGGTCGGCCTCCTGCTCCATGTAGCGCATGGCGTGGCCGCCCGAGGTCACGCCCAGGCTGCCCAGCGACAGGGCGGATCGCTCGTCGATGGCGCCCTTGGCCTTCAGGCTGCTGGCGACGGGGATGTTGAGCCGCTCGCTGATATGGCTGAGGCTCTCCCGGGCGCCGGCCAGGATGCAGCCGTAGCCGGCGAGGATCATGGGCCGCCGCGCCGCGCGGATCAGCGCCAGCGTCTGTTCGATGCTCTCCGCCGGAACCACCGGCTCGCAATAGGAACGGGCGAAGGCCACCTCCTCGAGGAGGCTCTCCTCCACCAGCTCGTTCTGCACGTTGTAGGGCACGCTGAGCACCACCGGCCCGGGCGTGCCCGAGAGCAGGTACTTGGCCGCCTGGTTGAGGACGCTGCCCAGGTAATCGGTGCGCTCGATCAGCCGGTGGTAGCGGGTGATGCCGGTGAACATCGCGACCTGATCGACGCTGCCGCCTTCGCCGGAACTCTCCTGCAGCCCCCCCTTCCCGAAGATGTGGGTGGGTGCCTCGCCCGTGATGGCGATCACCGGCAGATTGTCGCTGTAGGCGCTGGCGATGCCGGTCACCAGGTTGGTGGCGCCGGGTCCGGCCGTGGTGATGCAGGCGCCCACCTCACCGGACGCACGGGCATAGCCGCCGGCCATGAAGGCGGCCGCCTGTTCGTGCTTCACCAGAATCGATCGGATGGGAGAATCGTAGAGGCGGTCGTAAACCGGTAGGATATGCGAACCGGGAATGCCGAAAATCGTTCCAACTCCCAGTTTTTCCAGGAATCTGACCAGGATCTGGCTGACTGGTACCTTCATGACCTCACGAGGGAAATATTTGTTGCGAGAGAGCGAAGGATAAGGGCAATCGACGACGAACGAAACCGTAAACACAGGATATTAATCCTGGTAATGCAGCGATAAGTGGAGAAGATGGCGAAGCACACGATCAAGGCGTTGCTGCTGGACTACGGCGGCGTAATCGCGGACGAGGGGTTTCAGAACGGCCTGAGGGCCCTGTCCCGTGAGCAGGGGTTGGACGAGGGCGCCACGCTGCAGGTCGCCAAGCATGCCGTGTATGACTCCGGCTTCATCCTGGGATGGGGAACCGAGAAAGACTTGTGGCGGATGATGCGCGACGGTGCCGGACTGACGGGCAGCGATACGGAACTCACCCGGCGCGTTCTCGACGGGTTCGTGCTGCGTCCCTGGATGCTGGAGCGGGTCCGCCAGCTGCGAGCCCGGGGCTGCCTTACCGTCATTCTCAGCGACCAGTCCCACTGGCTCGACTGGCTCGACCAAAGGGACCACTTCTTTCAGTACTTCGATCACGTGTTCAACAGCTATCACATGGGAAAGGGCAAGCGCGATCCCGCGCTTTTTCCTGAAATCACCCGATTGCTCGCGCTGTCACCCGGCGAGATTCTCTTTGTCGACGACATGCAAAGCAACGTGACGCGGGCGCAATCGGCGGGATGGCAGACCATTCGCTATCGGGACAGGGCCAGCTTCCTGGAGCAGATGGCGCGTCTCCTGGGCTAGCTCCAGGACCGGCCGCGCCACTCGATACCCGGCGTCGAGTCCCCGTGTACGGGGGGAATTCCCTTCGCGGTCACCCGCCCAGGATCAGTTCGTAGGCACGGCGCAGCAGTTCCAGCTCGAGCGCCGGGAGACCGCGGGCCGCGGTGAGATCGATGAACTCGGCACCCGCCGCCGCGGCGGCGGCGAAGGGGGGATCGATGGTGGTGAAGCGGGCCAGGAATACGGTGACAGGCCCGCTGCCCGCCTGCACGTTCGCCAGGTACTCTCCCTCCGCTTCCAGGCTGCCGACGGGCAGGCCCAGGCGCAGCTCGGCATCCCGTACCGCCGCACCCGGGTGGAGCGCCACCTTTCCCCCACTCCCTTCTGCCAGCAGCTCGGCGCCCGGCGGCAGGGGGTCGAAACCGCAGACGGTGGCGCCGGGCAGGCGCAGGAAACGGGTGCGGGCACTGGTGGCCTGGGTGTGGAAGAGGATGATGCGGGAATCGATCATGATTCGCTTCTCCGGCAGGGCGGGACGGGCCACGGCACGGCGATGGAACGGGCGGCCCGCGCCGGAGTCTACTCTCGGCAAACAGCCCGCTACGCTCCGCCGCCAACAACCATTTACAGGAGGGATTCCATGTATATCGTGACCAACCGCGTACCCGTGGCCGAGGGCTGGGAGGAGGCTTTCGAGGAGCGCTTCCGCCAGCGTGCCGGCCAGGTGGAGAAGCAGCCGGGTTTCGTGCGCATGCAGGTGTTGAAGCCCGATACGGCCGAAACCCCCTATGTCGTGCTCACCACCTGGCGGGACAAGGCCGCCTTCGAAGGCTGGCTCGGCTCGGAGGACTTCCAGGCGGCCCACCGGAACCCGCTGCCGAAGGAGGCTTTCACGGGCCAGGGGCGGATCGAGTCCTTCGAGGTCATCATCACCGCTGAAGGCGCCTGACCGGCCTCTCTCCCGGCCTGCCGCCGCCCCGGCTCATTATTCCAGGGCGGGCAGCAGGCGCGGTTCGCTCTTGAGGGCGCCTTCCCTGCCCCACACGGTGACCGCCTCCACGAACCAGCGCCGATCGCCGGGATGGGGGCGGACCACGTCATACTCGGCGAAGCAGCTGCCGTCGGCGTGTATCACCACGGCGCCGTGACGGCAGCCGGCGCGATCACGCCACTCGCCCATGAGGCTCGGGGTGCCGCTGGCGGGATCGTGCTGCAGGCGGTAGCTCGCCGTGCCGGGCGCCACCCGGATGGGACAGCCGCCCGGAAAGGCGAGCTTCCCGGCCTCCCGCAGCAGGGCGGCGCAGATGGCGTCCAGCATCCGGGCGCGCTCCGTCAGCACCGCCTCGAGCGTGATCGCGCTCATGGCTATCCCCAGAACTCGCTGGAGACCTGCAGCCGCTCCAGCGGACGGTTGCCCTCCAGGTGTTCATCGAAGATGGCCGCCACGTCAGCCCGCGTCACGCCGCTGTACATCACGCCCTCGGGATAGACCAGCACGCTGGGGCCCTCGCTGCAGGGCCCCATGCAGCCGGTGGCGGTCACCTGGATGCGGTTGAACAGGTTGCGCTCCTGCAGGTTCCAGAGGAACTCGTCGTACACCGCCGCGCAGCCCCGGTCGGCGCAGGAGCTGCGCGGATGGCCGGCCGGGCGGCCCTGGGTGCAGACGAAGACATGTTTTTCCGGTTTCGCCATGGGAGCGCCTCAGGCCGCAGCAGCCGGTTCGTGGGTCATGCAACCCTTGGGGCAGACCCGGCTGCAGGCTTCACAGCCGATGCAGTCCAGGGCGTTCTTCAGGCTCATCACCATGGAGGTGTCGTCGGAGAAGCCGTCATCTCCGTAATCGTCCTCGTCATCGAAGTCGTCGAGCCCATCCACGTCCTCGCGGTCCACCAGGTCGAAGACATCCCGCGGGCAGACCTTGAAGCAGCGGCCACAGCCGATGCACTTGGCCTGGTCCAGGGCGTTCACAAAGGCGGGGGTCCATGCGATGCCCCCCCGTGTCAGTCCGGTAATCGGTTCCATCGTCGCGTGTCTCTCTTACTGGCCGCTGGCGGCCTCAAGTCTGGCGTTGGCCTCGGCCCAGTCCCGGCAGGCCTCGAAACAGGATTGGGCAATGGCGGGTATCTCCTCGAAGGCCGCGGGCAGCCGTTCCTCCACCAGGTCGTGCAGTTCGCCGGCCTTCTCGGTGGCGATGCGTTTCGCCCTGCGCACCTCCTTCTCCAGGGCTTTCAGCTCTTCCGGGGTCATGCCGTGCCCTCCTCTCACATGCCGGCGACGGCGGAGTGCTCGCCGATGATCTCCAGGGCCACCGACAGCAGCTTGTCCGCGTCGTCCTTCATCCGGGAGAGGGAGTCATAGCCGAAGCGGTGCACGTCGCGGAGCGTCCGATCCATCACCACGAGCTTGCCGACGGTGATGATGGCGCGGCCGAAGCCCTCGTGGGTGAGGTTGAGCATGGGTACCGCCATCAGCCCGCACTCCTTCTCGATGAGTGCGGCAATGGCGTTGTAGAACGCCTTGACCCGGGACAGGGTGATCTCGTCCGGATCGCCGATCACGGGAATCTCGCGCTTCTTTTCCCTGGTCAGGACAAAGGGCTCGAGGATCCGCGCGGCCGGCCAGTTGTCATAGGTGCCGTAGGTATCCACGGCACGCATCTGGCGGACCATTTCGATAACGAAATCCGACTCGAAAATCGGGTTGTCCTGGGTGCGCTCCATTGCGGCTTCGGTCATGGTATGTCTCCTCGTTACGGGTGAAAATCGACAGGTCGTGCCGGTACGGCGTCCGGTCCGGCAATGAAAGGCTGGTACTCCCGCACGGCCCGTGCGGTCAGGCGGCGGGCAATCAGTGCGGTGAGGCTCATCCCCAGCACACCGGCCAGCGCCACCTGGAAATCCGAACCACCCGCGGCGGCGCTGAGCAGTGTGCCGGCAACGAGCCCCAGCAGCGGCAGCAGGTAACCGAGCAGTGATGCCCGCAGCAGGGCCCCATCGGGAACCGCCACCATCACCCGTTCACCCAACTGCGCGCCGGCCTGGTTGCGAACCCGGTAGCGCCGTGTCCTGGTGCCGCCAAGGGCGCCCAGCACGGCGCTGCCGCACCCGCCCGCACCGCAGCTGCTGCAGGCGGACCTGGCGGCCGTCTCCACCCAGGCATGGGTTCCGTCAAGGGCGACCACGCTGGCGGGTTCCCGGGTCATTCTTCCCAGCCCTCGCTTTCCATGGCATCGAAACGGCCGGCATCCGTACGCGTGTGACGGCGGATGGCCTGGGCCAGCCAGGCGTTCGGTCCGGAGCGCAACTCTTCCTGCAGCGACGCGATGAGCTCGCCGATGGCCGATCCTGCGGAAACCTTGACCGGCTGGATGTTGCGGGCCTTCAGCTGGGCCACCGCGGAGGCACCCACCGCCTGGCTGTAGGCGGCCACGCAGCCCGCCAGTGCGTCAATCTTCGCGGCCAGCTTGTCTTCGTTCCGGCCGCCCGCTTCGGCGGCGCTGCGGACATCCTGGAACTGGACCACTTCCACCAGGTGTGCCTGATCCCGATCCACGGCGTAGATGGCGAAGGCGCTGGCGGCGCCGAAGTGCTGGTTCACCGATTTCATGTCGGTGGAGGCGAACGCCACCTTGAGGGCGGTTTTCATGAATTCCTCCTCAGTGCCGGAGCCGAGAACCTGCAGCCGTCGTTCCAGGGGCATGGGCTTCCTCCAGGGCATCGCGCTTCTGGGCGTAGATGGAGCGGTAGGGGTGGATCTCGCCGCGCTCCAGGTGCAGCAGGGTGTTGGCCAGCTCGAACAGCGTCTGGCGGGTGCCGCGGTAGCCCACCCAGGTGCGGGTGTAGCCGCCGAGCAGGTCGTACTGGGGGAACCCCGCACGCAGCAGCGGCAGGCCGAGGCGCCCGGCGCTCTCCACCCCGTGGGAGTTGCTGATGACGAGCTCCGCCCCGGCGGCGCGGGCCATGTGCTCGAAGTCCTCGAGATCGCCCACCTTCACCGTGTCGGCGGCCACCCGGGTCAGCACCGGCGCGTTGGCGGGCGCCACGGCCGCCACCGTCGCGGCCCCCATGCCCGAGAGCAGTTCGCTGAAGGCGTGCAGCAGATCGGGGTCGGCGGCCACGCCGATGCGGCTCATGCCGATCATGAAGTGGGTGTCGAGCATGGCGTCCTGGAGCTGGGCGCGCTGGCGCTCGATGCGCGCGGGCACCGGCTCGCCCGAGATCTCGTGCAGCGCCTGGACGAAGGCGTCCACCGCCTCCAGTCCCATGAGGTGGTCGAAGCGCCGCTCCGGCACGCCGGTGCGCTCCGCCAGCAGGTCGGCCGCCGGGTTCTGGGAGGCGCCGATCACCAGGGTGGCCGCGGCATCGCCCAGGGTGGCCACCTCGCTCACCGGCGTGCCGCCGATGGTCAGCGGGCTGAAGTCCTGGCCGGTGAGATGGCCGTCCAGGGAGTCGGAGAGATCGGGAATCACCACCGGGCGCAGGCCGAAGGTCTCCACCAGGTCCTTGATCTCCTCCAGATCGCCCGGGGTCAGGGAGGCACCCACCAGAATGTTCACCTGGTGCCGGCGCGCGCCGGGCCGGGTGCCCGCCTCGGCGGCCGGGGGCACCAGGGTGTCGATGAGGGCGCGGGTGGCGGCGGCGAAGCCGGTCTCGGTGCAGCCCACGTAGTCGGGCGTGCTCACCGGCACCACCGGAATCGCGTCGTACTCCGGGTGCCTGGCGCGGAACTCGCGCACCGCCATCACCACGTCGCTGCCCTGGGTCTCGGAGAGGCCGGTGGTGGGCACGCCGATGAGCCCGGGCGAGGATTTCTCGCACAGGGTGCGCAGCCCCTCCACCACATTGTTGTCGGAGCCCATCACCGTGCTCACCTGATCCATGGCGGTGGTCTGCAGCGGAATCGGCTCGCGGAAGTGGCGCACGAAGAAGACCTTCCCGAAGGCGGTGCAACCCTGGGAGCCGTGCAGCATGGGGATGGCCTTGTGGAAGCCGAGGAAGGCCAGCGCCGCGCCGATGGTCTGGCTGGACTTCAGCGGGCTGACGGAAAGGGCCTTGTTGCGCTTGAGGATCTCAGCCATGACGGGCACCTCCCTGCCAGGGGGCAGGCCGGCGCACGGCCTCCCAGATGGGGCTCTCGAGGGTCAGGCAGAGCTGGCGGGCCAGCTCCACCATGCCGTCGTAGCCGGCGTAGCCGAACTCCCGTTCCTGGTTGATGTCGAGGAAGGGGATGCGCGCCTTCAGCGCCGTGTACATGTTGCGCCCACCGGCGATGAGGATGTCCACGCGCTGCTCGCGCACCAGGTCGATCAGCGCCCGGGGATTGCCCTCCTCCAGCATCCTGGCGTCCGCGCCCATCAGCTCGCGGATGCGCGCCTTGTCCTCCTCCGTGGACTTCCTGGTGCCGGTGGCCACCACCTCCATGCCCAGGTCCTGCAGCGCGGAGATGACCGACCAGGACTTCACGCCGCCCGTGTAGAGCAGCACCCGCTTGCCGCGCAGGCGCTCGCGCCAGGGCTCGAGCGCAGCGAAGATGCGCGCCTCCTCGCGGGCGATGACCCCCTCGGTGCGGTGGCTGAGCTCCGGGTCGCCGATGAGGCGGGCGAAGTCGCGCAGCGCCCTGGAGACGTCGGTGACGCCGTAGAAGCTGCCCTCGAACCAGGGGGTGCCGAAGGCCTGCTGCAGCTTGCGCGCCACGTTCACCATGGCCTTGGAGCAGACCATCATGTTCACCTCCGAGCGGTGCATGGTCTGCACCTCGCGGAAGCGGGCGTCGCCGGAAAGGGTGCAGAGCACCCGCAGCCCCAGCTCGTCCAGCAGCGGCAGCACGTGCCAGAGCTCGCCGGCGATGTTGTACTCGCCGATGAGGTTGATGTCGTGCACCCGCACCCCGGGCGGGGCGACGCCCTCGGGCAGGGGATCGGGCTCGCGGCTGCCGCAGACGTACTTGACCATCGCCTCCCCGGCGATGCGGTTGCCGAGGTTCTTGGTGCCGTAGAAGCCGGCGGCATCCACCGGCACCACCGGCGTGCCCCAGCGCTCGGCGGCGGCCTTGCACACCGCCTCCACGTCGTCGCCCACCAGGGCGGGCACGCAGGTGTTGTAGACGAACACGGCGGCGGGCTCGTGGGTCTCCACCGCCTGCTTGATGGCGTGGAACAGCCGCTTCTCGCCGCGGCCCATGATCACGTCCTGCTCGGTGAGGTCGGTGGTCATGCCGATGCGGTAGAGGGTGGGGCCGCTGGAGCGGGTGCCGCGGTTGTCCCAGGAGCTGCCGGCGCAGGCGATGGAGCCGTGGACAATGTGGGCCACGTCCGCGATGGGCAGCAGGGCAATCTGGGCGCCGTCGAAGGCGCAGCCGCCGGCGGTGGCGCCGGGCTTGGGCCGGGCGCAGCCCGACTTGGACTTGTTGTTGTGGCTGCAGGCCGGTTCGTCCAGCAGTGCCGCAATGTCCTTTGGTTTCATGCAGAAATCCCCTTCAATCGTTGTCTGCAGCGAAGATTGCAATGCTCGTGCCACTGGACTTAAACCATTCCCCTCAGTGGCTTGCATCACTGTCCGCTTGTCGCAAAGGCGACAACCGGCCCGCATTGACGGGTTCTCGACAGAGATCGATCCGGCGTCGTGGCATGGGACAGGCTGCCGTCCCGGTTGCTGCCAGCGGCCGTGAATCGGGCTCTGCGCCTAGGTGCAGTAGGGGTGCGCGCTCCAGCGTCCAAGCACCTTCAGGTCCCGTGGCGGGAGGTAGTCGAAGGCGCCCATCAGGTCACGGTGCACCGCCGCGGCCAGTTCGTGGGGCACGCGACGGCTGCCGAGCATCCAGAAGTACCAGGCGAAAGGGTATCCAGCCGACCGGTCGAAGGCGTGAATCCGGTTGGCCAGCTGGGTTCCCCGGGACGGTTCCGACAAACGGAGCCGGGGAACATCCGTGTCCATGGGAATTGGCCTCACGCTGAGGCGCGTATCCCCGTAGCGGTCGACGGCGTCACGCAGGGCCAGGATCCAGTGTTCGCACAGGGGCGCATTCTCACCCGCGCTGCTCGATTTCCAGTCCGCCACGAAGCGGACCACGGGCAGATCGCTTCCATGCCGGGTTTCCAGCTCCCCCAGCAACCCGGCGGCGTCGAACAGGCGCCGGAACTGGTAGTGCCCGTTGCCGACGGAGCGGGGTTCGAGCCGGGGATACTCGAAGGGATCCAGGAACTCCCCCAGGTTGTCGGGGATCCACCCGGGGATCACAAGGGGTCGATCCACCACCTCCCTCAGTTCTTCCACCTCGAGTTGGAGGAACTCGGCAGGGCCCTCGCCGAGCCGGGCCACGAAATAGTGGGTCTGGCCATCCAGGCGGGTGGCCAGCAGCCCGTCATCCGCATAACGGGCCAGGAGGCGCAGTACATCGCCCTCCGCTTCACGCTCCGCCCACTCGCCAATGGAATCAGCCACCCGTTCGCCGTCCGCGCTCACGACACCTCCAGGCCGGTACCAGCCGCCACGGGTCAGCGCGTGATGGAACACCGGGCCCGGGCTGAGCGTATTGAGGGTCTCCACGAACGCGGGGAGGTTGGCGGGTGTCTGGTCGGCACACAGTTTCGCCAGGGACAGGGCCAGTTCGTTGCTCTGCGGCATGTTCTCCTCTCTCGTACCGGTACGCGCGCAGGGGCGGCAGGGTTTCAGGTCGCCGGGCCGGGGGCGGTGGTCCCCGGCTCCTGGTGGGCGAGCCGCCTCTTGGCGACGGTGCGGACATCCATGTCGGGATCCCGGGCCAGGGAGCCGAGCAGCCGGACGGGGGCGCGTTCCGCCACCGTCAGACGCACGCGCCAGTCGGTGTCAGCGGCCAGCCCCTCCAGCCACTCGGGCGGCATGCGTTCGGCGACCCGGCGGCGGACCTCGGCTTCGGGATCCATGCACATCAGCGGCAGGCTCTCCACCGGCAGCCGCGCGGCAACCGTCTTGCGGACTTCGCGGTCGGGGTCGCAGATGAGCCGGAACAGGCGTCCGGTCGGCAGGCGCCTGGCCAGGAATATCCGCACCTGGTAATCGGTGTCGCTGGCCATGGCCTCCAGCTGATCCGGCGCAAGACGTGCGGCAACGATGACCCGGACATCCCGGTCGGGATCCCGCATCAGGCGCTGCAGGTCCTCTTCGGGGAGGCGCCAGGCCAGTACGCGCCGCACCACCTCGTCGGGATCATCGACGAGAGCGGGGAGACGCTCCTGCGGTGCGTGGCGCGCGGCGATGGCCCGCCGCTCCCAGAATTCGTCGGCCAGGTAGTCCGGCGCCAGTTGCGGGTTGGTGCGGAAGAAACGGTCCATCTGGCGCCCGCTCATCGCGACCACGCAGCTCTCGCCCGGGCGGCAGCGGCCGGTATCCAGCAGTTCGGCGGCGTGGGAGCAGCCGCTGCAATCGGCACGCGGCGTGAGGTCGTCGCCCGGGAGCTGCGGCTGCATGACCACCTCTACTCCGGCTCCACCGAGGCCAGCACGACGCCGGTGGCGACCGCTGCGTCACCCGTCAGCCTCAGGCAGTGATCGCGGCTGTCCACCAGGTAGAGGTTGAATCCGGGCCGCTCGCGCACGGGCGGGGGCCCCTGGATGTCGTCATCGGAACACCAGGTGAAGTGCACGCCGGGCCACTCGCCGCGCAGCCGCGCCACCAGCGCCTCGTCGAGCCCGGCCACCGCCGCCCGCTCCACGATCCGATCCAGGTCGGCGCTCTCGATCATGGTCCTACGCCTCCTCCGCTTCGCGCTCGAAACGTACCCGCGCCTCGGCATCCTGGCCCATCGCCTTGGCGAGCCAGGGCGGGGGCGAGCCGGCGATCACGTCGCGCAGCTGCTCCATGCGCTCGCGGGCGTTGCCGCCGTCGGGACGCTTGATGGGGTGGATTTCGCGCTTCACCACCTTCGCGGCGGCGGGTCCGCCGATGGAGGCCACGAAGAGCACGTGGCAGTCGTCGATGAGGCCGGCGCGCCAGTCGTTCTTGTCCGCATCCGCGGGCGCCGCACCGACTCCGCGCACGTCCACGAGGCGCACCTCCGCGGCCGACACCTGGTAGACCAGGAAGCGCCGGCAGGAGCCGAAGTGGCCGTCCAGCAACTCGCCGCCGTTGGAGGCGCAGGCCACCCGGATGGACACGGGCATGTCGCCCTCGGCATAGGGCTCGCTGGCCGGCAGACCCGACTCCTCCACGCCCTCCTCGCCACGCAGGCAGGCCACCGCGCGCTTGAGCGCCCCGGTGTCGGCGTCGTTGAACTCGCCGTCGGCCGCGCTCCTGAACTCCTTCACCCTGAGGGTGGCGAGCTTCTCTTCGCTGGGGGGCAGGCCCACCAGCTCCGCCAGTACCCGGAGCAGCCGGGCGGGTTCGGTGTCGGGCAGGTGGCGCGCGGCCAGGCCGATGCGCAGCGCCAGCTCCCGGGAGATGGGTTGGTCACTCATGTCTCTGCTCCCCACAGGGGCGCCCGCCCAGGCGGCCGCCCTCGAATCGGGCGGGCGCGGAGACGTGCTCCGCGCCCGCGCGGGTACAATCACTCAGGCGGGGACGATGCAGCCGTCCTCCATGCACACGTCGAGGCACTGGGGGCTGTCGAACTCCCCTTCGCACTCGGTGCAGGTCTCTTCCTCGATCTTGAAGACACCCTTGAAGGGCTTGATGGACTTGGTGGGGCACACCGACTCGCAGTCGGTGCAGGCGGTGCACAGGGATGCAACGATCTTCAGGGCCATGTCGGTATCTCTCCAAAAGTCTGCGTGAGCGGTGAGCCAGGGGCCGCGCGCTGCGCGGGGGCTCACCCGGCTCGGTTCACTCCGCGGCGTCGAGGCGCCTGGCGCGTACTGAGTAGGGCAGTCGCTCCGGCGCCGGCTGCGGCTCGATGTAGTAGCTGCCGCCGTTGTTGAGCTTGATGGTGCCGCCCCACTTCTCCGGGTCGTCGAACTCCATCGAGGTGATGGTGTCCTCGAGGTCGCGCTTGGGCAGGTAGAACACATACTCGCCACCTTCGCCGCGACGGATCATGATGTTGGCCATTGGGCACTCCTTGGGCGTGCGTGAGGCGTGAGGGGTAAGGTGTGAGGAACAACCTCACGCCTACCGCCTCACCCCTCACCGACCGGGTTCGCGTCAGCGGATCAGGTCGTAGTTGTAGTCCGTGGTGCCCATGCCGCGGGTCTCCTCGTCGAGCCGCTCCAGCACTGCGTTGACCAGGGTGGTCAGGAGATACATGGCGCCCTCGTAACCCCAGGTGGTCATGCGGTGCAGGTGGTGGCGGTCGAAGATCGGGAAGCCGATGCGGATGAGCGGCACCTCGAACTCCTTGCCCTTGTGCAGCGTGTCGCGCTGGATGAACTTGCCGTAGCTGTTGCCGATGAGGAAGTCCGGCTTGTCGGTGAACATCAGCGAGCGCAGGTGCCACAGGTCCGCGCCGATGTAGACCTTGCCGCTCGCGCCGTAGGGCGAGGAAGCCAGCAGTGCCTCCACGGCCTTCTTCCAGCGCTTGTTGGCGTGGGAGCAGAGGATGTGGGTCGGCTCGGCGCCCAGCTCCAGCAGGAACTTCACCATGCCCAGCAGGAAGTCGGCGTCACCGTAGAGGGCGAACTTCTTGCCGTGCAGCCAGGCGTGGCTGTCGGTCATCATGTCCACCAGGCGGCCGCGCTCCCTGGTGAGCGACGCCGGGATGGGCTTGCCGGTGATCTCCGAGACCTTCATCAGGAACTCGTCGGTGGCCTCCAGGCCCATGGGGACGCCGAGCTTGGGCACCTCGTGGTTCCAGGTGGTCTCCACGTACTTCTTGGTCTTCACCAGCTGCCAGGGCTGCAGCAGGAAGGTGGTGTGGGCATTGGGGGCGTCCTTCACCTCATCGATGCCGGTGCCGCCGTCGTACATGCGGAACTGGCCGTCGGCGGGGGTGTCGAGCACCTCGCTCGGATCGGAGAGCAGGGAGTAGCCGACGCCCATCTCCTCCATCATCCGGCGCAGGACCCGGAAGTTGCCCAGGTAGGTCTCGAAGCCCGGCACCAGGTTGATCTTGCCGTTGCTGCCGACCTCCTTGCCCTCCATGTGGTTGAGGGTGAAGTAGCGAATCGTGCCCTCGAACATGTTGTCCCAGCCGGTGGTGTGGGAGCCCACGAAGCTCGGCGTATGGGCGAAGGGGGTGGGGAAATCCTCCTCGATGTGCCCTTCCTTCTTGGCGTTGCCGATGAAGGCATTGAGGTCGTCACCGATGACCTCGGCCATGCAGGTGGTGGAGACGGCGATCATCTCCGGCTTGTACAGCGCCTTGGCGTTGGCGAGGCCGTCGAACATGTTCTTCTGGCCGCCGAACACCGCCGCGTCCTCGGTCATGGAGTCGGAGACGCAGGAGACCGGCTCCTTGAAGTGACGGTTGAAGTAGCTGCGGAAGTAGGCCACGCAACCCTGGGAGCCGTGCACGTAGGGCAGGGTCTTCTCGAAGCCCAGGGCGCACAGCACCGCGCCGAGCGGCTGGCACGCCTTGGCGGGGTTGACGGTCAGTGCCTCACGCTTGAAGTTGAGCTCCTGGTACTCCTCGGTGGTGCTCCACTGGAACACCTCGTCGATCTTCTCCTGGGGATGACGCTCCTCGAACAGCTTCTGCTTGTTCGAGAGGGTCTCCTTGTATTCGTCGGCACGAAACAGCGGGTAGCTGGGTTTGATGTTCTCGACACTCTGGCTCATGGCTGCTCTCCACCCGTGCCACCAATCTGTGGACTGACGGGTCAAAGTTGATTCGGTCCCGCGGGGCGCTGCCTGCGCCCCGCGGCATCGGTCACGTCTCGGTTACGCGCTTGCGGCGGCGGCTTCGGCCTGCTCGGAGGCCTTCTGCCAGGGCGCTTTCAGCTTGCTCCAGCAGGGATTGTTCAGGGTCATGTCCATGTCGCGGGCGAAGATGGCGAAGCCGTCGTAGCCGTGGTACGGACCCGAGTAGTCCCAGGAGTGCATCTGGCGGAAGGGGATGCCCATCTTCTGGAAGATGTACTTCTCCTTGATGCCGGAGCCGATGAGATCGGGCTTCACCTTCTTGACGAACTCCTCGAACTCGAAGCCGGTGACGTCGTCGTAGATGAGGGTGGCGTTGCCCATCTCCTTCATGGTGCGGTCGTAGTCGTCGTTGTGGGCGAACTCGTAGCCGGTGCCCACCACCTCCATGCCCAGGTCCTCGTAGGCACCGATCACGTGACGGGGACGCAGGCCGCCCACGTACAGCATCACCCGCTTGCCCTCGAGACGCGGACGGTACTTGGCAATCACCGCCTCGTACTCGGCCTTGTACTTCTCGATGACGCGCTCGGCACCTTCCTTGATCCTGTCGTCGAAGAACGCGGCGATCTTGCGCAGGCTCTCGGCGATCTTGGTGGGTCCGAAGAAGTTGTACTCCATCCACGGAATCCCGTACTTCTCCTCCATGTGGCGGGAGATGTAGTTCATGGAGCGGTAGCAGTGGAGCAGGTTCAGCTTCGCCTTCGGGGTGTTCTCCATCTCCGCCAGGGTGCCGTCGCCGGACCACTGGGCGATGACGCGCAGCCCCATCTCCTCGAGCAGCGTGCGGGAGGCCCAGGCGTCGCCGCCGATGTTGTAGTCGCCGATGATGGTGACATCGTAGGGGGTGGACTCGAAGGCCTGGTCGTCGCGGTTGCCCAGCACCCAGTCACGGATGGCGTCGTTGGCGATGTGGTGACCCAGCGACTGGGACACGCCGCGGAAGCCCTCGCAGCGTACCGGCACCACCGGCTTGCTGATCTCCGCGCCCTTCTTCTTGGAGACCGCCTCGATGTCGTCGCCGATGAGCCCGATGGGGCACTCCGACTGCACCGAGATGCCCTTGTTCAGCGGGAACAGGCCCTCGATCTCGTCGATGAGCTTGTCCAGCTTCTTGTCACCGCCGAACACGATGTCCTTCTCCTGGAAATCCGAGGTGAAGTTCATGGTGCCGAAGGTGTTGATGCCGGTGACGCCCACGTAGTAGTTGCGGCGCCCGGCGCGGGAGTACTGACCGCAGCCCACCGGCCCGTGGGAGATGTGGATCATGTCCTTCACCGGACCCCACACCACGCCCTTGGAGCCGGCGTAGGCGCAGCCGCGGACGGTCATCACGCCCGGCAGGGACTTGCGGTTGGAGGTGATGCACTTCTTCGACTGCTCGACCGACTGGTCGTTGACCGTGAGGTGCTTGGCACGGTCCTTCCGGGCCTTTTCCGGATAGACCTCCAGCACCTCCTGAATGAGGGCTTCGGTCTCTTCGCGCGTCATTGCTGCCATGATGGTTCTCCTCTGCCGGCGCCACCCATCCGTGGACACCGGACGCTGGAAACGATTCGGGGCGCATTGGATCAGGCTGTCGCCCCGGCAACCAACTCGTCCGCGGCAGACTTGCCGACGATGCTCTCGTCCTCTTCGTCGAGGATGCCGAAGTCCATCATCACCTCCTCCAGCTCATCCATGGTCAGCGGGGTGGGAACGACGAACATCTTGTTGTCGATGATCTTGCGGGCGAGAGCGCGGTACTCGTCGGCCTGCTTGGCCTGCGGGTTGTACTCGATGACCGTCATGCGGCGAATCTCGGCGCGCTGCACCTCGTTGTCGCGGGGCACGAAGTGGATCATCTGGGTGCCGAGGCGACGGGCCAGCTCCTCGATGAGCTCGTCCTCGCGGGCCGTGTTGCGGCTGTTGCAGATGAGGCCGGCCAGGCGCACGCCGCCGGAGCTGGCATACTTCACGATGCCCTTGGAGATGTTGTTGGCCGCATACATGGCCATCATCTCGCCGGAGACCACGATGTAGATCTCCTGGGCCTTGTTCTCACGGATGGGCATGGCGAAACCGCCGCACACCACGTCGCCGAGCACGTCGTAGAAGACGAAGTCCAGGTCCTCTTCGTACGCGCCCTCTTCCTCCAGGAAGTTGATGGCGGTGATCACACCGCGGCCGGCGCAGCCCACGCCCGGCTCGGGACCGCCGGACTCCACGCACTTGATGCCGGCGTAACCGGCCTTCAACACGTCCTCCAGCTCCAGGTCCTCCACGGAACCGGCCTCGGCGGCCAGGTGCATGATGGTCTCCTGGGCCTTGGCATGAAGAATGAGGCGAGTGGAATCGGCCTTGGGGTCGCAGCCCACGATCATCACCTTCTTGCCCGCTTCGGCGAGGGCCGAAACCAGGTTCTGGGTCGTGGTGGATTTGCCGATACCGCCCTTTCCGTAGATTGCACACTGACGCAATGCCATGATTTATCTCCTCGTACGCAGGGTTTGGGGCATACTGCCTGTCGTCATGTCTGACGACCCTGACTCAGCAAGCGCCGTGCCAAATTCGGAAAAGATTCGTAAGGCCAGGTATGACAAAGATAAATTTGTGAATGGCGGGAAAAATATGTACGTGGCAATACCAACAAAACCCGGGCGACTGTATGGATGACCACAAGACAGACAACGTTCCCACGGTGCCCGCCTATGCCCGCGTTCCCTTCAATCGCTGCAACCTTCCGGCGGTGATCCTCGGCAGCCTCACCTACCAGAGACATCCCGTGCCCCTGGTTCTCGATGGCGTCGCAGCGCTCCACCACCGTTTTTTCGAGCAACTCGACACCATCGACGATGCCGGGCACCGCGCCACCCACTTCATGGCCCACATGTCCGCCCACTTCAGCCTTGAGCATCCCGAGGAGGCGGGTTTCGTGTCGGGGCGGGGGGGCAAGGGGCGCACCCGGGCCGACTACCTGCGCCAGGTGCGTGGCTGGTCCTTCGACGCCAATGGCCGGGAGGGCGCGGTGCTCAAGGCCTGGGTGACCTCCCGCTTCGGCCTGTTGCCGCGTTTTCACCGCGAACCGCTGGGCGACTACGCGGATAACGCCTACGCCGCCTTTCTCGAAGAGATGTGCCGCGGCCTCTACGGGACCAATGCCCTGGAGGCGCAGCTCGACCTGCTCTACAGCTATTGCCAGTACGAACTGGCGCGGCGGTATCCCGGAGAGACCCACCTTGTTCTCTACCGTGGCGTGAACCGCGTCGGTGAGCACGAAGTGCTCGGGCGGCAGCGTGACGGAGGTCTGCGGGTGCTGTTCAACAACCTCAACTCATTCACCCGTGTCCGGGAGCGCGCAGACGAGTTCGGCGACTACATCCTCACCGTGGCGGTACCGCTGGCGAAGATCTTCTTCTTCACGCAGCTGCTGCCGGGACGGCTGCGCGGCGAGGAGGAGTACGTGGCCATCGGCGGGGTTTACGAAGTGGCGCTTACGACCCACTGAATTCGTCGGTTAAGGCACGCGGCCACAGCTTCTTGTCGCTTTCACGACAAGGATTCGACCCATTCGGGTCTGCAGGTTGTCCCAACCCATTGATTGATGGTGTGCGCCGGGCTGGCAAGCCTTTTGCCTTGGTTAAGGTGATGGAGCTTCCCAACGACCCGAGGACAAGCGACCGTGCCTACCCCGAACCTGAATGAACTGATCGACCGCCTGCAGGGCGGCAGCCTGGTTCCCTACCTGGGCCCCGGCGTGCTCGCCGACGTGGTCCACAGTGACACCGGCGCCCCCATGCCGGCCGACAGCGACAGCCTGATCCTGGCCATGAACGGCGGCCAGCCCATGGCGCCGCGGCTCATGTGGGAGTTCCCGCGGGCGGCCATGAACGTGGAGCTGAAGCGCGGACGCGCGGCGGTCAACCGTTTTCTCACCGAGACCTATGGCGATCGCGGCTGGAGCCGCGCGGCGCTGCACGACTGGCTGGCGGAACTCAAGCCCGCCTACGTGGTGGACATCAACCGCGACACCCAGTTGCAGGAGAGCTACGCCACCACCCCCCACCTCCTGGTGCGCGGCATCGCCCGGGCAGGCGGGACCGACTACCGCTTCGCCATCCACCAGCACGACGGCAGCGGCTACCGCGAAGTGACCCAGCAGGAGGCCGACGCTGCCCTGCCGGTGCTCTTCAAGCCCATGGGCAGCCCCCTGCCGGAGCCCACCTACATCGCCTCCGATGCCGACTACGTGGACTACATCACCGAGCTCATGGGCGGTTTTGCCATCCCGGCATTCCTTAAGGAGCGGCGGACGGGATGCCAGTACCTCTACCTCGGTCTGAGCCTGCAGCGTGACACCGAGCGCATGGTCATGTCCGACATCGTCTACTCCGCCGGCAGCCCCACCGGCTGGGCACTCATCCCCGCGCCCACCGACAAGGAGCGGCGTTTCTGCGCAAGGCTCGGCATCGAGGTGGTGGAGAGTGACGTGGCGGATTTGCTGGAGTGCGCCGGCGCGGCGGGAGTGGCCGCCGCATGAGCCGCAGCTTCCGCCCCTGCCTGGGCAGGACCGCCTGCCAGGACGACGGTGTCTTCTGCCGCACCTGCGGCCGCAGCGCCGGGGAGATCGCCACCACCCGGCGCCTCACTGCCGAGCTGGCCGAGGCCGCCCTCGCCTACCAGTACGACAACGCCGGGGAGTTCTTCGAGTACATTGCCCGCAAGGCCGCCAGGAAGCACCGCCACGCCCTCGAGCAGGCGGAGAAGGTGCCGGGGTGAGCCTCATCGCCGAAGTGGATCGCCACTACCGCCTGGGGGTGGAGGACATGGACCAGGTGCACCGGGAGTTCGCGGACCTGGTGAACGCGCTGGAACAGGCCGACAAGCCCGCCTTCGCGGCGGGCTTCGGCCGCCTCCTGGCCCACACCGAGGCGCACTTCGCCGCCGAGGAGGCGCGCATGGCCGCCAGCGCCTTTCCCGCCACCGCCGAGCACCGGGCCGACCACCAGCGGGTGCTGGGCGACCTGCACCGCTTCGCCCGCCAGGTGGCCCGTGGCCGGACGGCCATGGCCCGCGCCTACCTGCGCGAACAGATCCCCGCCTGGTTCTCCCTCCACGCCGCCACCATGGACAGCGCCCTGGCGGCCCACCTCAAGGCCACACGAAGCCGCGACGCCGAAGCCTGATCGATGTGGTTCGTGCCGCACCGCATCCTACGTGTTTGGCAACCGGCAGCTGAACACTCTCCACGAACCACCTCCGCATCATCATGCGCGGGTTCTCTCCCCCTCCACCGCACGACCGAGGGGTGAGGCCGCCAGCAGCCGCAGCGCCTGGGTTTCGCAGGCCTCCCGCACTTCCGGCAGAAGGGCCTGGCGCCAGCGCCGGGGGATGCCCTCCTCCCCGTAGAGCGCGCCGGCGATCATGCCGAGGATGGCGCCGCTGGTGTCGGCGTCGCCGCCGCGGTTGACCGCGGTGACCAGCGCGGCTTCGAAGGTGTCGTTGCCGAACAGCGCCTGGAACACCACCCGGAGGGTCTCCACGATGTAGCCGCTGGGGTTGAGGGTGGGTTTGCGGTCATAGCGGAACTCGGGATGGGCGGCGGTGAGCCGGGCCACCCGTTCGGCCATCCACGGCAGGCCGGCGCCCTGGATGGCGCCCTGCACCAGCTCCACCACGCACTCGGTGCCGGCGTCGGAGAGGGGGTTGTGATGGGTGGTGTGGGCCTGGGCACGGCTTGCCGACCACACCGCTTCGGGGGAGGCCCCCAGGAGCGCCAGGGCCACCGGCAGGCAGCGCATGGCCGCGCCGTTGCCGGCGTCCATCTCGTTCTCCGGGACCTGGCACAGGCCCTCGGTGCGGAAGCGGATGATGCCCCGGCGCACCGTGTGGCCGATGTCCACCGGCTTGCCGCGCATCCATTCGCTGAAGGCTTCCGCCACCGCACCCGGCGGGAAGGCGTTATGGCGCAGGTAGACCTCGCCGAGCGCCAGGCTCATCTCGGTGTCGTCGGTGACCTGGCCGCGCCTGAGGCGGAGCCAGCCGCCGCCGAGGATCTGGCGGTGGGTGCCGTACTGCTCCCGGATCTCGCCGGGAGTCATGAACTCCACCGTGGCGCCGAGAGCATCGCCCACCGCCAACCCCAGGTAGGCGCCCACCGCCCGTCGCCGCAGCTCCGGGATCGCAGCCGGGGGCCGCTGTGGATGCCGTGAGCCGGAGCGGTTCGTGGGGCCGGCCCCATCGCCCACCCTCACTCTTCCGGACCGAAGCAGTGGGTGTAGTCCGCACACACCTCGCAGGAAGGGGCACGGCAGGTGTAGATGCCTTCCGCCGCGCACAGTTGCTTGTAGAGGAACTTCTTCCATTTCATGTCCTTTACGTTGCGCCCCGCCAGGTCCGGGAAGTTATGCGCCATCAGCGCGCTCAACTCGCCGCGGTTCCACAGCCCCAGGTCCTGCCACAGGTGGTCGCTGGCCAGGCAACCGGCGGCCACGATACCGGCCATCCAGGTCTCCGAGGGGGTATGCCCGGCCCGGTCCCGCAGCAGCAGGGTGAACAGTTCCTCGTACTCCCCGGTGCGTTCCCGATCGATTTCAGGGTGTGGCGGGGGAGCGGGTGTCCCGAGACCCGGGAAGTGGTGGGCCAGCAGCTGGTGGAAGGCGCCCGGGTCGAGGCCCAGCCACGCCGGGAGCGCGCCGCCGCCGGTGAACCAGGTGGAAAGGATGGAGGCCATCGGGCCATCGTTGGGATCGCCGCCGGCGTGGGCCAGCAGGCGTTCGCGCAATTCCAGGGGTGTTTCTTGGGCCAGGTTCGGGCTCGGGGTAGTCATCGTCGTCACTCCAGCGGCTGCGGCGCCGCCCTCCGGGGCGCGCCGGACCTCAGGCGGGCGTCTCGTCGCAGGGCTCCCCGCCCGTGCTCGGGCAGATCTCCAGGTCGCGGCCGAGGGCCGCAGGGGTCAGGCCAATCCAGGCGTCCACCCCGGCCGGGTCGAAGCCCGCGCGCCGCTCCTCGCCCACCCGCATGAGCGGGCGGCGCACCAGCAGCGGATCGGCCAGCATCAGCCTGAGCGCCTCCGTCTCGCTGAGGCGCTCAGGCACCACCGTGCCCGACTTGACCCCGGGCGCGGTGCGATTGAACCAGTCGCTCACCGGCAGTGTTCCGAAATAGCGGCGCAACTCCTCCGCGCTCCACGGCTCGGCCAGGAGGCTGCGCACCTCGAGCTGGTGGCCGGCGGCGCGCAACAGCCGCTTCTGCTCCCCGTTGCCGATGCAACCGGGCTTTTCGAAGAACAGCACCCGGGCCATGTCAGCCCCGCCGCAGTTCGTGCATGGCCGCCAGCAGCGCCCCCTGGCGCCGCCACACCCGCAGCGGCACGTGGTGGGCGGCCGGATGGTGGCGGTAGCTCAGGGTGAGGCTGCGCTGACCGGCCAGCCGTGCCCGCAGCTCCCGGCGCAGCCGTCCTATGCCCTGGTGCAGGGTCTCAGCCAGCCGCCGGGCCCGGGAGGCGCTGTGATCGGGGTTACAGGGGATGGTGAGCGTGGCCATGACGGTGATCCTCCTCAGCGGGCCTGGATTTCCGCCATCGCCTCCGCCAGCCGTGACGGCGGGATGCCGGTGAGCGATCCGGGCGGGTTCAGCGCCAGGCCCGCGGCGTCCAGGATGGCGCCCTCGATGGGGCAGATGCTGGCGCACTGGGGGTCGGAAAAGTCCCCCTCGCACTCGGTGCACTTGCGCGCATCGATGAGGAAGTGCGGGTGTGCCTCGAAGATGGCCTGGCTCGGGCAGAGCGGCTCGCAGGCCCAGCAGTTGACGCAGCTTTCGATGATCTTCAGTGCCATGACCTCGTCCCTCAGGCGCTGGCGCGGGTGGGCTGTTCCACCGGCCGTTCCAGAAGCCCGGCCTCGGCCATCTCGCGGTAGACGATGGCGACGGCCTCCTCGATGGGCTCCATGGCGTGCTCGCCGTTGGGGGCGATACCCGCCTCCTCCAGCTCACCCCAGGGCTCGTAGCCGATCTTGGAGCAGAGCACCACCTCGCAGCCGCCGAGGATGCGGATGGTCTTCTGCAGGGCGGTTTCGGCATCGCCGCAGGTGTCGCCGCCGCTGCAGTAGAGGTCCACCTTGCGGTGGCCGATGAAGCGCACGTCCTGGGCGCTCGCCTCGTAGACCAGGAACTCGCGGGCGTGGCCGAAGTGCTGGTTGATGACCCCGCCGCCGGTGGTGGCCACCGCCATCAGCACCGGCCGCAGCTCCTTCTTCTTCGGCATCAGCGAGGCGAGCGACACGAAGGACTCGCCGCTCTTCCTGCGCTGCGCCTCGCGGTTGGCCTCGATGGCGGCGTGTACCGCCTTGCGCTGCTCCATGGCGGCGGCGTAGTCGATCTCCATCTCCTCGATCCGGTCGAGGGTGAACTCGGCACCGCGGTCCTCGCCCAGCATGCCCACCGCGTCGGCGCGGCACTGGCGGCAGTGGCGCATCATGGCCATGTCGCCGGCGCACTCGTCCTGCAGCGCCTGCAGCTCGTCGTGGGTGGGGCCGCGCTGGCCCATGACACCGTAGAAGGTGCCGTGCTCGGCCTCGGCGATGAGCGGCATGACGTTGTGCAGGAAGGCGCCCCTGGCCTTCACCACCTTCGAGACCTCCTTCAGGTGCTCGTCGTTGACGCCCGGAATCAGCACCGAGTTGACCTTCACCAGGATGCCCCGCTCGGTGAGCATCTCCAGCCCCTTCTGCTGCTGCTCGATGAGGATCCTGGCGCCGCGCCTGCCCTTGATGCGGCGGTTGTTCCAGAAGATCCACGGATAGATCTTGGCGCCCACCTCCGGGTCCACGCAGTTGATGGTGATGGTCACGTGGTCGATGTTGTGCTTGCACAGCTCCTCCACCTGCTCCGGCAGCGCCAGGCCGTTGGTGGAGACGCACAGCTTGATGTCCGGCGCCTGCTCGGTGAGGGCGCGGAAGGTGGCGAAGGTGCGCTCGGGGTTGGCCAGCGGGTCGCCGGGGCCGGCGATGCCGAGCACCGTCATCTGCGGGATGTTGGCGGCCACCGCCAGCACCTTCTTCACCGCGTGCTCGGGGGTGAGTAGCTCGGAAACCACGCCCGGGCGCGACTCGTTGGCGCAGTCGTACTTGCGGTTGCAGTAGTGGCACTGGATGTTGCAGGCGGGCGCCACCGCCACGTGCATGCGCGCGTAATGGTGGTGCGCCTCCTCCGAGTAGCAGGGGTGGTTGTGCACCTTCGCGCGGATGTGCTCCGGCAGGTGCGCCAGCTGATCGGTACTGCCGCCGCAGCCACTGGAGGCACATCCCCCGGCGGCGTTCGGCAAGCTCTCCTGCCCCAAGACCTTCAACTCCATTGGCCACCTCCGGATACACTGTGGACATTTTCCTGCGGATCCCGAAGCAGATACCGTGCCGACTCTTCAAAAGAGTGGAATATCAGCAGGATAGAATTCACGCGCAGTGCGTCCGCGCGGATCGGCGTAGGGAATCCGACAGCGGCCGGAACCTTTCTTGTCGGGTAACTGACAGGTATCCGGGGCGGGCCCCGGGACGGCGGCGGCACACGTCGCCGGTGCGTCCCGAAGCCCGGAATCAGATCTGCCGGAGGCGGATGTTGAGGGTCTGGATGCGGTAGGCGATCTGGCGTGGGGTCATGCCCAGCAGGCGGGCGGCCTTGGCCTGCACCCAGCCGGCCTCCTCCAGGGCGGCGATGACCCGTTCCCGTTCGTCCAGGTCGGGGTCGTTGAAATCGACCTTGTGAGTGGTGTCGGCGGCAGGGGGTGCCTCGAGGCTGTGCTCGCTCAGGCCGGCCACGACGATGGCGTCGCGATCGATCTTGCTCCCCTCGCACATCACGGCGGCACGCTCGAGGCAGTTCTCCAGTTCCCGCACGTTGCCCGGCCAGCGGTGGCGCATCAGCAGGCGCACGGCGCTGTCGGTTATCTCCAGCGGGCGGCCCTGGATGCGCGCGATCTTCTCCACCAGGAAGGAGGAGAGCTCGGGGATGTCCTCGATGCGCTCCCTGAGCGCCGGCATGCGGATGGGCATGACATTCAGGCGGTAGTAGAGATCCTCGCGGAAGACGCCCTCCTCCACCTCCCGCTCGAGATCGCGGTTGGTGGCGGCGATGACCCGCACGTCCACCTTGTGGGTGCGGGTGCCGCCCACCCGCTCGAACTCGCCCTCCTGCAGCACACGCAGGAGCTTGGCCTGGAACGCGGCGGAGATTTCGCCGATCTCGTCGAGAAAGATGGTGCCGCCGTCGGCCTGCTCGAAGCGTCCCTTGCGCTGGGCCACCGCGCCGGTGAACGCCCCCTTCTCGTGGCCGAACAGCTCGCTCTCCAGCAGGTTGTCCGGCAGGGCGGCGCAGTTGAGCTTGACGAAGGGGCCGCTGGAGCGGGGGGAGTTGTAGTGGATGGCGTTGGCCACCAGCTCCTTGCCGGTTCCGGACTCGCCGCGGATGAGCACGGTGGTGTTCCACTTGGCCACCTGGCGCACCTGGTCGAAGACCCGGCGGATGATGTCGGTATGGCCGACGATATTCTCGAAGCCGTGATTGCCGCGCACCGTCCGGCGCAGCTTGTCCCGCTCCTCCTCCAGCTGGCGGCGCTCGCTCTCCACTTCGCGGGAGAGCAGCACGATGCGCGCAATCAGGTTGGAGACCATCTCCAGGAACCGGACCTGCTCCGGGAGGAAATCGGTGGAGGGCGGCTGGGCGGTGAGGACGCCCACGGTGTCCTGGACCCCGGTGCGGATGGGAACGCCCACGAACGGCAGTCCCGCCTGGTAGATTCCCAGCCGATCGAGAAAACGCGGCTCGTCGGCCAGCCGCCGCACCACCACCGGCTGATCCTCCGCCAGGATGGTGCCCACCAGTCCTTCGCCGCGTCCGTAGCGCACGGGTCGATCCCAGCGTGCCTGGTCGCCGCGGGTGTGGCTGACCAGCAGCTCACCGGTCTCCTCCTCCTCCAGCGCGATCATCCCACCGGAGAGTCCGCCCTGTTCATCCAGGACCTTGAGCACCTCCAGCAGCGTTTCATGGACATTCAGCGACTGGCTGAGCACCCTGCTGACGGCGTAGAGAGCCTCCAGCTGATCCGCGATCAGTCGGAACAGCGAGGTGTCCTTGGGGGTGTTGAAATCGGTCATGTTTCCCTGTTGACCTCTGCTTCGTCTATACGTCTATCATTCCTGCCCGAGGGGCAGTGACACCCGGACCCGGCATCCGCTCTGGAAGCCGGGGTCGAACTCGATGCTGCCGCCATGCCGGGCCGCGGCGTCCTGGGCGAGCACCAGGCCCATTCCCACGTGGCCGCCCGATGCGTGCCAGGCACTGAAGAAGGGGTCAAAGACCCGCAGGCGCAGCTCCGGCGCCACCCCGGGGCCGGAGTCGTCGATCAGGACCTCCACGGCATCGCCCCGGCTGGTGGTGGTGATGGTCAGTTCGCTGCCGCGGGCGTCGGGTTCGGCCATGGCATCGATGGCGTTGTCGATGAGCTGCCTGAACAGGGTGCGCAGGGGCTGTTCGGCGCCGAGGACCCGGGGCAGGACCGGCGTCGGGTGCCAGTCCACCAGGATGCCGTTTGCCAGCAGCCGCTCGGTGCTGATGGAGAGCACATCACGGATGATCTGGTTGATGCTGACCGGGATGCGGGGCTCCGGCTGTTCCGCCGGCTGTGCCGCCCGCAGCGTCTCCAGGGCCTCCTCGCCGGTGCTGCGCAGTTCGTTGAGCAGCGCCCGTACCGATGCGAACTCCTCGCCCCGCCGCTCCAGCATCGCCGCGGCCGCAGTGGCCACGTTGATCGGACCCTGCAGCTTGAACAGGGCGCCGGAGAGCGTCTCGCGGATGCCCTGCGCCAGCTGCCGTTCCGCCATCAGGGCCCGTACGGCGTTCATCCGTGTCTGTTCCTGCTGGCGCTTGAGTTCGGTTATCTCCGTGGCGACGAAGAGCAGGAACTGCTCGGTGCGGGTCTCGAAGTAGCTGTCCACCTGCAGATCCAGCTCGCCGACCCAGGTGCCGGAGCAGGAGAACCAGCGCGGCGCGCCACCCTGGCCCGGGTCGTATTCCACCGCCACGTCCGTGAAGCCCGTCCGCTGTGCCGCCTGCCGGGCCAGTGTCTCCGGCGTGAAGTCCGGGACCGCCGCCAGCAGTTTCAGTGCCGGCTCGAGGCCGTGCATGTCTCCCAGCAGCCGCTTGTAGGCCTCGTTGACCCGCACCACCGAACCATCCGTCGCAAGCAGTGCGATGGCCATCGGGGCGGCATCCACCACCGACTCGATGAGCGCCTTCTGGTTGTGCACCCGGAGCTCCAGGCGATGGAGTTCGGTCACGTCGCGGTGGATGCCCACGAAGTAATCGATATGGCCGGACCGGTCCACGACCGGGGCGATGGTGAGCTCCGCCAGGTAGGGCGTTCCATCCTTGCGCCGGTTCACCAGCGTCCCGGACCAGGCCTGCAGGGACATGAGGCTGGTCCACAGGGCGTCGTAGACATCCCGCGGCGTGGCCCGGTTGGAGAGGATCGACTCGTTCATGCCGATCACCTCGTCGGCGCTGTAGCCGGTGACCCGCTCGAAAGCCGGGTTGGCGTAGATGATATTGGCGCGCGGGTCCGTGATGGAGATGGCCACCGGGGACTGCTCCACGGTCTGCAGGAAGACCTGCGGCGGCAAAGGCACCGGGCCGATATCGAGCGCCTCCCGGAGGGTGTCGATTACCTCTGCCGGCGTGCCCGCCGGCGGTGAGGACAGGAATCGGTCCAGCGCAACGCTCAGCCGTCTGTTGTCGGTAGGGGGTGACTCTCGTTTCATCACCTGACTTCCTCTTGGCAATTACCACACTTTCCCTGCAACTACTGTGCCCGGATCCGCGTGCATGGGGTTGCATGGGTGCCGGAGCCGGCGCTTCCGCGCCAACCCGCTGTCGCACAAGGGGCCTCTGTCGACTTTGCAACATTGCCCCGCCCTACTCCGGTGGGCTGTCGGCTTCCCAACACCCGGACGTGTGCGCCGGAAGCGGGCATATCCTTCGCGGCGCGCACAGTTATGGCGCCCGGGACCGGGGGATGGCCGCTGGCATGCAAGATGCATTTCCAGGCCAGGAGGGTTCATTCATGACCGACGGAATCACGCACTACCTGCTGCTCATCCTCGGCACGGCGCTGGTGAACAACGTGGTGCTGGTGAAGTTTCTCGGCCTGTGCCCGTTCATGGGCGTGTCGAACAAGATCGACACGGCCATCGGCATGGGCATGGCCACCACCTTCGTGATGACCATGGCGGCGGTGGCGAGCTGGCTGCTGGAACGGCTGGTGCTGGTGCCCTACGACCTGGGTTTCCTGCGCATCCTCACCTTCATTCTGCTGATAGCCGCGGTGGTGCAGTTCACGGAGATGGTGGTCAAGCGCGTCTCGCCGGTGCTGCACCAGATGCTGGGCATCTTTCTGCCGCTCATCACCACCAACTGCGCGGTGCTCGGCGTGGCCCTGCTCAACGTGCAGCAGGGCCACGGTTTCGCCGAGAGCGTGCTCTACGGTTTCAGTTCGGCCATGGGCTTCACCCTGGTGATGGTGATCTTCGCCGGACTGCGGGAGCGCCTCGCCCGGGCGGAGGTGCCCGAGGCCTTCGCCGGCGCGCCCATAGGATTCGTGGCGGCCGGCCTGCTGTCCCTCGCCTTCATGGGCTTCTCCGGCCTGGCGACGCAGTAGGAACGGGTGGGCGGCCGGGCGGGTCCGGCCTGCACAGAAGGAGTTGATACGGCATGTTGATCGCGATTTTCAGTCTCTCGGCCCTGGGGCTGGTGCTGGGCCTGCTGCTCGGCACCGCGGCGCGTTTCCTGAAGGTGGAGGGCAATGCCCTGGCCGGGGAGATCGAGGCGCTGCTTCCGGGCTCCCAGTGCGGTCAGTGCGGCTATCCCGGATGCGGGCCGGCCGCCGAGGCGCTGGCCTCCGGGGCCGCGCCGGTCACGGTCTGCCCCCCGGGCGGCCGGGCGCTGGCCGAAGCCCTGGCGGCGAAGCTCGGCGTGAGCGCCGACCTCTCCGGGGTGGAGGACCGGGCGCCCATGCTGGCCTTCATCAACGAGGCCCTGTGCGTGGGCTGCACCCGCTGCTTCAAGCGCTGCCCCACCGACGCCATCCTGGGGGCGTCGCGGCAGATCCACGCCGTTCTCACCGAGGCCTGCACCGGCTGCGGGAAGTGCGTCGATATCTGTCCCACGGAGTGCGTGGAGATGCACGAGGTCCGTCCCACGCTGCAGACATGGTACTGGCCCAGGCCGGTGCCGGTGGGCGCATGAACAGGCGGATGAGACGGGGGTGTCGGCCATGAAACTGTTCAGGATTCGCGGCGGTGTCCATCCCGAGGAGCGCAAGGAGGCCACCGCGCAGCGCCCCATCGAGGCGGTGCCGTTGCCCGCGCTCCTGCGCATACCGCTGCAGCAGCACATCGGGGCTCCCGCCGAGCCGGTGGTCCGGATGGGCGAGCGGGTGCTGAAAGGCCAGTTGCTGGCCAACAGCCAGGGGATGATTTCGGCCCCCGTCCACGCCCCCACTTCCGGGCGCATCGTCCGCATCGGCGGCTACACCGCGCCCCACCCCTCGGGTCTGCCGGTCCGTACCATCACCCTGGAGCCGGACGGAAAGGATCAATGGATCGGGCTGGAGGGCGTGGACGATCCCTTCGCCCTGGAGCCGGAGGCCATCTCCGCCCGGGTGGCGGCCGCGGGCATCGTCGGCATGGGCGGCGCCACCTTCCCCGCCGCGGTGAAGCTGAACCTGCGCCGACGCTACCGGCTGCGGCTGCTGGTCATCAACGGCGCCGAGTGCGAGCCCTATCTCACCTGCGATGACCGGCTGATGCAGGAACAGGCCGCCGAGGTGGTGGACGGTATCCGCATCATGGCCCATGCCCTCGGCGTCACGCGGGCACTGGTGGCCATCGAGGACAACAAGCCGCGGGCGCAGGAAGCCATGCGCATGGCCTGCCAGGGCGATCCGGTGGTCTCGGTGGCGGGCGTCCCCACCCGTTATCCCATGGGCTCGGAGAAGCACCTCGTACAGGCGCTGACCGGCCTGGAAACCCCGGCCCGCGGTCTCACCGCCGACATCGGCGTGGTGGTGCACAATGCCGCCACGGCCTTCGCGGTGCACGAGGCCATACGCTTCGGGAAACCGCTGCTGGAGCGCGTGGTCACGGTTTCCGGCGGGGCGGTGCGCACACCGCGCAACCTGCGCACCCTGCTGGGCACACCCGTGGAGCACCTGCTGAAGCTCTGCGGCGGCACCACGGCGGAGCCGGAGCGGCTGCTGAGCGGCGGCCCCATGATGGGCCAGGTTCTTCCCTCGGTCCGGGTGCCGGTGGTGAAGGGTTGCAACGGCATTCTCGCCCTCACCCCCGACGAGGTGCGCAGCGAGCGGGCGATGCCCTGCATCCGTTGCGCGAGCTGTGTCGGGGCCTGTCCCTGCGGACTGGTGCCCCTGGAGATGGCCGCCTACATCCGGGCCGGCGACCTCGAGGGCGCGGCCCGCTTCGGCCTGGCCGACTGCATCGCCTGCGGCTCCTGCGCCTATGTCTGTCCCTCCCGCATCCCCCTGGTGCAGTACTTCAACCACGCCAAGGGCGAGGTGGCCGCGCGTGAGCGCGCCCGGGTCAAGCAGGAGGAGACGAGGCGGCTCGCGGCCCAGAAGAGCGAGCGGCTGGAACGCATGGCCCAGGCCAAGCGCGAGGCACTGGCCCGGCGCAAGGCCGAAATGGCGGCCAGGAAACAGGCAGAGGCGGAGGCCCGCGCATGAAGAACCCGATACCCCATCCCGGACCCCACGCCCATGCCGGCAACACCGTTCGCCGCACCATGGTGCTGGTGATGCTGGCCCTGCTGCCGGCCACCGTCTACGGCGTGCTGCTGTTCGGCTGGCCGGCCCTCTACCTGCTGCTGGTCACCGTGGCGAGCGCCCTGGTGGCGGAAGCCGTCAGCCTGCGCATTGCCGGCCGCCCGGTGATGCCCTTCGTCACCGACGGCTCGGCGCTGCTCACCGGCTGGCTGCTGGCGCTCACCCTGCCGCCCTGGGCGCCCTGGTGGATCGGCGTGGCGGGCGCGATCATCGCCATCGTCCCCGCCAAACAGGTGTTCGGCGGTATCGGCCAGAATCCCTTCAACCCCGCCATGGTGGCCCGCGTCGCCCTGCTGATCTCCTTCCCGCTGGAGATGACCACCTTCGTGGCGCCCCAGCCGCTCTGGAGCGGACAGGGCCCCGGCCTGCTGGCCGCCCTGGATGTCACCTTCGGCTCCGGCGGGTCCCTCGACGCAGTGAGCAGCGCCACCGTGCTCGGCCACGTGAAGACCGAGCTGGGGCGGGGCGTGGCCCTGGATGCCGCCCAGGCCGGCACCTGGGGCGCCGGCGCCCTGGCCCTCGGCGGCGTGGCCGGCAGCCTGGGCGAGACCTCGGCGCTGCTGATCCTGGCCGGCGGCCTGTTTCTCCTGGTGCGGAGAGTCATCAGCTGGCACATCCCCGTCGCCATGCTCGCCACCCTGGCGCTGCTGGCCGCCGTGGCCCATGGCCTGGCTCCGGACCGCTTTGCCGGCGCCGGACACCACCTGCTGGCGGGGGCCACCCTCCTCGGGGCGTTCTTCATCGCCACCGACCTGGTCACCTCCCCCGTCACCCGCCGGGGGCAGATCATCTACGGTGCCGGCTGCGGCCTGCTGGTCTTCGTCATCCGCACCTGGGCCGGCTACCCGGAGGGCATGGCCTTCGCGGTGATGCTGATGAACAGCATGACGCCGCTCATCGATCACTACCTCCGCCCGCGCATCTACGGCCGCGACCGGCGCGGGGAGCCGCTGGTGGTGGCGGATGCCGCCGGGAGGGCGAGCCATGACTGAGACCGTGCTCAGCGGCTGGCGCAGCCGCATTCCCTACCAGTCCGGGCTGCTGGGGCTGGTCTCCACCCTGGCCGCGGCACTGCTGGTGGGCGCCAACCTGGTCACCCGCGAACCCATCGCCCAGCGCGAGGCGGAGGACCTGCGCGCCTCCCTCGCCCAGGTGGTGCCGGAGGCGATCCACGACAACAACCTGCTGGAGGACACGGTCGATATCCGCGACGGGGCGCAGGTGACCCGTTTCTACCGGGCCCGCCGGCAGGGCGCGGTCAGCGCGGTGGCCTACCGCATGGTCGCCCAGGGCTACTCCGGCGACATCGTGCTGCTGCTGGGGGTGGCGCCCGACGGGAGCATCCTCGGGGTGCGGGTGCTTTCCCACGCCGAGACACCGGGGCTCGGCGACCGGATCGAGGTGCAGAAATCCGACTGGATCCTGGGCTTCAGCGGTCTGTCCCTGGACAACCCGGCAACCGCCGAATGGGCCGTGAAGAAGGACGGCGGCGTGTTCGATTCCTTCAGCGGCGCCACCATCACGCCGCGGGCCGTGGTGGCGGGCATCCGGCGGGGGCTGGAGCTCTACCGGGCCCACCGCCGGGAACTGAACGACGCCACCGGCAGCGCCGCCCCGCCCCGCTAGCGCCCTGCCACAGGCCCAGACAACAGCAACGGAGACGCAGCCAATGGCCCTTTCCTACCAGCGCATCGCCCGCGACGGACTGTGGGACAACAACGTGGTTCTGGCCCAGCAGCTGGCCCTATGCCCGGCCCTGGCGGTCACCGGGACTGCCACCAACGGCCTGGGCATGGGGCTCGCCACCACGGCGGTACTCACCCTGGCCAATGTCATCGTCGCCTCGTTCCGCAACGCGGTGAGCCCGGAGGTGCGGATCCCGGTCTTCGTGGTGGTCATCGCCACCCTGGTGACCCTGGTGGATCTCTTCCTCAACGCCTGGCTGCACGACCTGCACAAGGTTCTCGGCCTGTTCATCGCCCTCATCGTGGTGAACTGCGCCATCCTCGGCCGGGTCGAGTCCTTCGCCTCCAAGAACGCCATGGTGCCCGCCCTGGCGGACGGCCTGGCCATGGGGATCGGCTTCACCCTGGCCATGGTGGCGCTGGGCGGCGTGCGCGAAATCCTGGGCAGCGGCACCCTGTTCGCCGACGCCCACCTGCTGCTCGGCAGCAGTTTCGCCTTCCTGGAACTGGTCCTGATTCCCGACTACAAGGGCTTCCTGCTCATGATCCTGCCTCCGGGCGGGTTCCTGGCGCTCGGCTTTCTGCTCGCCGGCCGGCGCGTGCTGATGCGGCGGGCGGAACGGCGCGCACTCGCCGCCGATCCCGGGCTCAGCGGCGCCGGCGCCTGAGATCCCGGCGCGGCAATGAAAGGAGATCATCACCCATGAACATCGGGGTCGCCTACGCCGCCGCCGGACGCCAGGTCTGGCTCAAGGTCGAACTGCCCGAGGGCAGTACCGTGCGGGACGCCATCGAACGATCCGGCCTGCTGGAGCAGTTCCCGGACATCGATCTCGACCGGCAGAAGGTGGGCATCTTCGGCCGCGTCGCCCGCCTGGACGCCCCCCTGGAGGATGGCGTCCGGGTGGAGATCTACCGGCCCATCACCGCCGATCCCGAGCTGGCCGAGCGCTCCGGCGATGACGACTGAGCGGGTGCTGGCGGGTGCCGGAGCACCTGTCGCCCGCTTCCGATGATCCGGCTCCCGGACCCTCCCTGAAGCCCCACACCGCCCCCCCGGCCCCCCTGTCCGGACGGGCCGCCATGCGTCTGCCGTACCGCATTTGTCTATAACTTCAACAGGGACGCGGACAACCGGGGTCGCGGTCGGGTAAGTTTGCCGCGGCGGCCAGGCAATGGAATCCGCGCCAAGGCGGGGACACTGTGGCAACGGAGCGGGAGCGTACGACGGGCCAGGGCGGCGCCGATGACGGCGCCGGGCGGCTGCTGGCGGAAGTGCGCCGGCTCCTGGCCGAGCTGCACCCCGGGGGCGCGCCGGCGGAGGTCGGCCTCGACGCCGACCTGGAGCGGGAGCTGGGACTCGACAGCCTGTCGCGGGCGGAGCTGCTGCTGCGCCTGGAGGACGCGTTCGGAGTCAGCCTGCCGGAATCGATCCTGGCCACGGCGGAAACTCCGCGGGCGCTGCTGCGGGCGGTCCGCGCCGCCACGGCTCCCCGGCCGCCGGATGGGTCCCGTGAAGTCCGGTCCGCCGCCGTCGGGGAGGCCGGCATCGCCCCGGAGGCGGCGCGGACCCTGCAGGAGGTGCTCGACTGGCATGTCCTGCACCACCCCGGGCGCATCCACGTCCATCTCCTCGGCGCGGGCGACACCCCGGAACCGATCACCTACGGGGCGCTGCGGGACGGCGCACTGGCCGTGGCGGCGGGGCTCGCGGACAGGGGCCTGCAGCCGGGGGAAACGGTGGCGATCATGCTGCCCACCGGCCGCGACTACCTGCTCTGCTTCCTCGGCATCCTCTACGCCGGCGGCATTCCCGTTCCCATCTACCCCCCGACGCGACCCTCCCAGCTGGAGGACCACCTGCAGCGGCACGCGCGCATCCTGGACAACGCCCGCACCGTCGCGCTGATAACCGTCCCCGAGGCTAAGCCGCTGGCGCGGCTGCTGCAATCCCGCGTCGGGGCGTTGCGCGGCATCCTCACCCCGGCGGATCTCCACGGCGCCGCCGGCGCCTTCGGCGGGCTCCCGGCCCGGGGCCGGGACACGGCGTTCCTGCAGTACACCTCCGGCAGCACCGGCCAGCCGAAGGGGGTGGTGCTCAGCCATGCCAACCTGCTGGCCAACATCCGCATCATGGGCCGGGCGGTACGCGCCGATTCCTCCGACGTGTTCGTCAGCTGGTTGCCCCTCTACCATGACATGGGCCTCATCGGCGCCTGGCTGGGCAGCCTCTACTACGCCATTCCGCTGGTGCTCATGTCGCCCCTGGCCTTCCTGGCCCGTCCCAGTCGCTGGCTGTGGGCCATCCATCACCATCGCGGCACCCTCTCCGCGGCACCCAACTTCGCCTTCGAGCTGTGCCTGATCCGGATTCGTGGCAGCGGGCTGGAGGGGCTGGACCTGGGTTCCCTGCGCCGGGTGTTCAACGGCGCCGAGCCGGTCAGCCCGCAGACGCTGAGGCGCTTCAGCGCGCGCTTCGAGCCCTATGGATTCCGGCCCGAGGCCATGGCCCCGGTCTATGGCCTGGCCGAGGCGGCAGTGGGGCTGGCGTTCCCGCCCCTCGGCCGGGCGCCGCTCATCGACCGGATCCGGCGGGATCCCTTCCTGCGCAGTGGCCATGCCCTGCCGCTGACGGAGGGTGACGGCCACGCCCTGGAGTTCGTCGGCAGCGGCCAGCCCCTGCCCGGCTACGGGATCCGCATCGTGGACGAAGGCGGGCGGGAGCTGCCCGAGCGGCAGCAGGGACGGCTGGAGTTCCGCGGGCCTTCCGCCACCAGCGGCTATTTCCGCAACCCGGAAGCGACCCGGCGGCTGTTCGACGGCGAGTGGCTCGACAGCGGCGATCTCGCCTACCTCGCCGAGGGCGAGATCTATGTCACCGGCCGGGTGAAGGACGTGATCATCCGCGGCGGGCGCAACATCCATCCCCAGGAGCTGGAGGCGGCGGTGGGTGAGCTGCCCGGCGTACGCCAGGGCTGCGTGGCGGTGTTCGGCAGCCCGGATCCGGCCACCGGCACCGAGCGCCTGGTGGTCATGGCCGAGACCCGGGAAACCGGACCGGCGGCGCGGGAGGCGCTGCATGCCCGGATCAACGGGGTGGCAGTGGATCAGCTGGGCATTCCTCCCGACGAGACCGTGCTGGTCCCTCCGCGCACGGTGCTGAAGACCTCCAGCGGCAAGATCCGCCGGGCGGCCAGCCGGGAGCTCTACGAGCAGGGCCGCAGCGGACGCCCGCCGCGGGCGGCCTGGCTGCAGTTCGCGCGCCTGGCGCTGGCGAGCCTCCCGCCCCGGTGGCGCCGGACCCGGCAGGCGAGCGGCCGTTTCGCCTTCGCCGCCTGGGCCCACGTGATCTTCTGGAGCCTGGCGATTCCCGTGTGGCTGACGGTGCTGCTGCTGCCGCGGATGGGCTGGCGCTGGGCGGTGATGCGCGCCGGCGCCCGGCTGCTGCTGCGCCTGACGGGCACGCCCCTGCGGGTCGACGGTGCCGGGAGCCTGGACCAGGGTGACCAACGTGTCCTGGTGGCCAACCACCAGAGCTATCTCGACGGCGTGGTGCTGGTGGCCGCGCTGCCCCGGCCGGTCCGCTTCGTGGCCAAAGCGGAGCTGCGCCGCAAGCCCATACCCCGGCTGTTCCTGCAGCGTATCGGCGTGGAGTTCGTGGAGCGCTTCGACCGCCGGCAGGGGGTGGCGGACGCGGAGCGCACGATCCGCTCCGTGCGCGCAGGCAGCGCCCTGCTCTCCTTCCCGGAAGGGACCTTCCGGAGCATGGCGGGACTGCTGCCCTTCCGCATGGGGGCGTTCCTGGCCGCCGCGCAGGCGGGTGTGGCGGTGGTGCCCATCGCCATCCGCGGCACCCGATCGATACTCCGCGGCCGCTCCCACTTCCCCCACCGGGGTACGGTCAGCGTGCGGATCGGCAAACCCCTGGATCCGGCGGGAACGGACTGGGCGGCGGCGGTGCAACTGCGCAACGCCGCCCGCGCCTGGATACTCGACCACGCGGGCGAGCCGGACCTGGGCGCGGGTGGTGCGCCGAATCGGATGTGATTGGCCGGAGGCGATAGGGCAATGGCCTGCCCGGCCGCGCCAGGGAGGCGTCGGGCAGGTCTGTCAGGTGCCGGCGGCAGGCCGGGACGAGGCTGGCGGAGAGGGAGGGATTCGAACCCCCGGACCCTTGCGGGTCAACGGTTTTCAAGACCGCCGCTTTCAACCGCTCAGCCACCTCTCCGTGAGGGGGAGGAGGATAACCCAAAGGCCCGTGCGGGCAAAGCCCGCCCGCGGGCGGACCGGGGTTGAACGGCCGCCCGCCTCGCGTATCATGCAGTGAACTTCATTCCCGGCCGGCAGTCTCACGCATAGGGAAAAAACCAACCCAGGAGGACGTACCCGACATGTACACGAATCGCGAAGTGGCAGCCGTCCGGTCAACGGATTCGGTGCTCGCGACCAACAAGGTGATTCGCAACACCTACATGCTGCTGTCCATGACGCTGCTGTTCAGCGCCCTGACCGCGGGCATCTCCATGGTCTTCAACCTGCCCCATCCGGGCATGATCCTGACCCTGGTGGGCTATTTCGGCCTGCTGTTCCTGACCACCAAGTTCCGCAACAGCGGCCTGGGCGTGGTGTTCGTGTTCGCCCTCACCGGCTTCATGGGCCTGACCCTCGGCCCCATCATCAGCGCCTACATGAGCCTGCCCAACGGCGGCCAGCTGGTGATGACCGCGCTCGGCGGCACCGGCGTCATCTTCATCGGCCTGTCCGCCTATGCCCTGACCACCCGCAAGGACTTCAGCTTCATGGCGGGGTTCCTGATGAGTGGCATCCTGGTGGCGTTCCTGGCGGGGATCGGCGCGGCCATCTTCAACATCCCGGCCCTGGCGCTGGGGGTCTCGGCCATGTTCGTGCTGCTGATGTCGGCGCTCATCCTGTTCGAGACCAGCAACATCATCCACGGGGGCGAGACCAACTATGTCATGGCCACCGTCTCCCTCTACGTGGCCATCTACAACCTGTTCCTGAGCCTGCTGCACCTGCTCGGCGCCCTTGGCGGCGACGACTGAACCACGCTACAGACGACATAAAAAAACCCCCGGTCGGACGGTCGGGGGTTTTTTTGTCCACTCGAAATGGCGTCTAACTATTTGTTTTGAAGAGCTAATGTGTGTGTGATTCACAGACATCGTTTCACTATGATCTGTCTCCATGGAACACGAAATCTCAGCGCGTCTGAAATGGGTTCAACTGTATGAGGAGACGGGCAACGCAGGACTCGTTTGCCGGCGGTGCGGGATCTCGAGACCCACACTACGGAAGTGGTGGCACCGCTATCAGGCTCAAGGGCATGACGGACTCAAGAGCCAGAGCCGGCGACCCAAGACATCCCCCGCGCAGAAGCTAGATCCGACGACGCAGGGGCTGATTCTCGGATTGCGGAGCAAGCGAAAACTAGGGGCCAGGCGGATTCAGAGCGAACTTGCTCGGTTGCATGGGATGCTTCTCTCGTTGGCCACGATTCAAAAGGCGCTGTCCCGCAACCAGGTCAGGCGGATCCGATTTGAGCGGCGCAAGGCACACTACAAGCGCTACGAAAGACCGATTCCTGGAGAGCGAGTTCAGATGGACACCTGCAAGATAGCGCCAGGACTTTATCAATACACCGCTGTCGATGACTGACCTGCCCCCACGATTAGGACCACTGTCGGGTTAGTCCAGTCCGATCAGTCAACGCTCTCCACCCGGGTGTCGCCGGGGGAGCCATCCTGCCGCTGTTGGGCGGCAAACTCCGCTGGCGTCAGATAGCCCAGCGATGAATGAGGCCGGGCCTCGTTGTAGTCACGGCGCCAAGCGCCCACCACCTCCCTGGCATGGGCCAGGCTGGTGAGCCAGTGCTCGTTCAGGCATTCGTCCCGGAATCGCCCGTTGAAGCTCTCGATGAAGGCGTTCTGGGTCGGCTTGCCCGGCTGGATCAGCTTGAGTTGCACCCCATTCTCATAGGCCCACTGATCGAGCGCCTTGCCGGTGAACTCCGGCCCCTGGTCGGTTCGGATGGCCTTGGGCACACCCCGGAACCGTACTGCCTGCTCCAGCACCCGCGCCACATAGGCGCCGGGAATGCTGCGATCGACCACCAGGTCAACCGACTCCTTGGTGAAATCATCGACGATGGTCAGCACCTTCAGCCGACGACCATCAGCCAGCGCATCCATCACGAAGTCCATCGACCAGACCTCGTTCGGTGCACTCGGCAACTCCAGCGGCTCGCGGTCCACGGCCACGCCCTGGCGCCGCCGACGCTTGCGCACCGCCAGGCCCTCTTCCTGGTAGAGGCGCAGCACCTTCTTGTGCTTGACCGGCACACCCTCGCGCCGCAACAGCGCATGAATGCGTCGATAGCCAAACCGCCGCCACAGCTGGGCCAGGTCGATGATCCGATCCCGCAGCGCCTCGTTCTCGGCGCGGCGGACCGGCTCATAGCGCAACACGGATCTTGAAACCCCCACAAGCCAGCAGGCTCTTCGCTCCGAGACAGGGGTGTGCTCGCGCATCACCGCCACCGCCTCGCGCTTGGCCTGTGGGGTCAGTACTTTCCCGACAGCGCAGCCTTCAACGCCTCGTTGTCGAGCATCGACTCGGCCAGCAGCTTCTTCAGCCGGGCATTCTCCGCCTCCAGGGCCTTCAGCCGCCGGGCCTCGGAGATGTCCATGCCGCCGTATTTCGAGCGCCAGTTGTAGAACGTGGCGTCACTGAACCCGTACTTGCGGCACAGCTCCTTGACCGGTACCCCGGCCTCGGCCTCCCGCAGGACCCCGATGATCTGTTCTTCGGTAAATCGCTTCTTCTTCACGTCCGTCTCCTCACGGTTAGACGGACTGTACCAACTTCACAGTGGTCCGGAAATCGGGGGGCAGGTCATGACTGCACTAGGTACCGAGTGTTGGCGCTTTTCGACAGAAGGACTGCCGCAAACACTCTGGAGTTCATCGACCAAGTTCTCGAAGAGATGCCCTTTCCTATCCAGCGATCTCAAACGGACCGTGGCCGAGAATTCTTCGCGCAGAAAGTGCAACGTCGCATGATGGAACTGGCCATCAAGTTCCGGCCCATAAAACCCCGGTCACCCCACCTGAACGGAAAGGTGGAGCGCTCCCAGAGGACTGACCTAGAGGAGTTCTACTCGACTGTCGACTTAACCGACAGCCGCCTCTACGACCTCTTGGCGGAGTGGCAGCACTACTACAACTGGCATCGCCCACACGGCGCTCACAGGGGCCGCCCGCCCATGGATAAGTTCTTTGAGGTTATCCACGACACACCGTATTGGGACGATGTGTATGAGAAGTACGATGCAGCGATAGAACGCATTCAAGAGGCTGACTATCAGCTGGATCTGCACCTCCGAAAATTGAAACGATGTCTATGAATCACACATAATGTGTTTTTCCGCTGTCTAATACTTAGGCCGAGTACCGTTCAGTAAGTGCTTGTTTCTCAGAGATATGATGATCTGCAATTAGACGGCATTTCACCCCAACTTCCCGTGCGTTTGTCCTTTCCCGATCCCGGCGTGAAGGTATTCCCTTCGTCATGCCTCAGACAGTGGATGCCACATCCACAACCAAAGACGTCCACCAGCCTAGGCGCGGTCCGCCTAGAGATCCGCAATCCGTCCCAAGTCATTGATAACCTCATAGCCAGTAGGCTGCGACAAATAATCCTTCATTGATTGTTCGATCGTGCCGACCAATGCTTGGTCTTCAGTAACGAATCCCAGTGGTATCGGAACCCAGGTTCTGGGTGGAACAACGTGGAACAAGACGACAGCGAAGCATCCTGGGTAGAGAAGCAATTCGACGTCACCGTCGCAATAGCCCTCCACGTAGCCATGCAAGACTTGCTTGAAATCCTTGAATTCACTCAGCCATCGCTTTGCCGCTCTATCTTCTTTTCCGTTTAGGGGCAGTCTCAGCGACAGATCGAACGTCTTCTGTTTGGAACTTGCATCAGTAGATAGTCCCAATACCGTACTAATGCACTCTTGGACCTTGTCCGTACGGCCCCAAAACGGGCTCGACGGCGCCAACCATGTGACCTCTGCCGGACCACCGTCTGCCTTCTTCCTAAGGAGTTGCCCATGTTTCTTGAACAACCCAACCACTCTGTCCCAGTTGCTCGTCAACTGCAACGAGCCGAATAGTCGCTTAGTTGCCCCGGACTCATCTTGCTCAGTCATCGCCCCAAGCAGGAACTTAGGGACATCAATCCCATCTTTAGAGAGGCAATCCAGCAGCGCATGGCCACCCAAATCCTCCATTGCCCGTGAGACAGAGGCAAGATTGTCGCCCTTTCTATGGGACAAAATTGCATCGGTTATCTTACCGATAATCTCGTCTTGCTCGTCGAATCCATCGATCTCACTTCTCTCTACCTCTCCCGACTGAACATTGAGATATAGCGTCTGGGGGATCTTTACATAATCTTCTCTCTGCGGAGAAACGTCCGAGATTTTATATATATCCGGAATATCGTTTCCATCCTTGCCAAATTTCTCAATATCGCCAGCGTGATAGATCTCGTAGAAACATCTCTGAAACGCCTTCCTGGCAAAGACAGCACTCCTCGATCTCTTCTCCATATCCGGCTCTAGCTTAATCGAGAACCGCCAGTCCTCTGCTCCTTTGTCTTTACGAACATAGCCAAAAGAAACCAATTCGAATCGGAAAGTACTACGGCGATCTATCAACTGAGCGATTCGCGGACTACCGTCCGATGAGTTTCGGAAATACGCTTTCGCGTTTTGCGTCAACTCAAGCCGTCCATCATGTCCGATCGACACCTCATTTAGCTCGAACAATTGGGTCGCGGCAACACGAGCCTCTTTCTGCGTGAACCCCATGAAAGCGGCTATCTCGCCGAGCGTCATCTTACTCAACCATAGCAATCGCAGTACAAACTCACGGACAAATGGTACAGCGTTTTTCTCGACGAGTGAGTATTCGATTCGGAAACGCTGAATAGGCAAGGCAAAATCCAGCCGTTCAAAAGGAATTTTCGTGTCAGCGCTCATGAAAGCCCCCGTTTGAGCACGTTCTCCGCAGGCAAGAAAGCATAATCAGGCTCTCCACGCTCATGGAAAAATGAGAGGACCTTATTTAGTGGGGTTCCTTCATTTCTTGCCGTCCACATTTGCGTTGAACCAACAATAAGCAACCGATCCATTGCTCTAGACATAGACACGTTGATTCGATTTGACTCCTTCAAGAAGCCAGGGCCAGAGTTGGGATGGTTACGTGTCAACGATAGGATGACAATGCGATTCTCTTTGCCTTGATAACTATCGACGGTGTCGATTTTGACAAGCTTCTTGAATTCTTCTGTCCATTCGAATTCGTGGAACTTTCTACGAAGCCGACGTTTCTGCTCCCCATACATGCAAATGACACCAATACCGGCCTCGCCTTCCTTCAGGGTGCTCGCTAGTAACCCACAAAACTCACTGTCTTCCTCTATCGATTTCAACACATCCAGAACCGTATTTATTTCTGCAACGTTATAGATGCTTGTGCCTGCGTCATCGCTATGGTGTCCATTTTTCCCCATACCCGCTGTATCAATCCAGGTCACTGAATTAGTCAAGACTTCAGGTGGTTTCAAGAAGCAAGACGGCATGTCCCGCTTAGCTGTTTTCAGTTCGCCTTTGTAGAAGACCTCAGATACCAAATCTCCAATCGGTTGGATCATTCGATACTGCGTACGCAACGTCGCACCGACCTGGGAGCCATACCCGGATTCGAAACACCTCTCGAAATCACTGAGGAATGCGTTTTTCAGCGCTTCGTCTCGGCTGGTCAGCCCTAATTTTCGGGCGACGGCAAGTTTGTGTTCATCTTGATAGAGTGGCGGTAACTGCTGATGGTCGCCTACCAGCAGTATTCGCTTGCCCGACTGCATCGCCACCGCAAGCTCACTGGCAGAGGACCGAGCCGCTTCATCGATAATCACCCAGTCATACTGGTTGTCCTTTATCCCGATATGCTGTTGACCTACTCCCACACATGTGCCACAGACCAACGTTCTTGATCTTCCAAGAAACTCGTCAAAATTCACTCGTTCTGTAGAGAGCTTTTCCTTAAAATCCTGGCCTATCTTTAGAAGCGCCTGCACGCGCTGCTCTTCATGCGGCGCAATGCCGTACTCGTATGAAACCCTTCGGAATGCATGCCCCAGCATCTCATCAAATGGAAGATCCTCCGGCGATTCCATTTTGTACTTCGTGCGCAATATCTGATTCAGTTCCAACCTGATGTCCTGTTTTGCGGATTCCATCCGCGCTTTTTCTTCTGGCGAAAAATCATCAGATTGGCAGTCTAAGTCCAGTCGGTTCCACTGGATCACTCGACGCGCCACCTCTCTTTCTGCATCCAACGCACTAATCAAATAGTCCTTTGGAACTCCCAAAGCTGATTGCAAGGCAAGAACCCGCTGGTCAAACTCGGCCTCAAATAACGCAAGTTTCTCCGAAACAATATTCCTCGCGTATGCATCTAGCAGTTCATCTGATACTGCGCCCTCGCTATTGCTGAATCGCACAACATCCAAAGGAGTATTCAATCTTCGACAGTGTCTTCGTATTCTCTCTGCTGCGGTGTTGATCGCCTCGTGCGACTGGCTTACCAGCAGTATGTTGTGAACGCCTAACTTGGCCACGAGGTAATGAACGAAGGCAGCAATAAATTCGGTCTTGCCTGTTCCGGGCGGTCCTTGAAGTAATGATAGTGGTCCCTTAGTTAGTAGCCGATTGAACGCGACTCTCTGCTCTTCGTTGAGTGATATCTTGTTTCCCTGCTCATCGGTTCTGTCATAGGCCGCAAAGTCATCTTCTGAAGCGAGTTCTGCCAGCACTTTTGGGGTTGCGCGACAAGTCGGCTCAAAATAATCGATGAGATCCTTGAGTACCGCTCTGCGCTCAATAATCCTGGTGAGAGCTGTTTTCCTTCTGAGGAACGATGACCTGTCTTGAGCCGTCCTAAGATAGAGCGTCTCGCCAGTTGTCACTCGGGTAAAGCTACGAGGGCGTAGTTCCACAAGTAGCTGCGCGGGCGTGGAGCGAGCGATGCTGACGCGACCGATGGTTATGGTTTTCTCGTCGTTCAGGCGAATCAGCTCAACTCTGTCGTCGCGCGTATAAGCCTCAAGCACTTCTCCTTCGCTCGAAAAAGGTACCACAAGCACGGTGGCCTCACGGCTTAGCCTTGGATCATCAGCGACCTCTATTCTCGGCAAAGCTTCAGCTTCTGTGTCAATGGTTGCTTGCCAAATGGCTTTGGTGGTCGAGACCTTCTTGCGAAGTGTAAGTATTGATCTCGATCCTTCGTTTTCTAAAGGTGCCTTCCTGGAAAGGTCTGGTGCTTCCAAGACCGTTTCATCCGCTTTCGGCGGAACGGTCTCTTGTGCCGCCGTATCTTCAGATCTTGACTCATGAAGAATCTCATCTACGCGGGTGTGGAAGACCTCCACCGCCTCCAGTACTGTTTTCAATTCCTCGAAGCGGTCTGACGATTCGCTTCCCACAGTCACGCGTGCGTCAATAAGAAAATCGGCGTTTTCACGAATTCGCGTAGGAATTTCGGCAATTCTTTTGGGTGGATAGCAGAAATCTATCGCAGCTTTTTCAGGATCATATACAGCCCGCAATTGACCACCAATACCGAACAGGCTGACCACGACCTTGCCAGCTTCCTTATTGAACTTAGTGACCGAAACGTAAATGTTCCCGTTGTCTGGCAATATTGAAAGGGAGTCTTGGACTTGGGAACTGCGCATACCAACTGACACGATAGGCTCGGCCGGTTTGTCTTCCAACGCTCCGGTCAGCGCATCTTTCAACCTGCTTAGTGACGCAAAGCCAGATTCGGATGCCTTTTCGACCTGAATGGCCTCAGCGATAACAGATAGGGGCCCTTTGATGCAGGTGGGGTTAGTCCAATCCAGCCCTAAAAGTTCTACGCAGAGGCGCGTTGCCCCATAGTTGTCACGCTCCATTGGGCTGCTAGCATCAATGGCCTCCGGACTGTATCGATGATTCCTAGCTTCACCAGTGAGGAAATCGAAGTCTGGTGTGTCAATGAGAAAAATATCGTCTTCCGATTCTCCCGAGACAATGAGAACGTTTTCCGGGTGGAGGTCTCCATGATAGCTATTCAGTTCATGGAGGTGCTCGACGGCATCTACCAGCTTGATTGATGTAGCTATTCGGATCTCTACCGGCAATTCCTTTGCGTCCGCCACCAGTGCTGACCAAGGACGACCTTCGACGAAATCCTGAACGAGATACAACTGTGATGTTCGAGTAGCAAGGCCGAAGTCTCTAATCGTCGGAAGGTAGTCCGGTTGCATTGAGCGCAAGCTTTCGACGCGCTTGAGAAAGTGGACAACCTTGGCGCCGACTTCCGGCGTCTTGTCGTTAGGAGATATATCATTCCACAGCTTCACCACGCAGTCGCCCGATCGATACACCTCCTTAATCTCGCCGTCTAACAAGTAGTCCTCATCCGGGTATTCCTTGTGTAGACGGATACTTTTCCGGAAAGGCTCCAAGTCGGATTCATCAAAGATCTCGATTGGATTGTCTTTAGGCACTGCCTTACTGAACGCCTCAAAAAAGGCACTGGCATCGGCATAACGCTCGGCAGGATTGTTTTCGATCGCCTTCTTTATTGTTGACGAATACCAAGCACCGAATTCAGCGAGGTCTGGCGCGATTTCTTTCAAGCTGCGATCAGACAAGCGTTTCGCTTTCAGAATCAGCCAAGCCAATATCCCCAAGTAATACACATCATCAGCGAAAGGTGTATTCGCCTTGCTGTTCTCAGCATCACACACAGGTAGGGGAATCGCTCGAACGCTGAGCGCCGCCCTCGGCTCGCCGACAGTACCGATAGGTTGATGATACGCGGCAATGAAACTCGATACTGCGATGTTCTTTGATGGTGAAACCCAGAGACTATGGTCTGCAATATCTCGATGCGCCACTTTGATCGCATGTAGCTTTGCGAAGAAATCCAGCAAGATTTTTACAAGTGCAATACGGCCTTCTTCTGGCATCGATTCCAAGTGGCGTCCAACGAATTCGTTGAACCTTGAATGGCCCGCGGGTAGCTCATAAAGCTCGTGAAATTGCTGGGTTACTTCTTGGGGCGAGATCGTTTTCAGCGAACGGAGGCAATGTTGGTAGAGGTCGTAATCGTGATTCTTGATGAAGCTGAGTACATCTTGCTCGCGAGAAACGATCTTGAACCGGCCTTCTGGTGTCTTTGCCGTTGGGTCTGGAATCTTCGAAAAATTCCACTGTCTCAACAAAGCTTCGTCTGACTTGTTAGCCTCGCTAACTGCCTTAAATTCTTTGTAAACATGCTCATCATCATTAAGCGGGAAGATCTTCTCAACTGCCATATATCCGTTGATGAGGAGGTGTTTTGGGCGCGTTTGCTTCTCTGAAAAAATCTCATCGAAAAGCGGAATGTCTTTGTTTGTGCCGTGCGATTCGGGATGTGGACGAAAAACATTATTGAATTCTCGCTCATCCGCCAATCTCAAGAACTCATCAAACGACATCGTCTTGAAGCGATCGGATTCGGGGAGGTTTTCTGGTGAGGCACTACCCGTCAAGACCACACGGAACTCGACCTTCGGAGATGAGAATCGGCTGTTTTTCAAACTGCGGAACTTACCTCCATACTTCTCGAGTTTTTTCTTCAACAAGTACTGTTTGTTCTGAGTAACAGCAACGGGCGATCTTCCCATTTCTCTGCCATTTAAATACCAGTTGCCATCGCTTGACGTCAGGTCACCGTTCCAATGTTTAAGTTCAACGATGAGAACCAGGCAGTGTGTGACAAGTACCAGATCGAATTCGCCTTCATATCCCTTGCTGTCGAAAAAACGGAATCCGGCGTAGCCTTTCCATGGCCACATTCGAGAAGATGATCTCCCAGTTGCCTGCCCAAGTTGTTCGCGGAGAGATCCGCCTCGCGATGGTTGGGATGGCTTGTCTTTGCCGCATCCGGCACAAAAGACGGTTTCTATTCGCTCAATGGCATTGATCTCATGAAGGGTGAGTCCACCCTCCCATATCTGAACTTCCATTTTCGAAGTCATTTTGTCTCCGACAATCAAGTCAGCTTAAAGCCTTGTTCAAAAAGGCGATTCTTGATTTTTCCGGAAGTCATCTTCTTCGATTATATGTGCTTTTTTATGCCTGCGGGAGGTGCTGGATTTCAGCCCAGTTGGTCGTTGAAGGACTTGCGCATGAGCTTGAAGGCTTCGGGCGCCTCGATTTCAGCGACCTGCTCGCGGATCCACTTGTTGCTCTCCTCGCCCACCGCTTCGGCGACCCGGTCGGCCAGGTAGCGGTTGAAGCTGTAGCCGGGGCCGTCCTCGCCGTAGGTGAGACCGGCGTAGTCGGCGGAGCGCTGGTTTATGAGATCGATGAACAGGCGCCTGTAGTCGCCGGGCCCGGCGAGATCGGTGATGTTCTCGTCGACGATCTCGGCGAAGCGCAGCGCCATGCGGGTGATGAGGCGCTGGCGATCCTCCTCCTCCATCAGGCCGTAGGCGGTCCGGTCGGCGGCCTGCAGCTGGTAGGCCAGGAACTCCATCACGATGCCGAAGCGCTGCCGGTTCTCGGTGATGGGGAAGTTTTCCGATTCCAGGTGTTCCAGCCGGTTCATGGCGATTTTCCAGCCGTTGAAGGCCAGCACGCTGGCGATCTCTTCCGGCGACTTGGGCTGGTCGCTCTTGTGCCACTTGCTCTTGATGCGCACGCTCGATTCCCTCTACCCAGGAACGCCGGCGGAACCGCTCCGCCCGCCGGCTAGTATTAGTGGAGGGCGTATGCTAACGTTTTTTAAAATCAGAGTAAAATACTCAGAAATAGACGGGCTATACGGAGTATGACCATGCAGAACTTCGACCGGCTGGTGGAGACCGTACAGCGGAACTGCCATGTCTCCGATGCGCGCTATGCAGGCAACTACTCCATGTGCACCTTCCTGTTGAAGATGCGCGAGTACTACCGCTGGGAACGGGGATTCGCCCCCGGGGTCAGCCTGCCCCACGAGGAAGTCGGCGAGTGGCTGCAGGAGCGGGAGCGCCTGTGGCAGGAGATCGAGAACGAGGGCTTCAGCCCGGTGGCCATCGACGATCGCCACCTGGATCCCTTCGACAGCCACAGCATCAACCAGCTGCTCGTGCCTGAAAGCCTGGTCTACAGCGGCGGCTACGGCCGTTTCTCCAAGCCGCTGTTCTTCCTCGGCTGCCTGCAGAGCGAGGAGACGATCCGCGGGTTCCGGGTGCTCGTCACCGACAACGAGTACGCCCGCGATCTCTCCGCGCCCCCCGCGATGACCCAGGGCCGGACCATCTACGTTCGCCGTGCCGCCATCCGGCAGATGATCTGGGAGTCCTACGAATCCTGGCGCTGGCGCCGCAAGGAGGGTGCGCTGGAGCGTGCCCTGGCGGATTACGGCTTCGAGGAGGATGCCGAGGCGGCCCTGGAGCGGATGACCGACGCGGTCCTGGCGCTGGTGAAGGAGCACGAGGTGGGCGAGGCCCTCGCGGGCGAACTGCTGGGGCCCGACTGGGAGGAACTGGTGATGGCGGTGGCGGCGACCCGCGGCGAGGTCCTGGCCCGCGCCCTGCGCGACCACCTGGCCGATTCGCTGGCCACCCTGCCGCGGCTGCTCGCCGAGGGCGAGAGCAGCCTCTGGCACTACTATGCGGCGAACCTGACCGGCATGCGCCAGGCCCTGCTGCCGGCATTCATGCCGGCCTACGAAAGCTGGCTCGCGAGCGGCGGTGATGAGGCGCTGGCGGCGCTCGCCCGGCGTGCCCGGGGGCACTGGGAGCAGCGGGCGCTGGCATTGCTGGAACGCTTCCGGGCCGAGCCCCGGGAGCTGATCGTCGAGTTGCAGAAGCTGCCGGAGGCGGACCTGGCGCTGGCCTGACGCCGGAGGGATCGGCGGCCGAAAAAAGGTTCATCGCGCATTTC
>NPIF01000035.1_pt1 | contig 125171 bp, 119 predicted proteins | sample 8637461 | NCBI WGS metagenome assembly NPIF01 (sample SAMN07420641, study PRJNA396082) | bioreactor metagenome | isolation source: sample BR12 brine-fed electro-methanogenic bioreactor BR | place: Japan: Kochi | collected 2016-12-09 | reverse complement strand
GCATGACGGTCAATCTGATCACCCCGATCGCCAGGGACAAAGGGCTGCGTTTCGCGATTCGTGAAGGCGGCCGTACCGTCGGCGCCGGCGTTGTCAGCGACATCATCGAGTAAATAGAGGAAGTTCTCATGCCTAGTCAGAAAATCAGGATCCGTTTGAAGGCCTACGATCATAAATTGCTTGATCAGTCCGTTACCGAAATCGTTGACACCGCCAAGCGTACCGGAGCCCGGGTTGCCGGTCCCATTCCGCTGCCCACGGTCATCAACAAGTACTGCGTCTTGCGCGGTCCCCACGTGGACAAGAAGAGTCGGGAGCAGTTTGAGATCCGCACGCATAAGCGCTTGCTCGACATTCTGGAACCGACCCAGCAGACCGTTGATGCGCTGATGAAGCTCGATCTGTCCGCCGGTGTTGACGTGGAAATTAAGCTCTAAATCTTGCTCCGAATAGGGTTACGAAAATGAGTAAGGGAATTCTTGGAAAAAAGCTGGGTATGACCCAGATTTTCGCGATCGACGGCCGCTGCATTCCGGTCACCGTGATTGAGGCCGGACCTTGTGTCGTGGTGCAGAAAAAGACCGTCGAATCCGATGGCTACAATGCGGTTCAGGTCGGCTTTCTGCCGAAGCGCGCAGAGCGGGTGAATAAACCCGAAATGGGCCATTTCAAAAATGCCGGTCAGGGCGCCTTCTACCACCTCAAGGAACTGCGGGTGGAGAATGTCGATGACTTCAAACCCGGCGATCAAATCACCTGTGACGTTTTTACCCCCGGCGACATCGTCGATGTTTGCGGGACCAGCAAGGGTAAGGGGTTTCAGGGGGTCATCAAGCGTTGGAACTTTGCCGGCGGTCGCGCGACCCACGGCTCCATGTTTCACCGCTCTCCCGGTGCCATCGGCTGCAGCGCCTGGCCTTCCCGCGTGTTCAAGGGTAAGAAGATGGCCGGTCAGATGGGGAACAAGCAGGTGACGACTCAGAACCTTCAGATCGTCGAGATCCGCCCGGAGCAGAATCTGCTTCTCATCAAAGGTGCCATTCCCGGTCCCAAGAACAGCGTGGTGGCGATCCGTAAGGGCGTCAAAGCCAAATAATTCGGTTGAAGAGGATTGGGAGAGAGGTTATGGCAACAGTACCGGTTTACGATATCAATAAAAATAAAGTCTCTGACCTGGAGTTGGCGGACGACATCTTCAACACCGATGTCAAGGGATACCTCATTCACGACGTTGTGCGCTATCAGTTAGCCGCCCGCCGTCAGGGGACCGCCAAGACCAAGAGCCGCAGCGAAGTCCGCGGCGGGGGTAAGAAACCCTACCGTCAGAAGGGGACGGGCAATGCCCGCCAGGGAACCATTCGTGCCCCCCATTTCGTCGGCGGTGGTACCGCTTTCGGGCCTCAGCCCCGGGATTACAGCTTCAAGCTGAATCGTAAGGTCAGGAAGGCCGCTGTCTGCAGCGCCCTGTCGGTTCGCTTCAAAGAGAACAAGCTGACGGTCCTGGACCAGATCAATCTCGAGAAGATCAGCACCAAGTCTTTCGTCGATCTTCTCAAGCGGTTTGACCTGGAGAGCGCTCTTGTCGTCATCGAGGAGGCGAACCCTGCGGTCGAGCTTTCCGCTCGCAACCTTCCGTCGGTCAAAGTGCTTCGCGCCGAAGGCATCAATGTCTATGACCTGATGAAGCACCAGAGCCTGGTTTTGACTCAAGGCGCTGTCGCCCAGTTGGAAGGAGCTTTGGAAAAATGAAACCTTTGCACCAGATCATCGGCAAGCCCCTGATTACTGAAAAAACCAGCCTGCAGAAGGAAGGTGAGCAGGTTGTTGTTTTCGAGGTTGCGCGCTCGGCGAATAAAATCGAGATCAAGCAGGCGGTTGAGCAGGCCTTCGAGGTGAAGGTCAAAAACGTCAATACGGCTCTGGTTGCCGGAAAAGTCAAGCGGCGGGGTCTCGTCGTCGGGAAAAGGTCCAACTGGAAAAAGGCTTATGTGACCCTGGAAGAGGGCAGCAATATAGACTTTTTCGGTGTTTAATCGGATTTCAGCTCAATCTACGGAGTCGCAATAATGGGAATCAAGAAGTTTAAACCGACCTCGCCGGGCCGGCGCCACATGAGTTCCTCGACATTCGATGAAGTGACCAAAGGGACTCCTGAGAAGTCCCTTCTGGTCTCTTTGAAAAAATCGGGTGGGCGCAACAACTATGGCCGCATCACCAAGCGTCACACCGGCGGTGGGCACAAACGCAAGTACCGCATCATCGACTTCAAGCGGGATAAAAAAGAAGTCCCGGCCAAAGTGGCGGCGATCGAATATGACCCCAACCGTTCCGCCCGTATCGCCTTGCTGCAGTACGTCGACGGTGAGAAGCGCTACATTCTTGCGCCGGTCGGGATGAATGTCGGGGACCAGGTGGTTGCCAGCGAAAACGCCGATATCAAGCCCGGCAATGCCATGGCGATTCGGGCGATTCCGCTCGGTACCTGGGTTCATAACGTCGAGCTCAAGGTGGGTAAGGGTGGACAACTTGCACGCAGCGCCGGCGCCTACGCCATGATTGCCGCCAAAGAAGGCAAGTACGCCCAGCTGCGCATGCCTTCCGGCGAGGTGCGGCTGGTCATGCAGGACTGCTGCGCGACCATCGGCCAAGTCGGCAATGCCGACCACGAAAACGTCAAGATCGGCAAGGCCGGCCGCAATCGCTGGCTGGGTAAGCGTCCCCAGTCGCGCGGCGTTGCCATGAACCCCGTTGACCATCCCCATGGTGGCGGTGAGGGCAAGAGCTCCGGCGGACGTCATCCCGTGACCCCCTGGGGTGTGCCGACCAAGGGCTACAAGACCCGGGTCAACAAGCGGACCGATCGCTTCATCGTGCGCAAACGGAAATAAATCCAGTCGTTTTTATAGGAACAGGAGTCGGAAGTGGCTAGATCAATTAAAAAAGGTCCCTATATTCAGGATTGCCTCCTTCGCAAGGTCGACGTCGAAGGCGGCAGCACCCGCAAGTCGGTGATCAAGACTTGGTCTCGGCGCTCGACCGTCATCCCTGAATTCGTCGGGCACACTTTCGCCGTGCACAACGGTAAAAAGTTTATTCCCGTGTTCATCACCGAAAATATGGTCGGGCACAAGCTGGGGGAATTCGCCCCAACCCGCACCTACTACGGACACGGGTCCGACAAGAAGGCCAAAGGGAAGAAAAAATAGGATACCCCGATAGGAGTCAAGATCCATGGAAGCCGTTGCAAAATTGAAATATGCGCGATTGTCGGCCCAGAAGGCCCGCTTGGTAGTGGACCTCATTCGTGGGCGCCAGGTTCAAGAAGCGCTCAACTTGCTGAAATTCAGTCCGCAGAAAGCTGCCGGGATTGTCTCCACGCTCGTTTCGTCGGCTGTTGCTAATGCCGAGCAGAAGGGGGTTTCCGACGTCGACCGGCTCTTCGTCAAGCAGGTTTTTGTCAATCAGGGACCGGCACTGAAGCGTTTCATTCCGCGCGCCATGGGGCGTGCGAGCCGTATCCGCAAACCGACCAGCCACATTACTGTGGTTCTCGGTTTGAAATAAACAGTTAGGGGAGGTGACAGCTTGGGTCAGAAAGTTCATCCCGTAGGGTTTCGCCTGGGTGTTATCCGCACTTGGGATTCCCGGTGGTACGCAGAAGATAATTATGCCGAGCTTGTGCATGAAGATATCAAGCTCCGCAATTATCTCAAGAAGCGTCTTTATCATGCCGGTATCTCCAAGATCGAGATCGAGCGCGCGGCCAACAAGGCCAAGATCAATATCTATGCAGCGCGTCCCGGCATCATTATCGGCAAAAAAGGCTCCGAGGTCGAAGCGCTCAAAAAAGAGCTGGCCAAGCTGACCGACAAGGAAGTTTTTATTAACATCCAGGAAGTCCGCAAGCCCGAGATCGACGCCCAGCTTGTCGCCGAAAACGTTGCCCTGCAGCTTGAGCGGCGGGTCGCCTTCCGGAGGGCCATGAAAAAGAGCGTGAGCCAGGCCCTCAAGTTCGGTGCGCAGGGGATCAAAATCAACTGCTCCGGCCGCCTGGGCGGTGCCGAGATGAGCCGCACAGAGTGGTATCGCGAGGGGCGGGTGCCTCTGCATACCCTTCGGGCCGACATTGATTACGGATTCGCCGAAGCCAAGACCACCTACGGCATCATTGGGGTCAAAGTGCTGATCTTCAAAGGCGAAGTCCTGTCCCAAGAGCAAAAATAAAAAGGTATTTAGGAGTTAGCCGTCATGTTAATGCCCAAGAAGGTTAAATATAGGAAGCAACAAAAGGGCCGGATGAAGGGGGCGGCCTTGCGGGGCACCGAGCTCAATTTCGGAGATTTCGGTCTTCAGGCGACTGAGTGCGGTTGGCTGACGTCCCGCCAAATCGAGGCGGCCCGTCGCGCCATGACCCGCTACATCAAGCGTGGCGGCAAAATTTGGATTCGGGTTTTTCCGCACAAGCCTCTGACCAAGAAACCCGCCGAAACCCGCATGGGTAAGGGTAAGGGCTCTCCTGAGACCTGGGTTGCGGTGATCCGCCCCGGTCTGATGCTCTACGAAATGCAGGGCGTTCAGGAGGAAACGGCGCGCGAGGCCTTGCGGCTTGCTGCCCACAAGCTTCCCATGAAAACCAAATTCGTGACCCGGGAGGTGTTCGGCGATGAAAGCAAGTGAAATTCGCGACTTGAGCCAAGACGAACTGGCCAGGAAAAACCAGGAACTCAACAAGGAACTCTTTAATCTGAAATTTCAGCTGCACACCGGGCACCTTGAAAATACCGCTCGGATTGCTCAGGTGAAGAAGGATATTGCCCGCATCAAGACCGTCATGGTTGAGAGCAAGGGATAATCGGGGGTGCGAAAATAACTATGACGACTCAGCGTGGAAATCGAAAAACCCGCATCGGGATCGTGGTCAGCGACAAGATGGACAAAACAGTCGTTGTGCGTGTTGACCAGATGGTCAAGCATCCCGTTTATCAGAAATACATTCGGCGGAAAATTACCTGCAAGGCTCACGACGAACAGAACAGCTGCCAGGCCGGCGACAAGGTTCTGATTGTCGAAACCCGCCCCCTCTCCAAGGGCAAGCGTTGGCAGGTTCGCCAAATCATTGAAAAGACAACGATTGTTTAGGAGATACGAGCCATGATTCAAATGCAGTCTATACTTGATGTGGCCGACAATTCCGGTGCCCGGAAGCTGTGCTGCGTCAAGGTCCTCGGTGGCTCCAAACGCAAGTACGCCGGTATCGGCGACATCATTATTTGCTCTGTGAAAGAGGCTCTGCCGAATTCCAAGGTGAAAAAAGGCGATGTCGTGCGTGCCGTTATCGTGCGCACCGCCAAGGAAGTCGGCCGCCCGGATGGGTCCTATATTCGCTTCGACAACAATTCCGCTGTCGTTGTGAATCAGGGCGGTGAGCCGGTTGGTACGCGTATTTTCGGCCCCGTCGCCCGCGAGTTGAGAGCGCGCCAGTTCATGAAAATTGTTTCTCTGGCCCCGGAAGTTCTCTAAGCCGAGCCTGATCGATAAGTGGAGAGCAAAACCATGGCAACAAAAAAGATGCATGTCAAAAAAAATGACATGGTGATGATAACTGCTGGCAAAGACCATGGGAAAACTGGTAAAGTTCAGCGCGTTTTCCCCGAGAAGGGGCGTCTGGTCGTGGAGAGCCTGAATGTGGTCAAGCGCCACACCCGGCCGCGGCCTGGTCAGAGCGAGGGAGGGATCATCGAAAAAGAGGCCTCCCTCGATGCGTCCAATGTGATGCTGGTCTGTCCTTCGTGCAGCAAGCCGACCCGCACCGGCAAGCGGCTGCTCGACGATGGAAGCAAGGTGCGGTTTTGCAAAAAATGCAACGAAATTGTGGATAAGTAAGGGAGAGATTCCATGGCCAGGCTGAAGGAAATTTTTACTGCTGAAATCGCCCCCAAGCTCATGAAGGAATTCCAGTACAAGAGTGTGATGGAAGTTCCCCGCATTGAGAAGGTGGTGGTCAATATGGGCCTTGGTGAGGCGATCCAGAACCCGAAAATTTTGGAATCGGCCGTGGAGGAACTGACTAAGATGACCGGCCAGCGTGCCGTGATCACCCGCGCGAAAAAGTCGATTGCCGGCTTTAAGTTGCGCGAGGGTATGCCTATCGGCTGCATGGTGACCCTGCGCCGGGAAAGAGCTTACGAGTTCCTCGATCGTCTCATCAATGTCGGTTTGCCCCGAGTGCGTGACTTTAAAGGGGTCTCGCCCAAGGCCTTCGACGGCCGCGGCAATTATACCCTCGGGATTCGGGAGCAGATTATCTTTCCCGAAATCGAAATTGATAAAATTGCCAAAGTGAAGGGTCTCAATGTCACCATTGTGACCACGGCCAAAACGGACGAGGAAAGCCGCCAGCTTCTCGCCGGGCTCGGGATGCCCTTCAGGAAATAGTTTTCGACGATCGGAGGACGTTGTGGCAAAAAAATCGATGATGATCAAGGCCCAAAGGCCTAAGAAATTTCAGGTGCGCGAATATAATCGGTGTCCGCTGTGCGGCCGCCCCCGTGCCTATTATCGCAAGTTCAAAATGTGCCGTATCTGCCTGCGCAAGCTGGCTTCTGAAGGCAAGATTCCTGGCGTCATCAAGTCCAGCTGGTAGAGGGTTCGAGGAGTTTTCCCATGTCTATGACTGATCCCATTGCAGATCTGTTGACCCGCATTCGAAATGCGGGTGTCGCAAAGCACCCCAAGTTGGATCTTCCCTCCTCCAACGTCAAAGTGGCGATTGCCATGGCGCTGAAGGAGTTGGGGTATATTAAGAACCTTAAGGTCATCAATGATGACAAGCAGAATGTCCTGCGCATTTATCTGCGCTACGATGAGGACAATGCTCATGTCATTCATGAGATCAAGCGTGTTTCCACCCCCGGTCGTCGGGTTTACGTCGGAAACGAAGATATCCCCCGGGTGAAAAACGGCCTGGGCGCCGCCATTCTCTCCACCTCCCGTGGTGTCATGAATGATATCGCTGCACGCGAGGCCAAGGTCGGCGGCGAAGTCATCTGTACCATCTGGTAGGGGAAAAGGAGTTTATTTACATGTCACGGATTGGGAAACTGCCTGTCCAAATCCCTGCCGGGGTTAAGGTCGCTCTGGAAGGTGTCGCGATTGACGTTCAGGGGCCCAAAGGCAAGCTGCAGCGAGAGCTTCCTGAAAAAGTCAATGTCGCGGTTGAGGGTCAGGTCATCGTTGTCAGCCCCTTAACCACGGATGCGACCCATCGCTCCCTGCAAGGGCTCACTCGCACCCTGATTGCCAACATGGTTGACGGGGTGACCAAAGGTTATGAAAAAGTTCTCGAGATCAATGGCGTGGGTTATCGTGCCGATGTCAAGGGCGATGTCCTGAATCTGGCGCTGGGCTACTCCCATCCCATTGAATACAAGCTTCCCCAGGGCATCTCTGCGGAGGTCGAGAAGCAGACCAAGATCACGGTTCGTGGTATCGACAAAGAACTGGTCGGCGCGACGGCGGCCAAGATTCGCTCTTTTCGCAGCCCGGAGCCCTACAAGGGCAAGGGGATCAAATACGCTGACGAGCGCATCATCCGGAAAGCCGGGAAAACCGGTAAATAAGCAGAGATAGCTCACAGATTTCGGTATAAAGGAGACAGGTCGTGAGTTTCGGACAACAAAGAAGGCAAGCGCGGTTGAAGCGGCAAACCAGAGTCCGCCGCAAAGTCGTCGGGGTGGAGGACAGACCCCGGCTTTGCGTTTTTCGCAGCGCCAAGCACATATACGCCCAGATCATTGAGGACACCACCGGCAAGACCCTTGCTGCGATGTCCACCCTGAACCGGGAGGTGGTCGACGGGTTGAATTACACCGGAAACGTCGAAGCTGCCAAGGCGGTCGGCAAGTTTATTGCCCAGAAGGCCCTTGAAAAAGACATCAAGGAAGTGGTTTTTGACAGAAACGGTTTTCTCTACCACGGCCGGGTCAAGGCCCTTGCCGACGGTGCCCGCGAAGCCGGACTGGTTTTCTAGATAAAGGAGAACACCTTTGCAGCAGCACAGCGATCTGAAAGACACGAATCTCACCGACCGAGTGATCCACATTAACCGTAACGCCAAAGTGGTTAAGGGGGGGCGCCGCTTCAGCTTTTCCGCTCTTGTTGTTGTCGGCGACGGCCAGGGCAGCGTCGGGGTTGGGCTCGGCAAAGCTAAGGAAGTTCCCGAGGCGATCCGCAAAGGGGTGGAAAGGGCCAAGAAAGACCTGGTCAAGGTTCCCCTGATCGCCGGCACGATTCCCTTTGACGTCCTTGGGAAGTTCGGCGCCGGGAAGGTTCTGCTCAAACCTGCTTCCCCGGGTACCGGCGTTATCGCTGGTGGCGCCGCGCGTGCCATCCTCGAAGCTGCCGGCGTGGAGAACGTTCTCTCCAAGTGCCTGGGTTCGAACAACCCCCACAACGTGGTCAAGGCGACCATCAACGCCCTGTCGCAGCTCAAAAGTGCTGAAACCATTCTGGCTCGCCGCGGCATTGGCGCTGAGGAAAAAGCCTGAAAGTCGAAGGAGAGATAGCAATGGCTGGTGAACTGAAAATCACCTTGAAAAAAAGCGGGATTGGCCGGAAGGGATACTTCAGCCAAGTGCTGCAGGGGCTCGGTCTGCGGAAGCTCAACCAGACCGTGGTGCGCAAAGATACCCCGGAAATTCGCGGCATGATTCAGAAGATCTCCCATATGGTCGTGGTGGAAGAATAGCTTGAGGATATCCAGACATGAATCTAAGTGAACTGAGGCCCGCACTGGGCTCCAAAAAAAATAGAAAGCGTATCGGTCGCGGCGCCGGTTCGGGCACCGGGAAAACCGCCGGCAAGGGGCACAAGGGACAAAAGGCCCGCAGCGGCGGCAGCGTCAAGGCCGGTTTCGAGGGGGGGCAGATGCCCCTTCAGCGCCGCCTGCCCAAGCGCGGTTTTACTCCATTGGCCAAAAAGGTCTATTCTCTGGTCAATCTCGGCGACCTCGAACGTTTCGAGGCCGGAAGCGTCGTTGATGCCGACGTCTTGGTGCAGGTGGGTATGATCAAGGCGGTCGGCGACGGAATCAAAATTCTCGGCGATGGCGAATTGACCAAGGTCCTGACCGTGAAAGCCCATAAGTTCAGCAAGTCGGCCCAGGAAAAAATCGAAGGTGCCGGCGGCAAAGCCGAGGTGATCTAAATTGATCTCTAGCCTGCAAAATATCTTCAGCATTCCTGAGCTCAGACGTCGGATCCTCTTCACCCTCGGCATGCTCGTTGTGTACCGGGTCGGCTGCCATATTCCCACCCCTGGCATCGACAGCCAGGTGCTGGCCGGGTTTTTCGAAGGCACCGAAGGTACTTTGTTGGGTTTGGTGAGTGCTTTTACTGGCGGCGCGCTGGAGCGCATGACCGTTTTCGCGCTCGGCATCATGCCTTACATCAGCGCCTCCATTATTTTGCAGCTGTTGACGGTGGTTTTCGAACCCATTGAAAAGCTCTCCAAGGAGGGCGAGCAGGGGCGGAAGAAAATTACCCAATACACCCGCTACGGCACGATCGTCCTTTCTGTCATTCAGGGGGCGGGCATTGCCGTGGGCCTGCAGACCATGAGTGGCGCTGCCGGTGAACCCGTGGTGCCCGATCCTGGCCTGGGCTTCATCCTGTTGACCATCATTACTCTGACCGCCGGAACCGCTTTCATCATGTGGTTGGGCGAGCAGATCACCGAGCGCGGCATCGGCAACGGTATTTCGCTGATCATCTTTGCCGGTATCGTTGCGGCGATTCCCTCGGCCCTGGTCAATACCGTGCGTCTGGTTCGCACCGGTGCCCTCTCGCCCGTCGGTCTGCTGGTGATTGCCGTTCTCATGGTGATCGTGGTGTGGGCCATCATCTTCATGGAGCGGGGGCAGCGGCGAGTTCCCATTCACTACGCCCGGCGGGTTGTCGGGATGCGAAACTACGGGGGGCAGACCAGTCATCTCCCCCTGAAAGTCAATATGAGTGGGGTTATTCCGCCAATTTTCGCGAGTTCGATCATTATGTTCCCGGCGACCGTGGCCAACCTGGTCGATGTTCCCTGGGTTCAGAAACTGGCCTCCTACATGACGCCCGACCACCTGATTTACAATGTTTTTTATGTTGCTTTTATCATTTTCTTCTGTTATTTCTACACGGCTGTTACGTTCAACCCGGTGGATGTGGCGGATAACGTAAAAAAACAAGGTGGATACATCCCCGGCATTCGTCCCGGCAAGGAAACGGCAGAATTTCTCGACACCGTTTTGACCCGGCTTACTTTTGCCGGCGCGATCTATATTTCTGCGGTCTGCGTGTTGCCGACCGTTCTGATTGGGGAGTTCAATGTGCCGTTTTTCTTTGGTGGCACCTCTTTGCTGATCGTTGTCGGTGTCGGGCTCGACACCGCAGCTCAGATCGAGGCCCATCTGATCAGTCGTTCCTATGAGGGCTTTATGAAGGGTGTTTCCCTTAAGGGCCGGCGGGGTTAGGGCGATGGGGGGCGCTGTGAAGCTGATTCTTCTTGGGCCGCCTGGGGCAGGCAAGGGCACCCAGGCCAAAATGCTGATGGACCGATTTTCGATCCCCCAGATTTCGACTGGGGATATCTTGCGTGCTGCGGTCAAGGCCGGTACCCCCATGGGGCTCAAGGCGAAAGAGTTTATGGATGCCGGATCTCTGGTTCCCGATGAGGTTGTGGTCGGAATCGTGCGCGAGCGTTTGCAGGAGGCTGACTGTCGAAATGGATTCATTCTCGACGGGTTCCCCCGGACGGTTGCCCAAGCTGATGCGTTGACGGATGCCCTTGACGATCTCGGGAAAGAGCTCGATGCCGTGATTTCCCTCAACGTTGACCAGGATGCTCTGGTTGAGCGGCTGACCGGGCGCCGGACCTGCTCCGGCTGTGGCAAGGGCTTTCATGTCTCTTTCGACCCTCCTGAAAACAGCGGTGTCTGTGACGGTTGTGGCGGAGTTCTGGTTCAGCGCGACGATGACCGGGAAGAAACGATCCGGAAGCGCTTGCAGGTCTATGACTCTCAGACCGCTCCCCTGGTTGACTATTACCGGCGCAGCGGATTGCTGGTAGAGGTTGATGGGATGGCTGGAATCGACGCTGTCCAGGAGCAGATTTTGTCCTTGCTCAAGGTTGCATGATTTGATCGTCCTTAAGTCCCGGGAAGAGATTGAACGCATGCGGCGGGCTGGCCGGATCGTGGCCGAAATTCTGGCTCAACTCAAAGAGAAGGTTGCCCCGGGCGTTACCACGCTTGAATTGGATCGTTTGGCCGAGTCGGAATGCTCTAAAAGGAAAGCCCGCCCTGCCTTCAAGGGGTATGGCGGATTTCCTTTTACTATTTGCGCCTCTCCCAACGAAAAAGTGGTGCACGGCTTTCCCAACGAGGAACCGTTGCGCGAGGGCGACATTCTGAGCGTCGATTTCGGAGTTGTGGTCGACGGGTATTTCGGCGACGCCGCCATTACCATTCCGGTCGGTACCGTTGGCGCGAAAAAGAAAAAGCTGCTCGAGGTGACAGAACAAGCGCTCTACCGTGCGATCGAGGCCGCGGTTGTGGGTGCTCGTCTTTCGGATATTTCTCACGCCGTTCAGTCGCGGGTTGAGCGCGAAGGGTTCAGTGTGGTTCGTGAGTTCGTCGGGCACGGCATTGGACAACAGCTTCACGAGTCGCCGCAGTTGCCCAATTTCGGTCCGCCAGGACAGGGCCCTCGACTCAAGGCGGGGATGACTCTGGCCGTTGAGCCGATGATCAATGTCGGTGGCGCGGCGGTTGCTATTTTGCAAGACGGCTGGACTGCGGTGACTGTGGACGGCGAGCCCTCCGCTCACTTTGAACACACCATCGCCATTACGGATCGTGGGGCCGAAATTCTGACTCTGCTGTGATCTGTGGCCTGCAGGTTTTGATCAGCGAAAAATTTGTTCTGGTCTTTTCTGGTCTTAGGTTCAAACCTCATACACGTAAGGAAAACGAAATGAAAGTTCGAGCTTCGGTGAAACGCATTTGCGACAAGTGCAAGGTGATCAGGCGCAAAGGCGTCATCCGCATCATCTGCGAAAATCCCAAGCACAAACAAAGACAAGGTTAACAGGTCAGGAGGGTCGGACATTGGCACGTATTGCTGGTATAGATTTGCCTAGAAACAAACGGATTGAGGTCGCCCTGACCTACATTTACGGCATCGGTCGTTCTGTCGCTCAGGATGTTCTTGCGAAAGCGGAGGTTGATCCGAATACCCGAACGGATGATCTGGCGGAAGCCGAGGTCGCAAAAATCCGCGAATTGATTGACCGCGAAATCAAAGTCGAAGGCGATCTGCGTCGCGAGATCACCATGAATATCAAGCGACTCATGGACCTTGGCTGTTATCGCGGTTTGCGCCATCGTCGGGGCCTGCCCGTGCGGGGACAGAAAACCAAAACCAACGCCCGGACCCGTAAGGGCCCCCGGAAGACGGTCGCCGGTAAGAAGAAATAATTGGAGGTAGCATGGCTAAGCCGGGGAAAAGAACGGTCAAGAAGAAGCAGGAAAAGAAGAATATCGCCAAAGGTGTGGCCCATATCCAGGCCACCTTCAACAATACCATCGTGACCATTACCGATATTGCCGGAAATGTTGTCTCCTGGGCGACGGCGGGTGGTATGGGGTTCAAGGGGTCGCGCAAAAGCACCCCGTTTGCCGCCCAGATCGCCGCGGAAACGGCAGCGAAGAAAGCTCAGGAGCATGGTATGCGCTCCGTTGAGGTCTACGTGAAGGGTCCCGGATCCGGCCGCGAATCCGCAGTTCGTGCCCTGCAGGCGGCGGGTTTTACCGTGTCGCTGATCAAGGACGTGACGCCCGTTCCTCACAATGGATGCCGTCCGCCCAAGCGTAGAAGAGTTTAATCCGAGAAGGAGGAAAGACCTTGGCTAAATATAACGGTCCCGTATGCCGGTTTTGCCGGCGAGAAGCAACCAAACTGTTCCTCAAGGGGGACAGGTGCCATACTGATAAATGTGCCGTCGAGCGGCGCAACTACGCTCCCGGTCAGCACGGCCAGGGGCGAGTAAAGGTCTCCGATTACGGCGTTCAGTTGCGCGAAAAGCAGAAGCTCAAGCGCACCTACGGTCTTCTCGAGGGGCAATTCCGCTCCTGTTTCGATCGGGCCGACCGGATGAGGGGCGTTACCGGTGAGAATCTTCTGGTGCTCCTTGAGCGCCGCATGGACAGCGTCGTTTACCGTTTGGGTTTCGCCACCTCTCGTAACGAGGCCCGGCAGTTGGTGCGGCACAACCACTTTACGGTCAACGGCCGCAAGGTGAATATTCCCTCGTACCTGGTTCGCCCCGGCGACGTGGTCGAGCTGCGGGTCAAAAGCCGCGAGGTTGTCCGTATCAACGAAGCCCTTGACGGGGTCATGCGCCGTGGCATTCCGTCTTGGCTCGAACTGGATCGCGCTGCTTTCAAAGGCAGCCTGAAGACGTTGCCGGTTCGAGAAGAGCTCAACACTCCTGCGTTCCAGGAAAAGTTGGTCGTCGAGCTCTATTCCAAGTAATGGCCGCCGATTTTGGCCCTAACCTCGCAAGGGAGGATAGGAATGTTTAAAAACTGGAGAGACCTGATCAAGCCTAAGCGTCTCCAGGTTGAATCCGATACGTTGAGCGACACCTATGGCAAGTTCACCGCTGAACCTTTCGAGCGGGGCTTTGGTACCACCATGGGCAATTCTCTTCGCCGTGCCCTGCTCTCTTCTTTGCAAGGCGCCGCGATCACTTCGGTTCGAATCAAGGGAGTTCTGCATGAATTCTCTTCGATTCCCGGCGTAACCGAGGACGCATCGGAGATCATCCTGAACCTGAAAGGCGTTCGTCTTCGTCTTCATGGTCATGAAAGTCGCAATATCCGCATCGTGAAAAAAGGTGCCGGGATCGTTACCGCCGGGGATATCGTCACCGATTCCAACGTCGAGATCATGAACCCCGAGCACCACATCGCCACTTGCGGCGAAGACGCCGACGTTGAGATGGATATGGTGGTCAGGCTCGGCAAGGGATATGTTCCCGCCGACCGCAATCGCGATGAGAAAGCTCCTGTCGGCACCATCCCGATCGACTCGATTTTCTCGCCGATCAAAAAAGTCAATTTCACGGTGAGCAATGCCCGTGTCGGCCAGATCACCGACTATGACAAGCTGATGCTCGAAGTCGCCACCGACGGTAGCGTCAAGCCCGATGATGCGGTGGCCTATGCCGCCAAGATCCTCAAGGAGCAGTTGCAGCTTTTCATCAATTTCGACGAAGGGCTCGAGCCGCCGGAAGAGGAGTCGGAAGAAGAAAGCAAAAAGATCAACGAGAATCTGTACCGCAGCGTTGATGAGCTTGAGCTTTCCGTGCGCGCGGCCAATTGCCTCAAAAACGCCAATATCCAGCTGATCGGTGACCTGGTTCAGAGATCCGAAGCCGAAATGCTTAAAACCCAGAACTTTGGACGTAAATCTTTGAATGAAATCAAAGACATTCTCGCCGACATGGGTTTGGGTCTCGGTATCAAGCTGGAGAACTTCCCTGATCCCGAGTATCTGCGTATGATTCAAAAGGGTGAAGAGGAAGACTGATCGAACCGACACCAAGAAAGTGAGGAATTTGGGAAATGCGTCACAATAAAGCAGGAAGAAGGCTCGGTCGTAACTCCAGCCACCGGCGCGCGATGATGCGGAACATGGTGACCTCGCTGCTCGACCATGACCGTATCACCACGACCGATACTCGTGCCAAGGAATTGCGCAAGCTGGCCGACAAGATGATCACCCTCGGTAAGCGGGGCGACCTTCATGCCCGCCGCCAAGCCTTGCAGGTCATCCAGGATAAGAAGGTGGTGGCCAAGCTGTTCGAAAGAATCGCTCCCCGCTACCAGGAGCGCCCCGGCGGGTATACCCGTATCATCAAACTCGGCGCTCGGCCCGGTGACAACGCTCCTTTGGCCGTCATCGAGTTGGTGGAGGAAGAGTTTACCGCCCGTCCCCGCAAGGCGGCAAAGCCGGCTGTGGAATCCACGCCTGCTCCTGTGGCAGCCGAAACCGCCGACGCCGGTGACAAGATTGCCGAGGAGGCTTCAGCCGAAGTTTCCGAGCCGGTTGCCGCGAGCGATGAGGCTGGTGAGGGCGAAGGGAAAAAACAGGATTGAGAAAATCCTGATAAGAGTGACTGAAAAGGCAAGGGTTCTTCCCTTGCCTTTTTTTATTGACGCCGGGTGGTCCCGAGTTGGCGAGCTTGACCGTCTTGATTTTTGCATGCTAAGGTTGTCCGATTTTTTCTAGGAGTTTTCATGTACCACCCCAGCCTCCCCGAATTCCTGAATCTGACCCGCGGTGGTAATCTGATCCCGGTTTATCGTGAAATATTCGCCGATATGGAAACCCCGGTATCGGCGTTTCGCAAGATCGATGACGGGCGCCAGGCTTTTTTGCTGGAAAGCGTTGAAGGAGGCGAAAAATGGGCCCGTTTCTCCTTTCTCGGCAGTGGGGGAGGGCGTATCTTCCGTTCTCGGGACAATGCCTACCAGATTCTTGAAAATGGGCGCGTGATCGAGGAGGGAGAGAGTGCCGACCCCCTCGAACGGCTCAAGGATCTGCTCGCTCCGTTTCGTCCGGTTGAGGTCGAGGGGCTACCCCGGTTTTCCGGCGGGGCCGTCGGCTACCTGGGTTATGACATGGTCCGTTTCATCGAGGATCTCCCCGCGCAGAATTCCCGTGACTTCGATGCCTTCGACAGCTGTTTCCTGATCACCGATGACCTTCTGGTCTTCGATAACATGAGTCACAAGATCAAGGTCGTGGCCAATGTTCTGGTGGGTGAGGGGGAGAACCCCGAAGCGGCCTACCGGGCGGGGCTTGCTCGCATCGAGGCGATGATCGCGCGTTTGCGCACCCCTTTTGCGCCGGCCTATCCGGCAGGGGGGCACCGGCCGGCGCTGGAATTGGCTTCCAATTTCACCCGGGACGAATTCCTGCGGGCGGTCGAACGCTGCAAAGAGTATGTTCGGTCCGGTGATGTGATTCAGGTGGTTCTCTCTCAGCGCTTCTCTGGCCGACTCGACGTCGACCCCTTTGATATCTACCGGGCCTTGCGCACGATCAATCCGTCGCCCTACATGTTTTTCCTGCGCTTTGGCCAGACGCTGGTGATCGGCGCTTCCCCGGAAGTTCTGGTGCGCAAGGAGGGCGACAGCGCCGAGGTGCGCCCCATCGCCGGAACCCGGCCCCGCGGTGGAAGCCGCGAAGAGGACCACCGTCTCGCACAGGAGTTGCTGGCCGACCCGAAAGAACGCGCCGAGCACATCATGCTGGTCGACTTGGCGCGCAACGACCTGGGGCGCGTCTGCCGCACCGGTGCGGTGGAGGTGAGCGAACTGATGCTGATCGAGCGCTATTCGCATGTCATGCATATCGTATCGAACGTGCGCGGCCGCCTTGAGCCGGGGGCCGATTCCTTTGACGTGTTCCGGGCGACCTTTCCCGCGGGGACCCTGAGCGGGGCGCCCAAGATCAGGGCGATGGAGATCATCGAAGAACTTGAACCCTGCCGGCGCGAAATCTACGGCGGTGCGGTTGGCTATTTTTCCTTTTCCGGGAACATGGACATGGCCATCGCCATCCGCACCCTGGTGGTGCAAGGGGACCGCATCCATCTGCAGGCCGGGGCCGGCATCGTGGCCGATTCCCAGCCCGAGTCGGAATACCAGGAAACGGTGAACAAGGCGCAAGGGGTGGTCAAGAGCATCGAAACCGCGCGGCAAGGACTCGACTGACATGTTGCTGATGATCGACAATTACGACTCTTTTACCTATAACCTGGTGCAATACTTCCGGGAACTGGGCGAAGAGGTTGAGGTCTTTCGCAACGACAAGATCACCTTGGCGGAAATCGCCCGGAGAAACCCGCGCCGACTGGTCATCTCGCCCGGTCCCTGCTCGCCGCGCGAGGCCGGTATCTCGGTCGCGGCGATTAAGGAGTTTGCCGGGAAAATCCCGATTCTCGGGGTCTGCCTTGGACACCAGTGCCTGGGGCATGCTTTTGGCGGCCGGGTGGTGCGCGCCGGGCGCCTGATGCACGGCAAGACCAGCCCCGTGTATCATCACGGGACGGGGCTCTTCGCCGGGGTTTCCAGCCCCTTCGATGCAACCCGTTACCATTCGCTTCTGGTCGAACGCGAAAGTCTCCCCGCATGTCTGGAGATCACGGCCTGGACCGAGGAGCAAGAGATCATGGGCCTGGTTCACCGCGAGCAGCCGCTGTGGGGGATTCAATATCACCCCGAATCGATTCTGACCATCGAAGGGAAGAAGCAGTTGAAAAACTTCCTGGAGATGACCTGAGCAAAGGTGTGTGCAATGATTAAAGAGGCGATAGCCCGGGTTGTCGACGGCCATGATCTGCCGGAAACAACCATGGTCGCGGTGATGGACCAGATCATGGGGGGCGAGGCGACTCCCGCCCAGATTGCCGCCTTTATTACCGCCCTGCGCATGAAGGGAGAAACGGTCGAGGAGATCACCGGCGCCGCCAAGGTGATGCGGGCCCACGCCACCCCGATTCGCGTGGGCGGCGTGCTCGACCTCGACCGCGACGACATCAACATCGACCGCGAAACGATTCTCGACACCTGCGGTACCGGCGGCAGCGGGACCAGGACGTTCAATATTTCGACCACCGTGGCTTTCGTGGTCGCCGCCTGCGGAGTCAAGGTGGCCAAGCACGGCAACCGCAGTATTTCCTCGGCCTGCGGCAGCGCCGATGTCCTCGAGAGCCTCGGGGTCAATCTCGATGTCTCCCCCGCCGTGGCGGAAAAGTGCATCGCCGAGATCGGCGTCGGTTTTCTCTTCGCGCCCGCTCTCCACGGAGCCATGAAGCATGCCATCGGTCCGCGCAAGGAGATCGGCATCCGCACCATCTTCAACATTCTCGGTCCGCTGACCAATCCGGCCCGCGCCAATCGCCAGGTGCTCGGGGTCTTTCGCCAGAGCCTGGTGGGGCCCATGGCCCAGGTGCTGGCCAAACTCGGCTGCCAGCGCGGTTTTGTCGTTCACGGCAGCGACGGGATGGATGAAGTCACCCTGACCGGAGACACCTTTGTCGCCGAAATCACCCCGGCCGGGGTCAGAGAATACGTGGTCAGGCCCGAGGATTTCGGCCTGAGCCGCTGCACCCTCGCCGCCTTGCAGGGAGGCGACGCCCGGTGCAACGCACGCATCGTGCGGGGCATTCTGACGGGCGAAAAGGGACCCCGCCGCGATATCGTCCTTCTTAATGCTGCCTTTGCTCTCACCGCTGCCGACATCAGCCTGGACATCCGACAGGGGCTTCTCCTGGCGGCCGAGGCCATCGACAGCGGACGGACGCTCGAGCGCCTCGCTGGGTTGGTGCGGCTGACCAACGAGCAGGTATGAAACCGTGATTCTTGAGCGTATCTTGCAGCGCAAGGAGCAGGAAGTGGCAACGGCTCGGGGCGCCGTCCCGCTGGCCGAGCTTCAGGCTCGCATCTCTGCGCTTGCCCCAACGCGGCCTTTTTTCGACCGCCTGTGCGAATGCGCCCGGCGCAGCACCGCGATCATCGCCGAGGTTAAGAAGGGCTCCCCATCCAAGGGAATCATCCGCGCCGATTTCGATCCCGTGGCGATCGCCCAGTCTTATCAGAGCGCTGGGGCCGCCTGCCTGTCGGTGCTCACCGACCGCGATTTTTTTTACGGCGATCTGACCTATCTCGGCCTGATCCGGCAGGTCGTCGCCCTGCCGCTGCTGCGCAAGGATTTCGTGATCGCCCCCTACCAGATCTACGAGGCCCGCAGCGCCGGGGCCGATGCGGTGCTGCTGATTGCCGCCGCCCTGTGCGATTCGCGCCTCGGAGAATTCAGCGCCCTCGCCGCCGAACTCGGGCTGGAGGTGCTGCTCGAAGTTCATGACGAAGAAGAATTGGGCCGGGCGCTGCAGACCCGGGCGCGGCTCATCGGCATCAACAACCGCAACCTGTCGACTTTCGTCACCGACCTCGCCGTCACCGAGCGGTTGGCGCCGCTGATCCCGCCGGAGCGGCTGGCCGTGGCCGAAAGCGGGATTCATGGGCGCAGCGATATCGAGCGGCTGCAGCGTGCCGGCGCCCGCGCTTTTCTGATTGGCGAGAGCCTGATGCGCGAAGGCGATATTGAGGCGAAACTGAAAAGTCTGATGACCTGAGTGACCGGAGAGCTTTTGATGCAGACCAAGATCCTGTTGCACGATTCCCAGATTCCCAAGCAGTGGTACAATGTCGTCGCCGACCTGCCGGGAACGCCGACGCCGGTGATCAGCCCCCGCACCGGACAACCGGCCGGGCCCGAAGACCTGACGCCGATCTTCCCCATGGCCCTCATCGAGCAGGAGGTCAGCCAGCAGCGCTGGATCGACATTCCCGAGGAGGTGCGCAAGGTCTATCAGCTGTGGCGGCCATCGCCCCTGTACCGTGCCCACCGCCTGGAGGCGGCGTTGAAGACCCCGGCGAAGATCTACTACAAGTACGAGGGCGTCTCGCCTGCCGGCTCACACAAACCCAACACCGCCATTCCCCAGGCCTGGTACAACAAGCAGGCGGGGATCAAGCGCCTCGCCACCGAAACCGGCGCCGGGCAATGGGGCAGCTCCATTGCCTTGGCCAACTCTTTTTTCGGCCTCGAAACCACCGTCTATATGGTGCGGGTCAGTTGCGAGCAGAAGCCCTACCGCAAGAGCCTGATGGAGGTCTGGGGGGCGACGGTCATCCCGTCGCCGAGCCGTCTGACCGCGGTCGGGCGCAAGATTCTCGCGGAAACCCCCGAGACCCCGGGGTCGCTGGGGATCGCCATCAGCGAGGCGGTGGAGGACGCCGCCAGTCACGACGACACCAATTACGCCCTGGGCAGCGTGCTCAACCATGTCTGCCTGCATCAGACCGTGATCGGGCTCGAAGCGATGGAGCAGCTCAAACAGGCCGGCGACTATCCGGACGTGGTGCTCGGAGCCTGCGGCGGCGGCAGCAATTTCGCCGGCATCGCCTTTCCCTTCGTGCGCGACAAGGTCAACGGCAGGGACATCCGTCTGGTGGCGGTGGAGCCCGCCTCCTGCCCGACCCTCACCAAGGGCGTCTATGCCTATGACTACGGCGATGCCGCCAAGCTCACCCCGATCACCAAGATGTACACCCTCGGTCACGATTTCGTCCCTCCCGGCATTCACGCGGGCGGCCTGCGCTACCATGGCGACAGCGCTCTGGTGAGTCAGTTGCGCCACGAAGGGATCGTCGACGCCGTGGCCTACGCCCAGAATTCGTGCTTCGAAGCGGCGCTGCTCTTTGCCCGTAACGAGGGGATCGTGCCGGCGCCGGAATCGTCTCATGCGATCAAGGGGGCGGTTGACGAGGCGGTGCGGGCGCGCGAGGAGGGCCAAGAGAAGACGATCCTGTTCTGCCTCTCGGGGCACGGCAATTTCGACATGTCGGCCTATGATGCCTATCTCGCCGGCAAGCTGGAAGATTACGAGTATCCCGAAGAAAAGATTCGAACCTCGCTGGCCAACCTGCCGCAGGTCGGTTAAGGTGGGGGCAGACAGGGGAGCGGGGTTTGGCGTGACTGAACTGCGGGGCCGTGGCGGAATTTGAACATGGTACGAGTCAAAATCTGCGGGCTCACCCGCCGTGAAGATGCCTTGCATGCCGTGACCTGCGGCGCCGACGCGCTCGGTTTCGTCTTTTTCGAGCGCAGTCCGCGCTGCGTGACGCCGGAGGTTGCCCAGCAGATCATTGCCGAGCTGCCGCCCTTCGTCACCACCGTCGGCTTGTTCGTCAATGAAGCGCGCGAGGCGATTCAGGAGATCGCCGATTTCTGCCGGCTCGACGCGCTGCAGCTGCACGGCGACGAAACTCCTGAAGAGTGCCGTTATGCCGATCGCAAGGTGATCAAGGCTCTGCGGGTGCGCGATGAGGAGAGTTTGGCCGGGGTCGGAGATTTTCCGGTCAGCGCCCTGTTGCTCGACGCCTTCGTGGCGGGTCGGTATGGCGGCACCGGTCATCTCGGCAACTGGCCGCTGGCCGCTGACGTCGCCCGCCGGCACCCGGTGGTGCTGGCGGGGGGGCTTGAGCCCGCCAACGTCGCCGCCGCCGTGCGGGCGGTGCGCCCCTACGCGGTCGATGTTTCCAGCGGAGTCGAGTCCTCCCCGGGGCGAAAAGACCCCGGCAAGGTCGCCGCTTTTATTCGCAATGCCAAAGCAGTGAGGTTCGACTGATGCAGAAAACTCCCGATGCGCGGGGTCATTTCGGACAATTCGGCGGCCGTTACGTGGCCGAAACCCTGATGCCGGCCTTGCTCGAGCTCGAGCAGGCTTATATCGAAGCACGCCAGGACCCGGAATTCGACCAGGAGTTCCGCTATTACCTCGAGCATTATGTCGGGCGGCCCTCGCCCCTCTATTTCGCTCAGCGGCTCAGCGAGCATCTCGGGGGCGCGCGCATTTATCTCAAGCGCGAGGACCTCAACCACACCGGGGCGCACAAGGTCAATAATACCGTGGGCCAGATTCTGCTGGCCCGGCGCATGGGCAAGAAGCGGGTGATCGCCGAAACCGGGGCCGGCCAGCACGGCGTGGCCACCGCCACCGTGGCCGCCCTGTTCGGCCTCGAATGCGAAATCTTCATGGGCAAGGAGGACATCCGCCGCCAGGCGCTGAACGTCTTTCGCATGAAACTGCTCGGCGCCAAGGTGCACGAGGTCACCGGCGGCACCGCCACCCTCAAGGACGCCATGAACGAGGCGCTACGCTATTGGGTGACGCACGTGCGCGATACCTTCTACGTGATCGGCACGGTGGCCGGGCCCCATCCCTATCCGCAACTGGTACGCGATTTTCAGGCGGTGATCGGCGAAGAAACCCGCGCCCAGCTGCTGGCCACCGAAGGGCGTCTGCCCGATGTGGCCCTGGCCTGCATCGGCGGCGGCTCCAACGCCATGGGTATGTTCTATCCCTTCTTGCAGGACGAAGGGGTGCGTCTGATCGGAGTCGAGGCCGCCGGGCATGGGATCGACAGCGGCAAGCATGCGGCTTCGATCAGTGCCGGCCGGGTCGGGGTGCTGCACGGCAACAAGACGTTTCTGCTGCAGGACGACGATGGCCAGATTCTCAACGCCCACTCCATCTCCGCCGGGCTCGATTACCCCGGAGTCGGCCCCGAGCATGCGCACCTGCACGAGCTCAAGCGCGCCGAATACGTCTCGGTGACCGACGACGAGGCGCTCGCGGCCTTCGAAAAACTGACTCGCCTGGAGGGGATTATCCCCGCCCTGGAGAGCGCCCACGCCGTGGCTCATGTGATGAAGCTGGCGCCGACGCTGCCGCGCGCGGCGATCATTGCCCTGTGCCTTTCCGGCCGGGGCGACAAAGATATCCACACGGTCGCCGAGGCTATGGGCGTTGATCTGTAGCGCCCTCGTCCCGGACGAGCGAACAACACCAAAGGAACTGCATGAAATTTACCGAGCTCAACCTTCCTGACGAGGTCCTCAAGGGGATCGAAACCGTTGGTTTTACCGATTTGACGCCGGTCCAGGAAGAATCCATCCCCCTCGCCCTGAACGGCAACGATGTCACCGCCAAGGCGCAGACCGGCACCGGCAAGACGGCCGCCTTTCTGATCTCCCTTTTTACCCGTATGCTGCGCAATCCGCGGGAGACCGGATCCGACCCGCGGGCCCTGGTCATGGCGCCCACCCGCGAGCTGGTGGCCCAGATCTGCGAGGACGCCCAGGGCCTTGGGGCGTTCTGCCCGTTCAAGGTACAGCCGATTTTCGGCGGCATCGACTACCATAAGCAGCGCGACGCCCTGCGCGGCGGGGTCGACGTGATCGTTGCCACGCCGGGGCGGCTGATCGACTACGCCAAGCAGAAGGTCTTCAGCTTCAACCGCATCGAGTTTCTGGTTATCGACGAAGCCGACCGCATGTTCGATATGGGGTTCATCCGCGACCTGCGTTTCATCATGCGCCGCCTGCCGCCCTTCGATCAGCGCCAGACCATGCTCTTTTCCGCCACCATGTCCCAGCGGGTGCGCGAACTCGCCTATGAGTTCATGGATGTGGCCGAACGGGTCGAGGTCGAGCCCGAGCAGGTCACGGCCGAGCGGGTCGAGCAGATCCTGTTCCACGTCTCGCGGCGGGAGAAGTTTCCCCTGCTCCTCGGCCTGCTGGCTCAGGAAGACGCCGCCAACCGGGTGATGGTTTTCGTCAACACCAAAAGGGAAGCCGAGCATCTCACCGATCGCCTCAAGGCCAACGATTTCAAGGCGGCCGTCATCTCCGGGGATATCCCCCAGAACAAGCGGATGCGGATCCTCAGTGAATTCAAGGAGGGCAAGCTGCGCATCCTGGTCGCGACCGACGTGGCTTCGCGCGGCATCCACATCGACGATGTGTCCCACGTGGTGAACTACGATCTGCCCGAAGACCCCGAGGATTACGTGCATCGCATCGGCCGCACCGCACGGGCCGGTGCTCTCGGCAAGGCGATTTCGCTGGCCGACGAAGATCTGGTGCTGCACCTGCCCGATATCGAGGAATTCATCGGGCGCAAGGTTCCCAGCACCATCCCCGGCGAGAATGATTTCGTCTGGGACTACAAGCGTCCCCATCCCCGCAAAAAGGCTCCGGTGCCGGAAAAGGGGGGCGGTGGCGACGGCAAAAAACGCCCGCCCCGCCGGCGTCCGCCCCGTCGGCGTTCGGGGGGCAGCGGCCCGGCCAAGGGCCCGGGACAATCCTGACCCCGCCCTTTTTGCCGGGAGAGGCCAATGCTCAAGAAAATCGTCATGGTTCTCACCGTCATCCTGGCGGCCTTCGGCTTGCTGCTGGCCACCACCGGGCAGTCGGAATTCTCTGTCGCGGATTCCGCCGTGGTTGCCGCGACGCCGGCGCGGGCCTGGCCCCTGCTGGCCGGTATCGCCGCCTGGCCGCAATGGTGGCCGGGAATGGTCGCGACCCAGTTGACTCCCGCGCTGCAACCCGGGGCGCGGCTCGACATCGTGCTGCAGGGAGATGCCGAGAGACGTCCGGCGACCGTTGAAGCGGTGGTTCCCGAGCGCAAACTCAGTTGGGTGCGCGACGGCGTGCTGGGCAGTACCACCCGGACCGCTCTGCTGCTGGCGGCGGTCCCCACCGGCACCCGGGTGACGTTGCAGAGTACCATCCGGGGCCCCCAGTCCTTTCTCGCCCGGTTGACCAGTCGCGATCAGTTTTCGGCGTACCACCGGCAGGTGCTCGAGGAGTTGATCCGGCAGCTGAACCCTGGCGGCGAAGACGCCGCTGCGGTTACGGCCGAGGGGGCTTAACTGCGGCCGCGCGGGGCAAGATGATGGTTGCATTGGCATCGTAAATTTTTTATAACAGGCTGAAAATTTTAATTTTTGAGAAAAATGTATGGGGCGTATCGGACAAACTTTCGAGAAACTCAGGGCTTGCGCGCAAACCGGCCTGATTCCTTTCATCACCGCCGGCGATCCCGACTTGGCGACTACCGAAGAGCTGCTGCTTGCCCTGGCTGAGGCCGGTGCCGACATCATCGAGTTGGGAATTCCCTTCTCCGATCCGATGGCGGATGGGCCGACGATTCAATTGGCCAGTGAAAGGGCCCTGCGAGCCGGAGCCACCCTCAAGGGGATTCTCGCTCTGGTGGCCCGGTTTCGCCGCCAGAGCCAGGTTCCGATCGTTCTGATGGGGTACTTCAATCCCGTTTTCAGCTACGGCGCCGAACGCTTTGCCCGGGATGCGGCCCAGGCCGGAGTCGATGGGCTGCTGCTGGTCGATCTGCCGGCGGAAGAGCGCGAGGAACTGCATCCCTATCTGCGGCGCGAGGGCATCGATCTGATTCAGCTGATTGCCCCGACCACCCCCCTGGCGCGGGCCATGACCCTGGCGCAGCAGGGCGAAGGGTTTATCTATTACGTGTCGATGACCGGGGTGACCGGCAGTCAGCAGGTCGATCCGGGCGCCATCGAAGCCTCGGTCAATGAGCTTCGGGGGCTGAGTCCGGTGCCGGTCGCGGTCGGTTTTGGCATCGATTCGCCGGAGGCCGCCGCGGCGATCGGCCGCTTCTCCGACGCGGTCGTGGTCGGCAGTGCCCTGGTCAAGGTGATTGCCCATCACGGGCACTCGGCTTCCCTGGTTGCCGAGGCCAGCCGTTTCGTTCGTTCTCTCAAGGATGGACTGGACGCCCGCGGCTAGGGGGCAGGGGAGATGCAACCATCGCCATGAAGGTCAGGGTCCTGGGCAGTTACGGGGCACAGTTGGCAGATTGCTCGACCTGCAGTCTGCTCGTGGGCGACCACCTGCTGCTCGACGCGGGCACGGCGGTGGCTCGGCTGTCCCTCGCCGAGCAGGTCAGGATCGACCACGTTCTGCTCACCCACGCCCACCTCGACCACGTGGCCGGCCTGCCTTTCCTGATCGACAACGTGCAGGGGATGCGCGATGCGCCGGTTCAGGTCTGGGGACCCGCGGCGGTCCTCGCGACGGTCCATCGCCACCTGTTCAATGATGCGGTCTGGCCCGATTTCACCAAGCTTCCCGACCGCGGCGCCCCCGCCCTCGCTTTTTCGCCGCTGGCCGGCCCATCGTCGACGAAGGTGGCGGGCCTTGTCGTCCAATGGCAACCGACCCGGCACCCCGTCTGCTGTGCCGGCTACCTGCTCACTGGTGCGAGCGGAGCGATCTTATACGCCGGCGACAGTGCGCCGACCGCCAAGATCTGGCAGATGGCCCGCGCGGCCGATGCGCTCAAGGCTGTCTTTGTGGAGACGTCCTTTCCCGATCGCCTGCATGATCTGGCCCTCGCCAGCGGGCACCTGACGCCTGCCGGACTGCTGGGGGAGCTGCAAAAGTTGGACAATCGGCAGATTGCCGTCAAAATAATGCATATGAAGCCCCAATACCTTGCGGAGATCGTCCGCGAAATCGAAGATCTCGGGATCCCGCGCCTTGAAGTTCTTGAGGGCGGGGAAACATTTCATTTCTGAAAAGCCGCAGCGTTGCGATGAGGAAAATTCATGGCCTGGTTTAAAAAGCAAAAGGCGCCGATCGCGCCCGTCGAGCAGAAGCAGGTGCAGATGCCCGAGGGTGTCTGGACCAAGTGCAAAAACTGCAACGAAATCATTTACACCAAGGAAATCGAGCGCAATCACAACGTCTGTCCCAAATGCGATTACCATTTCCGCATCAGTGCCCGCGAGCGCATCGATCTGGTGCTGGACCAGGGCACTTTCGAGGAGATGGACGCAGGGATGCATTCCGTCGATTTTCTCGACTTCAAAGATTCGAAGAAATACAAGGATCGCATCAAGGCGACGATGAAAAAAACCGAGATGGGCGATGCCGTGGTCTGCGGCGGCGGCTCCATCGACGGTCTGCCGGTGGTGGTGGCGGTGTTCGATTTCGGCTTCATGGGCGGCAGCATGGGGTCGGTGGTCGGGGAGAAGATCACGCGCGCCATTGAGAAAGGCCTGGAAGAGCGCAAACCGGTGCTGGTCTTTTCGTCTTCGGGCGGGGCCCGCATGCAGGAAAGCATCATGTCGCTGATGCAGATGGCCAAAACCAGCGCCGCACTGGCCAAGCTCAAGGCGGCGGGGCTTCCCTTCATCTCGGTTCTCACCGATCCGACCACCGGCGGCGTGACCGCAAGTTTTTCCATGCTGGGAGATCTCAACATCGCCGAGCCCAGGGCCCTGATCGGCTTTGCCGGCCCCCGGGTGATCGAGCAGACCATCCGGCAGAAGCTGCCCGATGGCTTCCAGCGTTCCGAATACCTGCTCGAACACGGCATGGTCGATATGATCGTGCGGCGCCAGGAAATGAAGGAGCGCCTCGCGCAGGTGCTGCGGATCTTCACCAAGAGTTGAGTGTTGTCCTATCGGGAAACCCTCGATTTTCTCTACGGCCTGCAGCGTTTCGGCATCAAGCTCGGCCTGACCAATATCCGGTCGTTGCTGGAGCGTCTCGGCCACCCGGAAAAATCCTGCCAGATCGTTCACGTCGCCGGCACCAACGGCAAGGGGTCGGTCTGTGCCGGCGTGGCCGGGCTGCTGCAGGCCGCCGGGCGGCGCACCGGCCTGTACACCTCGCCCCACCTGCACGCTTTCGGCGAGCGCATTCGCGTCAACGGCGAGTGCATCCCGGAGGCGGAGGTGGTTCGCCTGACCCGCGAGCTGCGCGCGCTCAGCAGTGACATTCCCGCCACCTTCTTCGAGTTCACCACCGCTTTGGCGCTGCGCTATTTTCAGGAGCGGCAGGTCGAATGGGCGGTTCTCGAAGTCGGCATGGGGGGGCGGCTTGACGCCACCAACACGGTGTGCCCCCGGGTGACGGTCATCACCCCCGTTTCCCTGGATCATGCCGAGCACCTGGGCTCCGATCTGGCGGCCATCGCCCGGGAAAAGGGGGGGATTATCAAGCCCGGGGTGCCCCTGATCCTGGGGCCGCAGGCCCCCCGGGCGGCCCGGGAGATCGAGGCGCTGGCCCGGGCGGTGGGCGCCCCGGTGCAAAAATTCGGGCGCGATTTCTCCGTGACTCTCGCCGGCGATCAGTTCGATTTTCGCGGCCGGCGGTTTTTCCTCCCGGGGCTCTCGCCCCGCCTGGCGGGCGCCCACCAGCGGGAAAACCTCTCTCTCGCGCTGGCCGTGGCCGAGGAACTCCAACCCCTGGTCCCTGAACTCAATGAGGCGATCCTGCGCCGCAGCATCGCGCAGGTGACCTGGCCGGGTCGCCTCGAATGGTTTCCCGGCCGGCCGTCGGTCTTGCTTGATGGGGCTCACAACCCGGCGGGGGCCGCTGCCCTTGCCGCTCATCTCGCAGGGCTTGATCTTGGGGCGCTTCCCTGGATCATCGGACTCAGTGGCGACCGGCGCCCCGGAGAGATTCTCGCGCCCTGGCTGCCGCATATGGCTGCGGCTTACGTGGTGGAGCCGCGCGCCGATAAGGTCGTGCCGGCCCGGGAGATCGCCGCATTTCTGCAAGGGCGGGGCAAACCGGTTTATCTTTTTGCATCGCCCGAGGCGGCGCTGATTGCGGCCACAGGGGAATGGCCACAGGCGCCGTTGGTGGTCACGGCCGGCTCTCTCTACCTGGCGGCCGATGTGCGCCGCCAACTGTTATCTCAGGAGGAATTCAAGTTGTGACAAGGTTGCGCGGCCTCGGGGCTTTGGCGTTGGCGCTGCTGCTGCCGGCCCTGACGATGCCGGTTGGCGCGGCGGCCGAAGATGCCCTCTCCCGCCTGCAGGGACCCGAGCCGGTGCAGGTCGATGCCGATAACCTGAGCTTCGACCGCCAGGCGGGGCTCTATCTAGCCAGCGGGCAGGTCGCGATGCGCAAGGGCGACCTGACCCTGCTGGCCGACGAGGTGCGGTGGAATCCCGAAACCGGCGAAGCCCGGGCCCTGGGCGATGTGCTGCTGAGCGACCCGGTGGGTACCGTCAGGGGGGAAGAGCTCCAGATCAACCTGGAGACGGGGCGGGGACGGCTCAGCCAGGGTGAGATCTTCGTGCGTGAGCGCAACCTGCATGTGGCCGGCGAGGAGATCGAGCGTCTCGGCCCTCAGACTTACCGTATTTCCCAGGGCACCTTCACCACCTGCGATGCGCCGCGGCCGGCCTGGAAGTTCAGGGCCAGCGACCTGACGGTCGATACGGAAGGATTCGCCCGGGGGCGCCACGCCCGTTTCTATCTCAAAAACGTTCCGGTTTTCTACCTCCCCTATTTTCTCTACCCGGTGAAAAGCGAGCGCGAGTCGGGTTTGCTGATGCCCCGCTACGGTTACTCGCAGGAGCGGGGCTACGAATTGTCGCTGGCCTATTATCAGGTCATTGCCCGCAATCAGGACGCCACCCTCTACCTTGATTATTTCACCGACCTCGGCCTCGGCACGGGATTGGAGTATCGCTACGTTTTTTCTCGCAACGGGGGGGAGGCCAAGATTTACCATGTCGACGGATTCGAGGGGGGCGAGGGGGCTCTGGCTCTCGACTGGCGTCACGACGGGCAGCTTCCCGGCGCGGTGCGGCTGGGGGCCGACATCGAATACGTCGACGACAATGATTATTTTGCCCGCTTCGGGGAAGTGGCCGGCGAGTATAATAAGGACAAGACCGAATCGAAGATTTTTCTCGCCCGCGCCTGGGGCAAGAACAATCTGAGCGGGCAATTCAAGTACCTGCAGAATCTCGATCGCGACACCGATCTGACCCTGCAGCGCCTGCCGGAGATCCGGCTGGCCGCCATCCGCCGTCGTTTCGGCGACACCCCCCTGTTCGCCAATCTCGATGTGGCTTATGATCATCTCTGGCGCGAGGAAGGTCAGACCGGACAGCGCCTGAGTCTGAGACCGGCTCTTTCCGCTCCCTTCTCGCTCGGCCCGCTCGAAGTCTCTCCCGAAATCGGCTTCACCCAGCGGTTCTATGATGCCTCCGGCCGGGATGGGGATTTCGAGCAGAAGGGGCTGTTTGATTTCGCCGTGCGCACCTCGAGCGCTTTCGCGCGGACCTACTCCTGGGATGGTCCCGCGCTGCGCAAAATCCAACACGTCATCTCCCCGGAAATTGTTTACAGCTACATTCCGCGCAGCGACCAGGGCAATCTTCCCGTTTTCGATCGCAGCGACCGGCTGGGGCCGACCCATCGGCTCGCCTACGCCCTGACCAACCGGCTGACAGCCCGCATCTCCCCGGCAGACGGCGCCGATTTTTACCACGAATTCCTCTATTTTAGACTGTCGCAGGAATACGATATCTTCGAATCCCCCGCCGATCCCCTCAATCCGCGCGATAACCTGCGGCCCTTCTCCGATCTGCGCGCCGAGCTTCTGCTGCGCCCCACCCGCTATGGCTATCTCGATTTCGATGCCCGCTACGATTTCGAAACGCAAGCGGGGAGCGGCCCCGGGTTCGCAACCCTCACTGCCGATGCCGGGCTGGCCGATGAAAAAGGCAACGCTCTTTCATTCGGCTACCGCTATTTGCGCGATGATCTCGAATATGTCGATGGGCGCGTCAGCACGTCTGTGTTGCAGCCGGTTTTTCTCGGCTACCAGCAGCGCTATGATTTTCGCACCGCGACCTCGCTGGAGAAGCTGCTCAGCGTGGAATATCGCGCCCAGTGCTGGAGTGTGCTGCTGACTTTGCGCGACCGCCTGGAGGATACCGAATTTCTGGTCAGCTTCGCTCTGTCCGGAATCGGTAACGTCGGGAAATTCGGCGGCTCTCTCGGCAGCGACGAATAGAGGAGCAGGGGGCTGACGTGCAATGTTGACCGGCCTTTTCCCGCTGTGGTATTTGTTAGGGCCACGGGAGGGGCCGATTGTAGTATTTTGAATGGTTTTTTGACCAAACAAAGGAGGGTTTCATGAAGTTTCTTGTTTCCGCCATTCTGGCGGTGGGTTTGCTGATGGGAGGAGGGCCGGTTGTCGCGGCCCAGGAACAGGCCAGCGCGCATGCCGCGTCGGCCGATTTGATCAACCTTAACACCGCTTCCGCCGAGGACCTGCAGGATCTCCCCGGCATCGGGGCGGTGAAAGCCGAGAGGATCGTGGCTCAGCGGACAGCGAAACCCTTTGCCACAGTGGATGAACTGACTGCGGTGGAAGGGATCGGCCAGGCGACTCTCGAGAAAATCCGGCACCGGATTACGGTCGACTAGACGGCGGCGATCGGTCCTCTCCCGTTTTCCCCGCGACCTTTCCCGGCTGCCGGTGAAATCCGTCTTCCTCCGCCCCGGATTCCTTTCCCAAGACACGAATTAGATGGCTGCTGAAGACAAAGACACCTCCCCTGAAAAGTCCTTTCCACGCCCGCCTCTATGGATGGTCGGGCTGGTTCTGGTGCTGTTCGGTTTTGCTCTGTTCGGCGACAAAGGGGTGATCAACACCCTGCGCATCATGCAGTACAAAGCTTCGCTGGAAGAAAAGATCAGCCAGATCGAAGCCGACAACGCCGAATTGCGACGCGAGATCGATGCGCTGCGCAACGATCACCGCTATCTCGAAGCCCTGGCCCGCAAGGAACTGGGAATGGTCAAGGAAGATGAGCTGATCTACCAGTTTCCCCCCACGGCGGAAGCGGCCAAGTCAATTCTGTCGCCGGCTCCCGTCGAAGAGGATCGTTGACTGCTCACTTCGGGGACTCTTCTTCCGACGCTTGACACTGCTGGCGCGGCGAGACTAGCATTGAACGCTTTCATTCCTGACTTCCAACATTTTGCTCATCTGTGCCCGGTGCGCCAATTGGGTCAAACCCGCACCAGGGACCCCGATTTTTCCCGTTGCGGACCTGATTCCGGCGTGACGGGCGTCCTGCCCGGGCGAGCGAGATGCATGGACAACCGCAGGACGATCCACTCCTCGAGAAAGACAGACGCCCCATGAGAGAACGTTTGAAGCATCAAATCGCGCAGGCGCTGCAAAGCTGCTTTCGCGCCGGAACCCTCACCTCGGGAGACATTCCCGACATCGTCCTCGAAGTGCCCAACCATGCCGAACACGGCGATTTCGCGACCAATATCGCTCTGAATCTGGCCCGGGCCGAAAAAAAAGCGCCCCGCAAGATCGCCGAGGCCCTGGTTGCCGCCCTGGGCGCGGGTGATGGCCTGTGGCGGCGGATCGAAATCGCGGGACCCGGCTTTATCAACTTTTTCCTCAGCAATCGCTGCTGGTACGGCGTTCTCGACGATGTCGTGCGCGCCGGCGATAGCTACGGCCGCTGCCAGGTTGGCGCCGGAAAAAAAGTCATGGTCGAGTTCGTCAGTGCCAATCCCACCGGGCCCCTGCACATCGGTCACGGGCGGGGAGCGGCCACCGGCGATGCCGTCGCCTCGGTGCTGGAATGGGCCGGCTATCAGGTCGAGCGCGAATACTATATCAACGATGCCGGCAATCAGATGAACACCCTCGGGCTGTCTCTGTATCTGCGCTATCGCGAACTGCAGGGGGAGGTCATCGCGTTCCCCGAAACCTGCTACCAGGGCGGCTACATCCGCGACCTGGCGCAGGAGGTGATCGCCGCCGAGGGCGACCGTTTTCTGCGCCTGGACGAGAAGGAGGCGGTGGCCTGGTTCGCCAGATTCGGCGGTGAGCGCATTCTGGCCGGCATCGATGACGACCTGCAGGCCTTCGGGGTGCGCTTCGACCGCTGGTACAGCGAGCAGAGCCTGTATGATCGCGGCGCGGTGACCCGCGGCACCGAACTGCTCAAGGAGCGGGGTTTTGCCTACGAGAAGGATGGCGCCCTGTGGTTTCGCACCACCGATTTCGGGGACGATAAGGACCGGGTTCTGGTGCGCTCCAACGGCGCGACCACCTATTTCGCCTCGGACGTGGCCTATCATAAGGAAAAGTACGAGCGCGGCTACGATCTCGCCATCGATGTCTGGGGCGCCGATCATCACGGTTATGTGCCGCGGATGAAAGCGGTGCTGGCCGGTCTCGGGCGCAATCCCGACGACCTGCAGATCGTCCTGGTGCAGCTGGTCAACCTGCTGCGCGGCGGGCAGCAGGTCGCCATGAGCACCCGCAGCGGAGAATTCGTGACCCTGCGCGAGGTCATCGACGAGGTGGGTCGGGACGCCTGCCGCTTTTTCTTCCTGATGCGCCGCTCCGACAGCCAACTCGATTTCGATCTCGACCTGGCCAAGCAGCAGAGCAACGATAATCCCGTTTTTTATGTGCAGTACGCCCATGCCCGGGTCTGCAGCATCAACCGCACCGCCGCCGAGCAGGGACTGGAGCCGCCGGCCCTGGGTACCGTCGATTTCGACCGCCTGCAGCTCGATGAGGAACTGGCACTGGCCAGGCAGTTGGCGCGCTTCTCCGAAACCGTGGCCGGCGCTGCACAGCATTTCGCGCCCCACCGGGTGGTTTTTTACCTGCAGGAGCTGGCGGCCCAGTTCCATAGTTACTACAACCGCAACCGGGTGCTGATCGACGATCCCGAAACCAGCCGCGCCCGCCTCTATCTGGTCAACTGTGTGCGCACCGTGCTGCGCAACGCCCTGCATCTGCTGGGGGTCTCTGCGCCGGAACGAATGTAGCCTGGAGGTTTGTCTGCCATGACTCGCGACGTGAAAACCCGGTCCCAGCGCCGGATGGAGAAAAAACAGGCGTTTCTGCTGTTGATGATGATGCTGGCCGTGTCCCTGGTCAGTTTTTCCCTCGGCGTCATGGTCGGCAAGAGCAAGACGCCCGAGGCTTCCCCGACGGCGGTAGCGCAACCCCCCCCCGAGCGGGAGCGGGTGGCGAAAGGCCAGGAGCCCGCCCCGGGCGAAACGAGCGAGCCGGCGGACGAGACCGCGCAGAAAGTCGTGGAGCGCCCCCCTCTGACCTTTTTCGACACCCTGCCCAAGGGGGAGGAGCCGCCATTGGGGAGTGGGATCAATCAGCCCGCGCCGGTTTCTGTCAAACCGGCGAGCAAGGAGCCGCCACCCCAGGCAACCCCGGTGCCGAAGCGCGAGCCCGTTGCCCGGACCGCTCCTGCTCCCCAGCCGGATAAAGCCCCTGCAATCGACCAGGAGGGACGGTTCGTGGTGCAGGTGGGCTCTTTCCGCTCTCTCGACGATGCCCGCACTCTGAGTGGCCGGCTGGAAAAGAAAAATTTTCCCGTATTCATCCAGCAGGCCGACCTTGGCGCCAAAGGGGTTTGGCATCGCGTGCGGATCGGGCCTTACGCCGAGTCGGCCGCTGCCCAGAAGGTCGTTGCCCGCCTCAAGCGCGAGGAAAATATCGATGCCTTCGTCGCCAACCGCTGACCGGTCTCTGCCCTTTTTCTCGGTTCTGGTGACCGGGGGGGCGGGTTTCATCGGCTCCCACCTGTGCGAGAGACTCCTGAGCCTGGGCGTGCGGGTCGTCCTGCTGGATAATTACAACGCCTTTTACGACCCCGCCCATAAGCGGGCCAATCTGGGTGCAGTGCGCCGAGCGGCCGCTGCGGGGCCGGGCCAACTGGTGGCGCTCAAGGGCGATATCCGCTCTCGCTCCGATCTCGATCGGGCCTTCTCCGCCCTCGGCGACCCCTCCGGGGCGGCGGTAGTGCATCTTGCGGCCATGGCCGGGGTGCGGCCCTCCCTGGAAAACCCCTTTCTCTACAACGATGTGAATGTCAACGGCACCCTGCAGGTTCTCGACGCCTGCTGCAGATTCCGCGTCACCCGGCTCGCCTTCGCTTCATCCTCCTCGGTTTACGGCAACAACCAGAAGGTTCCTTTCGCCGAAGACGACCCGGTCGATCACCCCATTTCGCCCTATGCCGCCACCAAGAAAGCCGGCGAGCTTCTCTGCCATAACGACCACCATCTTTACGGCCTCTCGGTCGCCTGCCTGCGCTTTTTCACCGTTTACGGCCCGCGCCAGCGGCCCGATCTGGCCATCCGCAAGTTCTGCCAGTTGATCAGTGCCGACCGGGCGATTCCTTTTTTCGGCGACGGTTCGACCCGGCGCGACTACACCTATGTCGCCGACACCATTCAGGGGATCGTCGGTTCCCTGGCCTGGCTGGGGCAGGAGGGGGCACGCTTCGACATCTTCAATCTCGGCGAGTCGCGGACGGTGACGCTCGCCGATCTGGTTCGCCTGCTTGGCCAAGCCCTGGGGAAAACCCCCGTGCTCGAGCGGCAGCCGATGCAGCCGGGGGATGTGGTCTGCACCTACGCCGATATCCGCCGGGCGCAGGAGGCCCTGGGCTACGCTCCGCGGATTTCGATCGAAGAGGGTATTCCCCTTTTTGTTCAGTGGTTTCGGCAAACCGTCTGACGGGAAAAAAAATCTTGACTTGCCCCGCGAATTTGGGTACTTTCCTGATTCCGTGACGCGGGGTGGAGCAGTTCGGTAGCTCGTCGGGCTCATAACCCGAAGGTCGCAGGTTCAAATCCTGCCCCCGCAACCAAAAAAAATCGCCTCCGTGCTGCACGGGAGGCATGACCCGTTTCAGGCGGTGTAGCTCAGTTGGTTAGAGCATGCGGCTCATATCCGCAGTGTCCGGAGTTCGAATCTCTGCACCGCCACCAATAGAAAAGAAAAGCCCTTCCCGGATACCGGGGAGGGCTTTTCTTTTTTTCGTTTGGATGTTGTCCTCGCCATGGAAGCACAGGTTTTTCGTTATATTCAGGAGCATCGGCTGACCGAACCCGGCACCCGAATTCTGGTTGCGGTTTCCGGTGGCGCCGATTCGGTCGCCCTGCTGAATGTCCTGGCGCGATTATCGGGGCGCCTCGAGGTGTCCCTGGTGGCGGCGCATCTCGATCACGCCCTGCGCCGGGAAAGTTCCGACGATGCGCGCTTCGTGGAGAGTTTGTGTGCCGGTCTGGGGCTGCCGCTGGTGTCCAGACGGATCGCGGCGGGCGCGGCGATGACTGCCGGGAGGGGAGGGGTGGAGCAGGTCGCCCGCTCCATTCGCCGGCGGTTTCTGCTGGAGGTGGCGGCGCGGGAGGGGTGCTCGCGCATCGCCCTCGGGCACCACCGGGACGACCAGGCCGAGACCGTCCTCCATCGTCTGCTGCGAGGCAGCGGCCCGGGCGGGCTCGCGGCCATGCGCCCCCGAAGGGGGGCTTTCATCCGGCCTTTTCTCGACCTTTCCCGCCGGCAGATCCGTGACTACCTGGCGACGAATGGCTTGGCTTGGGCGGAGGATGAGAGTAACCGAGATCTGCGCCTGACCCGCAATCGCATCCGGCATCGGCTGCTTCCCCTGTGCCGGGAATTCAACCCCCGGATCGAGACGGGACTGGCCCGTCTGGCGAAGCGCCTGGCGCTGGAAGAGGATTTCTGGGCCGCGCGCGTGGCTGAGTTTCTCGACCGCTGGCCGCTGGCGGGCGAAGAAAGCCGAATCCCCTGCAGGGCCCTGGCCGAATTGCATCCCGCCTTGCGCGACCGGGTGCTGCGGGCTTCGCTGGAACGGGTGCGGGGCGACCTGCGCGGCGTCGAGGACAAGCATGTTGCTTTGCTGGCCGGCCTGCTGCAGGGGCGCGGGGAGGGCCAGAAAGAGCTTCATCTGCCCCGGGCATGGGCGGCGTTGCGCTACGACGACCTGGTTCTGCGCCCTGCTGCGCCAGAAAAACCCGCCGCCTTTGAGCTCAAGGTCGGGGCGCCCGGGACTTGCCCTCTGCCCGACGGCCGCCTTCTTCGTTTCACCGTTGAATTGGCGACGCAGGGAGAGACCTCCACCGTGAAGGAGTTTTCCCTGGCGCAGGTGGACTTTCCGCTGACCGTGCGCAGCTGGCGGCCGGGCGACCGCATGCGCCCCGAGGGTCTGGGCGGCCAGCGCAAAGTCAAGGATATCTTTATCGACGCCAAGGTGCCGCGGGAGGCGCGGCGGGAAATTCCGCTGCTGGTGAAAGACGAAGATGTTCTCTGGCTTGTCGGTTTGCGCCGGGGCGCGGGTGGGCGGCCGCGGGCGGGTGAGGGGGAAATCCTGCGGGTGAGCCTTGAGTCTCCGGAAAAGGCGAGTCTTTACTTGTGAATCAATGGCCCTTGTGGTACTTTTTCGCGATAGTTAAGGCGGCCTGACCGCATGTCCAGACCGCGCGAATATGTCCTGATTTAGGGGGAAAAGTGAATCAGTTTTATAAGAACCTTGCTCTCTGGTTGGTCATCTCTCTGCTGATGATTCTGCTGTTCAACATGATGACCCAGAAGGAGCACGAACAGAAGCCGATCAATTACACCACCTTTCTGACCGCCGTCGAAGAGGACCGGGTCAAGGAAGTCACCATTCAGGGACAGCAGATCGAGGGCAAGTACGAAGATGGTACCGCGTTCAAGACCCTGGCTCCCCCCGATGTCGAGTTGATTCCCGAACTCAAGAAAAAGGATATCGTGATCGAGGCCAAACCGGTGGAAGACCAGGGTTTCTGGTTCACTCTGCTGGTTTCCTGGGGGCCGATTCTTCTGCTCATCGCGGTCTGGATCTTTTTCATGCGCCAGATGCAGTCGGGCGGCGGCAAGGCCATGAGCTTCGGCAAGAGCCGCGCCAAGCTGCTCAACGAGAGCACCGCCCGGATCACCTTCAACGACGTGGCCGGGGTGGAAGAAGCGAAAGACGAGTTGGAAGAAATCGTCTCCTTTCTCAAGGACCCGAAGAAATACTCCCGCCTGGGCGGCAAGATTCCCAAAGGCGTGCTGCTGGTCGGTCCCCCGGGAACCGGCAAGACCTTGCTGGCCCGTGCCATCGCCGGCGAAGCCGGAGTGCCCTTCTTCTCCATCTCCGGTTCCGACTTCGTCGAGATGTTCGTCGGGGTCGGCGCCAGCCGGGTGCGTGACCTCTTCGTTCAGGGCAAGAAAAACGCTCCCTGTATTATTTTCATCGACGAGATCGACGCGGTGGGCCGCCATCGCGGCGCCGGTCTCGGCGGCGGGCATGACGAGCGCGAACAGACCCTGAATCAGCTGCTGGTGGAAATGGACGGTTTTGAATCCAATGAGGGAGTCATCCTGATCGCGGCCACCAACCGCCCGGATGTGCTCGATCCCGCTTTGCTGCGCCCCGGTCGCTTCGACCGGCAGGTGGTGGTGCCGCCGCCCGACGTGCGCGGGCGCGAAAAGATTCTGCAGGTGCACGGGCGCAAGGTGCCGATGGATCCCAATGTCCAACTCGGCGTGCTGGCCAAGGGAACGCCCGGATTCTCCGGTGCCGACCTGGCCAACCTGATCAACGAGGCTGCCCTGCTGGCCGCGCGCAAGAATGAAGACATGGTTACGATGGAAGACCTGGAGGCGGCCAAGGACAAGGTCATGATGGGGGCTGAAAGACGCTCCATGGTGATTACCGAAGAGGAGAAGAAGGTCACTGCCTGGCACGAGGCGGGCCATGCCCTGGTGGGACTCTTCATTCCCGGAGCCGATCCGGTGCACAAAATTTCGATCATTCCTCGCGGGCGGGCCATGGGGGTCACCATGTACCTGCCTCAGGAGGAGAAGTACAACGAGACCAAGGAGGGGCTCAATACCCGCATCTGTACCCTGCTTGGCGGTCGTATCGCAGAAGAGCTGGTGTTCCCGAGCATCACCAGTGGCGCCTCCAACGACCTGGACCGGGCCACGTTCATCGCCCGCAAGATGGTGTGCGAGTGGGGCATGAGCGACAAGCTCGGGCCCTTGACCTTCGGCGAGAAGGAGGGCGAAATCTTTCTCGGACGCGATATGGGGCATGTGAAGAACTACAGCGAGGCGACCGCCGTCGAAATCGACAGCGAAATTCGCGAAATCGTGACGCGCAACTACGAGCGCACCCGCAAGATTCTGCAGGAGAACCGCGCCGCCCTCGACCGGGTGGCCGAAGCCCTGCTCGAGCGGGAGAATATCGACGGGCACGAACTCAAGACTCTGGTTTTCGGTAAGGACGACTCGCCGGCGGCGGGACCGCCCGGCGAAACCATCGCTCCTTCGACCGCCGGTTGCCTCGACAGCGAAGTCAGGGGCGAAGAATAAATGCCCCATCGGCCGCGGCTCCTGTGTCTGGCCACCCCCGGGCAGGCACGGGAGGAACTCGAGCGTCTTCGACTGGAAGGCCCGGTTCCGGCTGATCTGATCGCGGCCTTGAGAGACTCTGCCGTCAAGGTGTACTCCGTCTCACCGGAGGTGGCTTTTGATCTGCAGTCGGAGATCCTGGGGGTCGGCGGTCGCGCCCTGCTCTCCGCGACGATCCGCAAAGATCGGGATTGCGCGGGTGAGGTCATCCTGCTGGCCTCGCGCCGCCAACTGCGCCTGCTCGAAGCCCGCCTGCAGAAAAAGCCTGCCGCCCTGGCGGTGCTTGCGGATGTCTGCAGCATGCTTGATCGTCTTCTGCGGCCGGTTTCCTTCCTGGCCGGCCGGACACGGCGGCTCGATCTGCATCGCCCCCGGGTCATGGGCATACTCAATGTGACGCCGGACTCCTTCTCCGACGGGGGATGTTTTCTGAGCCCTGAATCGGCGCTGAAACAGGCCCGGCGCATGGTGGACGAGGGCGCCGACCTGATCGATGTCGGCGGCGAAAGCACCCGGCCCGGGGCGCCCCCGGTGGCGGAAGCCGAGGAGCTCAAGCGCGTGCTCCCGGTGATCCGGCTGCTGGCGGCGAAACTTCCCGTTCCTCTGTCGATCGACACCACCAAGAGCGCGGTGGCGCGCGAGGCGATGGCGGCCGGCGCCGAGTTCATCAACGACATCAGTGGTTTGCAGTTCGATCGGGAGATGCCCCGGGTGGCCGCAGAAAGTGGCGCGGGCCTCTTCTTGATGCATACCCGGGGCCGCTCCGACCAGATGCAGACCGATACGGTCTATGACGACTTGGTCGGCGAGGTTTGCGCCTTTCTGGGAGACGCGATGGAAGCGGCCTTGGCGGCCGGGGTGGCGCGCGATCGCATCGCTCTCGATCCCGGAATCGGGTTTGGCAAAAGCGCCGAGGGCAACCTTGAGATTCTGGGGCGCCTGCAGGAATTTCTCGCCTTGGGGCGGCCCCTGCTGCTGGGAACTTCGCGCAAAAGTTTTCTTGGGAAAATTCTCAACCAGGCCGGCCCGGACGAACGCCTTTACGGAACACTCGCCACCGTGGTCTTGGGGGCTGCGGCCGGAGCATCCATCTTTCGGGTTCACGATGTGCGGCCGGCGCGCGAAGCTGCACTTACGGCCCACGCGATTCGCCCTTTTTCGACCTTTCGATGATTCTTTTCTGATTTTCTGCGGCTCTGGCTGAAATGGACGGATTTCTCGAGGTTCTGAAAAATATCCGGTGGCTCGATCTGCTCGATATCGGGTTGGTCGCCTTCATCATTTACCGGATCATTCTGCTGATCAAGGGAACTCGGGCGGTCCAGATGCTGCTGGGGCTCGCGGTCATTCTGATCGTGTATGTGGCGTCGCAGGTCGGCGGCCTGTATACTCTGCACTGGCTGCTCGACAACTTTCTCTCCTCGATCATCCTGGTCATTATCGTCATTTTCCAGAACGACATCCGTCGTGCGCTGATGCATGTCGGGCGCAATCCTTTTTTCGCCGGACTTTCCTATCGGGAAGAGACCGAAGTCATCGAGGAACTGGTCAAGTCGAGCGTAGTGATGGCCAATCGCCGCATCGGCGCCCTCATCGTCATCGAGCGCGAAACCGGGCTGAACGATTTTCTCGAAGTCGGCACCGAGATCGACGCCCGGGTTTCGAGTGACCTGCTGACTTCGATTTTCTTGCCTTATTCCCCGATTCACGACGGCGCCGTGGTGATTCAGCAGGGCCGGCTCAAACAGGCCGGGTGTTTCCTTCCCCTGTCGCAGAATCCGGATATCAGCAAGGCTCTCGGCACCCGCCACCGCGCCGCCATCGGCCTGACCGAACTCGTCGATGCGGTGGCCATCGTGGTTTCGGAAGAAACCGGCAAAATCTCCATCGTCGTGGGCGGCCGGATCACGCGCGACCTCGATTCAACCTCGCTCAAGCGGGTGCTCAAGCGGTTGCTCGAGCCCCGCACGGTGCAAAAGAAGAAATAACCCGTCATGTTCAAGGCGTTCACGGAAAACTGGATTCTGAAACTTCTATCGCTGGTCTTCGCCCTGATCCTGTGGTTTTTCGTCATCGGCGAAAGACGGGTGGAGATCGGCTTCACCGTGCCCCTGGAACTGAAGAACACTCCGGCGGGAATGATGATCGCCAACGAGGTCCCCAATCTGGTCGATATCCGACTGAACGGACCGCGGACCCTGCTCATGAATCTCACTCCCGCCGATATCAGCATCTCCGTCGACCTGTCCGATCTGAAACCGGGCCTGACCTCCTTCAAGCGACTGGAGGAGCGGCTCAATATTCCGAGCGGGCTCAAGGTCACGCGGTTGTCTCCATCCTTCGTCGACGTCAAACTCGAGCGGGTCAAGGAGAAGTCGGTGCCGGTGGAAGTCGTTTTCGCCGGAGAGCCGGCCGCCGGTCACCTGATCGGTGATGTGAAGGTCGCGCCCGAGCGGGTCGAGATCGAAGGCGCCGAAAGCGAGATCAAGGATATCCCCGAAGTGCGTACCGAAGCGGTGGAAGTGGAAAACGTCAAGGAGAGCTTCACCCTGATCGTGCCCCTTGATTACCAGGGAAAATATTCCAGGCTCAAAGAAGATCAGACGGTTGAAATTCAGGTGCAGATCGTTGCGCCGGATCCGATCCAGAGCGAGGCGCCGGTGGACATCGAGAAAGGTGAGACGACGCAATAATGGAAAAGAAACTCTTTGGAACCGACGGGGTCCGGGGCGTGGCCAACATCCCCCCCATGACCACCGAGACCGCCATGCAGCTGGGGCGCGCGGCCGCTTATATCTTCAAGGACGGCAATCGCCGCCACCGGATCGTGATCGGCAAGGATACCCGATTGTCGGGCTACATGATCGAGAATGCCCTGGCGGCGGGTATCTGCTCCATGGGAGTGGATGTCCTCCTGGTGGGGCCGCTGCCCACTCCCGGCATCGCCTTTATCACCGCCTCCATGCGGGCCGATGCCGGCGTGGTCATCTCGGCTTCGCACAACCCCTACCAGGACAACGGCATCAAGTTTTTCTCCAATGACGGCTTCAAGCTTCCCGACGAGCTCGAGCTGCGCATGGAGGATCTGATCTTTTCGCGCAAGATCGACAGCCTGCGCCCCATTGCCTCGGAGGTCGGCAAGGCCTTTCGCATCGATGATGCGGTGGGCCGCTATATCGTTTTTCTCAAGAATTCCTTCCCCAAGGATCTCGATCTCAAGGGGCTCAAGATTGTCCTCGACTGTGCCAACGGAGCCGCCTACAAAGTGGCCCCGGCCGTTTTACGAGAGCTCGGTGCCGAAGTGATTCCGCTCGGGGTCTCGCCCAACGGCACCAATATCAACTCGGGCTGCGGATCGCTGCATCCGGAGGTGATCGCCGAGGCGGTCAAGGAACATCGCGCCAATCTCGGCATTGCACTCGACGGCGATGCCGACCGCGTCATCTTCTCCGACGAATTCGGCAACGAAGTCGACGGCGACCACATCATGGCGATCTGCGCCACCACCATGCTCAAGGAACGGCAGCTGGCCAAAAATACCCTGGTGGCCACCGTCATGAGCAACATGGGGCTCGATATCGCGGTCAAACGCGCCGGGGGCCAGGTGGTGAAAACCGCCGTGGGCGATCGCTACGTCGTCGAGGAGATGCGCAAGGAAGGGTACAATCTCGGCGGCGAACAATCGGGGCACCTGATCTATCTCGACCACAACACCACCGGCGACGGCATGGTTTCGGCGCTGCAGGTGCTGGCCATCATGCAGCGCAGCGGCAAGCCCCTGTCCGAGCTGGCCAAGGTGATGGTATCCCTGCCCCAGGTGCTGGTCAATGTGCGGGTGGCGGAGAAGAAAGAGATCGAAACCGTTCCCGAAATCAAGACAATCATCGACCACGCCCGGGAGAAGCTTGGCGACACCGGGCGGGTGCTGATCCGCTTCTCGGGCACCGAGCCCCTGCTGCGCATCATGCTCGAGGGTCAGGACAAATACCAGATCACCGAACTGGCGCACCAGATCGCCGAGGCGATCGAACGCCGGATGGGCGAGAAGAATAAGGACAAGTGATGGTTTCCAGACTCGGAGTCAACGTCGATCACGTGGCCACCGTGCGCCAGGCCCGGGGCACCACCGAGCCCGACCCCGTCACCGCGGCCGCCCTGGCCGAACTGGCGGGGGCCGACGGCATCACCATTCATCTGCGCGAAGACCGCCGTCACATTCAGGACCGCGACCTCGCGGTCCTGCGCCGCACGGTCAAAACCCGCCTCAACTTGGAGATGGCGGCCACCGACGAGATGGTGGAGATCGCCCTCAAGTTTCGTCCCGACTGCGTCACCCTGGTGCCGGAGAAACGCCAGGAATTGACGACAGAAGGCGGCCTCGACGTGCATATGAACCGTCATTCCCTGAAAAAACCGATCGACCTGTTGCGCGAAGGCGGAATCTTTGTCAGTCTTTTTGTCGATCCCGACGCCGAGCAGATCAAGGCGAGTCACCGCCTCGGCGTCGATGCCGTCGAAATCCACACCGGGACGTACTGCGAAGCGGTGGGCCGCAACGAGCGGCGGGTCGAGCTGGCCAAGATCGAACAATCGGTGCGTCTGGGGCAGAAACTGGGGCTGGCGGTGCATGCCGGCCACGGCCTCGATTACCGCAATGTGCGCGAAGTCGCGGCCATCGGCGGTATCGAGGAGTTCAATATCGGTCACAGCATCATCTCCCGCGCGGTGCTGGTGGGCATGGAGCGGGCGGTGCGCGAGATGACCGCCCTGATCAAGGGACGCTGAGCGTGGCGGTGGCGGGAGTGGGTACCGACCTGGCCCGGGTGGATCGCTTCCGGCGCTTTCTGGCGGAGAACAAACGAGGGGTCATCGACCGCATCTTCACCGCGGGAGAAAAGGATTATGCCTTCGCCAAGAAAGATCCCGCCCCCCATCTGGCCGCCCGTTTCGCCGCCAAGGAGGCCTTTCTCAAGGCGCTCGGGCTGGGACTGCGCGAAGGGATTTCCTGGCAAGACCTCGATGTGGCGAACGATGCCTTGGGCAAACCGTCTCTGGTCGTGCGCGGCCGCGCCGCTGAGATCAGCCGCGAACGGAGGATCGATCGCATACACCTGTCCTACAGCCACGACGGCGACTATGCCCAGGCAATGGTGATCCTGGAGGCGGAATGAAAGTCCTCAGCGCCGAGCAGATGCGTGAGCTTGACCGGGAGACGATCGAGGAGATCGGGATTCCCGGTGCCGTGCTCATGGAAAACGCCGGGCGCGGCGCCGCCGAATCGATCGTCGCCCGCTTTGCCGACCTCTTCCCGGGACCGGTGCTGGTGCTGGCCGGCAAGGGAAACAACGGCGGCGACGGCTACGTCATCGCCCGCTGCCTGCAGCAGCGGAGCTGGCGGGTGCAGACCGTGGTGCTGTGCGAGCATGCGGCGGTGGCGGGAGATGCGCGGCGCAATCTCGATATTCTGCTGAAACTCGGCGGCGAGGTCGTTTTCGCCCCCGACGAAGGTCGCCTTGCCGCCGCGCTGGCAAAGAGAGAGGCGAGTCGCCTGCTGGTCGACGCGCTCTTCGGCACCGGCCTCGGTTCGGCGGTGAGAGGGCATTACGCTTTCGCCGTCAATTGGTTGAACCGGCACCCGGCGCCGGTGGCGGCGGTCGATATCCCTTCCGGGCTCGATGCCGGAAATGGGCAGGTGCTGGGTTGCTGCGTCGAGGCCGACCTGACCCTGACCTTTGCCCAACCCAAGATCGGGCAGGTCGTTTTTCCCGGCGCCGGCTACGTCGGCGAGCTCAAGACCGTCGATATCGGCATTCCGGCGGGGTTGCTGGAGAAGGTCGCGCCGGCCCAGATCTGGGTCGATGCGGCCGAAGCGCGGCGCATGCTCCCCTCCCGTCCGACCGACGGGCACAAGGGCACCTTCGGACATCTTCTGGTCATCGGCGGGTCCACGGGAAAATCCGGGGCCGCCGCCCTGAGCGCCGATGGCGCGGTGCGGGCGGGGGCCGGCCTGGTCACGGTCGGTTGCCCGGTGGGGATTCACCCGGTCCTCGAGGTCAAACTGACCGAGCCGATGACGGTCCCCTTGACCGAAGTCGACGGCGGGCTCAGCCTGCAGGCCATGGCAGCGATCGCCGCCTTGTGGGAGGGCAAGCAGGCGCTGGCTCTCGGCCCCGGTCTCGGTCGGGGAGAGGAAACCCTCGCCCTGGTCCGTTGTCTGGTGCGCAGCTGTTCCCGGCCTATGGTGATCGATGCCGACGGGCTCAATGCCCTGGCCGAACATTGTGAGATCCTCGCCGAGCGCGCCCCGGGAAGCACGGTTCTGACTCCCCATCCCGGCGAGATGAGCCGCCTGGCCGGGGTGGCGATTGACGAGATTCAGCGCGACCGGGTCGGTTTTTCCCGGGCGTTCGCGCACCGGCACCAGGTGGTTCTGGTGCTCAAGGGGGCACGGACCCTGACGGCGGCCCCCGACGGACGGGTCTTTATCAACTCCACCGGCAATCCGGGCATGGCCGCGGGAGGGATGGGCGATGTTCTGACCGGTCTGATCGGGGGGCTTCTGGGGCAGGGGATGGCTCCCGCGGAAGCGGCCGCTCTGGGGGTTTATCTGCATGGGCGCGCGGCCGATCGGGTCGCAAGTCGTCAGGGCTGCGCCGGTTTGACGGCCTCCGAGGTGTTGCGGGAGATCCCCGCGGCGCGGCTGGAACTTGCCGGGGAGCGGAGTCAAGCCATTTCCACGCTGCAAATAATCTGAACCCGAAGGGAATCTCCTATGCTAAAAGCCAAAGACATCATGACCAAAAATGTGATCGCGGTCACCCCCGAGACCGGCATCGAGGAGCTGGCCCGGCTCTTCATGGAAAAAGGGGTCAGCGCCATGCCGGTGATCAAGAAAGACGGCGAGCTCCACGGCATCGTCACCGAGACCGACCTGGTGTCCCAGGACCGGCCCCTGCATATTCCCACCGTCATTTCCATTTTCGACTGGGTCATCTACCTGGAGAGCGAGAAGGATTTCAAAAAGGAAGTCGAGAAAATCACCGCGCAGAAAGTGGCCGAAATCTGCACCACCGACGTCATCACCTGCACTCCCGAAACGCCCGTGGCCAAAATCGCCGAATTGATGACCGAGAACAAGGCGCACCTGATTCCGGTGGTCGAAGGCACCAAGGTGGTCGGGGTGGTGGCGCGTCTCGACATCATTCGCTCCATGGGGCAATGAAGGGCGAGGGCCGCGCCGTCCGTACCCGGTCGCCGCAGGAGACCCGCCGCCTGGGGGAATTGCTCGGTTCCCTGGTGGCACGCCCGACCCTGATCTGGCTGGCGGGGGATCTCGGGGCGGGAAAGACCTGTTTCACTCAGGGGTTGGGGCAGGGGCTCGGCGTTCCCGCCGACGAGCCGGTGACCAGCCCCAGCTATACCCTGATGAATCATTACCAGGGGCGGTTGCCCCTCTATCATTTCGACCTCTACCGCCTGTCCCATCCCGATGATCTGGAAGACCTCGGATTCGCCGAGTATCTCGACGGCGACGGGGTGACCGTGGTCGAATGGGCCGACCGTTTCGACGACCGGCAGCGTGAAGGGCTGACCATCCGGATTTCGCGGGTCGACGAGCACACCCGTCACATCGATCTGCTGCCGGGAGCTGAGGATGAAGCGCTCCTGGTGGAAGAATTGCTGCGAAACTGGCACAAGGAGATCCCATCATGACCGAATACGATGTCGCCGTCATCGGCGGCGGGCCCGGCGGCTACATCGCCGCCATCCGTGCCGCCCAGCAGGGCGCCTGCGTGTGCCTGATCGAGAGCGACAAAGTCGGGGGAACCTGTCTCAATCGCGGCTGCATCCCGACCAAGGCCCTCTACAGCACCGCGCTGCTGATGCATCGCATCCGCCAGGCGGGAGCCCACGGCATTCGGGTCGAGGACCCGCGCTTCGATTACGGCCGGGCCGCCGCCCGCAAGGACGAGGTGGTCAAGAAACTGGTGGGCGGCATCGAGCAGCTGCTCAAGGGAAACGGGGTCGAGGTGTTCCGCGGTCAGGGTTCGATCGAAGGCCCCGGGCGGGTTCGTATCCGCCGTCCCGAGGTGACCGGGCACATCCGTGCCAAGAACATCATCGTCGCCACCGGGTCGCGCGCGGCCCGTCCCGAATCCCTCGCGATCGACGGGAAAAATGTTTTGACCAGTCGGGAAATCCTTGCTATTAAGGAGCTTCCCGCGAGCCTCCTGGTGATCGGCGGCGGCTACATCGGCTGCGAATTTGCAAGCATTTTTGCCGCTCTCGGGACCAGGGTCACGGTGGTAGAACAGCTTCCCGTTCTGCTCAACCGCAGCGACCGCCAGGCGGTCAAAGAGGTCGAGAAATCGTTCAAGGACCTGGAGGTAACGGTGCATACCGATACCTCGGTGGAGAGTCTCGAGGTCGGCGAGGGAGAGGTTGTCGCCCGCCTTTCCGGAGATCGCGAGGTCAGCGCCGAAAAAGTCCTGGTGGCCGTCGGGCGGATTCCCCACACCGCCGGCCTCGGCCTGGAAGACCTTGATCTCAAAATGGAAAAAGGCGCCATCGTGGTCGATGAAGGAATGCGGACCTCGATCGAGGGTATCTATGCCATCGGCGACGTGACCAACATCATCCAATTGGCGCATGTGGCTTCTTACCAGGCGGGCATTGCCGTCGCCAACGCCCTGGGAGGCAGCGCAAAGGCCGATTACCGCGTGGTGCCGAGCACCATCTTCACCCTGCCCGAAATCAGCCAGGTCGGTTTGACCGAGGACGAGGCCAAGGAACAGGGGCTGGCGTTTTCCGTCGGGCGTTTTTCCTACCAGGCATCGAGCAAGGCCATGTGCGACGGCGAGCCGCGGGGCCTGGTGAAAATGATCGCCGCCGAGGAGGACGGCCGCATTCTCGGGGCCTCGTTCGTCGGCGAAGAGGCGGCCACCCTGGTCGCCGAAGTGACGGCGGCGATGCAGGCCAACATGACGGCGGAGGCGTTGGGGCGCACCATCCACGCCCATCCGACTCTGCCGGAAATGGTCATGGAGGCCGCCGAAGACGTTGCCGGCCTGGCGGTGCACAAGATGGGCCGCAGACGCAAGGGCGAATAACCCGGAAAAAGGATCGCGGGGCGCGGGCGCCCCGTTTTCATCAACGGAGGAGAAGACAGCTATGGCCTTGGTGGTACAGAAGTACGGAGGGACCTCGGTCGGCACCGTCGAGCGCATTCGCAATGTCGCGCGGCGGGTCGCCAAAACCTACGACGACGGCAACGACGTCATCGTGGTCGTTTCGGCGATGGCTGGCGAAACCAACAAACTGGTGGCGCTGGCCAACGAGATCTGCGAATTCCCCAGCGAACGGGAATACGATGTGATGGTGGCCACCGGCGAGCAGGTTTCCATCTCGCTGCTGGCCATGTGCCTGCAATCCATGGGGTACAAGGCGAAAAGTTACTGCGGTTTCCAGATTCCGGTCTTTACCGACAGCGCTTTCTCCAAGGCGCGCATCGAGAAGATCGACGACAAGAAAATTCGCGAAGACCTGAAAAACGGCACCATTCTGGTGGTGGCCGGCTTTCAGGGGATCGACAAGGAGGGCAACATCACCACCCTCGGGCGCGGCGGGTCCGACACCTCGGCCGTGGCCGTTGCGGCGGCGCTTAAAGCCGATGTCTGCGAGATTTTCACCGACGTCGACGGCATCTACACCACCGATCCCCGTCTCGTGCCGGAGGCTTCCAAGATGGAAAAGGTCTCCTACGACGAGATGCTCGAGATGGCCTCGCTGGGATCGAAAGTCCTGCAGATCCGCTCGGTCGAATTTGCGAAGAAGTACGATGTGGTGGTTCATGTTCGTTCCAGTTTCAACGATAATCCAGGAACCCTGGTGATGAAGGAGGATGCCGATATGGAAGCCGTTCTCGTTTCGGGAATTACCTATAATAAAGACGAAGCCAAGATTTCGGTTTTTCGCGTGCCCGACAAGCCCGGCATCGCTTCGCTGATCTTTTCGCCCCTGTCGCACGCCAACATCACCGTCGACATGATCATCCAGAACGTCTCTCACGAGGGTTACACCGATCTCACCTTCACCGTGCCCAAGGCCGACTACAAAAAGGCGATCAAGATCGTCGAGGAAACCGCCAGGGAAATCGGCGCCAGCGGCGTGCAGGGCGACGAATCGATCGCCAAGGTGTCCATCGTCGGGGTCGGCATGCGCTCTCATTCGGGGGTCGCGAGCAAGATGTTCCAGACCCTGTCGCAGGAGGGAATCAACATTCAGATGATTTCCACCAGCGAGATCAAGGTTTCCTGCGTGGTCGACGCCAAGTACACCGAGCTGGCCGTGCGAGTGCTGCACGACGCCTTCGGTCTGGCGAAAAAAGACGTCAAGGCCGAATAAGGCCGAAACGCGCCGCAGATCACCTTCGCAGTCACCGGAGGCGGCCTTGGTGGCCGCCTCCCGCGTCAAGGACGGCAGGCAATGAGCTTCATTCATCTCTACGATACCACGCTGCGCGACGGCACCCAGGCCGAAGACGTGTCCTTTCTGGTGGCGGACAAGATCCGCATCGCCGAAAAGCTCGATGAGCTCGGAATTCATTATCTCGAGGGGGGATGGCCCGGCTCCAACCCCAAGGACATCAGTTTTTTCAAGGAGATCAAGAAGGTCAGGCTGAAGCAGGTGAAGATCGCCGCTTTCGGTTCGACCCGGCGGGCCAAGACCACGCCCGACAAGGACAACAACATCCGCACCTTGATTCAGGCCGAACCCGATGCCGTCACCATCTTCGGCAAGACCTGGGATTTTCACGTGCGCGAGGCGCTGCGCATCGCGCTCGAAGAAAATCTCGATCTGATCAACGATTCGCTGGCCTACCTCAAGCAGCACGTGAAAGAAGTGATCTACGACGCCGAGCATTTCTTCGACGGCTACAAGGCCAATCCCGACTATGCCCTGAAAACCCTCAGGGCGGCAGAAGCCGCCGGGGTCGATTGCATCGTGCTGTGCGACACCAACGGTGGTACCCTGCCCCACGAGATCCCCGCGATCATGGAGCGGGTCAGGGCGACGGTCGGCACCCCCCTCGGCATTCATGCCCACAACGACAGCGAGTGCGCGGTGGCCAACAGCCTGATGGCGGTGGAATGCGGCGCGGTGCACGTGCAGGGAACGATCAACGGTTTCGGCGAGCGCTGCGGCAATGCCAACCTCTGCTCGATCATCCCCGCCCTCAGGCTCAAGCTCGCCAAAGAGTGCATCAGCGATGAGCAGTTGCGCAGCCTGCGCACCGTTTCGCGCACCATCTACGAGATGGCCAACCTGATTCCCAACAAGCACCAGCCCTACGTCGGCAACTCGGCCTTCGCCCACAAGGGGGGAGTGCACGTCTCGGCGATTCAGCGCCATCCGGAAACCTACGAGCATCTGCGTCCGGAAAAAGTCGGCAACGTGACCCGCGTGCTGATATCCGATCTCTCGGGGCGCTCCAACATTCTGGCCAAGGCCGAGCAGTTCAATATCAACCTCGACAGCAAGGATCCGGTCACTCAGGAAATCCTCGAGAACATCAAGGATCTCGAGAACAAGGGCTACCAGTTCGAGGGGGCCGAGGCGTCTTTCGAGCTGCTGATGCGCCGGGCCCTCGGCACCATGCGCCATTTCTTTTCGGTGATCGGCTTTCGCGTGATCGACAGCAAGCGCCATGAGGATGAAAAACCTCAGTCGGAAGCGACCATTCAGATCAAGGTGGGAGGGCGCATCGAGCACACCGCGGCCGAAGGCAACGGCCCGGTCAATGCCCTCGACAACGCGTTGCGCAAGGCGCTGGAAAACTTCTACCCGCAGCTGCGGGAGATGAAGCTGCTCGATTACAAGGTGCGGGTTCTGCCCGCCGGCAAGGGCACCTCTTCGGTCACCCGGGTGCTGATCGAGTCGGGCGACAAAGCGAGCCGCTGGGGAACCGTTGGCGTCAGCGACAACATCATCGACGCCTCCTACCATGCGCTCATCGACGCCCTGCAGTACAAGCTGGTCAAAGACCACGAGTCGGGGGCGTGATCCCTCGTCGGGGCCAGCGTTTTCTCGTCGCCCTGGCCCTGATCTATTTTTGTCTGTCTGCCGGCCGGCAGATCCTCCCGCAGGGAGGATCGCCGGCTTTTTTCGTCGATGATCAGGAAACGATTCATGTTGAGCTCGGATCTGGGTTCCGGCGCCAGGGAATTTACCAATTTTATGACGGTATGTCCTGGGATTCCGTCATTTCGTTGACGGATTTGGATTGTGTGAGGGATGCCGGTGGAAACATCGGCACAAGGCTCCCCCTGGTGTCCGGACAACGGCTGGATTTTTTTTGTAATGATATGAATTTATTGTCTTTTTACTTTTCATGGATGGGCGCGTCAAAACGGATGGCCCTGGGCGTTCCCCTGCATCCGGACCGGATGTCCCGGGCCGATTGGGAGGCCTTGCCCGGAGTCGGGCCCAGGCTCGCGGAAATGATCGAGCAGGATCGTCAACTAAATGGCGATTTCGGCGTTCTCAATGCCTTGGAGCGGGTGCGGGGGATCGGCCCGAAAAGAATTGAGGAGTGGCGGAGTTATTTTTATTGATTTTTTAAGTTATTGAAAATAAACGAGAAAATTAGTTTTTCCACCGCTCTCTCAAAGGTGGATTTGACGGGCGGCAGCGATTCTGGCACGTCTGGTGAAATAAGAGAAACCCGTAACGTTGATCACTGAACCGCTGTGCCGATTAATATCCTGAAAGGGGGAAACTTCCATGAAATGTCCCAAGTGCAAAGGTAGAATGTTCGCCGAGAAATTCTATGATTTCGTTCGTTCCTTCGAAGCGTGGAAGTGCTGCTCCTGCGGTGAGGTTCTCGATCCCACCATCCTCGCCAATCGCGCCCGCAATCATAACGTTTTCATCGGTTAATTGCAGATCCCCCGCTTCGAGGGTGTAATGGCCGATAACTCATAGAAAAGAAAAAGCCGGATGGAATATCCGGCTTTTTCTTTTCTGCCCTCCACCTTAGTTCTTCTTCTGATAAAAGCTCTCGTTCTCTTTCAGAAAAGTAGCCGGTGTGAAGCGCGGACCGTGGTTCGCGGCCAATTTTTCCAGATCCGCAACCACGGTCTTCAACCCGCAGTGGTCGGCCCAGCGGCAGAGTCCGCCGAGAAACGGCGGAAATCCGGTTCCGAAGATCATTCCGGTATCGACATCGGCCGCTTCGGCGACCACGCCCTCTTCGAGGCACCGTCCGGCTTCATTGACCATGAGCAGAAGCATGCGGCGCAGGTCGTCGCGGGTGGCCTGGCGGGCTCCCAGCAGACCCAGGGCCCCGGCCAGTTGTTCATTGCGTCCGGCCTCGGCGCCGTTGCGGTAGAGATAAAACCCCTTACCCGTTTTGCGCCCCAGGTCCGGTTGATTGCCGGCCTGCTCCAGCAATGAGCTTTTTTTCAGGTAGGAAAAGGCCTGACTGAGGGTGTCGCCGACCTCGGCCGCGATGTCGAGGCCCACCTCGTCGATCAGGCGAAAGGGGCCCATCGGCAACCCGAAAGAGGTGGCACGCACATCGAGGGAATGCCAGTCGACGCCGCTCTGGGCGATGAGGCAGGCTTCGTTGAGATAGGCCACCAGCAGACGATTGACCAGAAAACCGGGGCGGTCGGCGGTCACGATCGGCGTTTTACCCAGTTTCAGGGCGGCGTCGAAGAGCGTGGCCAGGGTCTGCTCCGAGGTCTGCTCGCCGCGAATGACCTCGACCAGGGGCATTTTCTCGGCGGGATTGAAGAAATGCAGCCCGCCGACGTTGTGCGGGCGTTGGGCGGCTTGCTGCAGTTCGCTGACCGACAGGGCGGAGGTGTTGGTGGCGAACACCGTCTCTTCGCCGACAACCGGTTCGATCTCGCGCAAGACCGACTTTTTCACCTCCATTTTCTCGAGCACGGCCTCGATCGCCAGCGACGCTCCGGCAAGGTCGTTCAACTCGGTCGTGCCGCGCACGCCCTTCATCTTTTTGTCCACCGCATCCTGGCCCTGGTGGCGTTTGCGGGCCCGTTTTTCGATTTTTTTTCGAATGTCCGCCAGGGCCTGCGCGATGATGCCTTCTTTCAAATCCCGGATGACCACCGGAATCGTATTGTCGGCGAAGAGGTAGGCGATGCCCCGCCCCATGACCCCGCCGCCGAGGACGGCGACCTCGGCGAGTTCTCGCGGTTTCGCGTCGAGGCCGGGGGCCTTTTTCGCCCGCTGGTTGAGAAAGAAGACGTGGATCAGGTTCTTGCACACCGGGGTAACCACGATATGGCCCAACTCCCGGGCCTCGAGGTCGAGGCCGCTCTGCAGGTCGCGACCGATGCCCTCGCGAATGACCTGGAGCGCCTTGGACGGGGCGGGATAGTGCCCTGCGGTTTTGGCCTGCACGTTTTTCTGCGCCTGGCGAAAGAGAACGGCGCGCCCGAGGGGATTTTTCTCCAGCAGCCAGGTGCGCAGCCCCCCCCTTTTTCTCTCGCGCCGGGCTTTGATCTTGCCCCCATCCGCCGCCATGTCCCGGGCCAGATCCAGGGCGGCGTCCTTGAGCTCGGCAAGGGGGACGCAGCGATCGGCCAGCCCGATTTTCTCCGCCTCCCGGGCGCGTACGCTGCGTCCCGAGAGGATGATGTCGAGGGACTTTTCCAGGGAGATCAGCCGCGGCAGCCGCTGGGTGCCGCCGAAGCCGGGAAACAGGCCGAGCTTGATCTCGGGCAGGGCGATCGCTGCGTTCTCCGCGACGATGCGGGCGTGGCAGGCAAGAATGAACTCGGTGCCGCCCCCCATGCAGTGGCCGTGCACCGCTGCCACCACCGGAAAGCGCAGGTCGGCCCAGAGGCCGAAGATGCGCTGGCCTTCGCGCGCCAGGCGCTCGCCCTCCGCAGGGTCCGTGACCGCCTGAATCTGCTTGACGTCGGCGCCGGCGATAAATCCGCCCTCCTTGGCGCTGGATACGACCGCCGCCCGCACCCCGGATGTCTTCGCCAACTGGCGGGCGGTGGCCTCGAGGTCCTCAAGGAAGGACTGGTTGAGAATGTTGACCTTGCCGTCGGGGGCGTCGAGGATGACGTGGGCGATCCCCTCTGCGATGGTATGGGACAGGTATTCGGGCATGGGCTCCTCCGGTCGCGCGGTTTCAGTTTTCTTAAAGAATATCGCTCCCTTTCAATCGAGCAACCGGGAAAAAAGAGTCTCGGCCGCGAGTTGCCAAGCGCGGCAGAATTGCTAACATTGAGTAACCGAGCGGCGGGCGCGCAACTCCCCGGGCGCGCGCCGGATTCAGGACGCAGGGAAAGGATCCGAAATGAAGGACAAAAAAGAAGCGTCACAACTGCAGGAGCGCGAGTTGCTGCAGATCTATCGCGACATGGTGCGCATCCGCGAGTTCGAAGAATCCTGTCCCGCCCTCTACAGCCAGGGCAAAATGGGCGGATTTCTTCACCTCTACAGCGGCCAGGAGGCGGTCGGGGTCGGCGTGGCCCACGCCATTCACCAGCAGGACTACATGATCGCCGCCTACCGCGAACACGGCCTGATTCTCGCCAAGGGCGCCCCGCCCAAACGCGTCATGGCCGAGCTCTACGGCAAGGCGACCGGCGTCAGCCGCGGCAAGGGCGGCTCGATGCACATGTTCGACCTCGATCTGCGCTTCATGGGCGGCTACGGCATCGTCGGCGGGCATATTCCCCTTGCGGTCGGCATCGGCTATTCGATTCTCTACCAGGAGAAGGACGAGGTGGTGGTCTGCCTGTTCGGCGACGGTGCCACCAACCAGGGGGTCTTTCACGAGGCGATGAACATGGCGTCCCTGTTCCACGTGCCGGTCATCTTCGTCTGCGAGAACAACATGTACGGTATCGGCACCTCGGTGGCCCGCGCCAGCGCCGTCGAGCAGCTCTACAAGAAAAGCTGCGCCTATGAAACGCCGGGCGTGAAAGTCGACGGCATGGATGTTCTCAAAGTCTATGAAGAGGTGCGCAAAGCGGTGAAAAACGCCCGCGAGGGGGGAGGGCCGACCTACATCGAGGCTCTCACCTATCGTTTTCGCGGCCACTCGATCTCCGACCCCGGCACCTATCGCAGCGAGCAGGAGAAGAAACTCTGGCGCGACCGCGATCCAATCCCCAATCTCGCCCGCTGGATGGTCGCCGAGGGCAAGGCCAAGCAAGAAGATATCGACAAAATCAACGAGGAAGAAAAGACCTTGATCAAAGAGGCGATCGCCTTTGCCGAAGAGAGTCCCAACCCGGACGCCGAGGAGTTGTGGACCGATGTCTATGTGGAATCCTGAAACGAATTCCTCCCCCCTTCAGCGCGATCCCGCAATGACGCAAAGGAGTTTTCATGGCTAAGATCACCTGCCGCGATGCCATCAATCAGGCTCTGCAGGAAGAGATGGCGCGCGATCCCAATATCATCCTGCTCGGAGAAGATGTCGCCCAGTACGAGGGGTCGTTCAAGGTGACCAAAGGGCTGCTCGCCAGGTTCGGCGACAAGCGCGTCATCGATACCCCCATTTCCGAGGCGGGCTTCACCGGATTCGGCTGCGGCGCCGCCATGGCCGGACTGCGTCCGGTGGTGGAGTTGATGACGGTCAATTTCGGCATCGTCGCCCTCGACCAGATCATGAACAACGTGGCGGTGATCCCCTACATGTTCGGCGGCCAGATCAAGGTGCCGCTCACCATCCGTTCCCCGGGCGGTGCCGGCAACCAGCTCGGCGCCCAACACTCCCACTCGATCGAGGCGTTGCTGATGCACTGCCCCGGTCTGCGGGTGATCGTGCCCTCGGTTCCGGCCGATGCCAAGGGGCTGCTCAAATCGGCGATCCGCTCCGACGACCCGGTCTTTTTCGTCGAACACGAAGGGCTCTACGGGGTCAAGGGGGAGGTGCCGGAAGGTGAATACACCATTCCCCTGGGGGTGGCCGACATCAAGCGCGAAGGCGCGGACGTGACCCTGATCTGCCTCTCGAAGATGGTCTACGTGTGCCTCGACGCGGCGGAGAAGCTGGCCGAGGAGGGAATCGACGCCGAGGTGCTCGACCTGCGCGCTCTCAACCCGCTCGATCTGCCGGCGGTGCTTGATTCGGTGGCCAAAACCGGACGGGCGGTCACGGTGGAGGAATGCTGGCTGACCGGCGGCTGGGGCGGCGAGGTCGCCTCCCTGATCATGGAGCACGCCTTTGACGCCTTGGCGGCCCCGGTGTTGCGGGTCGGCTCGGCCGACGTGCCGATGCCCTACAACAAGGCTCTGGAGAAGGCCGCCATCCCCGATGCCGATCGGGTCGTGCAGCGGGTGCGGGAAGTGCTGAAATTCTGATTGTCCAAAGGAGATTTTCATGTCCCAGGAAATTAAAATGCCGAAACTCAGCGACACCATGGAGGAGGGAACCATCCTCGAGTGGCGCATCAAGGAGGGGGAAAAAGTCGCCAAGGGCGATATCATCGCCGAGGTGGAAACCGACAAGGCCGCCATGGAGATGGAGGCCTTCAACGACGGGGTGGTGAGTGCCATCAAGGTGAAGGAGGGAGATACGGTCGCGGTCGGTACCGTGCTTGCCGTGCTCGATGTCGAGGATGAAGACTCTTCAAAAGAGCCTGAGGCGGCGAAGGAAGAAAAAGAGAAACCGGCAAAGAAAAACGTCGCGGCAGAGGACGCGGAAGAAAAGGAAGAAAAGGAAGAAAAGGAAGAAAAGGAAGAAAAGGTTGCGAAAAAAGGCGAGGAGGGCGAGGCCGAGCCCGAGCCCAAGAAGACCGAAGGAGTTCGCGAGCGCGCCTGGGATGTCGCCCGGGTTTCCGCCGCGGCCCACGAACTGGCCGAAGGGAAAGACATCGATTTAAGCCGGGTGCGCGGTACCGGCCCGGGGGGGCGCATCGTCGTCTCCGATATCGAGCGCTACCTCGCCGCAGGAGAGAAAGACCGGAAAAAATCCGAACCACCGCAGCGCCCGGCGGCAAAGGGGCAAGATCCTGGCCGTCGGGCAGGCCCCGAGCGCAAGCCCGGCCAGCGCTCCAGCAGCCTGCGTAAGACCATCGCCCGCAAGATGAAGGAAAGCTGGGAAACCATCCCTCACTTCTACGTGACGGTGGCCGTCGACATGAGCGATGTCATACGCTTTCACCGCCAGCTCGACCTCTCGGTCAACGACTTCATCCTCGCCGCCACCGCCCGCGCCCTGGAGGAGCACCCCGAGGTCAACAGCCGCTGGCACGACGACGGAGTCAAGAACCTCGAATCGATCAACATCGCTCTGGCGATCGCCACCGAGCGCGGACTCTACAGCCCGGTCATCCATGATTGCGCGGCACTCTCCCTGCGCCAGTTCGGCGAACAAGCGCGCGAACTGGCGCGCAAGGCCGAGGCGGGGAAGCTCGCCCAGGAGGATATGGCCGAGGCCACCTTCACCGTTTCCAACATGGGCATGCTGGGGGTCGAATCGTTCACCGCGATCATCACCGCCCCCCAGGCCGCCGCTCTTGCGGTCGGAGCGGTGACGCCCGAACTCCGCGTCGACGAGCAGGGCGAGAGCGCCGTCATTGCGCGCATGCGCCTGACCCTGTCGGTCGATCATCGGGTGCTCGATGGTGCCGACGGTGCGGCGTTTCTCAATACTCTGCGCCGTTATCTCGAGGCGCCGATCACCCTGGTGGCGGGAGAGTGAGATCCTGAGAACCGGCCGTAACTCGAGACCATCGTTTCGAAAATGATCTCGGCCGTCTCGTCGCCCGGCGTTAACTCTGACCGAATATTTCACGAAGGATTCCTCATGGCTGTCGACCACCTCCGACTCGGCCCCGAAGCTCTGGCCTGGCGCTGCGATCCCAACCAGTTCGAATTCGAAACGACCAAAGAGCTCCCCCCCCTGGAAGGCACCATCGGCCAGGACCGGGCGATGACCGCCATCGATTTCGGCCTCGGCATCAAGGACAGCGGCTTCAACCTTTTTGTTCTCGGCGAGCCGGGGACGGGGCGCTCATCAACGATCAAAAAACTTCTCAACGCTCGCGCCAAGGACCGGCCGGTCCCCGACGACTGGTGTTATGTGCACGATTTCGACGACGGCACCCATCCCGACATCATCCGACTGCCCGCCGGCAAAGGCTGCGCGCTGAAAAAAGACGTCGATCGTCTGGTGGAGCGGCTTGCCGAGGAGATCCCCAGGGTTTTCGAGAGCAAGGAGTTCGAGGAGCAGAAGAGCAAGATCGCCGCCGAGCACCAGGAAAAGCACAAGGCCCTGTTCCAGCAGCTCGAGCGCGAAGCCGAAGCTAAGGGTTTCATGTTGCAGCGCACGGTCAGCGGCCTGGTGCTGGTGCCGGTGCGCGACGACCACCCCCTGTCGCAGGAGGAATACGAAAATCTCTCCGACGCGGAGAAGGCCGATCTCGACGCCCAGGGAACCGAGTTGCAGGATCGCCTCAACGATGTGCTGCGCGATGTGCGCAAGATCGAAGAGGAGGCCCGCGCGGCGACCGCCGCGGTGGAAAAAGAAGTGGTGAATTACGCCATGGGGCACCTGTTCGATGAGCTCGAAAAGAAATACGCCGACTCCGAGCGGGTCCTCGAACATTTCGCGAACTGCAAAAAGGACATCCTCGACCGTCTGGAGGAGTTGCGTCCGAGCAAGGGGCCGCAGATCGCCCTTCCCGGCATGAAGATGCAGCAGCAGGGCCCCTCTTTCGACCGTTACCTGGTGAACCTCTTTATCGACAACCAGGACGTCGCAGGCGCGCCGGTCGTCTACGAGGCCAACCCCACCTACTTCAACCTGTTCGGCCGCATCGAGCACGTCATCCAGATGGGCAACGCCACCACCGACTTCACCATGATCAAGCCCGGCGCGCTGCACCGGGCCAATGGCGGCTACCTGATCCTCGACTGTCGCGAGGTGTTGATCAACCTGTTCTCCTACGAGGCGCTCAAGCGCTGTATCCGCAACAAGGAAGTCAAGATCGAGGACATGACCGAGCAGTTTCGCCTGCTCGCCACCGTCACTCTCAAACCTCGCCCGGTGCCCCTCGACTGCAAGATCGTTCTGATCGGCACGCCGGTGCTCTATTACCTGCTGTTTCGCTACGACCCCGACTTCCGCAAGTATTTCAAGGTCAAGGCCGATTTCGACCGCATGATGAAGAACACCTGGGAAAATACCCAGCAGTACGCCCTGTTCATCGGGGCGAAATGCAACCAGGAGGAGTTGCTGCATTTCGACCCCTCCGGAGTGGCCCGCACCGTCGAGCATTCCGCCCGCCTGATCGAAGACCAGGGAAAATTCTCATCGTGCTTTCTCGAAATCGCCAACCTGATCCGCGAGGCTTCCTTTTATGCCGAACGCGAAGGCAGGGACCGGGTCTGCGCCGAGCACGTGGAGCTCGCCATCGAAGCCCAGACCTATCGCTCCAACAAGGTCGAGGAGAAAATTCAGGAATACATCGAGGACGGCACTCTGCTGGTCGACACCGAAGGGGCGGTGACCGGCCAGATCAACGGGCTCTCGGTCTACCAGCTCGGCGACTATTCCTTCGGCAAGCCGTCGCGGCTGACGGTGCGCACCTACCTCGGCAAGGGCGGCATGATCAACATCGAGCGCGAGGTCAAGCTCAGCGGCCCCCTCCACGACAAGGGCGTGATGATCTTCACCGGCTTCTTCGGCGAGCGCTTCGCTCAGGACAAACCGCTGGCGCTGGCGGCCTCGATCTGCTTCGAGCAATCCTACGCCGGAGTCGAGGGGGACAGCGCCTCCTGCGCCGAACTCTACGCGCTGCTGTCGTCGTTGTCCGAGGTTCCCATCAAGCAGGGGATTGCGGTCACCGGTTCGGTCAATCAGGGGGGGCAGGTTCAGCCCATCGGCGGGATCAACGAGAAAATCGAGGGCTTCTATACGGTGTGCAAAGCCAAGGGCCTCACCGGCGAGCAGGGGGTGATCATTCCCCAGCCCAACCTGAAAAACCTCATGCTCAAGCGCGAGGTGCGCGAGGCGGTGGACAGGGGAGAGTTTCACATCTGGGCGGTCGCCGGCGTCGACGAGGGAATCGAAATTCTCACCGGGCTGCCCGCGGGCGAACGAAGCGCCGACGGCAGGTGGCCGGAAGGAACGATCAACCACCTGGTCGACCGCCGGCTGCTCAAGATGGCCGAAACCCTGCGCAGGTTCGGCAGGGGGGACGAAAAAGCGGAGAGGTGATCGGGCCTTGCGCCCGCAAATCGCTCTGGGGCCCTCGGCCGGCGGCGGATCATCCGCCGTCAGTCCGAGGGTTTTATTTTGTCAAGCATCCGAGCTGCCGCCAGATTCCCCAGCGTCATCTTCTCCAGCGCCTTGTTGTCGAGCAGATAGTGCTGGGCCCGCAGGTTGTGCTGTAATTGCCGGACCTGGTCCAGCGGTTGGCCACTGAGGCGGGCCAGTTCGCTGGGTTTGCCGGCGATGAGCTCGTTGAGGGGACGGGCGGCCAGGGCGGCGGAATAGGTCGTTTGGGCGACATAGGCGAGAGCGAGCTCCGCCGCGGCGCGCAACTCCAGCAGCCGCGTCGAGTGAATGCCCTCGATGTTCTCTTCCTCGAAGGCGGCCAATTGGCCCACCGTCCGGATGCCCCGCCGGGCCAGAACCTCCGAATAACGCTTGCCGACGCCGGAGATGACGGTCGTTGGCTGATCGGTCAGCGCCACCGCCGCGGCTGCTGCCGGTACCACGCTGTCCCGCGCCTGGGTCAGGGCCAGCGCTCGGGTCTGCAGCGCTGCCCGGGGGCGGCTTTCGACCGCGGGCAGATCGTAGGCGACTCGCAGGTCGCTGACCTTGAGCTGCCCGGGCGATTCGCCGAGGAAGGTGAGCGGGACTTCCGCCAGATCCAATTTTTCGAAACGGGCTTCCTTCACCGCGAGACTGGCCTCCCCCTGGGGCTGGATCAGGCGCAGTTCGGCCCGGTCCGCGCCCTGCACGGACGCGCCCCGCCAGCCCCGGCTGGGAAAGGCACGATCGTCGAGGGTGAGGGTGACCGAATCGCCGACCGGGGTGTCCCCCTGCCACCAGCTCAGCTCCAGGCGGGCTCGGGCGTCTTGCGCCAGGTTGTCCGCCTGGGCGACGGGGGACGCCGAAACGGCTCTCACCCGCAGCAGGTATTCGACTTCGGCGCTCACCTCCGCCTGCTGCACCAGGATCGTGTCCTCCGGTCCGTCGCCGCGCAGCAGCACACCGCCGCCGAAAGTCTTTTCCGTCCAGCCGCTCTCCACCATCCAGCCCGCCGGAACGTTCTGACCTGCGACCTCTTCCCAGCGGGAGAAATCGCCATTGCGGACGGCCTGCGCCGTGGCCGTGAGGCTGAGGTCGCCAATGGCCACGCCGTAGCCGGCCGCAGCCGGATGCAGGATGCGCAGTTCGGCCTCGGCGGCGTTCTCCGGGGGAACCAGGCGGATTTCCTCGGGCTGGTCGACGAGTTTGCCCTTTTCCGGAGATGCCACCTCCAGGTGGGTGCTCCGGGTCTGCAGAGAGGCGCCCCCGGCGTCGAACCATTCGATCTCCCAGGACGGGGCCTCCAGGGCCTCGGGCCGGCAGGCGTGCTGGCCCGCGCTGGCCGCGGCCGGGTAGATCTGGTGGGACAGACTCAGGAGGTAGCTGCACTGGGGCGACACGGGAAAGCGCTGGCGCAGGACCGCGCCTCCCTCGGCGGGGAGGGATTGGTTCGTCGCGGCATAGCAGGGCAGGCGCAGGGTTCTCTCGCCGATGGTCAAGCCCCGTTCGACCAGGGCGCCATCGGCCAGCATCAGGGCGAAACCCTGTCCCTCGTCGCGCAGCCGCCCGCGGCGCAGGCGGTGGATGCGGGCGCCGGTCCCCTCCCAGCACTCGGGAAGACCGAGCTCGCACCAGGGATGCAGGGTAATGGTGCCGGCGTCCCCCTGGGGGGAGACCAGGCGCAGCGCTCCACCGGTGGTCGTTGCGGCGGTGGTGAGCGCGGCGCTCAGGCCTGCCACTTCGGCTCCCGCAGCGCGGTTGATGGCGGCGATGATTTCCGCCACCCGGGTGCGGGCGGGGTCGGCCCCGGCGCAATCGATGCGGCGGGGAGGCGAGCCGTCCACCGACAGAACGATGAAACGCTCATGGCTCAGGTTGATGCCGCGGCTCAGATCGACGGTGCTGGTCACCTCCCAATCGTTGGCCGCGTCGCGCCCGAACAGACGGCGGGTGGCATCCTGGGGGCGGGGGAGGGCAAAGTCCGGATTGCACAGCACCGGGCTCCCATCGCAGGGCGGCACCCCCCCCGGCTGCTGCAGGTGCTCGGCGAGCTTGTCGGCGAAGTCGAAGGAAAATTCCACTTTGCCCGCGGGGGCATACTCGTCCAGCCGGCGGCGAACCGCGCCCGCACCCTTGCCGATTTGCAGCTGCACCGGCAGGGTGAAGCGCTCGGGCAGGTGGCGCAGGCGAAACAGCGCCGCCAGCGGGGGCTTCAATTGCGCGCCGCCGGCGGCGCGCCAGGAGAGGCCCCCGTCGCGGCTGCACTGCAGGGACGGTTGGTCGGCGCTGCCCGCGGCAACGCTCCAGTAGGCCCCGCCGTCGCGGCTCTGCAGCACCAGCCAGTGGCGCACCCCGGGCAGAATGCGAAAGCGCTCGGGCAGGGTCGCGCTCCCCCAGACCGTGCCGTCGGGCAGCGGTTTTCCCACCCTGACCTCGGCGCTGGCGAGAACCTCGCCCGAGGGCTTGCCGTCGGCATCCTCCACCAGGCTCACATTGAGCCCCGCCAATCCCGGCTTGGTCTTGGCCAGGGGCAGATCGATGCCGGAGAGGGAAATCTCCCGGTCGGCCGCCACCGGCTGGGCCAGGCTGCATTGGGGGGAGACGGTGACCGTGCCGGCGGCCGGGGTTTCCCCCGGCTCGCCCAAGGCCAGCCGGCTCGGTTCGAAAGTGCCGCGGATCTCGGCCCCGGTGCGCCCTTTGACCGGGACCGCCCCCCGCGGCAGCCGCGCCGTCAGCAGGTTCTCCTCCGCTCCCGGCAGGGTGCTGTAATCGTAGGGCAGATTCACTTCCGACAGGTGGGGCGGCACCACCGCCTGTTCGATGACGTACGCGATGTCGAGGGTGATCTCCAGTCGCGCCAGGGTGTCCGAGTGAATCACCAGCGGCAACTGGAAAAACCCGTTTTCGCTCTCGCTGCCGGTCAGAAAAAAGTTGAGCACTTCGGAAAAATCGGGAGACGTTTCGGTTTGTGTAAGGTCGCCGAGGCGCACCCAGAAGGGGGCCATCTGGCCGAGACGCACCTGCAGGTTGCTCGGGACGGAGCGAATGTCGACCTGGTTGAGGTTCAGCGTGCCGCTTCCCGCCCCCGGTTCGGTCAGCCGGAAGCGGCCGACGGTCAGGGCCGGCAGGTTGTTGGCGGCTGCGGTCAGGTCGACCGCCCAGGGGGTTGCGCCGTTGGCGATAAACGTCCCATCGGCGGCCACGCCGATGAAAGCGCCGCCCATATCGACCTGCAGGGTCGGGTTGTTTCCCGCCCCCGCCGCCCGCAGCAGAGTGCGGCGAGCATGGAAATCGACCTCGAGGAAGTTGCCGCCGGTCGTCAGGGTCGCCCCCAGCTCGCCCTGACTGCCGCCGAACCGGATCGATTCACGGAACAGGGTTCCCCCCGCCGCCGCCACCGGCTTGAGAGTGAGGGTGGCCCTGGTGGCGCTGGCCCCTTCGGGCAGAGCGCGCAGCCACAGGGTGAGATCGCCTTCGAAGGGCTCATTTTCTCCCGCATAAACCTCTGTCAGATTCATACCTGGTCACGTTCCCGCAATGAGGGTTGGGATGGCGGCGAAACGGAGCGAGGGCTCCGTTTCGCCGCCGGGATCAGCTGCGCAGCAGAATCATCAGGTCGAGGGGCGGATCGTCCTCCGACAGTCCCTGCACCTCGAGGTAAAGGGTGTCGTAGCTGACCTGGGCCACGATCGTTTCGCAGGGGCGGCGGATGTCGCTGCCGGGGGGAATGTTGTCCTCGTCGCCCCTGCATATCGAATCGCCGGCCAGCACCCGTAGCGGCAGGATCGCCACGTACAGGTCGCTCCACTGGTCGGCTTTCTTGAGGTCGGCCACGGTGCGACGCTTGCCGCAGCATTCCGCCACCCAGGGGCTCTGACAGTGGTCGATCTCGTCGTTGGGGTCCTTCATGAAGGCGTCCCACATGTCGTTGAGCACGTCCTCGATGGTGTCGTCGTCCTCGTATTCGACGCCCAGTTCGTCGAGGAGGGCGCCGAAGGGAAGACCGAGGCGGATTTTCTCGCGATAAACCTGGTGGGAGAGGCCGAAATCCTCGGCGTCGGCGTGGCCGTAGTAGAAGAGCAGCTTGCAGTGGCCGAATTCCGCCCGGATCTCCTCAGATGCTTTTTCGCCCACCACCCGCTCCAGGCGGTAGACATCGACCAGGGGAAAGCGCCCGAGGTTGTGATGGATCAGGACCTTGTCGAGTTCGCCGGTGAAGCGCTTGATGTAGCGCCGGTAACCGGCCATCCCCTCGTGATCGTGCACCTTGGCGGCGTAGCGCTCATCGAGGTCGTCGGTCCAGTCCTTGGGGCTCTTGCCGTCGAACTTGTCGGCGTTGTCGGCGTGGGAGACCCCTTCCTCCTTGATCTTCTCCTCGGTGGCGGTGGCGGTTTCCTGGATGTCTTCCCGCACTTTGCACTGCAGGTCGTTCCAGTCTTCGGCGGTGATCAGGTCGCCGGGGTTGCGCGGGATGTAGGGGGTGCATTCGTCAGCCATGATGCGTTCTCCTTGGGTTCGGGGTTATGTCCGGCGGTTGGTATGCTCGCGGGTCACCTTGACCCGGACGCCGGCGGCCTTGGCCTGCAGCAGGCCAACCGGTCCGGGCGCAAGCAGTTTGGAGGTCAACGCCGGCAGGGGCTCGCCCAGAACCACCTGCCGGGCGTTTTCGAAAACCCCGCCGGCAAAGGCGACGGTGACGTCGAACAGGGCCGGCCCCGATTTGCGGGCCGCGATCCGGATGCTGTTGCCGGCCGCGCCGGGAATTTTCGCCGCGAGTTCGAGAAATCCCGCAATGCCCTCCTCCGCCAGGTAAATGCGGGCGGCCTGAGTTTCGCTGCCCAGCGTCAGACTGCGCGCCTTGCGGAAGGGCATCGCCACCGGCTGCCAGCCGAGGGGCACGGTGGCAACCACCTTTGCCCCGACCAGGCTGGAGGAGGCATTGAGCCGGTCGGGCAGGTAGTCGGGGTCGCCAACCGGTTCGGTCACGGTGAAGGGATAGAATTCGGGGGCTTCCCCGGGCAGGGCGAAGCGGGCCTGGTTGAAGCGGCCGCCGAAGCGGGGCGGCAGGTCGGCCGGCAAGTTCACGCAAAAAGCCCCGGGAAGGTGTTCGGCCCAGCGCAGGGTGACCGTGGCGGTCGGCTCGGGGTCGGAGCCGGCCGGCCAGGCGAAGACCGGGTCGAGAAGCGTGCCGGAGGGACCGAACCGGCTGAGATCGAAGACGCCACGGTCGAGGCAGAGTCCGCCGCTAAAACGGCTGCCGTCGAAACGGGCCGCATCGAAGCGGCTTGCGAGGCAGTTGAGAAAAGTCCAGCGATTGCGGCCCTGGGGGACCCGAAGCACACCGGCAGGGTCGCCGGAGACGAAGATTGTATCGGTCGGCAGGGGGGTGCGGTGACCGTCGCTTCCGATGAGCTCCGCCCGCAGTTGGTTATCCGGCCCGCGCCAGACGCGGGCCTGTTCCCCCGGTCCGAGGTGGAGCAGCAGGGTGAGCCGCCAGCCCGCTTCAAGGTCGGCAAGGCCCGGACCCGCAACCCCTTGGCTGGCGCTGAAACAGGCCTCGGCATCGACTTCGGCGGCCCCGTCGTTGACCACCGCGAGGCTTTCGCCGTGGCGCAGGCTGGCTGCCATCTCCTGGTCCTCGGGGGGGTACTCGATCACTTCGAGCCAGCGCAGGGGGAGGAGGCTCACCCGACTGCCGTCACCGGAGGTCGGTGAGGTGAGCTCGAGCCGATCTTCGTCGGTGAGGGCGGCCAGACCGGGATAGACGCCGTTGATGGCGGCCACGATTTCGTTGCCGAAGGTGCGCCCCGGTGCCGCGCCGGCTACGTCGATCTCCACCGGGCGACCGCCGTCCACCGCCAGGCGCAGCAGGCGGCGCTGGCTCAGGTCGACCCCCGCCAGCAGATCGGGCGTTCCGGTCAGAACGGCGGGCCGCGGGGGATTGCCCAGCGCTTCGCTGACCCCGCTGCCGAGCAGCGTGGCGGTGGCGTCGCCGCCCAGGTAGGCCGCGAGGACCAGCCGGCTGGCCGCGCCGGTACTCGGCGAGGCGAGGGAGATCCGGGCGCCGTCGTGGCTGGCGACGGTCGCCCCCGCTTCGCCGTTGATGGCGGCGACGATTTCGTCGAGGGTGGCGGCGGCCGGATCGGCGACGCCAGCGGCGCAGTCGAGTTCCCTGGGCGGGGCGCCATCGACGCCCAGGCGCAGGAAGCGTTGATTGCGCAGGTCCACTCCGGCGGCGAGATCGCGAATCCCGGCGAGGCGGGCCGCCGTGGCGTCTGCGCCCTGGTAGCTGCGCGGCGCCGTGATGCCGAAAATCTCAGCGGTGGCATCGCCTGCCACCGGCAGGGCGAATTCGATGGCGCTGGCCGTGCCGCTGGAAGGCGAGGACAGGGACAGATAAATGCCGTCGTGGTGGGCGATGGTCTGCCCCAGGGCGAGGTTGATCGCCAGCATCAGCTGGTTGAGGCTTTTGTGCTCCGCAGCGGCGCCGGTCAGGGCGATCTCCACCGACGGCGCGCCATCGACCCCGATCATGAGGGCCGCACCGGCCGGCAGGTCGATGCCTTCCATCAGATCGACGGCGCCGGTGAAGGTAACGCCCGTGGCCGCCGTGCCCTTGGCCGTGACCGGAGCGAGCCCGAGCAGGTTGTCGCGGGCATCGCGCGCCTGGGAGGACTGCACCGCGATGCGGCTGTCGCCCCCGGCCCGGGTCGAGGTGAGGATCAGGTGCTGGCCGTCGTGGGAGGCGATCTCCGTCGGCATCGCCCCGTTGATCGCGGCCACCACCTCGGCAAGGGTGGTGGCGCGCGGGCGCGGCCCGGCGCAGTCGATTTCCACCGGCGGGTTGCCGTCCAGGGCCAGACGCAGGAAGGATCCGGCCCGCAGATCGATGCCCCGGCCGAGATCGGCCGAGCCGGTCAGCTGCGCCTTGCTCGCAGGCGTCCCCACGGCCGCGGCGGCGACCACGCCAAACAGGGCCGGCGCAGCCTCGTCGATGACCGGCGTGCGGGTGACGAACCGGCGGGATGTCCTTTCGTCGAGCGCCCGCACCGCCAGCTGGCTGCCGGCGCCGCTGGTGGGTGAGGTGAGAATCAGGTGCCGGCCGTCATGAGATGCCACCGTGGCGCCGAGGGCGGCGTTGAGCGCGGTGGCCATTTCGGTCAGGGTGACGTTGCGGCGGTCGGCGGCGAGACGGCGCAGGTTGATGGTGACGGGCTGTGCGTCATCCAGGGCCAGCTGCAGGCGGTAAACGGCCGCCAGATCGACCCCCGCCGCCAGGTCGGGCGCTCCGATAAGCTGAGCCCGGGTCGTCGGGGCGCCGTGAAAGGCTCGCGGCTTGAGTCCGAGGAGGATCTTGCTGGCATCGCCGCTGGCGGCGAAGGCGATCTCCAGGCTGCCCGCCGCCCCGACGGTGGGCGATGCGAGGATCAGGCGGCGGCCGTTGTGACTGGCCAGGGTGCTGCCGAGGGCGGCATTGATGGCGTTCACGATTTCCGGCAGCTGGGTCCGGGCCGGATCGGCCCCGGCGCAGTTGACGGTCACCGGGGCACCGCCATCGAGTTTGAGCGCGAGGTTCGCTCCGCTGCTGAGGTCGATACCCGCAGTTAGGTCGGTCTCACCGACCAGGCGGGGGGCAGCGGGATCGCTGCCCACGATCAGGGGAGGTACCTGTCCGAACAGGCGGGCGGCGGCGTCCTGGGCCGCCGGCTTTTTGAATTCGATGCGGCTGCCGAGCCCCGAGGTCGGGGAGGTCAGGATGAGCGACGTGCCGTCATGGCTGGCCAGGGGGAAACCGAAAGCGGCGTTGATGGCGTCGCGCGCCTCGTCGAGGGAGGTGTTCGCCGGAGCGCCCCCGGCGCAATCGATTTCCGCCAGATGGATGCCGTCGATGAAGATGCGCAAGAAGCGCTCGTTGCTCAGGTCAATGCCCGCGGAGAGATCCCTTGTTCCAGTAACCTTCGCCGCCGCCGCGTCGCGGCCGCGGTAGAGGCGTGGGGGGAGGCCGAGGACCGCCGGCGCGGCATCCTCGCTGCCATCCAGAATTTCGAGGCTGCTGCCCGCCCCGCTGCTGGGTGACACCAGCTGCAGCGCCTGGCCATCGTGGCCGGCGATGCTGAAGCCGAGGGCGGCGTTGATCGCGGAGGCCATTTCATCGAGGGTGGCCGCCGCGGGGTCGACCGCGCCGGCCGCGAGGTCGACGGTGACCGGCGCGCCGCCATCGACCCGCAGATGGAGCTTGCCGGCGGTTCTCAGGTCGAGGCCGGCACTGAGGTCGATCGTCCCCTCGGTGCCGGCCGCTTGGGCGTCGTGCCCTGTGGAGCGGGCCTCGGCCATTCCCAGAACGAGTCGCGCGGCGTCATCGCCCCGGATTTCCACCGTGGTCAACCTCTCGCCGGGCCGGGTCCACCAGCTGTCCATCTCCTCGTACCGGTCGGCGATGCGCAGGGCCAGCGTCTCCGCCGCTACCCGCAGGGCTCCCTGCACCGTGACCGTGCCCTCGATGAAGGTGCGGATGTAGCGCTTGAGGTGGGCGCGGAATTCCTCGACGCTTTCGTCAGGGCGGGGCGCCAGGCCGTAGAGGGCGCCGATGCGGGCGAGGTCGTCGATCAGTTCGGCGCCGCGGTCGGCATGGTCGACCCAATGGGCGAGCATCACCGCCGCCAGACTGTTTTCTCCTTTGAGCAGTTCGCCGCCGAAGGCATCGATCACGCTGAACAGAGTGCTCGGTCGCGGCAGGGCTTTGAAGGTGCCCGGGAGATTGGCGATGATGCGTTCGGTTTTGGTCGGCATGCTAGCTCTCCTCCAGCGCGATATCGGCCGGCTCCAGGTCGGGCACCACCCACCAGCTCTCGTCGCCCACCGTGGCGACGACGCTGAAGGTCGCCGCCTCGATCTCGGCGTCGGTGGCGCGCGCGCCCGAAGGCCCCTGCACCAGGCTGCGGTCGGGAATGCGGCGGGCGCTGGGCGCGGCGAGCTCGGCCCCTGCCACGACCTGGTCGATGGCGGTGCGCAGGGCCGAATCGTCCGCCGTGGTCAGGCCGCCGACGGCGGTCACCAGGGCATCGACCAGGCTCTCGCCGCCCGGATTGCCGAGGTCGCTGCGCCAGGCCATGACGTCGACGAGGGTGGCATCCGTGACATCCTTGGCCGACTCGAAGGCGGCCAGCAGTTCCGAGCCCTGCGCCGGGTCGCCGGCGGACAGCTCGTCGACGTAGGCCTGCACCGCGGCGATGATCTCGCTCTTGACCTTGTCCTTGCCGGCGGCGGTGAGGCCGGCGCTGATCTTGACCCGGGCGCGCGGCTTGAAGAAGACGTAGCGCGCCACCAGCGTCGCCTGGACGCCTGCGGCGCGGGTCTCGTGCACCGCCGCCTGCAGGCTGGGGAAGCGCTCCGGCTCGGCCTCCACCAGTAGGGTCACGGTCCCGAGGGGCGAGCGCTTGGCCGGCGGGCTGTTGGGGTCCCAGAATTCCGCCAGCTCGCCGCGTCCCTCGAAGATCACCCGCGCCAACGCCGCCAGGGTGCCCTTGCCCAGGGCGCGCAGCACCGCCTTAGCGCGGGTGCGCAGCTCCTCGTCGCTCTCGTCCCTGGCGCCGAGAAAGGTGGCCTCGAAGTTGGTTACCCGGGCGATGCCGGCAATCGGCTGAGCCAGGGTGGTGATCTTGCCGGCCTCGACCTTGCCGGCATCCCCTTTGAAGTCGTCGCCGGCGCGGATCGGCGCGTCGATGCGCACCTGGCCGCGCTGCAGGGTGCGCTGCTGGGTGGTGACGAAGCTCGCCTCGCCCTTTTCGGTGGAGAGGGTCACCCGCTCGGGGATGGTGATGTTGCCGGTCACCGCCGGGTCGCGGAAGAAGGTGGCCAGCCCCACGGCATAGTCCTTGGTCTTGCGCACGACGCCGAGAATCGCCACCACCAGGTCGAGAGAAGTGCCGGTGGCGGTGTCGATGAAGGCCGAGAGGTAGGCCTGATTGATCTGCTGGTAGACGGTGGCGATCTCGCGCCCCACCGCCTCGGAGAGGGTGCGGGTGACGCTGCCGACGTTGATGTCGGTGAGCGGCGAATCGCTCTCGCGTCGGAAATAGTCGACGTAGAAGGTCGTCTCGTCGTCAGGCTTGTCCCCCGCCTCCTGCCAGACCACGGCGTTGTCGCCCTCGCTGAAGAGAAAGTCGATCTCCTTCTGGAAGCTGTGGTGGGCGCGGTCGAGGGTGCCGGTGATGCCGCGGATCTCCCGCGCCGGCTCGGCCAGGGGGTAGAGGTCCTCCTTGACGTCGAAGATGATCGGCTCGTTGACGACGCCGCCGACGATGGCGGTGAGAATGTCGTCGACGATCTCCTGGTAGGGACGTTCGATCAGGGTGCGGGTGTCGCCGTTCATGCGCTTGCTCCTTCGAAGAAGAAGGGAAAGACCAGGTTGAGCACCGTGTCGCTGTCGATGGCCTTGACCTTGACGCTGATATCGACCCGGCTCGGTTCGCTGCGGCGGGTGGTGACAGTGACCGAGAGGACCTCCTTGACCCGCGGTTCGGCCTGCAGGGCGAGCAGGGTATAGAGCTTGGCCCGGTTGCGGTTGGTCTCGGTGTTGGGCTCGCCGATCAGCTCGTAGAGCCGGCAGCCGTAGTCGGGGTGCCCGAGCTGGGCCAGTTCGCCGGGCTGGGTGAGGAAGCGCAAAAGTAGGGCCTGCTGCAGGTTCTCCACCTGTTCGAGAGTCGCCAGATCGGTCTGGCCGGTCTCGGGTCGGATGCGGGTGAACAGGTCGCTGCCGCGGGCGCGGGAATTCTGCTCCTCGAGGTTGCCGAGCAGGCGCAGGTCGCTGCCGAAGCGGGTGAAATCGTCAGCCATGGGAAACCTCTTTCTTTGTCCACGAATGGCACGAATGGACACAAATAAGGATCAATTCTGAATTTTCATGGGAGATGACAGGTGATGGTCTCATTCGCTTGCTCTCCTCCGGGTTTTGAGTTTCATTTGTGCGATTCGTGCCATTCGTGGTTCCAGCCTTTTCACGGCGGCCAGTTGTCGGCGATGTACGGCGCCGCCGGGGGCCCCAGGATCAGCATGATGCCCGGCGGCGTCGGGATGCGGTCGAGCATCCGTACCAGCTGCCGTCCGCCGACGGTGACGCCGCTGCTTGCCGGCATGCCGATCGCCATCGGGTAGGGGACGCCGGTCAGCGAGTTGATCATGGTGCACAACGACCCGCTGGTCGCCAGCGGCATTCCCCCCGCGGTGATGAAGGGGGGAAAGACGGTGATGATCGTCCCCATGTCGGGTGGCCCGGCGGCGCCGGGGGTCAGCATGACCGAGCAGCCGATGGAAACGGGTGGACCGGGCATAATCTTGCTCCGTTCACTATCTTTGAAAAGTTCACAAAAACTGGATCCACGAATTTCACGAATGGCACGAATGAAACCTTTGTTGTGAAAAGTCTGATTTTTTCTTTCAGGGTCTCGCTTTTATTCGTGAAATTTGTGTCATTCGTGGACCAAAACGCCTTTATTCCACCGTCAGTTCCAACCCCCAGCTGTTGAGCTTGCCGACGTCGGCCTGGGCGAGGTCGGCCACCTTAAGAGTCCATTGCCCGCGCACGTTGCCCCCCGCCTGCACCAGCGTGGCCAGGGCCGGGGTGGTCAGGGCGGTATAGGTGGCGATGATGTTGTCGGCGCTGCCGCCGCTGCGGCCGTGCAGCACCACCTCCTGGCCGGTCGGCGCGACCAGGCTTACCTGCAGGTCCCCCACCCAGGTGTGGGTGATGTCGACGCTGACGGCGATATCGCGCAGGGCGCCGTCGCGGCCGACGGTGAGGGTGCTGGCGACGCCGGCCGGGTTTTTGTCGGGAATGGTAAGGCTGGCGCTCGAACTGACGCGGATGGTCTGTTCCTGCCCGAGCAGCAGCTTCAGCGCCCAGCGGTTGAGGATGCCGCTGTCGGCCCGGGCCCGGTCGGCGACCTGCAGGATCCATGAACCGGCCGCGTTCTCCGCGAGAAATCCGCCCAGCGCCGGGGTGTCGGCTGCGGTGTAGGTGCGGCGCAGATTGTCGGCACTGCCGCCGGCACGGTTGTGCAGCAGCGCGCGGGTGCCGACGGGGGAGACCAGGGCGACTTCGAGATCGCCGATCCAGGTGTGGCTGATGTCGACCTCCACCTCCACCTCGGCGACCGGCCCGTTTTGGCCGATTGCGATAATGCTGGCGATCCCAGGCGCGAAATAATCGGGAATGGCCAGCGCCGTGGCGCTTTCCTTCTCGATCACCCGCTGCGCCCGCAGGCGGCTTGCGGCCTCCAGCACCGCGCCCCGGGCGTTGATCTTGCCGTAGCCGAACCACTCGGAGTGGCCGTTCCGATAGGTCCCCTTGGCGTGGCCGTAGAGCGGGTCGGCGGAAGCGTCCTCGACCTTGTCGGCGCTCTGCTCGACGACCTGCTTGATCTCCAGGGCGGTCAGCGCCGGGTTGGCCGACTTGACCAGGGCGCAGATGCCCGAGACCAGGGGCGTGGCGCTGCTGGTGCCGCCGAAGCTGTTGGTGTAGCGCTTGCCGGGGGTGAAATCGTCGCCGTAGTACTCGTTGTCGGTAGTGGTGATGCCGCGGCCGGGCAGCTGGCCGAAGGTGGTCGGATCGAAGTTGTTGCTCGGCGCGGCGACGCTGATTTCGCGCCCCCAGTTGCTGTAGAGCGATTTCTTGTTGAGGGAGGTGATGGCGCTCACCGCGACCGTGTCGGGGTGCGCGGGAAAGCCGTTGACGATGCGCCCGGTGGCGGTGAAGGTGCGCCAATTGCCCTGGCTGTCGCGCCCGAGCCAGCGGATGGTGTCGCCGGTGGTGGCGTCGAGGGGCGCGTCGTAGTTGCCGGCGGCGAAGACGATGACCAGTCCTCGGCCGTCCTTGCCGCCGGTGCGGGCGAGGTCGGCGAAGGTGTCGCGCACCGCCGAGGCCAGGGGATAGTTGCCGGGAACCATCCCCCAACTGCACGAGGCGATGTGGGCGCGCTGGGAGACGTAGCGGAAGATCTCGATCAGCCAGGGGTCGCTCGCCCCCAGGGGAAAGCGCACCGGCATGAAGGCGCAGCCGGGGGCGGCGCCGATGCACCCCTCGCCGTTCTCCTCGGCGATGGCCACCCCGGCGCAGGGGGTGCCGTGGTAGTTGCCGGCGCCGGGCAGGGGTTGGTCGTCGTTGCCGGTGAAGTCGACCGGGTTGACCACCTTGCCGGTGCCCTGGAAATCGGGATGGGAGAGCTCGAAGCCGTCGTCGAGCACCGCGACCACCACTTCGCGGCTGCCCTTGGTGAGCTGCCACGCCTCGTAGACGTTGGCGTCGGCCTTGGCGTCGATGTCGGGGGCCGCCTGGCTCTTGCTGTAGAGGTGCCACTGCAACGGGAACTGGTCGTCGCTGGGAAAATCGAACTGCACCAGCCGGTTGATCAGTGCCGGCTCGGCATACTCCACCTCCGGAATGGCTTCGAGGCGGTTGGCGACCTTCACCGGGTTGGCCCCGGCGGCGTCGGTGACCTCGACCAGGAAGGTGTCGCCCAGCTCGGGGTAGGGTTTCTTGATCACCACCCCGGATTTTTCCAGGATTTCGGCCATGCGTTGGCGCGAGGTGCCGGTCTTGAACTTGAGCATGATCTCGGGGGTGATCTGGTAGACGGCCTCGGGGTTGTGCCTGTCCACGTACTCGTGGTGCACCACCAGGTTCCCGGCCTTGCGCAGCTTGTCCATGAGCTGGTCGCGGACCTGGGCCTTGCCCCGGGGGGCGGCCACGGTCACCTTGGCCAGTTTTTTCGTCAGCATCTCCACCGCTTCCACCCCATCATCGGCCATCAGCTTTGCGGCATCACCGGCCCGGCGCAGATTGACGGTGAAGGTGTCTTCGATCTTGTCGACTTCGATCTTTTTCCCGCCGCGGGAGAGAAAACGGCCTTCGTCGGCTTTTTTCATAAGCGCCTCCTTATTTTCTTAACGGAGAGTCGGAGAGCAGGGAGAGGGAAAAGAAAGTTTTCTTTTGTTACCTTCAAAATTCTCTGCTTTCTCTCCCTGCCTTTCCGTCTCTCCGTTAAAACTTAAGGTGAAAACGACGTAATGCCCTTGATGTTCACCGTGGCCCCCTGCACGGTGGCGTTGAGGCCGCCGTTGACGGTGGCGCCCATGTTGGCCTTGACCGTGGCCTGGGCGCCGGCTTCCATGTCGGTGTTGATCTGTCCCTTGATCTTGACGTTCATCCCTTCCAAAGTCAGGTCGCGCTGGGCCTTGAGGGTCATGGCGCCCAAAGCCTCGACTTCGACGTCGCCGTCCTGGTTCATGACGATGCGGGTGTTGCCCGCCACCACCGTCACCGTACCGCCGCTACCGTCGGGCTGGTCGAGCTTCATCTCCGTTTGCCCGGCGGTGGCGGTGACCGAGCCGTCGTTGATGCGCACCGTGATCTTCGGCGACATCTCGATGACGATTTCCCGCGGCGGGCTCTGGTCCCGGTGGTTGCGGATCTCGGCCTTGATCGCCTCCTCGTCCGAGGCGTGCAGCGGCAGGCGGAAGATCACCTCGTCGGAATTGTTCAGCGGCGGCCGGTCCTCGTCGTTGTACAGCCGGCCGGTGATGATCGGCTGGTTGACGTCGCCCTGGTCGAAGGCGAGGAGCACCAGGTCGTTGACGTTGGGGATCGTCGCCGTGCCGATGTGGCCGGTGGCGACGGGCACCCGCTTGAGCTCGAGCCCGCTATTCTTCAGGCGCACGTCGCAGCCGTAGTTGTCGCTGTCGCCGTCGGCGCTGTGCGGGTAGACCGCCATCACCACGCCGAGCTCGGCGATGCGCACCCGACGCAGCTCGTGGCGGATGATTTCCTGGATGGTGGCGACGATGGATGACATGCTCTAGACTCCTTTTTTCGCCTGCAAGACACCTGAGAAACCTTTAAAAACGACAGGATTTACAGGATGGCTTTATTTTTCCCGGTTTGGCCTTTATCCGGTTCATCCTGTTCATCCTGTCAAAATAGGTTTTGAGCTTTTTTTGGTGTCTTGGTGTTGCTTCCTTTTATATCCCCCGAAACCCGATCACCGTCACAAACCCCTCGCCCTTGCTGATGCGGTGGGTTACCGAGCGCACCTGGAAGGTCCCGTTCAACTCGTCCTCCGGGGACTGCTGCACCCGGACGGCGTCGCCCAGCTTGACCGCCGGGTTGCCCAGCACCCGCAGCTTGCCGCGCAAGGCGCGGCGCTGCAGGCCGGTGTGCAGGGCAGCGGCGGCGGTCTGCGCCGCGGCGGCAGTGCGCAGCGCGGGGCGTTCGAGTAGCAGGGTCGGGGCGCCGTCGCCGGTCTGGCCGCGGCTGCCGCTGAAATCCTTGGTCAACCAGTTCCAGGCATCGTCTCCTTCGGAGCCGGTCGGACTCTCGCCCCAGGCCTCCACCGATGCCGCCCGCGGGGCGCTGCGCTGGCAGTCGAGGGCGATCACATGGCGGCCGTAGTCGAAAACATGCACCGTGCGCCCGCCGGCAAAGCGCTGAAAAACCAGCCCGCCGTCGGCGTCGATGTAAAGATCGAAGCCGCACAGGTCGGCCAGGTCGCGCAGGTGGTGCCAGAGACTGCGGCGGCCGTCGACGACGTAGGCCGGGAAATTGATGCCGTCGTCGGCGTTGGCGACGTCTACCCCGGCCTGTCCGGCAAGATCGCGCACGATGTCCCCCGCCGTCTTCGCCTCGAAGGTGGTGTCGGTGAAGCTGCGCAGCAGGGTCATCGCCGCGCCGTGCCCGATCACCCGGCGATCGATGAGGTCTGGCCGCACCGCCGTGACGGCGCCGGTCATGATTCTTTCCAGGCCGCCGTTGTCGGCATAGCCCAGCTCGATCGTGGTCTCGTCCTCCTGCTGCGGGCGCCAGGTGCCGACCTGGCCCATGACCAGGTTGAAGCGGTCGGCGGGCATGTCCATGTCGAGTTCGACCCTCAGGTCGGTGACGATGCTGGCCTGCGGCTCGTCGGTGGTGTCGACGGTGCGGTCGCCGATGGTCAGCTTGTAGGCCGGGTTGAGCAGTGCCATGGGCGTCCTCCTTACTCGTAGAAAAATTCGAAGGTGTCCGAAAAGCCGTCGGGGTTGACCACCTCGCCGACGATCAGGTCGCCCGCCGTGCCGGCGGGGGTGGTGAACTGCAGGTGCCCCGAATCGATGTGGACCACTGTAGCCAGGGTCGATGCGTCGAACACCACGTCGCTTAAAGGGTCGAAGTTGGCGCCGAAGACGTCGACCAGGGTTCCTCCCGCCGCCGGCCCCGAAATGGGAAAGATCGAGAAAATTTGCGGTGGTGCGACGATTTCAAGGGTGCCCGGCCAAGTGGAGAAGTTGCCGTCGGGGTTCTGCACCGTGACCGTCGCCAGCCCGGCGCCGCGCGCCGCGGTTTCGGCGGTGATGGTGCCGGGCCCGGTCACCTGCACCGCCGAGGCGGCCAGTGCCGTGCCATCGATGGAGACGATGGCTCCGGGCAGAAAACCGGTGCCGTCGAGGCTGATCAGGTCGCCGCCGCGGGTGGAAACCCGGGCCGGCACGACGTCGATCAACAGCAGCGGCTCGTCGATGTAGGTAAAGGCGGAACTGATCGTCGCCGAACCGGACGGCGTGGTGACGACGACATCCACCGTGCCGGCCGAGGAGCGCGCCGGCGGCGTCGCCGACAGCGAATCGGACGCGGTCACGCTCACCGTGGGCGCCGCCGTGCCGCCGAATTCGACGGTCGTTTCGAGGGCATTGCCCGAGGTGCCCGCCGTGCCGCTGACGCGGTCGATGAAGTTGGCGCCGCTGATGCCGACGCTCAGCCCGATGGCCGAGCCCCCTGCCAGCGGCCCCCAGTCAGGGAAGATGTTGGTCGCCGTCGGCGCCGCCATGGCCATGTTGAAGCGCTGCAGTTCCGGTTGCATCTGATGCCAGGTCGTCGGGTTGCGGGTGCGCATGTGGCCGAACATCAGCGTCGAGGTCGGGCTCGAATGGGCGGCGAGATCCTGCATGGGCAGCCAGATCATGGACAGGAAACGACCGCTGATGGCGGTGCTGGTCAGCCAGGGCGCCGCCGTGGTGGTCAGCACCTTGGCATTGACGGTCTCGGGGATGTTGGCGGTGCCGGCGGCGGCCATGCGGGTGCGAAAGACCCCCCAGAGCCCGTTGGCGACGGCCCCCTCCACGCTCTCGCCGCGATTGTCGGGGGGCGGCCCCAGCGACAGGGTCGCGCCGCCCGAGAAGGCGTCCACCACCGAGGAGACCGAATAGGGGGTGGTCGGCGCCGTCCCCGGAGTGAAGATCACCTCGACGAATTCCGCCCAGCCCTCGATGAGGGCATGCTCCTCGTTGGAGAGCAGGTCGGAGCGATGATAGAGGGCGAGATCGCCGAAGATCCCCTCGTAGGCGATGCCGAGGCTGCTGAAATTGACCTCCTTCCACATGATCTGGTGACTCAGCTCGTGGGTGATGGTGCGCCGGTCGAAGTGGTCATGGGGCGGGATGTTGATCGTCCCCACCGGCCAGGAAAACGCCACCCCCGACGGCGAGTTGCGCCGCATCTGCAGATTTTCGATGCCGGTCCAGGCGCCGCCGGTCATCTGGAAGAGGAAGACCGACCACTCGCGCAGCACCTTGAGGAAATAGAGCGCCACGTTGCGGTCGTTGGCGGTGGCGGTGAGCAGTTCAGGGCTGGCCTGGGTACCGATGGAGGTCTCGTCGCGGGTGAAGGTCTTGGTGTCGGCGTCGCTCCAGAAGGTGCGCCAGCCCGCCTGGCTCATGGCGACCCGGCCGCGTGGCAGGTTGATGGAGCTGTCTTCCATCTCGAAACGGGTATGGAAGTGGACCTCGTCGCCTCCCTCGATGTCGAAGATGACGCCGTGCACCTCGCCGTCCTCGTTGGTGCGGAACTGCCCCTTGCGGCTGCCGGGGCGGCCGCCGGCCCAGAAATCAACGGGAATCCCCTCCGCCGCCGGGTCGGTGTTGCCGCTGCGCGCGCCGCCGGTCACGGGATATTCGAGGCGCACATGGAAATCGACGCCGACGCGAAAGACCAGCGGGCTTACGGGGGTGCCCAGATCGCCGCCGGTGAAATCGTCGTGCAGGCCGGCGGTGCCGTCCGTCGCCTTCCAGCCTTTGGTCACCCATTCGCCGGGCAGGCCGCTGTGCCCCGCGATGGTGCCGCTCAACTGCACCGCGAAATAGATGTCGGGCTCGGCCTCGCCGTCGGCGGCCAGCGCCAGGTCGTCGATGGTGAAGAGCACCTGTCCCTGAGCGTCTGTAGTATTCGAGGCCATGAGCGTGTCGCTGAGAACGTTTTCGTCCATCAGGTTGACGCTCTGCCCGGCCACCGGCTCGAAGGCCTGGCTGCCGAGATTCCAGATCTCGAACTTGAGGAAGAAGTTGTGATTGCGTACTACGGTGAAATCTTCCTGCGCCAGAACGGCGGGCTGGCCGGTGATGACGGCGGTCATGCGGATGTTGTCGATGCGGCTGCTCGGCAGATCGCCCCGGACCCGCACGGTGGTGGTGCCGGTGATGACCTGGGTGGTTCCGCCGCCGGAAAATTCGGCCTGCCCCGTGCCGGCGGTAGTGCTCAATTCGAGGGTCACAGTCGCCCCCAGCGGCAGGGGCGACTGGCTCACCGTCACCGCGACCGCTTCTGTGGTGCCGGCCTTTATCGTGTCGATGGGCGCAATGGTGACGGTAATGGGCCCGGTGGGAATCAGCACGCAGGGGGTCAGCCAGGTCGGGTAGAGGCTGCAGTCGACCGTCGGCCCCGAACCGCGGAAGAAGAAGAATTCCACCCGGCGGCTCGGTTCGTGGTCGCCGCTCGCCAGGGGATGGTTCTCGCCACAGCCGAGAAAGCCGGGAGGCAGGGTCGTCACCGTGAGGGTGGACGGTGCGCGCCCGAGCAGCTTCTCGAAATAACCGGCGAAGAGGGTCGCCCGCAGGGCGGCGCCCGCGGCGTTGGCGGCGCGGTGCTGGTCGATGTCGCTCTGGCTGGGTGCGGTGCCGTTGACCTCAGTGAGCATCTGGCGGAAGTCGTCGTCGCCCCAGGGTTCGCTGGCGCCGCCGCGCTCGGTGGTGAAGACCGTCTCCCACACTCCGGCGTTGCCCTGGAAAACGGCCAAGGCCCCCTGGGAGCGCCGCTCGGAGAGGGGATCGTTGCCGCTCGGCGAGCCAACGTCGTCGGTGTGGCCCACCACCAGCAACTGTTCGCCGGGCGGGGCGTTCTGAATCCGGTCAGCGGTGTTCTGCAGGGCAGTCTTGAAAGCGGCGGTGGGGCGGATAAAGGACGAGGCGCTCGGATAGGTGATGGTATCCGGAATCTGGCAGAAGCGCGGGTCGCCGACACTGAGACTGGCCAGTGCGGTCTGTCCCGTCAATATCTGCAAAGATGTGGATGCGCCGTTCGCCACGCTCTATCTCCTGAAAGCCTGCACCCTGTAGTTGCCGGCGGGAACGTTCTGCCGCACGAACACCCCGTCGATCTGCTCTTCGATGGTGAAGTTCACCGCCTCGCCCGCGTCGCTGGTGCCTTCCACCAGCACCGCCATGTCGTTGAGGTCGCCGCCCGATTCGAGGGTGACTTCCACCCGCAGGTCGCCCTGTCCGGCGGCGATCTGGTCGGTCACCTCTTCGGCCCGCTCGTCTCCCGCCGCCTCGGCCTCTTCTTGCGCGGCCTCGGCGAAGGTCTCTTCCGCCGCCGCCGGAGGCTGCGGTTCCTGGTATTCGCGCAGCCGGAACAAGACCTCGTAGCGCTGGGGCTTGCCGGCGAGATCCCGGGCATGCAGGGCATCGATCAGCACCTGGTCGACCTGGACGGCGCTGGCGATGTCGGCGACGAAGGGCACCGGCGTCGCGGCGCGAAATTTCTCGGCGAGACGCTCCAGGCCCTGCAACGCTTCGGGTCCGGTCAGCACCGCGCGCAGGCGAAAGCTACTTGCGTGACGCCCCAGGCGTTGGAAGAAGTCGCCTTCCAGGCCCGGAATCCGGTGCTGCGCCAGGGCCTGGTCCTGATCGCTGGCGATGATCTGCACCTGCTGCAGTTCGATGTCGTCGAGGATGGGGCGCAGGGCCATGGCTTCAGCCTTTCCCGCTGCCGAGTTTCTGTTCGATGCGCTCGACCACCTGCTGCAGCTCAACAAGGGCCGTCTCCCGCGCAGCCGTTTCTTCCCTGAGCCGCCCCAGCAGCGGATTGTCCGCCACCGCCACCAGTGCTTCTCGCGCGGCCTCCCGGTAGTTCGCCGGCAGGGCCAGGGTCGCGAAGCGCAGCAGGGCTTCCCCGGCGACGTGCGGTCCGGTGCGGCCGAGGTAAAGGACCGACCCGATCACTTTCCACCCGGCCCAGCTCTGCGCCAGCTTGACCGCGTAGACCCCGACGAAGGGGGCGGCCTTCTCGCCGAAGTGCTGTTCCAGATAGTTGGCCACGCCCACCGGCGGCGGGGTGCGCAGCGCCGTGGCGGCCGCCCGCTGGCGGGCCTGGTCGAAATAGGTCAGGATCGCCGGGACGACCTCGTCCGCCGCCAGGCGTCGCCGGAGCATCTCGAGAACCAGGCGGCCGAAGGGGTTCTTCTCCTGCCCCAGCCGTGCCTGGATCGCCGCGGCTGCGGTTTCCCCCAGCTCGAGCAGGCGCTGCTCCGCGGCGAGAAAGGGCTCGCCGTTGCTGTCGAGGGCAATCTGGATGAGGTCGTCGGTATCGGCCATGGCTGTCGGTCCTCAGAAATCGGTTTGCTCCCACCACGGCGTGGCGGGGGCCCGGCGTTTTTGGTTGGTGCCGCAGTGCACCTCGCCCAGTTGGGCGTGGTACACATCGTAGTCGTCGATGAAGCGGATCTGGCCGGCGGTGTAGCCCAGGGGGATGAGTTTCTGCCGCACGTCCTGCTGCAGTTGATCGACCCCGCCCACCACCGGCCCGAAGGGGTCGGGCATCACCAGCTGATGGCGGGCGAACGTGGGGCGGGTGATGACCAGCAGGTTGACCATGCCGGGAATCAGCGCCGAGGCGACCCCGGGGAAGAGGGGCTCCTCCACGAACAGGCTGGGGATGCGTACGATGTCGGCGGCGGCGACCCCGAGGAGTGTGCGGATGTCGCTCTCCATGCTGTCGAGGTTGGCCTGGGCGTCGGCGTTGAACTGCATGAGGCCGGAATCGTCGAGAATCTCGGCAACGGTGCGCTCCTGGAAGGGTACTTCCGTTTTGCCGGCAAAGAGCGCGAGGCCGCCGCGGCCGGCGCTGCGCAGAGCTTGCAGGATACGCAGCGCCTCGTTGACGCTGGCGAAGAGCACGCGGAAGGGGGACCCGGTCTGCGCCGGCACGAAACTCATGACTTCGTCCACGTGCCCCACTCCGAGCCAGTCGGTGTCGAGGGTGACCGGGCTCTGCACCCGCTGCGCCCGCAGAAAGTCCTCCACGTCGCTGTTGACCCGCTCGCCCGGCCGCCCGCGGCCGAAGTAGATGCGCCCGAGTTTGAACTCCCTGCCCCCGACGGTGACCGGCGGCGACGCCTCCATGTTGCCGTGGGAGTCGAAGGTGTTGAAGTCGGCGTTGACGGGAGGCTGATGCAGGCCATAGTCGGGGCCGAGGAGAATGCCGGGGGCAAAGGTGTCGAGGGGACGGGGATTAACGGCGTTGAGCGCCACGTTGAAGCCCCGCGCCGGCGGCGCCTGGGCGATGCCGATCTCCATACAGTCCTGCACCCACTGGTCGGGGATGCCGGTGGCTCTGACCAGGGGAACCCCGGCGGCGGTCGCCGCCGCCTCGACACCATTGACGAAGGCGTCGTTCTGGCCGGGAAATTCGATGACGTAGATCTCCTCGGTGACCGCGAGGTGCGAGGGGATAATCCAGGGCGCCACCCGCACCACCGCCTCGTCGCGGGCCAGCTCCGTCGCCCCCTCGCGCAGCAGCAGGCGCAGGTTGACCAAGCCGTCGAAGCCGCTATCGGGATAGCGCAGCGCCTCGATCCCCAGTTCGACGTCGGCCGCCGCGCTGCCGCCGATGGTCGCCTCGCCGGACAGGGGCGCCGGCCCGAGGATGGCAGTCCCGGCCGCTGCGCGCGCGTCGAAGACCCGCACCTGGTTGCGCTGGGGGGTGGCGAGCACCAGGGTGACGCCTGCGGGGAGCGCCCCGCTCTGGCGCACGACCAGGGTGCCGAGGTCGGGGACGTCGGCGGCGCTATCGACCACCAGGTTGTCGCGGTCGATTTGGCTGTTGCCGGCGGCTAGGTCGTCGTTGTCGCTGTTGACCAAGATCACCGCCCCCTTGCGCCCGGCGCCGAATTCCCACACATCCTTGCCGGTGGCGCCGTCCTCCACCGTGCCGTCGCGGTCGGCGTCGAGGTCGAGGGTCAGGCGCACGACGAAGATCTCCACCGAGCGGGTCACCCCGGCCGCCGCCATGTTTGCCGTGACCGTTTCGCGGGCGATGGCGTCGCGGCCGACCCGCCGCTGCAGGCCGTGCTCGGGCACCTCCTCGCCGCCGGTCCAGACGATGCTGCGCGGCGCGGCGCAGGTGCCGGGCGGGGTGACGGCGGTGATGAGCACCTCCTCGCCGGCGGCAACGGTGGCGACGAACACCCCGCTGCCCGCGCCGCCGACCTCGGTGGCGCCTTCCACCTGCAGGGTGAAGTCGCTGGCCGGGCCGTCGCAGATCAGCACGTCGAAGTCGGAGGTGCCGTCGAGGCGCTTGCACACCACGTTGCCCTTGGCCTCCACGCCGGGGTCGTCCGCAGGGCGGGCCATGACCGGTTCGAGGATCTCGAGGGTGTAGACCCCCACCCGGCGCGGGCGGTCGGTGAAGGCGAAGGCGCCGTTGGCGTCGGTGCGTCCGGGCACACCCTCGCCCTTGGGTGCGCGGCAGACGTTCTCGCCGGTGAGAAACTCGCCGTCGGGGTCGATCAGCACAAAGCGCGCGTTGGCCAGCGGCGTGCCGTCGGCGCGGCGCAGGGAGCCGCGCACGGTGACCGTTTCCGGCTCGGAGGGTTGCACCAGCCACTTGTCCGTTTCTGCCGGGTCGCGGGTGATGAAGCAGCAGGGGGTGTCGCTGCTGCCCGGTCCGAGGCACCAGCGGGGCGGCGCGCCGGGGCCGGGCAGGGCCCAGGTGCGCGGCTCGGGCACGGTGCAGGGCAGCTCCTCGGCGCGCACGAAGAGAAATTCGGTGCGCCGGTTGGGGCGCCAGGCCGGCTCGCCGCACTGGCCGCGCGGCGTCGAGTTGACCGGCATCCGCTCGCTGCAGCCGAGCCACTTGAGAATGCCGCTGTCGCAGCCGTTTGACGTGTTGGGCAGAAAACGGTCCTCGGCCACCGCCAGGTTGGCCTGCGACAGGTATTCCTCGATCAGCACCGGCCAGGTTTCGTCGCCGACGTCGCCGTCGACCCCGAGGCCGTGTTCGCCCTGGAAGGTCCGCACCGCCTGGTCGGTGGCGCCGTCGTGGGTGCCGTTGACGTTGCCCGAATAGAAGCCGAGATCCTGCAGGATGTACTGGTATTCGCGGGTGCCCCAGGTGTCGCGCACGGCGCGGGCAACACCGGAAGGTCGGCGGCGGCGCAACTCGTCCCACTCGGCCAGGGCCGCGGCGCGGTCGCGGCCGAAGGTGAGAAAGGCGAAGGACGCCCGGGCGCGGCGCTCGGACAGCGACTGGTTGTACTCGACGCTGCCCGACTCGTCGGTGTGGCCGACGATGACCAGCTTTTCACCGGGGTGGTTGGCGGCGTACTCGGCGACCTGGCGCAGGACCGCGCGCATGCACGGCTCGACGAAGGCCTTGTCGAAGCGGTGGTGGATCATGAACCGGGTGGCGATCACCTGCCCGGGGCGCAGCACGATGGTGACCCGCGTCGTTTCTCCGGCGCGCACGGTGCCTTCGACGGAGCCGCTCAGAGCCGGGGGGCCGGTCACCACCGCGCGGCAGGTGTAGCTGCCCGGCGGAAAATCCTCCTCGCGCCAGACGTTGTCGGTGCGGTTGGTCAGCGTGCGCGACAGGGCGCTGCCGTCGTCCTGCTCGCCCTCCACCGTGACCGTGGTGTTGGTGTGGTCGAACTCGGGCTGGCCTTCGACCAGGACCTCGACCTCGAGGATGCCGGTGTCGGCCGGCGGCGGGGGTGGCGGTGGAGGTGGCGGAATTTCCTGCTGTGGTGGTGGGGGGGGCAGGTACTCGCGCAGGCGAAAGGCGTATTCGAAGCGCAGGGGGCGGCCGGCGATCTCGCGCACCTCCATCTCTTCGATCAGCACCTGATCGACCCGGTTGGCGGCGGCGATGTCGGCGACGAAGGAAACCGGCGCGGCGGCGCGAAACCGCTCGCGCAGGGAGGTGAGTCCTTCTCCCGCCTCGGCGCCGGTCAGCACGCCGGCCAGGGAGAAGCCCCCCGCCCGGCGCCCCAGTCCCTGCCAGAAATCCCCCTCCAGCGCGGGCACGGCGTGCCGCACCAGAACCTGGTCCTGGTCGCTGTCGATGAACTGCACCTGCTGCAGTTCGATATCGCCGAGCATGGGGCGGAGGGACATAAGGTGACCTTAGATGTTTATTCCCGGATCAATTCAACACCAGGCCACAAAGAGACCCAAGAAAAGCAATTTTTAACGGAGAGACGGAGAGATGGAGAGAGGCGGAAAGAGAGGGGCAGGCTCAAAAAAATGAGGCGTTCAGGTTTTGTTTTTCAAACCCATGAATACATAGATTTGCCTCTGGCTTTTCCTCTGCGCGCTCTCCCTCTCTGTGTCTCACCGTTAATGCCTTTGAATTTTTGGACCTCTTGGTGCCGTGGTGTTACATAAGTTCTCTTACGCCTTCAACGAATTCAAATGAGCCACGATGGCGTCGATCAGCGCGAGAATCTCCGTTTTCACCGCGTCCAGCGAAGGCAGGCCGGTGACCACGTCGGCCACCCCCAGCACGTCGTCGATGGTGTCGGCTTCATCGGGCAGCAGGTTTTTCGCCGCCTCGAGAAAGGACTTCACTTTGGTGGTGAACTCGCTCGCTTCCGCGAGGCCCGGGATCGAACTGACGTCGAGGTTCTGCACCTCGGTCTTGAGCTTGTTCATCAGGTCGACCAGTTTGTCGATCAGCTCGGTGACCTGGGGGATCAGCGAGGCCAGCGCCTGGATCGCCGGCTTGATGGTCGGCACGTTGGCGTCGAGAAAATCCTTGAAGTCCTGCAGCACGTCCTTGAGTTCTTCGAACAGGTTCTTTTCGGCCATGGCGATGCTCCTTGGTTAGATGATTTCAGAAGCAGGAAAAATCTGAAATCGACAGGATTTACAGGATGGACAGGATCAATTCGGTTCGGACTTTATCCTGTAAATCCTGTTCATCCTGTCTAAGGGTTTGAATTTTTGCTTTTTCTACCCTCGCGTCCTCTCAACGTCCTGTCCAAACTGGCGCAGCCGCCCCAGCAGATCGCCGAGGGGAGAAAGAAAACGTTCGAGCCCGGTGGCAAAGTCGAGGCCGATGTCGAGGCCGTCGATGAGGTCGTCGAGCAGATCCTGGGCCTCGTCGAGGATATTGCCGTCGAGCAGCGAGGTGTCCTCGGGCTCCACCGGTTCGATGTGCTCTTGCAGGGTCACGACGTAGGCGAAGCGCTCGGGTTTGCCGGCCAGGTCGCGGTACTGCAGGTCGTCGATGAGCATCTGCTCGATCTCGGCCTCGGCGACGATGTCGGCGCTGAAAGTCACCGCTGCGCCCGCCTCGAATTTGGCGTAGAGATCGTCGATGAACTGGCGGGCCTGGGGGCCCGTGGCGACCCCGCCCAGCACCAGTCGCACCGGCTGCCGCCCGAGATTCTGCAGCAGGCTGCCCGCCATGCCCGGCGGCTTGTGCTCGGCCAGGTCGCGGCGGTCCAGGGTGTTGATCTCCTGGACCTGGGGCAGTTCGAGTTCGTCGATCATCGGTCGCATGTTTTCATCCTCCGCCGGTCGTCACAGGTCGATGCCGTGGCGGCGGGCTTCCTCCTGTAGAATCTGCTGCAGTTGCTCCGTCAGGCGTTCGATCTCATCCTCATTGGCCTGTGGCCAGGGCCAGGGCCGGGGCCGAAGCGATGGCCTCCCGTTTCGAGGTTCCTCGCCGGAAGCTGCACCACCACTGGGAAGCGGCTGCGGTGGCCAATGCCCGGCTCCGGCGGGCGTTTGAGGGAGAATTTCCGACTCCGGCCCGGCCGCCCCCACCCCATGGCGGTCATCGCCCGGGCTGCGGTCCCGGCGAAGAAGTTCTCGCAGGGGGCGGTCGAAGGGCGCAAAGTCGGCCGGAACCTGTGCCGAGCGCACTCCTGGCAGGAAGTCCGCCGCCCTGGCCGTCGGGGCAGGTTTGCCCGTGCCGGGGGCGGAGACATCTGGTGCCCCCTCCGGCCGCTGCCCGCCGCTGGCCGGTGGGCGCGCGGGCTTTTGCTCGGGAGATTGGGGGGATGCAGCCGATTGTCCGGCCAGCATCGCCAGGGTTTCATCGCTGACGGTGGGGCCTCCGACCGGTTTCTGCCAAGGGGATGATATGGTCGGGGGCCCGCCTCCTGCCGATGATTCAGGGGCAGCCGCGGATGGCGTTGATCGCTTTCGCGGGACTGCCTGCGGCGACCGATCGGGCGTTACGGCCGTTGCGGTCGAAGGCGCGGCTCTCGCCTCCCGGGCGAGGGTGCGCCGCACTTTGCCCCAGAGTTGCTGCTGCCAGGCCGCGATTTTTTTCATCTCCGGCGCGGACGTTCGGGCGGAAGCCGGCTTTCCTCTGTCCCCCGGCGTCGATTCGGTCGCCGGGCCAGGCGAGGGCGCGGCGCGGTGCCTTTTCACGAGCTTGGGCTGCGGCCCCGGGGAACCTGGCGAAGGATCGGGGGACGGCCTGTCGGCTGGGTGGGCTTTGGCGGGTACGAATCTCTCCAGCAGTTCTTTCGGGACCTTTGCAGTAAGAGTTCGCACCCGCTCTACGGCGGACTCCGGTGGGGCGGCTTCCATTTTTCGCACCCGGCTCGCCGCTGCTCCGGGCGGTTTTCTCCAGGACGGCGAGCCTTGTTCCGGTGCGGCGGTGGAGAGGGGGTGCGGTTTCGCCCTCGCAGCACTGTCCTGGCGTTGCGGCGGGGGAAGCTCGGCCGCCCGGGACAGGGCCGTGCCCCAGAGCGGGCCAGGGCGCAGGCGAGGTCGCAGCGAGGCCCAGCGGGAGAGCCAGGCGCAGATCCGGCTCAGTTGGCGAATCCGGCCGCTCCCCTCGCCCAGCCGGCGCCGCCAGCAGGCGGGCGACCGGGCAGCCCCCAGCGCCTGCCGGGCGGCGGCCACGGGAAGGATATCCCTAAGCGCCGGCGCCATCGCCTTTCCTTTCGCGCCGGGTCATCTCCAGGTAGAGCAGGATCTGGCCGATGGTCATGCCGCTGACCTCCTCGGGCGTCCAGCCGAACTCCCGGGAAAGGATGAAGCAGGCCTTGGCCAGGGGGGCCTGCACGTATTCCTCGAGCACGTCCTGCGGGGTGTCGATGCCGCTGATGGCATTGATCTTCTCCACCAGAAAGCGTCCCAGCCCGGCGGGCAGCTGCATCACCTGGTCGACGTTGAGGCTCGGTTCGGCCAGCGCCTGCTTGATCATCAGCGCGGCGGAGAGGCCGTCGTCGTCGCGCGCCGCCTTGTCGATGCGCTGCAGGTCGCGCACCGACAGGGGGCGCAGGGCGACGCGCCGCACCGCCGCTTTCCCCCCCCGCCGGCAGCAGGTCGGGGGGGATGTCCACCTCGTGGGTCAGGCCGCTGCCGGCGAGCAGCTCTTCAGGCGAGAGCATCATCCGTTAGCCTCCCTCGTCGACGAAGACCGGCCCGATGGTGACCTCGCCCTCGACGTCGGTGATCTCCACCGACAACGCCTTGAAGCAGACCTCCTCCATGACGAAGTCGTCCTCGGGCAGGCTCAGCGACCAGTTCTGGAACTTGACCCCGCTCACCACCAGCTCGGCATGGCCGACGGTGGCCGGGTCGTCGAGGCGCAGGGTCATGTTGAAAGCCGGCTGCACGAAAGGCTCAGTGGTGGAGGGGAGAAACGACTTGCGCCCGAGCAGCAGCCCGAGCAGCGCGCCGTTGATGTAGGCGCGCCCCACGGTGCCGCTGACGTGGATGTTGCCGGGATGGAGCGAGGTCGGGTAGCGGCGGCCGATCTCGTGGAATTCCTCCAGGTCGTTGCGCACGCACAGCTTGACGTCGACGACCCGTCCCACCGCCTGCTGGATCTCGTAGGCACCGATCACAGATTCGGCATCCCGGCCCTCGGCGGTGTCGAGGGGGGCCAGGGTCAGGGTGCCGTGGGCTCCGGTAAAGACATTGGTGTTGGCCATGGCTTATCGTCCTCCTATTCCAGGAACATGGTGACTTTGATGAAGTCGATGCTGAAGGTGGGCCGCAGCACCAGGGTGACCCGCGCGATGCCCTGGCGCTCTTCCTCGCGGGTGGCGGTGACCTCGAGCTCGTAGCTGATCAGCATCTCGTCGTTGACCATTTCGGTGAGAAAACTGTTGATGGTGCTGCGCAGGGCGCTGCGCACCCGCTCGTTGTTGAGCAGGCCGATGTAGGAGGTCGAGGCCGAGCGCACCCCGAATTTGGCGTAGTCGACGATGCGGCGGGTGGTGATCTGGTGCCAGGCGGTGTTGGTGCTGGTGGTGATCCCCTTGACGATGCGCAAGCCCTGGCGCTGCTCGAAGGCGAGCACCCGGCTCTGCACCAGCTGGGTCAGCTCGGCGGCGGTGAATTTTTTCTCGAGCCCGCCGACGCGCAGGATCTTGTTGGTCAGGCTGATGTGGGGCGAGTAGCTGGCGAGCAGGCCCGCCACCGCGGCCGCGCCGTAGGCGCCGGGCAGCGTGACTTCCACCGGAGGGGTGGCGCCGCTGTCGTTGGCCTTGATGCCGGGGCCGACGAAGATGACCCGGTCGCTGGCGATGGTATGGCCGCGGAGGTCGTCGAGGCTCGCCCCCACGCCGCTGCCGACCACGGCGATGCGGTCCTTGCGGATGGCGTCGGAAGAGGCATTCTGACAGTGGGCGTCGAGTTCGTCGGCGAAGCCGTCGTCCTGGCCGGCGGCGACGATGATGTGGGCATCCTCGTTGAGCAGGGCGTCGAGACCGGTCTGATAGTTGGCGCCCGATTCGCCGTTGTTGCCGGCGGTGTTGGCGCCGGTGCCGAAGGCGCTGAAAGCGTCGACGGCGGCGCTCAGGTCGGGCAGCTCGGCGGCGTTGGCCGAGGCGGTGGCGCCGACCCAGGCCGAGAGGCGGTTGATGTCGGCGACCAGGTCGTTGCCGCTGACCACGGTGTAGGTTTCTTTCAGGCCGCCCAGATCGAGGGTCACCTTGACTGCGCTCGCTTTGTCCACCGTGTAGGAGGCGGTAACCACGTCGGCGGCGGCCGGGGTATCGGCGGCGTTGAATTCGAGATCGCCGTTGTTCATCACCCGCACCTCGCCGGGGCCGGGGGCCGGATCGCTCGCGCTTTCATAGAGAATCTTCAGCGAGCGGGTCAGACCGTCGGCATCGGTGAAAAGGCGGATGCGGTTGCGCGCGCTCTTCACCACCGGGGTGTTGTCGAGGGTGATCGCGCCGCCGCCGTTGTGCTGCTCGTCTTCGACGAAGGCGTGCTCATCGGCGTTCCAGATGTTGATCTTCAAGTCGTTGCCCCAGGTTCCCTCGCTCTTGGCCGCGAGGAGGGTATTGGCGCCGCTCGCCGAGCCGATCTGGAAGCTGGCCTTGGCCGCGGCGCCCGAGGCGACCCGCACCGCGAAGACGGTGGTCGCGCCGTGGCTGAAGGCCTGCTCCAGGGCGCGGACCAGGGTCAGTTCGTCGCTGCTGCCGTCGATCCAGGCATCGTACCCGCCGAAGACCTGACGGGCTTCGCCATAGCTTCCGAGCAGCACCGGGGTGCCGACCGGGCCCTTGGCCGCGGTTCCGAAAACGCCTAGATTTCCCACGGTTACCCGCCCGGGGGTGATCAGCCCTTCCGGTCGGACCTCGATGTAGACACCCGGTAAAATCATCTCTGCCATGATTGCTCTTCTCCTTGAGTCTGTGCGGTTGCCATGACGTAAAGCATCACCTTGGCCTGGTCAGCCGCCGCGCACCTCGGCGCGCAGGTAAACGACGGCGGGCGTATCGAACGCGGGGTCCTGGTAGGACACCCGGAACAACTGGTTGCCCTGGTCGAGGGTGACGGGCTGGCTGAAGCTCAGGGTCGCCGGCACATAGCCGTCGGGGTTGCCGTCCTCATCCCAATCGCCCAGGGGGATGGTCGGTCCGGCCACGGTGAAGGCGGCGAGCAGGTCGGCCAGGGTCGCGAAAACCACTTCGGCGTGGCGATCGGGGGCGCTGGGATGGGTGATCGCCGTCAGGAAATCGACCAAGGAGGGGTAGGTGGTGGGCGCCGCCGGATTGTCGGTTTCAAGGCGGGCCAGGGTCACCTGGGTGCCGCTCCACGGCGCGGGGAGATAGGCGAGGATGGCGAACCCGCCGATGCGTCGCGGCCGGCGTCCGTTGCCCCTGATCTCCAGGGCGGCGGCCGCGCCCTCGTCCCAGCGCACCAGGTGATCGGTCACCACGGTGGTTTCGCGCGCGGGCGAGAATCGTTCCTCCTGGTCGGCGTGAATCGGTATCCGGGCGATGAGGCTTTCGGCCCCGTCGAGATCGCTGAAATGGTATTCGTAGAGAACTTGGTAGTCGACGGTCTTGCGCCAGGCACTCAGGGCGGAAATGTTTTCCGCGAGCCCCGTGTCCTTCAGGGTCAGTTTGAGAAAACCCGCACTCCAGAGGGTTTCGCGCGCCGCGGCGAGGCTCGTCTGCAGATCGCCCGCCAGATTGTCGACCGCCGTCGTCGTGGTCCCCCACAGCTGAAAGCGGACCACGGCTTCGAATCGTCCCCCCTTGAGGGCAATGGTGGCAAGAGAGCCGATTCTTTCATGCCCGCGCCGGTTGCCCAGCCCCAACAGCCGTTCATCGAGGCTGACCAGGGTGACGGTTGGAGCCGGCAGGCTCACCGGCGCGGGCGGGAGGTGTCCCCCCAGCGCGGCGAACATGTCGGCCACGGCCTGATCCAGGGCTTTTGTCGCGCCGATGGCCGGGGCCGCCATGCGGGCGACGCCGGCGACCGGGGTTTCAGCCGCAGGCTCCGGGGAAGGTCGTCTGCGCGAAGGAAAAAATGGCGTCATGGCTGAAAATTTCATTAAAAAATAAGTTGGCGAAAGTATGTTGTTTTTCTAACTGAAAAAAATCTGACACAGCGAAGGTCAAAATCAATCGGAAAAACGATTATTTTAAGCAAATTAGATCGTGCTCAAGTTGTTTGTGTGAAATACGACTGAAATAGTAAGAATACCTTTTTTTTAAACATTCAATGGTTTTTGAAGATTACCCTGGGGAATGCAAACTCACGGTGGGGAGAGCGAAACGATCGCAAGAGGGGCTTTCCCGGCAACCGCTTGCCGGAGTTTCAAGGGACCGATCGGGCGCAGCCGCGACAGCGCTTTGAGGGGCCCGCTGCACGGGAGGCCGGGCGAGGGTGTTGACAGCGCTTTTCACCGGGTCGGTCGCGGCCGGCGAGTAACGGCCGACAGGCGCGGGCGTCTTTCGACAATGAGCCGAATGACCCCGGAATGCTTGGAATTTTGCAAATTGGTGCTAGCCTTATTGGCATAGCGCAAGCGAAGTTGCGACAATGAAAAATGCGGCGTTTTTCCGGGCGCCACGGGTGTGGTCGGACAATTCTTTCTGTGATTCGGATGTGGTTCCATGCTGCGACTTTTCGAAAAATTGGGTGACCAGTGCCTCTACGTTCTCGAGCAGTTCGGGAGAATGGGTCTTTTTCTTTTCGCCTGCGTTTTCAAAATTTTCCAGCCGCCGTATAAAATCTTCCCCGTTGTTCGCCAGATTCATTTCATCGGCTACCGCTCGGTTTTCGTCATTCTCTTCACCGGCGCCTTCACCGGCATGGTGCTCGGCCTCCAGGGTTACTACACGTTGCGCAAATTCGGTTCGGAAGGGCTGCTCGGATCGGCCGTGGCCCTGAGCCTGATTCGCGAGCTCGGGCCGGTGATCGCGGCCCTCATGGTGATCGGCCGGGCGGGGTCGGCCATCTGCGCCGAAATCGGCATCATGCGCAACTCGGAGCAGATCGATGCCCTCGAGTGCATGGCGATCGACCCCTATCAATACCTGATGGTTCCCAAGTTCATCGCGGGGGTGGTTTCCATGCCGCTGCTCACGGCGGTGTTCGACATGGTGGGAATTTTCGGCGGATGGCTGGTGGGGGTGGCTCTGCTCGGCATCAACGAGGGGACCTATTTCCAGAGCATGTACGCCAGCGTCGAATGGCAGGACATCAAGATGGGGCTGATCAAGTCGCTGGTGTTCGGTCTTCTGCTGGTGTGGATTTCGGCCGCCAAGGGGTATTTTCTCCATTTCGAGCGCGGCGGCGGCTTTGGCGCCGAGGGCGTGAGCCGCACCACCACCGATGCCGTCGTGTTCTCTTCGGTCGCGGTTCTGGTTTCGGATTATCTGATCAGCGCCTTTATGATTTAACCCCGGCGGGGCCGGGCGATTTTTTGACAGGATGATCATGAGCGAGGATCAAACCCAATACGCCATCGAGTTGATCGATATGCACAAATCCTTCGGTCGCCAGCACGTCCTGCGGGGGGTGAGCCTGAAGATCCGCGAAGGGACCACCACGGTGATCGTCGGCGCCAGCGGTCAGGGCAAAAGCGTCATTCTCAAGCACATGCTGGGTCTGATGAAGCCCGATGCCGGCCGGGTCATGGTCTTTGGCCAGGACATCAACCGCATCAAGAAATCCGAACTCAAGGAAATCCGCACCCAGTTCGGGGTGCTGTTCCAGAACTCGGCCCTGTTCGACTCCATGACGGTTTACGACAACGTGGCTCTGCCCCTGCGCGAACGCACCAAGGAGAGCGAGGAGACCATTCGCGACAACGTCATGGAAAAACTCGCCATGATGGATCTGGAGGGGGCGGTCGATAAATACCCCGCCCAGGTTTCCGGGGGAATGCGCAAGCGCGTCGGCCTGGCGAGAGCCCTGGTGCTCAATCCCAAAGTCGTCTTTTTCGATGAGCCGACCACCGGCCTCGACGTGCATAAGAGCAACGAAATCTACCGCCTGTTTCACAAGACCCAGGAGCAACTCCAGTACACCGCGGTGATCGTCAGTCACGATGTGCCGAAAATCTTCAAGCTGGCCGATTACGTCGCGCTGCTGGCCAAGGGGATCGTTCAGGGATGCATGTCGCCCGAGGAGTTTCAGCTGGCCAAAAACCCCCTGATCCGCGAGTTCGTCGAGACGACCATGGGTCCGATCTATTCGAGCGAAGAAGAGGAGTCCGTTCTCTATGAAACGATTTAATGTCGAAGTGGCCGTCGGTCTGTTCCTGGTTGTCGGCTTTCTCTGTTTTGCCTGGCTTTCGATCAAGCTTGGCGATGTCGAACTGTTCGGCAAGGATACTTATCCGGTCACCGCCCGCTTCGGGTCGATTTCCGGCTTGAAACAGGGGGCGACGGTCGAAGTGGCCGGCGTCAGGGTGGGTAAGGTCGGTTCCATTCGCCTCGAGCCCGAAATGTACGAGGCGGTGGTTGAGCTCGCCATCGAAAGCGACGTCAAGCTCACCGAAGACAGCATCGCCTCAATTCGTACCGCGGGCATCATCGGCGACCGCTATGTCAGCATTTCGCCCGGCGGCGCCATGGATTACATCGAGCCGGGCGGGGAGATCGTCGAGACCGAATCGGCCATCAACCTGGAAGAGTTGGTCAGCAAATATATTTTCGAGAGCAAATAGCTGTGGGAAAGGAACGAGCGATGAAACCGATGCTTTGGCCTGTGCTGCTGGCGCTTCTCGTCACCTCGTCGCTGGTGACGCCGACGTTCGCCCAGGAGCTGGTCAACCCCACCGGTTCTGCGGATTCATCGGCGGCTGAAGAACCTTTCGACCCCTTTGCCGATGAGTACGCCGAAGAGCCGGTGAGGGTTTACGACCCCATCGAACCTTTCAACCGCGCCATGTTCTGGTTCAACGACAAGCTCTATTTCTACGTTCTCAAACCGGTCGCCCGGGGCTACCGGGTGGTGCCCGAGCCGGCCCGCGTTTCGGTATCCAATTTCTTCTCCAACGTGGCGACTCCGGTGCGCTTCGTCAACTCGCTGGTCCAATTCAAATTCTCCGCCGCGACCCGCGAGCTTGGGCGTTTCGTGGTCAACACCACCTGGGGCGTGGCCGGTCTCTTCGACCCGGCCGACAAGCGCTTGGGCTGGAAGAAAAAGAACGAAGATACCGGACAGACCCTGGGCTATTTTGGCATCCCCGCGGGGTTCTACCTCGTTCTGCCGATTTTCGGGCCCTCGAATCCGCGCGACGCGGTCGGTCTGGTCGGCGATGGCTACCTCGACCCGTGGCCGTATGTGCTCGAGGAGAACTGGTGGCAGTATACCGCGGTCAAGGTCTATGACCGGGTCAACGCGCTGTCTCTCGACAAGGACACCTACGAATCGATCAAGGCGGAGCAACTCGACCCTTACCTCTTTGTTCGCGATGCCTACATGCAGCGCCGCGCGGCGCTGATCAAAGAATAGAAGCTGCCCCGCAATGTGCGGGCCAAGGAGCGATTATGCGCCGATTTCTCATCGCAGCAACGATTGGCTTGGTTCTCCTGCCGGCGCCGGCGTTTCGGGCGGTCGCCGCGGATGGCCCCCGGGCGCAGATCAAGCAGACGGTTGACCGGGTGATCGCCACGCTCAAGGACGAAACCCTGGCTGAAAAAGAGCGGCGCGAGCGGCTGACCGAGCTGATCAGGGCGCGGTTCGATTTCGACGCCATGTCCCAGTGGGTGCTGGGCCCCCAGTGGCGCAAGGCGAGCGCGGCCGAGCGCGATAAATTCAAGGCGCTGTTCTCCGATCTGCTCGAAGCCACCTACCTCGGGCGTATTGAGTCGTACACCGACCAGAAGGTCGAGTTTGCCGAGGAACGGACCGAGGGCAAGAAAGCCCAGGTCGATACCCTGATTCTGACCGAGAGTGCGGATATTCCCATCAGCTACAAACTGGTCGACCGCGCAGAGCAGTGGCTGGTTTACGATGTGGTGATCGAAAATGTCAGCATGGTGCGCAACTATCGCAGCAGTTTCGGCGAAATCGCCCGCAAGGAGGGCATGGACGGCCTCTTTCGGCAAATGGAGGAGAAGATCGCCGAACTGCAAATGAAAAGGGATTCGGGGCCCAGGGGATGACGACTTTTGACGAGATCTGCCGGCACCTGCGCGAGGAGTTGCGCTTTTTTCGCTATCTCGGCGAAGATGATCTGGACGAGCTCAAAGTTTTTCTCGACTGCCGTTGGGCCAAAGCGGGCGAGGTGTTGTGGCGCGAGGGCGATGCCGACAGTTTCATCGTGTTCGTCGCCACCGGTCGGGTCGAGGAGAAGAAGCAGACCGAATTCGAAGACAAGCAGGTGGTGGTGGGCGTCTACGGTCCCGGTTCGGTGGTGGGCGAGTTCGGCATTCTCGACGGGCGCTCCCGGCCGTTTACCACCGTGGCCCTCGAAGATTCGGGCCTGCTGATGCTGTCGCGGGAGAATTTCGAACGGCTGACGGCATTGAATCCTCCCCTGGGCGTCAAGTTGCTCAAGGGCATACTGTTTGCCACCACCACTCGCCTGAAAAAGGCTTTCGATCGGCTGGCGTCGATTTTCTGAAGAAGAATTCACGGCCTTGGCGGCCCGCGACGTAAATGCAACACCATCACTTCGTCACCCGATCGGTGCAACCCTCTTTTTTCTGCTGATGGTTCCCTGTTTTCCGGCATTTTAACCGAACTCTAACACGAGGCTTCGATAATGGAGGACCGGACCTTTCGAGGTCGGGTCGTAGCTGCTCGTTTGGCGGGGAACGCGTTTTTGGCGAGGAAGCGGGGCGAATATGGCAAAGAATGCAAACGGCACGCAAACCAACTCGATCACTGAGCCCGGCTTGGCGACCCGGCCCGATCCGTCGGGCGAGGTGCCGTGCGGCGAAGCCGGTCCGGTCGACGGGGAAGGAGCGACGGTGACGGAAAAACCAGCGGCGGCCCCGCCGCAGAAAAAGGCTCAACCCCGACCCCTCAAACTGACCGATCTGCAGCCCCGTGAGTTGTTTTTGAATCGCGAGCTGACCTGGCTCGAGTTCAACCGCCGGGTGCAGGCCCAGGCGCGGGACGAACGGATTCCGCTGCTGGAAAGGGCCAAGTTTCTCGCCATCACCAGCAGCAATCTCGACGAGTTTTTCATGAAACGCATCGGCGGGCTCAAGCAGCAGCTCGGCGCGGGCATGACCGAGCTGACCGTCGATGGCCGCAGCCCCAAGCAGCAGCTCGACGAATGCCACGCGGTGGTGCGCAAGATGGTACAGGAGATGCAGCCGATATTTGCCGATCTGCGCCAGCTGCTGCGCAAGGAGGGGATCGCCATCCTGACCTACGGCGAACTCAGCGTGCGCGAGCGCAAGTGGGTGCGCGAATACTACACCCAGAACATCTTTCCGCTGGTCACCCCCCAGTCCATCGATCCCGCGCACCCCTTCCCCTTCATCTCCAATCTCTCCCTCAACCTGCTGGTCACCCTCAAGTATCCGCGCGAGGAAGACATGTCCATGGCCCGGGTCAAGGTGCCGGTCGGGGTCGGAGCGCCGCGCTTTCTTCGCATCGGCGAGAAGCACCGCTACGTGCCGTTGGAAGAGGTTATGTCGCACAACCTCGAAATGCTGTTTCCCGAGATGGAGATCGTCGCCTGCGAATTCTTCCGGGTCACCCGCAACGCCAACACCGAAAAGAACGAAGAGCACGCCGACGACCTGCTGGGCATGATCGAGTCGGAGCTGCAAGACCGCAAGTTCGCGCCCATCGTGCGGCTGCAGACCTACAAGGGGATGGACCCGGTTCATCGCGGCCGGCTCGCCTCGGAGCTGGCCCTCGACGAACACTCGGACGTGTTCGAAATCGACGGCTTCATGGCGATGCGCGACCTGTGGGAAATCGCCAACCTCGATTTTCCCGCGCTGAAAGATCCCCCCCACCATCCCATCGATCACCCCGGGCTGCAGAGCCCGCGCACGATCTTCCACATCATCCGCGATGCCGGCTCGATCCTGTTGCAGCACCCCTTCGAGTCGTTCAAGACTTCGGTCGAGCGCTTTCTCCACGAGGCCGCCCACGACCCCAAGGTGCGGGCGATCAAAATGACCCTCTACCGCACCGAGAGCGAGAGCCGTATCGTCGACTACCTGATCGACGCCGCCGAAAACGGCAAACAGGTGGCGGTGGTGGTGGAGCTCAAGGCGCGCTTCGACGAAGCCGCCAATATCCGGCTGGCATCGCGCATGGAAGAGGCCGGCATTCACGTCACCTACGGGGTCGTCGGCCTGAAAACCCATTCCAAGGTGATTCTGGTGGTGCGCCAGGATTTCAGCGGGTTGCAGCGCTACATGCATATCGGCACCGGCAACTACCATGCCGGCACCTCGCGCATCTACAGCGATCTGGGCCTGCTCACCTGCGACGAAAAAATCGGCCAGGACATCACCGAGCTGTTCAACTATCTCACCACCGGCTACACCCCCAAGCGCAATTATCAGAAGATTCTGCCCGCGCCGAAACAGCTCAAGCGCTCGTTGCTGCAGAAGATCGAGCGCGAGATGGAGCTGCATTGCCCGGAAAATCCCGGGCTGATTCAGTTCAAAATGAACGCGCTGGAAGACGCCGACATCGTCAAGGCGCTCTATCGCGCCAGCCATGCCGGCGTTCGCATCGATCTGCTGGTGCGCGACAGCTGCCGGCTGCGGCCCGGCGTCGCGGGTCTCTCCGAGACGGTTCGGGTGGTCAGTATCGTCGGTCGTTTTCTCGAGCACGCGCGCATCTACTATTTCGGCAACGGGGGCGCGGAGGAATACTTTATCGGCTCGGCCGATGCCATGAAGCGCAACCTCGAATCGCGGGTCGAGGTGGTGGTGCCGGTGGAATCCCCCGACCTGCGCCGCGACCTGCGCGCCATGATCGACGTGCAGCTGGCCGACCGCCGCTGTGCCTGGGAGATGCAGGCCGATGGCAGCTACCGCCAGCTGCGACCGGAGCGCGAGGATGAGGGGCCGTGCTCCCACCAGGTGCAGATCGACATGGCCGAAAAGCGGCAGAAGGACGTCACCCGCCTGCGCAAACGCCGGGCCAAGAACTTTGGCCGGCGCAACCTGCGCTGACAAGGAGCAATCATGGGGGTCGAGATCGAGCGCAAATTTCTGGTGCGCGACGCCGCCTGGCGTAAGGAGGCGGTGGCCGAGAGCACCATCCGGCAGGGTTACCTCAGCGTCGAGCCCGAGCGCACGGTACGGGTGCGGCTGGCAGACGAGCGCGGCTTTTTCACCGTCAAAGGTCTGAGCCGGGGCCAGGCGCGGGCCGAATACGAGTATCCGATCCCGGCGCAGGACGCACAGGAGATGCTCGACCGCCTCTGCCTGCGCCCACTGATCGAGAAAATCCGCTACCGCGTTCCCCATGGCGGCCTGATGTGGGAGGTCGATGTCTTTTTCGGCGATAACGAGGGGCTGGTGGTGGCCGAGGTTGAGTTGACCGAAGAAGGGCAGGCGGTTGATCTGCCCGCCTGGGCGGGAAGGGAGGTCACCGAAGACCGGCGCTATTACAACGCCAGTCTCATTCAGCATCCCTTTTCCACCTGGACCCGTTAAACTTGAGAAATTCCGTGACTTTGCCTCTCCGCCATTTCCGGCTTGCGGTCGACCATGACGGCCTGCCCGCGCCTTTGCGCAAAGCGCTGACCATCATCCCTGAGGCGTCCCCGCCCATGGAGAGCGTCTTTTGCGACACCTTCGACTGGCGTCTGTACCGCCGTGGCTGGCAACTGGTCCGCAATCTCGGCGCTGGCGGCAAGCTGGAGCTTCGCGCCGGGGACGGCGGCCGTCTCCTGGCCGCTGAATCCTGCGATGCGCCGCCGGTTTTTACCTGGGATTTGCCAGCGGGCGTTTTGCGCGAGTTGCTCGAACCGGTCGCCGAAATGCGGGCTTTGCTGCCGCTGATGAGGATTACGGGGCAGCAAGAGCGGTTCCGCGTGGTGGACCAGCGGGGCAAGACCCTGGCCCGCCTCGCCATTGCGTCACCGCGCGCCTGCACCCCCACGGATGACCGTTGCCGGCCATTGCTGCCCCGCCTGAGTCTTTTTCCCCTGAAGGGCTACGAGAAAGAGGCCCGCTCGATCGGCGACCTGCTCGCGGGCGATTGCGGACTGACGCTCCTCGACGAAGATTTTTTCAGCGAAGGACTGGCGGTCTTGGGCCGCACCCCAGGCGATTATTCCGCCAAGGTCGATGTGGCCCTGTCCGGTGAAATGGCCGCCGCCGACGCCCTGCGCCGGATTCTGCTGCGGCTGCTCGACACCCTGCAGGCCAACGAGGCGGGAATCCGCGCGGGACTCGATTCCGAATTTCTCCACGATTTCCGGGTGGCGGTACGCCGGACCCGCTCGGCCCTGAGTCAGGTCAAGGGGGTTTTCCCGCTGTGGGAGCTGGAGTTTTTCCGCCAGGAGTTCGTCTGGCTGGGAGAGATCACCGGCCTGGCCCGCGACCTCGATGTCTACCTGCTGCATTTCCCCGAGTTTCAAGCGTGTCTGCCGAGCGCGGTTCGCGACGATCTGCTCCCTTTCCGCGATTTTCTCGAAGTCCACCGGAAAAAAGAATACCGCCTGCTGGCCCGGCGCCTGGCTTCAAATCGTTACCGCAAGCTCATCGCCCGCTGGCGCGATGTCCTTCAATCCCCCGGCGACGTGGAGGATACGCCCGATGGTCGCCTTCCGGCCGCTGAGGTCGCATCGGCCAGAATCTGGAAGGTCTATCGCCGGGTGGTGCGCGAAGGTCGGGCCATCACCTCCGAGTCGCCGGCGGAAGATCTGCACGAACTGCGCAAGACCTGCAAGAAGCTGCGCTACCTGATGGAGTTTTTCCAGAGCCTCTATTCCAGGAAAAAAATCGGCCGGCTGATCAAGGCGCTGAAAGGGCTGCAGGATAATCTCGGGACCTATCAGGATCTGCATGTGCAGGTCGAGACCCTGCGCCGCTTCAGCGGCGAAATGGCCGCGGAAGGCAAGGTGCCGCCGGAAACCCTGTTGGCCATGGGGCGCCTGGTGGAGGGGTTCGACCGGCGCCAGGGCGAGGTGCGAAATGAGTTTTTCGGGCGCTTCGAGCGCTTTGCCCACGAGAAAAACCATCAGACCTTTCGCGACCTGTTCAAGCTTGCGCCTCAGGAGACCGCATGAAGATTCTCGTCACCTGCAACATCAAGGGGGGGCGTCGGCAAACCCGCCGCTGTACTTTGGTGCGAGATATGGGAGAGCCTGCAAGGATAATTCCGTCTATTTTCAGTGTTTTATCCCTCGTTCCTTGCAAATGTGGTTTTTTGTGGAAGAATAATACCAGCACCAAGGAGAAAGGAGGGTCTGGCAAGACGGAGACCACAAATGACGATATTTCACAGACGTTCCTGATGAGGAACACCAGGTGTCCTGCTCCGCAGGACAGGAGAGCCGGAGGCGAAAATGCCGGCCGACAGTTCGAAAAACCCCCGCTTTGATCGGGGGTTTTTCATTGTCGGGCGATCTTGCCCGCGTGACCTGGCTCTTGTTTCCCGCATGGACCATGGTAGAATAAATGCTCCCTTTTTTCCGTCGCGGGAGCCCAATATGCGAAGTTTCGGCATCGGCAAGAGTTTCGGTGACACTCTGATCTTCCACCTGGGTTGCTGCGGGCCGGTTTTCGGCCCGATGCGAGGCGGTGACGGCCTTTGCCGGTTACGCCCCATTGCTCGTTGGCGTCAGTTGTGCGGGGACCTGCCCCTGATTCCCGCCAAGAAACTGCTCTTTCCCCCCCGCGAACGCCTGTGGTCTCTGGCGGCCGGCGAATACAGCCGAACCGCTTCCGGAGCGACTCCCCTGGCCATTGTCGGCCTTCCCCCCTGTGAACTGTTCGCCATCGGCTACCTCGACCGGGTGCTGGCGGATGACCCCGCCTACCGCGCGCGGCGCGCCCGCACCTTTCTCGTTGGGGTTCCCGGCCTTCCCGGCGACGCGTGTTTCTGCCCACCGCGGGCAGAGGCCCCGCCCTTTGATCTGTTCATCACTGAGGAGCGCGTCTGGTGCGGCAGTGAGGCGGGGGCGAATCTTTTGACGCAGGCGATCGATGGGGTGCGCGACCGCCGGGATGACCTCGCGCTTCCCGCTGGGCTCAGCGCGGGTCGCGGTGAGCCCAGCCCGACGCAGCTGGAGGAGGATTTCCGGCGCAGCGCCGGCAGCGACCTGTGGCGCGAGGTGGCCCGTCGCTGTTTGTCCTGCGGCGCCTGCTCGGCGGTTTGCCCGACCTGCACCTGTTATGACGTCGTCGATGCGGTTATGCCCGGATCCGGACCGGAACGGGTGCGAACCTGGGACAACTGCTTTTTCGCCGACCACGGTGCGGTGGCCGGCGGGCATAACTTCAGGCCCGACCGGGCAGCACGTCTGCGCTTTCGCTTCGAGCACAAATTCCTTGGGTTCGGCCCGCTGCGGGGCGAGTCTTCCTGTGTCGGCTGCGGGCGTTGCGCCCGCGCCTGTCCGGTCGCCATCGATCTGGACCAGGTGCGTACGGCCCTACTCGCCGAGCCCAGGCCATGACTCCCGATCTTCTGCCGCAATCGGCGATGATCGAGCGGATCGACCGCAGCGTTGCGGACAACCATCTCTTTACCTTTCACCTCTCTCGCCCCCTCGACATCTCTCCCGGCCAGTTCGTCGAGCTGACGATTCCCGGCGTGGGCGGTTTTCCCGTCTCGACCGCCGCCTGGGGTCTGGGCGAGCGGTTTCAGGCGTGTGTGCGGCGGGTTGGCCGGGTTACCGCCGCCCTTTACCGGCAACCGGAAGGAACCGCCGTGGGGCTGCGGGGACCTTTCGGCAACGGTTTTCCTCTTGCCGAATTCTTCGGCCGCGACGTTCTGCTGGTGGCGGGCGGGCTGGGCATGGTGCCTTTGCGGGGGCTGGTGCAAGCCCTGCTGGCCCGAAGGGCTGCGGTGAAATCCCTCACCCTGCTGTACGGCGCGCGCGAGCCTGAGCAGATTCTTTTTCGGCGCGAACTCGAAGAGCTGGCCGCCAGTGGGCGGGCGAGGGTCGAGTTTACCGTCGATTTCGCGCCCGAACTTCCCTGGCGACCGCAGGCCAGCGTCTGCCGGGTGGGATTGGTCACCGAACTGTTGCAGGGACTCCACTTTGATCCTCACCACAGCGTCGCTGCGGTCTGCGGTCCGCCTGCCCTGTACGGCTGCGTGCTGGAGGAACTGGCCCACAACGGCATTGCGCCGGAGAGAATTTTCGCGTCCCTCGAACGCCGCATGCGCTGTGGAGTCGGTGAGTGCTGCCATTGCGCCGTGGCCGGGGTCTTCATCTGCCGCGAGGGGCCGGTGTTCGATCTGACCCGGTTGCGGCAGATGGAGGGGGCGATCTGAATGAGCCGCATGCGCCTGGTCTACGAACGCTTCACCTCCTGCTGCGGCTGCCAGTTGACCCTGCTTAACTGCGAGAAGGAGCTGTCCCTGCTCGCCGAGCGGGTGGATCTGGTTGCTTTTCCCATGGCCTCCTCCCAGCCCGACGACGGTGGGCCGGTGACCCTGGCCCTGATCGAAGGCAGTGTCTCGACCCCCGCTCAGGTGCGGCGCCTGCTCGAATTGCGCCGGCGGGCCGAATGGCTGGTGGCGGTGGGGGCCTGCGCCCTGACCGGCGGGGTGAACAGCCTCGGGGGAGACGACAGCGGGGGGCTGTGCCGCAATCTCTACGGCGAGACCGCCTCCTGCCGCGAGGTTTTTCCTCCCCAGCCGGTGCGCAGGTTTATCGCGGTCGATGGCGAGATCGCCGGCTGTCCCCCGGAGAAGACGGATTTTCTGCTGATTCTGGGGGCGTTGGAACGAGGCGGCCTGCCCGCCCAGGTCACGCATGCGGTCTGCATGGAATGCCGCCAGAAAGAGAACCTGTGCCTATTGCTGGAGTGTCGCCAAACCTGTCTGGGGCCGGTGACCCGCGCCGGCTGCGGTGCGTTGTGTCCGAGTACCGGGGTGGTCTGCGAAGGCTGCCGGGGGTGGGCTGCTGAGGCCAATCGCGGCGAAGAATATCGCCTGTTGCTCGAAATCGGGCTGGAAGAGCGCGAGATTCGGGCGCGCATGGCCCGCTTTGCCGGAGTCGATCATGAAACGCCTGACAATTGATCCATTGACCCGGGTTGAGGGCCATGGGCGCGTCGATCTGGAGATCGAAGGGGGACGCCTGAGGCGGGCCCAGGTGTCGATCACCGAAGCCCCCCGTTTTTTTGAAGCCCTGGTGGCGGGGCGGGCCGCGCTCGAGGTGCCGGCCCTGGTCTGCCGCATCTGCGCCATCTGTTCGGCGGCTCACCGGGTTGCCGCCGCCCGCGCCGTGGAAAACGCCTGGCAGGTTGAGGTTCCCGAAGCGGCCCGCGTCCTGCGGGAACTGCTGCTTCTCGGCGGTCATATCGAGAGCCACGCGCTCCATCTGTTCTGCCTGATTCTGCCGGACATCGAGGGGGGGGAGGATATTCTTCAGCTCCTTCGCGCGGGCAGCGCCCGCGCCCGCCAGGGCCTTGAGCTCAAGCGCCTCGGCAACCGCATGCAGGAGATTGCCGGCGGACGGGCGATTCACCCGGTCAACGTCGAAGTCGGCGGCATGGTGTTTTTCCCTGCCCGGGACAAACTCGCGAGCCTGCTCGGCGAGCTCGCAAGCTGGCAGCAGGATCTGGCCGATCTGTTGGCGCCCTTTGGCGAAGCGGCGGCTTTTCCCGCGGGGGTTGGCGCGATCGGGGTGCCCCTTTCCCTCCCCCAGGAGCCGCGGATGGCGTTGCAGGGGGATGCCCTGGTGATTGGCGGGGGTGCACCGCAGGGGGCAGAATGGTATCGCGATCTGCTGACGGAAACGCCCGTCGGGTATTCCAACGCCTTGCGTTCATTGCATCACGGCCAGCCGGTGCTAAGCGGTGCTTTGGCCCGGAGGTGCAATCGCGCTGGGGGGGAGGCGGAAACCCGCGGCGCCGCCGGCATCCACGGCAACAACAGCGCCCAGGCCCAAGAGCTTCAGTGGGCGCTGGCCGCGGCGCACGGGCTGGTGCGTGAGCTTCTCGCCCTGCCGGACGAGGTTCCCCTCGCCGCTGCCGTCCGGCCGGGTCCCGGCGGCGGCACCGGGCTGGTCGATGCGCCCCGCGGCCTGCTCATCCACCATTTCGAAATGGACGACTCGGGCCGGGTGGCCAGGGCCGACGTCCTCACCCCCACCGCCATCAACCAGGCCGCCATGGAAGCCCAGCTCCTGGCCGACCTGGCCGTGCTCACCGACCAGGGCGAGATGACCCGTCGCGCCGAGCGCATCATCCGCGCCTACGACCCCTGCATCAGTTGTTCCGTGCACGTCGTCAGAATCTGAGTGGGATAATTGCTGTTTTTATACGGCTAGAAGGGTGTCTTGGCGAAGTGGCGCTTGGTGGCGTCCTGCAGCTTGCTCACCGCATGAAACGATTCGCGCAGCAGATCCTGCTCGGTTTTGGAGAGGTCGTTGGGGTTGAGGTAGTGGTTCGGGCTTCGCCCCGCTTCGGTCAGGGCGATCTCGTTGCGCAGACGCAGGAAGGTGAGGGCTTCGAACGCCGCGCGAATATGCTCGGCGGTTTCGGGGGCGAAGACGTTGCGCCTGACCAGGGCTTCGAGGCGGTCGAGGGTGGTGATTTCGTTCAGTTCCCGCTCGAGGGCGAACATGCGGATGCAGTCGACGATATAGACCGTGCCCCCCTGCTTGAGGGAGAGCTCGCCTTTGTGGGGGCCGCTTTTCTCCACCACGAAACGGCCCAGCAGCCCGACCGGCACCTTGTAGCGCAGGTCGAGGGACATCATGTGGTAGAGAAAGCCCTGGAACGAGCTGATGTGGCGCTGAACGATGTCGCGCAGGTCCTGGGCCAGGGTGCCGTCGCCGGCCATCGGCACGAAGTCGAAGAAAATCGAGGAATAGCGCACCTTTTGCGGCTCGGGCTCGTTGACCCAGTCGCGGATGCGCGCATCCCAGTCCTGCAGCCGCCCGCGCCAGAGAGGGTTGTTGACCATGACTTTGCCGCTGCACAGGGGGTAGCCGATTTCCGCCAGGGCCTGCACGATCTTTTCGGACAGAGGGACGAAGAAGCTTTCGACCTCGGCCAGCCGCTCGTCGGGAAAATCCTCGAAAATGAAGCCGTTGTCCTGGTCGGGGCCGAGCAGCATCTCGCGCCGCCCGCCGCTGCCCATGATCAGAAAGCAGTAATTGATGTCGGGCGGCTCCAGTCCCTGGGCCTTCATCTGCGCCATGCACAGGTCGAAGGTGCGGCGGATGATGCTGTGATGGATGTAGGAGACGATTTCCATCACCTCGGGGGTGGAGCGGGTTTCCGAGAGGAGGGTGCGGGCGACCTTGCTGATTTCGCGGCGCATGGCGGCGAGAGTCTGGCAATCGGCCGCCTCGCGGATGTTGCCGACCAGCAGCATCGCTTTCTGGCTGCGAAACCGCATCAGGTCGCGCAGGGTGACGATGCCGACGACCTCGCCCCGGTCGAGCACCGGCATGTGCCGCAGCCGGTGCGAACTCATGTAGGCCATCGCTTCGAACATGTAGGTGTCGGGGGCGAGCCAGTAGGGCTGGGGGGTCATGATCGCTTCCGCCGGAATGCCGTCGGGGTCGGTGCCGGCGACGCTCAGCACCTTGCCAACCAGATCGCGTTCGGTGATGATGCCCTGCAGGTTGCCCTCGGGGTCGCACACCAAAACCGAGCTGACCTTTTTCTCGGTGATCTTGCGCGCCACGGCGCGCGCCGAATCGTTCGCCAGGCAGGTGACGACCGGCGTCGTCATGATTTCCGAAAGTCGTTTCTTGAAAGGGTAGGCCTCCATCTGGGTGAAGGCGTTCTGGGTGTGGTCGGTGACGATTTCAGAATAGAGATTGCGCACCCGCGACAGGACGATGCGGGTGAAATATTCGCCGATCTGCGGATGTTCCAGTTCGGCTTTCTGCACCAGTTCGGCGGGGATCAGGTAGCACTCGGTCGGTCGCACCGTGCGGGCCCCGCCGGTATAGGCTTCGCCGGTGAAAATGGGGGTTCCCCCGAAAAACTGGCCTTCCTTGCGGTAATCGACCACCATTTCGACACCGCCCGGATTCATGACGGTAATCTCGATCAATCCCTCCTTGATGACGTAGAGGAAACCGGTGGAGGGATCGTTCTGTTTGAAGATGTGGGTGTTGGCGGGAAATTTGCTCAGCGCCGCCGCGGCGCGCAGCTCTTCGAACAGATGGTCGGGAAGGTGGTTGAAGGGTTCCGTTTCTCGAAGGTGCTTGATCAGGCCCATGAATTTCAATTCGGCGATGAATTAGCCAGGAAAGGCTGCTGCGAAAAAGCCCTCCAGTCGCGTCCGGAGGGCTGCTCTATGAGATATTTTTTATACTAGCATTTCGTCTGCAAAGGGCAAACGGTTTTTTCCGGCGCCCGGCCATGGCTTTATTCAATGGGGGCGGTGGGGCTCTTGGCCTTGTGTTCGGCTGGGGTGCGATCGAGATAAATGGCCGTCACGAAACAGAGCAGGCTGGCCACCATCAGTTCGCCGATATGGGTAAAGAAGTTGCGGGTCAGCATGAGGTCGACGCCCATGAGGATCATGCCGAGGATGGCGCACCCCATGGAGAGGCGCTTGCGGGTGAAGAGCTTTTTCATGGCGCGGGCCTTTCAGGAAGGGGGCCCGGCGAGCGTGGCGGCCGGGCCCGTTGCCCTCCTAATGGGAGAAGGAACTTTTTTTGTTGGACCTCTCGTTCACGTAGCCGGGCATGTTGTGCAGCTTGCGCAGGATGTTGTCGCTGCGGGTCGCCGATTCATCACTGATGCGGTTGTGGGTGATGTTGGAGACGACGATGTTGATGAGAAACGCCAGCGGGCAGACAATGAGGGCGGAAGAGGTCGCTGGCAGCCAGCCGGTGGCGCCGAAGAACTCGATCTTCATGATCCAGCCGACCATGGCGAGCAGGGTCATGACGAGGCCGAAGATCATGCCCGCCAGGGCTCCGTATTTGTTGGCCCGCGAGTACCAGACGGCGAGCACGCAGGCGGGAAAGATGGTGTTGCCGGCGATGGCGAAGGCCATGGCGACGATCTGGGCGATCAGCGCCGGCGGATTGAGCGCGGCGAGGACCACGATGCCGCACAGGGCCGCGGTGAACAGCCGTCCGACAAAGAGTTGTTGTTTGTCGGTGCTGTCGGGACGAAACACGGTGGCGTACCAGTCGTGGGCCACCGCCGAGGCGCCGGCCACCAGCAGGCCGGCCACGGTGGAGAGGCCGGCGGCCAGAGCCCCGGAGGCGAGGTAGCCGAGGAACGCCTGGCCCATGCCGGCGATTTCCGGCGCCGAGAGAATGATGACGTCGGCCACCGCCTTGCCGCCGAGCGGGTTCCAGAACTTGCCCATGGCGGCGTAGACCGGGGACGACCAGTACAGCAGGCCGATGAAAAACAGCCCCCAGAGCACCGACTTGCGGGCGATATCCTCGTTTTTCACGGTGTAGAAGCGAATCATGATGTGGGGCAGCCCGGCGGTGCCGACCATCAGGGTGAAGACCAGGGCGATGAAATGGTAGATGCTGCCGCCGGTTCCCCAGGGCAGATAGACCTGGGAAGCCTTGGCCAGTTCTGCGCCGGTGAGCTGCCCTCCGGCTGCGGCCGCGACCTTGCCCTCCATCAGGCCGGAGATGATGTTGCCGTATTCGAGCTGGGGCAGGATGCCGGCGCCGCCGGCTTTACGGATGAGAATCCACAGGGGGATCAGGAAGGCCGAAATCAGCACCACGTACTGAATCTGCTGGTTGCGGGTGACGCCCGCCATCCCCGAAATCAGCATGTAGGCGCACACCACGCCGGCGGCGAAAAAGACGCTGGCGGTGTAGCTCATGCCGAAGATCCAGCCGCAGACCAGGCCGATGCCCTTGAACTGGGCGGTGGAGTAGGTGATGGCGATGATGACCGTGACCGAGGCGGCGATCAGCCGCACCGAATGGCAGTCGTAGCGGTCGCCGAGAAACTCGGGGATGGTGTACTTGCCGAAGCGGCGAATCTGGGCGGCGAGCAGGCACAGCAGCAGCACGTAGCCGCCGGTCCAGCCGATGATGTAGCCGAGACCGAACCACCCTTTGAGGTACAGCAGGCCGGCCACCCCCATGAACGAGGCGGCCGACATCCAGTCGGAGGCGATGGCGGCGCCGTTGCCGTATTTGCCGATTCCCTGGCCGGCCACCCAGTAGCCCGAGGTAGTCGAGACCTTGGAGAGAAAGCCGATGCCGACATAGACGCAGAGCGTGACCATCATGATGAGCGCGGGAACCAGCTTGAAGCCCTGCTCGATCTGGTAGATCTCTTCACCTGCGGCAAACAGTTGGCCGCTTGTGGCCGGCAAAACGCTCAGGGCGAGGACGGCGGAAAACAATAATATCCTGGTCATTGCATGAAACCTCCCGGTGCTGGGCGCGGCTTACCTCTTGAGGATTTTCCTGTCCCACAGCACGCAATAGAGCTTGCATAAAAAAACATAGCCGATGGTGCATCCCTGGGCCAGCAGCCAGTAGTGCAGCGGGAACCCGAGGAAGCGGGTTTCGGTCATGAACGAGCGGCCCAGGCCGGTCGGGTCGTCCAGGCCGGCCAGCCAGATCAGAATCGGAATGCCGTAGCTCAGGGCAAACCAGATCACCAGAACGGTGGCCGCGACGCTGACCTCGTTTTTCATGTTCGCAGTGCTGGGCCTGAAAAAATTGACGTCCAGCCGGTTTTTGGCTGTCATGATGATGGCCTCCTTCGGTTGCGGCTCAGGCCGAGCGCGTTTTCCTGCTCGCCAGGAATAGTCATATTCAATACATAATGCGCTGTTTTGTTCATGTCAAACCGAAATCTCTTCAGGGTCGAACCCGGCCTTTCGCCCGATCCCGACTCTCTTCGGGGGGGGGCGAGGGCGGATTTCAGGTTCGCTGCAATTTTTCGACAATCGGGCGATCCGCCGGCAGGATGTCGTAGCGAGAAAGCTCCTGCGCCAGAACCCAGCGGTGCTCGGCGACGGCGATGTTTTGCGGCGACCGGTCGTCCCCGGCAGCACAGTCGAACGCCAGAATCAGAACCGGGCCCCAATCGTAGCGGTGATAGGCGATTTCGAAGATACCGCCCACCGCGACTTTGAGACCGAGCTCCTCCTCGATCTCCCTGGCCAGTCCGGCTTGCGGCGATTCGCCGTCATGGAGTTTGCCGCCGGGAAATTCCCACATGCCGCCGTGGCGAACGGTGTCGGGGCGCCGGGTCAGCAGAATGCGGCCGTTGCGGCGGATGATGGCGGCCGTCACGAGAAGAGGGGGCATGGTGGCCGATCTCCCTGGAATCGATGGTTGAATGAAGAATGCGCCCGCCCGCCGTCGCAAGCTGCCGGGCCCCGCTGCGGGGCAAATTTTCTGGCATGGCCGGGCCGCATATGATAAAAACATGGCCCGCCCCACATGGCCAGGAGAAAACGTTCATGGTTCAGCTGTCCGACAAAGGCCGCCGTATCCGGGAGATGTTCGACGGCATCGCGCCCCGCTATGACCTGCTCAACCGCCTGCTTTCCATGGGCATCGATCGCCGCTGGCGAACGTTTGCCGTGGGCCGGCTGCAGGTGCCGGAAAACGGGCGGGTTCTCGATATCGCTACCGGCACGGGCGATGTGGCCCTCGAAATCGCCCGTCAGACAGCCCCCTCGGTGCGGATCGTCGGCGAAGACTTCACCCAGGGCATGCTGGTGCGGGGGCGCGAGAAGATCGATCAGTCGCCCCACCGCGACCGCATCCTGCTGGTCAACGCCCCGTGCGAGGCGATTCCGCACCCGGGCGGGGTCTTCGACGGCATCACCATCGCTTTCGGCATCCGCAACGTGGTCGACCGGCCCGCGGGGCTGCGCGAGATGTGCCGGGTGCTCAAGCCGGGAGGCCGGGCCGTCATTCTCGAATTCTCCAACCCCCGCAGTCCCCTGTTCAAGAAGCTCTATTATTTCTATTTCCGGCGGCTGCTGCCGCTCATCGGGGGGCTGCTCTCCAGTCGCAGCGCCTACCAGTACCTGCCCGATTCGGTTCTCGAGTTTCCCGGCCAGGAGGAATTCAAGGCGATGATGGCCGCGGCCGGTTTCGTCAACCTGCGCCATTTCGACCGCACCGGCGGTATCGCCACGGTCTTTGTCGGTGACAAACCGGCGCAAAATCCCTAACTCACGGCTCGGCCTGGTCGTCCCCCTCCACCGCCCTGCCGATATCTGAAATCACCTTCCCCGGCAGCCCGAGGACCCGCTTGAAGATGCCCAGCACTTTCTGCGAAACCGAGCTGATCGGGACCGGGTAAACCTCCGGATCCGCGCGGCTCCCCCGGATTCGGAAGTGGGCCGTGATCAGGGCCTTCTCCTCGCCCCCCAGAATCCATCCCGCAATCGGAATCTTGCTGACGATCTTGTCCACCGTTCCCAACGGCTTGACGCCCAGGGTGGCATCGATGGTGTTGTTGACCAGGTCGATTTCCCCCACCATCGACAGGTTCATGGCGTCGCTGTCGACCAGCACATCCTCACTGCTGAGCACGCCTTCGACCAACTGCAGATTGCCGTCGATGCGGTTGAAAGGCATTCCCTGCTGGGCCATGTCCGGCAATTTCAGCGAGAAAATCTGCGAAACGTTGAGCACGGAAAACACCTTGGAGAGAACCTTGAAGCGGCGCAGCACGCCGTCTTCAACCGCGAGTGCAATGCCGCCGTAAGAGGTCGGCCAGAAATTGTCTCCCGCCCCCTCCAGATAGAAATCGCCGCGCAGGGTGCCGGTGACCAGCCCGTGCTGCTGGGTCTGGCCGCGGTAGGCGGCTTCGGCATCGACATTCTCCAGGTGGCCCGAGACTTTGAGCAGGGGTGGCTTCTCGGGGGTGGCCGCCCACAGCACCCGACCGACGTAATAGCCCGGCTGGAGCTCGGCATGCAGCGGATAGATCTCCAACACCCGGTCGCGGTAGGTGACCGTGGCGTTGGCCCGGCCGAACTGAATCTGATGAAACAGCCCGGCGCGGGCGGCGACTTCGATGCGCACGGTGGTCCGCGCGGGTTTGTCCTGCTGCGCCCGGCGCTCGTCGGCGGAGCGATGGAAGAATTCGAGAATTTCATCGACGTTGCCGTATTCGGCGTCGATTTTCAGCTCGACCCGTGGGCTGCTGAAGCTGTGGACTGCGCCGGTGACGGTGGCCACGGTTCCCCCCGCGGTTCGCGCGCGCACCGGGGTGAAGTCGATGCCCCCGCGGTCGATCACCAGGGTTCCCTCGACCAGCTTCAGCGGTTGGGCTTCGCCGGTGAAGATCAGATCCCGGGGCCTGAGATTTTGCCCCCGCAGGTCGATCTTGAGCCGGGGCTCAGTCAGGTCGGGAATCTGGGCGGAAACCCGGAACCGGGATTGTCCCAACTGCGTGGTCAGTTCGGGCGCTCGCACCGCGCTGCCGGTGAGGAGGATTCGCCCGCGGGTGCCGTTGAGGTCGGCCACGATGTCGCCGAAGTGAGCGCCGCCACCTTCGAGCAGGAATTCGCCCTTGGGCGGTTTGAATTGACCGGCGGAACCGGCCAGTTCGAGGGTCCCCTGCAGTTTCCCTTCAAGTTTGAACCTCTGCAGCGGCGCCGCCAGCTGTTCGAGCCGGGACAGATCGGTGGCGGCCAGCTGGAGGGACAGGCCGAAGGTGCGGGAGTCGGCGGTTTCGAGCTTGCCGGTGAGCCCCGCCTGAAGCGGCCCGAGGCGAATCTTGCCGGCGGCGATTTCGAGGCGCCGCTCCCGCCAGGTTCCCGCGATCTGAAAGTCGGCCGGAGTCTGCCGGGTCTTGACGAGAAAATCTCCCCAATCGGCGACCATCGGAGAAAGGTCGGCTTTAAGGTCGAATCGGGGCTGTTGCAGGGGGCCCTTGAGCGCGAGGGTCGCGGACAGGGGACCGGTCAGGTCGAGGCCCGGCGGCAGGGAGCCGGCGAACAATGGGGTGAGACGATCCGCCGTGGTGGTGACTCGCACCTGCAGATCAAGCTGGGCTTCGGAGCTGCCCAGGTTGCTCACCTGGCCCCGAAATCGGCACGGCACCTGCTGCCAGTGCAGTTCTCCCTGGTCGATCGTGAGCTGGCCCGAGCGGTAGGCCAGGTGAATCCTGCCCTGCTTGATTTCCGATTGGGGCAGGTCGATCCCCAGCCCATCGCCCTCCAGCTCGAAGGAGCGCAGGGTCCCCGTGGGGCCGAGCCAGGCCGCGGCGGTTTCGGGCCAGGGCCCGTCGAAGGCGAGGTGGGCGCGGGCAAGGGTGCCGCCGGTCACGCGGAAATTCCGGGCGTCCCCGGCGGGCCACCCGGCGAAGGCGTGCATCAGGGTTCCGATCTCCGCCGCCGGAATCCTGCCGCTGGCGATCGCCCCCTGCAGACGCCAGGCGGAAGGGGCCTGGACCAGGTGCAGCGGGCCGGCGATCGGCCACTGGTTGACCTTGGCCTGGTCCAGAGTCAGCCGCCAGTGCGCCTCTTCCCAACGCAAGGAACCTTCGGCGGCGGCGCTGAGGCGGGGGATGGCGTGACCTGCGCCGGCGGTCGTACGTTTCAGGTCGCGGCCGTCGATGCGGCTCTGCACGGCGATGCCGCCGGCAGCGGTTCCCGCCAGCTCGATGTTCAGATCGACTGTGCCGGAGAGGGACAGGTCCGGAAGCCCGCGATTCTGCAGAGCGGTCAGCGCCAGGTGCCGGCCCTGGCCCTTGAGTTTGATTCGCCAATCGATCCAGCGCCCCCAGTCCGCGGGCGGTTCGAGGTTGCCAGAGATTTCGAATGAGGCGACCCGGCCGTTCTGGACCAGATTAGCCGACAGGCTCACCTGGGTACTCTGGGCCAGGGCGAGCTTGCCCAGGTGGAGATCGATGTTTTGCAGGATCAGCGCCGGCTTGTCCCCGTCGGCGTCCTCGCGGTGCCATTCGAAACGTCCATTGTGAATATCCAGAGCTTTCAGTTTGGCGCGCTGCGCCAGAGACAGCTCCGGCGTTGCCGGGGAAACCGTCTCCTGTGCTTCGGCGCTTGCGGCGTCGCCGGCACGCAGGACCACCCGGGGGGTGTCGAGGATCACCCCGGAGAAGGACAGGCGGCGCTGGAGCAGGGGGATGATCTCGATTCGAAGCGAGAGGTGCGCGGCGGAAATCGCCACTCTTGCGTGGTCATCCCCGATCATCAGGTCGTCGAAGGCGACGGCCAGTCCCCGGCTCAGGGACAGATGGGCGTCGCCCAGGGAGACCGGGGTCTGCAGGGCCTGACTGAGTTTTCCGGCCAGTTGGTGGCGGTAGCCGCTCAGGTCGAAGGTGGCGGCGAGGTAGCCGACCAGACCGGCCAGCGCGAGGAAAATCAGGCAGAGCGTCGTAATGATCGGGTGGCGACGGAACATGGGAGCCTTTCAGGCGCGGCCGGGGGAGTTCTTTTGGTCGCGAGCCGCGCTGCCGTAGCCGGGGAGGTGCGGCAGCGCAGACGAAAACGATTGTTCTAAGAATACCATTTATGGCAGGGCGTACGGCAGCTTGTTTTTTTGTAAGACGGTTGCGAAATCTTCGGGGAGCGGCGCTATGACGATGCGCCGGATACCGGTCGCGGGGTGGGTAAAGCCCAGCCGGCGGCAATGCAGATAAAAGCGGCCGTCGCGAAGCCCGGGGCCGCCGTAGCGCCGGTCGCCGGCCAGGGGGTGCCCGGCCTCGGCGAGTTGGCGCCGGATCTGGTGGGTGCGCCCGGTTTCCAGAGACAGTTCGACCAGCGAGAGGCCCCCGTGGGCAGCCAGAACGATGTAGCCCGTGGCCGCCTCTTTGATCTTTCCTTTGGCCGGCACCGGCGACTGCAGCCGTCCGGCGCCGCGGATGTCTCCGCAAGCCAGGGCCAGGTAGGTCTTCTCCGCCGCGCCCGTCATGAACATTTTCCCGAACAGCGAGGCGGCATCCCGGCTCTTGGCGAACAGGATCGCCCCCGAGGTGTCGCGGTCGAGGCGATGGACCGGTGCCGCTCTGGCTTTCTCGCCCCGCAGCGCGAGCAGGCGCTCCACCCGCTGCAGCAGGTTGTCCCCTTCGTGCCCCTGGCTGCGGTGAACCGCGAGGCCGGCCGGCTTGTCGACCAGCATCGCCAGGTCGTCTTCCCAGAGGATGGAAACCGGTGCCGCGTCCCCCTGGTGCAGAAGGTCACTGAGCCTGCGGCTGTCGGGCAGTCGCAGGTGGTCACCGGGGATCAATTCATCACTCTCGGCCAGGGCGGCGCCGTTGCGCAAGACCCTGTTCTTGCGCAGCAGCTGGCGCAGGTAGGCCTTCGGCGCAGCCGGCAGGCGGGTGCGGAGCCATTCGAGGGAGGTGAGCCCCCGTTGGTGGGGCGATACGGTCCAGTCAGGCATAGCGCATCATCATAGCCGGGCGCGCGGCTCCGGGCAAGATTTCCCCGGCCGGGGAATCACTTCTTTACATGGTGTTTAGGCGTTGCTAATATCCCCCTCACTGCTTGCCGGAACGGACCAACGCTGTCGCCATGAAAATCAAACGGGTCGAAATCGTCGGGTTTAAATCGTTTGTCGAGAAGACGAGCCTCGATTTTCAACCGGGGGTGACCGGCGTGGTCGGACCCAACGGCTGCGGCAAGAGCAACATCGTCGACGCCATCCGCTGGTGCCTGGGCGAGCAGAGTGCCCGCAATCTGCGCGGGAGGGCGATGGAAGACGTAATCTTCGGCGGCAGCGAAAAACGCAAACCCCTGGGGATGGCCGAGGTCTCCATCACCTTTTCCAATGAAGACGGGCTGGCGCCGCCCCGGTTTCGCGATTTCGCCGAGATTACCGTCACCCGGCGGCTGCATCGCAGCGGCGAGAGCGAATATCTGATCAACAAGACCTCCTGCCGCCTGCTCGACATCGTCGAATTGGTTATGGACACCGGGGTCGGCGCCCGCGCCTATTCCATCATCGAGCAGGGCAAAATCGGCCAGATTCTCAACGCCAAGCCCGAGGAGCGCCGCTTTCTGATCGAAGAGGCGGCCGGGATCAGCAAGTTCAAAGCCCGCAAGAAAACCGCCCTGCGCAAAATCGATGCCACCCGCCAGAACCTGATTCGCCTCGGTGACATCATTTCCGAGGTGCGGCGGCAGATGGCCAACCTCAAGCGCCAGGCGCAAAAAGCCGAGAGATTCAGGGCTCTGCGCGACGAGATGCGCGCTCTCGAGACCCGCTTCGCCCAGGAGCGCTACGCCGAGATCGGGACCGCCGTGGCCGAGGTCGAGGCACGCGCTCGCGAGGTTGCCCGCTACCTCGCAGAGGAAACCGCACGGCTCGAGGCGGCGGAGCTGCAACTCGAGGAGAACAAGGTCCTGCTCGTCGGCGAGGAAAAAGAGGTGCAACGCTCCCAGGAGCAGATCTTTGAGCTGACCTCCGAATGCCAGCGCATCGAACAGCGTGTCGAATTCAGCCAACGGGAACAGGACAATCTGGAACAACAGAAGGAGCGGCTCGAGGCCGAAGCGGCGGAGGTCAGAGAACGTCTCGCCCGGGTCGCCGAAGAACAGAAGCGGCTGCATCACGACGGAGAGCGTTTTTCCCGCGAGGTGGAAGCCGAGGGCAAAGCGCTCGCTCTGGACGAGGCCGAACTCCGGACGCTGGCCGAGGGGGAAAAAGATTTCGACCAGCGCATCGAGGAGACCCGACGTGCTCTCTTTGCGGCCATGGCCGAGATGTCCCGTCTCGAGAGTTTTCGACAGGAAGTACGCCGCCGCCTCGCGGGCATGGACGAGCGCGAGGCGCGCAACCGCGCCGATGCGGTCAACCTGCGCGAGCAGATCGAGGAGGCCCGCCGGCGTCTGGAAGAGGCCCGCAGTTCCCTGGAAGGGATTGGGGCAGAGCGTTCCATGCTTGTTGCCGAGCGCACCACTTTGCAGGAGCGGCTCGCGCTATTGCGCCGCGAGATTGAAGAGAGCGAGAGTCGGCTGCTGGTTCAGCGCGAAGAGCTCAGCCGGCACAGCTCCCGCCTCGATTCGCTGCGTGAATTGGAGAAGAATCTCGAGGGCTATGGCAGCGGGGTGCGAACGCTGTTGACGGATTCTGCCTTTGCCCCCCGCCTGCGAGGCATGGTGGCTGATCTGATGGACGTGCCGGCCGACCTGGAAAGAGCGGTGGAGGCGATACTCGCCGAGCGATTGCAGGCGCTTGCGGTCAACGAGGTGGCCGATGCCAGGGTCGGGTTGGGACTGCTCGGTGAGAGCTCGGGGCGGGTGACATTTCTGCTGTCCGGTGACGGGGTTCCGGCGATAAGCTGGTCGGGCGGCGCGCCTCTCGCTGACCGGGTCCGCGCACGCGGCGGCGCTGAGAGCACGGTGCAGCGCGTGTTGGCCGGGGTTTATCTGGTTGAGGATCTCGATCCGTTCTTTGCCACTGTGCTGCCCGCCGGGGCCACCCTGGTTACCCGGGAGGGAAAGGCCCTCAATTTTCGCGGCGAATTCAGTGGCGGAACCGCGGGCGGCCAGGGGCACGGCCTGCTGCAGAAAAAGCGGGAGGTGGCCGAGTTGACCCGGCTCGTTGCCGCCGGCCGGCAAGCGCTTGCTGAATTGCAGACCTTGCGCGGAGACCAGCGCGACGAGATCCGTGCCGTTGAAGAGAACCTGCAGGAAATCGGCGCGGCTCTTCACCGCCAGGAGTTGCAGACGGTCGACCGGCGCAAGGAGCTCGAACGCCTGCAAGCCGATGAAGAACGCTGCGGCGAACGGCTCGAGGTCTTGAGCTTCGAGGAAGACCAACTGCACGAAGAGCGCGAGGCCCTTGCGCGCCAGTTGGAGCAGGCCAGCGCCCAGCACGAAGAACAGGAGGGCCGCTGGCAGGGGCTCGAAGACGCTCTCGCCCAACTGCAAGGCGACGCCCGGGAGCGGCGGCAGAATCTGGCTGCCCGCCAGGATGCCGTCACCACCCGTAAGGTGCGCCTGGCGGGCCTGGAGGAGCGGGTGGAAAACAGCCGCCAGGGGCACGCCCAGTTGGAGCGCATGGAGCGGGATCTGCTCCAGCGCACTCTGCAGGTGGACCAGCAACTGGCCGAAGGGAGCCAGCGCCATCAGCAACTCGAAGATGAACGGGAACAGCTCGGAGTGCGGCTCGAGATTCTGCGCCGGCGGCGCGAAGGGGAGAAGATCGGCCACGAGGAGCTGCGGCAGCGCTTTGATCAGCGGCAGCAGCGGATTCACGAACAGGAGGCCCTTCTCAAGGGGCTGCGCGAGCGCCTCGGCCAGCATCGCCAGCAGGAAGGAAGCCTTCAGCTCAGAATTCGTGAACTGACCTTGGAAGGTGAACATCTGCGGGCCACCTGTCAGGAGCGCTATCACATCGATCTGGATGAAGGGCTTTCCCCGTCCGCTCCCTTCGACCCGGTGGCCGCGGAAAGGCGCCTGGAGGAATTGCGGCGCAGCGTCGAGACCATGGGGGAAGTCAACCTGACAGCGATCGAGCAATACGAAGAACTCGATCAGAGGCATCGGTTTCTGACCACCCAGCAGAATGATCTGCGCGAATCGATGGACGATCTGCAAAAAGCCATCAACAAGATCAATCGCACCACCCGCAGCCGTTTTCGGGAAACCTTCGAGCAGGTCAATCTCAAGTTTCAGGAGGTTTTTCCCCGGCTGTTTCGCGGAGGGCGGGCCGAACTGGTTCTCACCGACGAGAACGATCTGCTGGAAACCGGAATCGACATCACGGTTCAGCCCCCCGGCAAAAAGCTGCAGAATGTGACCCTGCTGTCCGGTGGCGAAAAGGCCTTGGCGGCGGTCGCCCTGATTTTCGCCATTTTTCTGGTCAAGCCGTCCCCCTTCTGCCTGCTGGACGAGGTCGACGCGCCCCTTGACGATGCCAATATCGGCCGGTTCAATGATATGATTGCCGAGATGAGCGACTTCAGTCAGTTCATCGTCATCACTCATAACAAGAAAACCATGGAAATCGCCGATCCCCTCTATGGGGTGACCATGGAGGAGCCCGGGGTTTCCAAGATCGTTTCCGTTCGTATGAATGAGTTATAGAGAGTCGCCATGCCGTTGAAAGCCATACTTCATGATCTTGTCGAAGCGGTGCCGGGTTCCCTGGGCGCCATTTTCGCCGACTGGGAGGGGGAGGCGGTCGAACACGTCGCCCGCATGGATGATTTTCAGCTCAAGGTGATGGGGGCCCATCACGGGATCATTCTGGAAAACCTCCGTCAGGCCGCCTCCCGCCTGGGGAAAGGGCCTGTCGAGGAGGTCGTGATCCGGGCCCGCGACATGACGGTGCTTGTCACCCCGGTGACGGTCGAGTATTTTGTCGTGCTGGCGCTGGAGAGTGGCGCCCTTGCGGCGCGCGCTCGGCCGGCAATTCGCCTCTGCTGCGAACGGCTGCGGGCGGAAATCGTCTGATTTTTCATTTTTTTGCATAGTTTCCGATAACAAGGGAGTCCTTCAAACACATGTCTTTCAATCTCATCGAATGGTTTAAGCAAATTCTCGACAACATCGCACTGGTGCTGGCCCAACTGGGTGTGCCCGAAGCCTACCGGGGGCTCGGCGCCCTGGCCATGGTTTATCTTCTCGCCATCCTGGTCGTGGTTCTGTTGATACTGGTTCTGTTTCGTCTCGCCCGCAAAAAAGCGGCCCCGCCGCCGGGGAGGGCCGAGGGCGAAGCCGAAACGCTGCCTGCGCAAGGCATGGACGAGGTGCCGGAGGGCGAAGAGCAAGCGCCGATCGCAGAACCGCCCCCCGCCGGCGGGAAGGAGGCGCCTGCGGTCGGCGCCGAGGCGGCAGAACCCGAGCGCCGGGAGCCCGTGGTGGAAGAGCCTCCGGTCTCCGCTCCCGAGGTGCGCCCGGCCGAACCGGTGACGCCGGAGGTCGCGGCTCCGCCCCTCCCGGAACGGCCGGTCGCCCCCAAGCTCAGTCTGTTCGAGCGCATGCGCCAGGGCCTGGCCAAGACCCAGACGTCTTTAGTGGGGCGCATCGATTCGCTGCTCAAGGGCAGCAAGGTTATCGATGCCGATTTGCTCGAGGAATTGGAGGAGATTCTCATCACCGCCGACCTCGGCATGAAAACCACCCGCCAACTGGTCGAGGCTCTCGAGGAGCGTCTCGGCCGCAACGAGCTGCAGGATATGGACGCCCTGCGCCGCGCCCTGCAGGACGAATTGACCCAGCGCATGAAGCTCGAGGTCGCGGCGCTCGACATCGCATCGGCATCTCCTTTCGTCATCATGGTGGTCGGGGTCAATGGTGTCGGCAAAACCACCACCATCGGCAAGCTCACCCGTCAGTTCAAGGCGCAGGGCAAGAAGGTCGTGCTCGGCGCCGGCGATACCTTTCGCGCCGCCGCGGCGGAGCAGCTTTCCATCTGGGGAGAGCGCAGCGGCGTCGAGGTGATCCGGCACAAAGAGGGCGCCGATCCGGCGGCGGTTGCTTTCGATGCCGCCAGGGCGGCCATCGCACGCAAGGCCGACCTTCTCATTCTCGACACCGCCGGTCGCCTGCACACCAAGGTCAATCTGATGGAAGAGTTGAAGAAGATTCGTCGGGTGCTCAACCGCGAAATCCCCGGCGCCCCTCACGAGACCTTGCTGGTGCTCGATGCCACCACCGGGCAGAACGCATTGAGCCAGGCCAAGATTTTCAGCGATGCGGTGGAAGTCACGGGGATCGCCCTGACCAAGCTCGACGGCACCGCCAAGGGGGGCATCGTCGTCGCCATCGGCAATGAGCTCGGTTTGCCGGTGCGCTATGTCGGCATCGGCGAGGGGGTGGAGGATCTGCGCCCCTTCGACCCCGAGCTGTTCGCCGCGGCGCTATTCAAAAACGATTGAAATATCTTGACTCTTCGAGAGTTTTTTGCCTAACATTAACGATTGGAAACAAGTGGGGAGTTCGATGAATCCGGACGTTCTGCAACGACTTGAAGATAGAATCGATCAGCTTGTGGCGCACGCTCAATCGTTGGATGACGAGTGCCGCAGGCTCAGGGAAGAAAACGAAAATCTCCTCAGTGAACGGGAGCGGTTTTGTCAGGAGCTGGACAGGATTCTTGCCAAACTGGAGCCGCCGGGGCCGGAAAGCCGCTGAAAAGGTCGCATCAGGTCACCATTCTGGGGCAGCAGTATACCCTGCGCACTGAGGCCTCACCCGAGCAGGTGCAGGAAGTCGTTGATTTCGTTCGTCGTGCCCTGGCGGAGGTCTCCGGGCGGCAGACAGCGGTCGACAGCCTTGATGCGGCGGTTCTTGCCTTGCTGAATGTCGCCGGTTCTTACCTGCAGTTGCGGAAAAGCAGCGCCCACCAGGACCAGCGCCTGGATCGTCTTCTGGAAAAAGTCAGCCGATCGCTCTTGGAAGATTTCAGTGGCCCTGGCGAAAAGGGCCGGTAGGGCTTATAATTGATTCAAAACGTTTTGCCGGCTCCTGCCGGGGCGACAGATCTCTGTTTGGGAGATTTTTAGATAAAGATTGGTGTTACGGTCAGCTCACCGCAGGTTTGCTTCGCCTGCGTTTATCCGGTCCGTTCGACGAACCAGGACAATAGATTCATGAGACCTATGACAGTGGCAGATTGTGTTCACCTGACGTCCGGCGGAGGAGGAAGTCTCTGCCCTCGATCGGGCGCGTGCGAATTTTTGCCGCCTATTCATCGCGAAGCCTGTCATCTGGTTCTGATCTTGCCGGTTCCCTAAGGGCTGTTCTGCCGTACCTGAACTTTGCTTAATCCCTCCCAGCGGAGATCGTGGTGATTTGCCGGGGTCTCTGCCATGCCGAAAACATCCATTCGCCAATCCCTGTTGCAGCACCGCCGGCAAATGCCCGCAGACCTCTGTTTTGCCTTAAGCCACGAGGCCCAAGAACGGCTCCTGGCGCTGGAGGAGTTCAAGCGGGCGCGCACCCTGGCTCTTTACAGCCCGATTCATAACGAGGTCTTTACCGAAGAAATTTTTGCCGTGGCCCGCGGCGCCGGGAAAAGGGTGTTTTATCCGCGGGTCCGGGAACTCGCCCTTGACTTTGTTGAAGTGGCCGATCGACGCCATCTCGCTCATGGGCAATTCGGCATTCTCGAACCTCGGGGCGACACGGTCTTTGGGGTATCCGAGCTGGATCTGCTCATTCTTCCCGGGGTGGCTTTTGATCAGATCGGCCACCGCCTCGGTTATGGCAAGGGGTTTTATGATCGGGCCTTGCACCAGGCTGCCGGAAGCTGCACCCTGATAGGTTTGTGTTACGAATTTCAGCGGGTTTCCGCTCTGCCGTTCGAGGCGCATGATGTCTGCATGGACCTTGTCGTCACCGAAGGCGGGAGCTACCTCAGTCAGCAATCCCGGCTCGGTCCGGGCTAATCCATAGATGTAAGGAGGATTCAGGTTTTGACAATAGAGATGGCCATTATCGTTATTTTCGTTGCCGTGGTTATCGGAGTTGCCATTGGCATCCTGGCGCGGCGCAAGTTTTCCGAGGGGCGTCTCGCCGATGCCCAGAAGGCAGCCTCCCAGTTGGTCGACGAGGCCCAGAAAGATGCCGACAACATTCGCAAGGAAGCCAGTCTGCAGGCTAAGGACATCATTCTGCAGGCGAAAACCGAGTCGGAAAAGGAAGCCCGCGAACTGCGGCGGGAAATGCAGGCTCAGGAAAAACGCCTGATGCAGAAGGAAGAGCATCTCGATCGCAAGGTTTCCCAGGTGGATTCGCGCGAAGATGAATTGGGGAAGAGAGAAGGCAGGCTCGCGCAGAAGGAAGAGGCTCTGGTCGCTAAAGAGCGCGAACTCGGCGATGCCGTGCGCCAGCAGACCGAAAAACTCGAGACCATCTCCGGCATGAGCGCCGAGGAGGCCAAGCAGCACCTGATGCAGACCATGGAGAGCGAGGCCCGCCACGACGCAGCCAAAATGATCAAGCAGATCGAGGAAGAGGCGCGGGAAAAGGCGGACAAGAAAGCCAAGGAAATTCTTGCCCTGGCTATCCAGCGGTATGCCGGCGACTTCGTGGCCGAGAAAACCGTGAGCGTGGTGCCGCTGCCCAGCGATGAGATGAAGGGACGCATCATCGGCCGGGAAGGGCGCAACATTCGCGCCATCGAGGCAGCCACCGGCATCGATCTGATCATCGACGATACCCCCGAGGCCGTGATCATCAGCGGCTTCAACCCGGTGCGGCGCGAAGTGGCCCGGCTCTCGCTGGAGCGGCTCATTTCCGATGGCCGCATCCACCCGGCCCGTATCGAAGAGGTGGTGCAGAAGGCCGAGCAGGATGTGGAGACCGCGATTCGCGATGCCGGCGAACAGGCGACTTTCGACGTCGGCGTGCATGGCATCCATCCCGAAATCATCAAGCTGATCGGGCGCCTGAAGTACCGGACATCCTATGGGCAGAACGTGCTTCAGCACTCCCTCGAGGTCGCCTTTCTCTGCGGAATCATGGCAGCCGAGCTCAACATCAACATCAAGCAGGCCAAACGGGCCGGTCTGCTCCATGACATCGGCAAGGCGGTCGACCATGAGATCGAGGGGAGCCATGCGGTCATCGGTGCCGACCTTGCCCGCAAGTACGGCGAGTCTCCCAAAATCGTTCACGCCCTTGCGGCCCATCACGAGGACGAGAAGCCCGAGACCGTTCTCGCTATCCTGGTCCAGGCGGCCGATGCCCTCTCCGGCGCGCGGCCCGGCGCCCGACGGGAAACCCTTGAGACCTACGTCAAGCGCCTCGACGACCTCGAGCGCATCGGTACGTCTTTCCAGGGGGTCAACAGCTGCTTCGCCATTCAGGCCGGTCGCGAGATCCGGGTGATGGTGTCCAGCGAAGACGTCTCCGATTCACATTCCTTTGTTCTCGCCAAGGATATCGCCAAGAAGATCGAGGATGAAATGACCTACCCCGGACAGATCAAGGTCAATGTCATTCGCGAGACCCGGGCGGTCGAGTTCGCCAAATAGGGCGTTCGCGGCGGATCTGATTTTTGTCGAACCGCAGAGGTCGTGAGGGGGAGAGCCGCTCACGACCTCTTCATTTCCTGCTCTGAGAAATCGAGGTCGTATTGAAAATCCTTTTTATCGGCGATATCGTTGGTCGTCCCGGGCGGCAGGCGCTGAGCGCGCAGCTCGATCGGCTCGTCGACAGGCACGCGGTCGATCTGGTGGTGGTCAACGGCGAGAATTCCGCCGGTGGTTTCGGCTTGACCTCCGAAATCGGGCGCGAGCTTTTCAATCTGGGCGTTCACGTCATTACCTCGGGCAATCACATCTGGGACAAAAAAGAGGCACTCGATTACATTGCCTCCGAAGCGAGAGTCCTGCGCCCCGCCAATTACCCCGAAGGCCTGCCCGGGCGTGGTGCCGGGGTGTTCTCCACCCCCGGGGGAATCCGCGTCGGGGTCATCAATCTGGAGGGGCGGGTGTTCATGAACAACCTCGATTGCCCGTTTCGGGTCGCAGACCGGCTGGTCGCCGAGCTCCGGCGCGAGACCAACCTGATCCTCGTCGACTTTCATGCCGAGGCCACCAGTGAAAAGGTGGCGCTGGCCCATTATCTGGCCGGGCGGGTTTCGGCGGTGGTTGGTACCCATACTCATGTGCAGACCGCCGATGAGCGGATTCTTCCGGAGGGAACCGCCTTTATCACCGACGTCGGCATGTCCGGCAGTCTCGATTCGGTGATCGGCATTCGCAAAGAGTTGGCCATCGAAAAGTTTCTGCATCAGATCCCCATTCGATTTGAAATTGCCAAAAATGATCCGGTCCTGTGTGCCGTCGTATTGGATGTCGCTGAGGACACCGGACGGGCGCGGGGGATTGAACGAATTTATCAGAAAGTTTCCTGTTAACTTTTTTTTGTGAGTCGAATCGAGGTCATCCAACATGCTATCGGTACGGGAACAAATGAATGTGATCCACCGCGGTGCGGTGGAAATTCTGGTCGAAGCTGAGCTGGAAGAGAAGCTCAAGGAGTCGGTTGCGCAGCGCAGACCCTTGCGCATCAAGGCCGGATTCGATCCGACCGCTCCCGATCTCCATCTCGGCCACACGGTTCTCATCCAGAAATTGAAACAGTTTCAAGATCTCGGCCACGAGGTTTGCTTCCTGATCGGTGACTTCACCGGAATGATCGGCGATCCCACCGGCAAGAACGAAACCCGCAAGCCTCTCACCCGCGCGCAGGTTCAGGAAAATGCCAAAACCTACCAGGAACAGGTTTTCAAGATTCTCGACCCCGCCAAGACCCGCCTGGTCTTCAATAGCGAATGGATGGGTAAAATGTCGGCGGCCGACCTGATTCAGCTTGCCGCCCGCCACACCGTCGCCCGGATGCTCGAGCGAGACGACTTTCACAAGCGCTTCACCGGCCAGCAGCCCATTGCCATTCACGAATTTCTCTATCCCCTGGTCCAGGGCTGGGACTCGGTGGTCCTTGAAGCCGATGTCGAATTGGGCGGCACCGACCAGAAATTCAACCTCCTGGTCGGGCGCGAGCTGCAAAAGCAGGTGGGGCAACGCCCCCAGTGCATTCTCACCATGCCGCTGCTCGAGGGCCTCGACGGGGTCAACAAGATGAGCAAGAGTCTGGGCAATTACATCGGGATCACCGACCCCGCCAAGGAGATCTACGGCAAGGTGATGAGCGTCTCCGACGAATTGATGGTGCGCTACTATGAGCTCCTCTCCGATGTCGATCTCGCAACGTTTCGGCAGGTCAGAGATGGCGTCGCAGGTAAGCCCGGTGGCGTCCATCCCATGGAAAGCAAAAAAGCGCTCGCCCGCGAGTTGACCGCCCGTTTTCATGGCGAGGAGGCTGCGGGGCAGGCGGCGGAGGATTTCGTCCGCCAGTTCAAACAGAAGGAAATTCCCGACGATCTGCCCCTCGCCCGGATTTCCGCCACGGAACCTGTCTGGATCTGCCGGCTCCTTGCGGAGGCGGGGCTGGTCTCCTCCAACGGCGAAGCCCGGCGCTTGATCCAGCAAGGTGGCGTTAAGATCGACGGGGAAAAGGTGGTCGATTCCAGTCTGGAAGTCCCACCCCGGGGGGAGCTGGTGCTGCAGGCGGGAAAGCGCAAGTTTGCCAAGGTGGTTTTTAATCCCTGAACCTGGATGAAATTTAAAAACGCCCTGAGATCGGGCTCTTTCGCGGTCGCGCAAAAAAAAGAAAAAATTTTGAAAAAAACCCCTTGACCTCGGGGGGCGATTTCGGTAGATTCCGACCTCGCCGCAAGAGAGCAGCCGGCAAAACCAAGCGGTCTTTGAAGACTAAATAGCAGACGCAAGTGCAAGCTTGCGGGACC